>Ga0193747_1000265_pt1 | contig 20241 bp, 20 predicted proteins | sample L1m2metaG_FD_143048 | JGI IMG/M metagenome (GOLD analysis project Ga0193747, IMG submission 143048) | Soil microbial communities from a riparian zone of the East river system, Colorado, United States - L1m2 | ecosystem: Environmental > Terrestrial > Soil > Riparian zone | place: USA: East River...
CTCCCGTCGTGTCGCTTGCTACCATTTATGAAGACGCATCGTAAGCGGCGGCGCTGGGAACGATCAGGTCGATCTGCGTACCCGAATCGAGCCGGCTCCAGACTTCCAACCGACCGCCCACGATTTCGGCCCGCTCGCGCATCCCGGGCAATCCGAAATGCTCGGCGGGCTGCCGCCGCATAGTCTCCTCATCGATGCCCTTGCCGTCATCGCGGACTCGTAAGCAGAACTGCCGCTTATCGTATCGGATCTCGACTGTGATCCGTTGCGCGTGCGCGTGCCGGAATGCGTTGCGCAACGCCTCGCCCGCGATGCGGTATGTCTCGTCGCGCACCATCGGTTTAAGGTTGCGCGGGGCGCCTTCTACCTCCACCACAATAGTTGGTGCATCGACGCCTAATGTATCGCTCGTGAGTTCCCTTCCGATGGCAGTTATTCCGTTGGCGAGATCGTTATCCACAAAAGTGGGCGACCGCAAACCCTGCACAGCGTCGCGCCCTTGGGTGATCGCTTCAAAAGCCTGATCGATGGCGCTGTCAAGCCTCTGCTTGGCTTCGTCTGCACGCCCGGGGAGAAGCTTCGAGGCTGACTGGAACCTGAGCAGCAGGCCCTGAAAACTTTGTAGCAGAGTGTCGTGCAGTTCCCGTGCAATGCGTGTGCGCTCGCTCACCCGCGCTTCCACGGTCATATTAAATTCGTGCGCAAGTTGTCGCACACGGAACCTATACAGCATCCACATCATTACTAGAAGCCCAGCCACGCACGCGGCGAGGAACCAGTAGGTTTTGTAAAATGGAGGAAGGACTCTGATTTTAATGGCCATGCCCACGGTGTTCCAGACACCATCCCGGTTGGCGGCGATTACATGAAATGTATATTCGCCCGGCGGCAAGTAAGAATAATACGCTGTCCGCCGCCGCCGCGTCCCCACATCATTCCAATCTCGGTCAAGTCCTTCAAGTTTATATTTGAACTTTACCTGAGCGGAATTGATGAAGCTTATTCCGGTGTAATTGATCTCGAGATTTGTCTGATTGGGGGACAGGATGATTTCAGACTGATTCTGCAAAGCCGACTGAATTGTTTCGTCGGCGATCGGATTTCTGTCCACAACCATCTCTTCAATCAAGACGGATGGAGGTAACAGATCCGTCGTGACCGCTTCCGGATCGACAACCGCGATCCCTTGCGCCGTTGGAAACCAGAGTTTTCCGTCCCGCGCTTTGATGCCGGCCGGCTGTCGCCCGCCGTTGCCTTCCCTACTGAGCATCCCATCTTGTTTGTCGTAAGCGATCGAGCTCAGAGATCTGATCTTTCCATCTGCAAAGTCATTCAGTTCCTGTCTTCTGATACGGTATATACCCTGGTTTGAGTTCATCCAGAACCAGCCACGATTATCTTCGAGAATACAAAAAACGCCATTACTGGAAAGCCCCTCATTCATCGTAAAGCGGCTGAACTTTCCGCCTTTGAGCCTGGTCAAGCCGCCGTCATAACTTCCTATCCAGAGCGTTCGATCAGAATCTTCATAGAGACTTCGGATGTAATTGCTAGCGAGTCCATCTGCGGTGGTAAAGGCGCTAATCTTCCCATTCTCAATCAACGCGAGTCCGCCCCGCGTACCCACCCAGATTCTGCCGTCAGCAGTTTGCAAGAGGGCGATGATGTAATCATCAGGCAAGCCGTCCTTTTTTGTAAAAACTGTTGCCTGTGTTCCTGAATAACGGCTCAACCCCCGACTTGTGCCGAACCATAAGTTATTGTCTCTGTCCTGCGAGATCACGGAGAATTCGGTCTGTGGGGAGAAGCCTGCTGCTTCGGTGACTTTAACAAGTTTCCCTTGGTCGAGGTAGTAAAGTTCTGACACCGTGCCGATCCAGAAACGACCGTTCCGATCTTCAAACAACGAAGTGGGATAATAAGTGTCTTGTGTTCTCAGGAAAGTTTTGAAACTCCCGTCCTCGAATTTCACCAGACTGTTTTCCCAAATGCCCGCCCATATGCGACCGGAACTGTCTTCGTAAACGGGATAAACATTCTCTTCGGGCAAGCCTTCTACCTTGGAGAAAACGCGAATAGTTTGCGGCGCGAGTCGAAGCAAGCCCTGGTTTGTCCCGACCCACATTCCCCCTTGCTGGTCAGGACAGAGGTAACCAATACTGATTCTAGGAATTTTGTCAGCGAGCAGGACAGGCTCAAGTAGGCTGTCAGCGAGCGCATCCGCGATCACCGACTTTCTATCTATTCGATAAATGCCATTATTGAATAGAGAAACCCAAAGGTCACCTCGGGCATCTTCGGAAAAGTAAGTGGGAGGAGATGGTAAGCGAACCCGGTTGACCCTGCCATCTGTAATCCTGAGCAGAAATTGTTTATCGCCCTCCAGATAGCCTATCCAGATACTCCCCTGACGATCTTCATACGCTCTCCGGTCTGTAACCCCGGTGCTGAATCCAAGCTCGAAACTTTTTGACTCCCCGTCTTTATAGCGCCGAAGAATTCTTTGGCCTCCAAACCACAATCCTCCCTCACGGTCTGTTAAGACGAGATAACTGTCCGCCGGAATTCCCTCGATCACCAAAGGAACAAATTTTCCGTTCTGGTAACGATAATGTTGAGTAAGACCCTTATTGTCACTGTCGCCTGCGTAAAAGATAACGTTACCCGAGGGATCTTGAAAAAAAGCCGAAGGGACACCCGATTTAATCTCGCCGGGTTTCATTGCTATTTTGAAAACGCCCTTTTCATAATAAAGAATCTCTCCTTCTTCGGTATTCATCCATATTGTCCCGCTCTTATCGGCGAAGGCTCCCGACATGCGATTATTCCTAATTTCAGGCGTGTTACTCTTATTAAAGACTTTGAATCGAATGCCGTCGAAACGAACGAGGCCTTCGTTGGTCGTAAACCAGATGTAGCTGTCCGGCGTTTGCGTTAAGCCAGTGATAGAGTTCTGCGGCAGTCCGTTGTCAGTTGTCCACGTGTCGATCCGAGTCTGCGCTTTAAGAGCTGGAAGCGATATCAAGAAAAGTACCGGCGTGACGAAAAACAAAGCTCGAAGGCGGTCGAACTTCATTTTGGTGTTCTTTGCCATCATCTCCCTGGCGGCGAGAAGCGATCCAGTGCGGGCTACGTTTTCGTTTGCTTATATACTATAGCCACCGTCGATCCTCAAACTTCACGCACGCCGCTGGGACACGGTCCGCCGGACGCATCGGTCGTGCAAATGGTTATCGGCCTTTGCGCTTTCACTTGAAAAGATATTTCTTTATCCCGAGCGAGCGAATTTGCGACTCGAGAGTTGTTCCGGGAATGCCAAGGCGAGCAGCCGCGCCGTTAGGGCCATAAACCTTGCCACGCGTCTGGCGCAGGACCGTTTCGATTTGAGATTTGCGACCTGATCCCCCATCTCCCATCGCATGTGCACTGACGGCGGGTGGCGGCTCGTACATCAGCATAGTGGGGTCAACTCGCAGAACCTCACCGGCGGCCAGAATCACGCACCGCTCGATCACGTTCTGTAGCTCACGGATATTTCCGGGCCATGAGTATTGCTTCATTATCTGGAGCGAACGGTTTTCAATCTGTCTTATTTTCTTGCCTGTGCGCGCCGCCAGCCGGGCCGCGAAATAATCAACCAGCACCGGAATGTCATTGACGCGTTCACGTAAAGCCGGCACGTGAATTGGGAAAACATTGAGCCGATAGTAGAGGTCCGCGCGGAATCGACCTTCGTTGACCTCTTGTCGTAGATCTTTATTGGTGGCCACGATTATGCGCACGTCTGTCTTAAACGTGCGGTTGCCACCAACCCGCTCGAACTCTTTCTCTTGCAGGACGCGCAACAGCGATACCTGAATCTCGGGACTAAGTTCCGCGATCTCATCAAGAAAGATCGTGCCGCCGTTAGCAGCTTCGAATCGTCCAATGCGTTGTTGCATAGCGCCCGTGAAGGCGCCTTTCTCATGCCCGAACAATTCGCTGGCGATTAATTCCGCCGGCAAAGCAGCGCAATTCACTTTCACCACGGCGCGATCTGCACGTGGAGAGCGGCGATGAATCGCGCGCGCCACCAATTCTTTCCCGGTTCCGGTCTCGCCGGTAATTAGAACCGTCGAAACTGTCGGCGCGACCTGTTCAATTGCCGTCAACACGCTCTGAAGCGAACTCGCTGAACCAACAATCTCTTCATAAATGGATCGCTCAACGATCTCTTCCTGAAGCACGCGGTTCTCCAGCAATAGTTGTTCTTTGAGAGATTTGATTTCTTCATAGGCCAAAGCGTTCGATACTGCGATGGCCACGATGTTGGAGATGTCCTGGAGCGAGCTCACTTGCTCGTCGGTGTAATTGCCTTTTTCCCTCGACAAAAACTTAATGGTGCCGATCAATTTGACCCTGCTTGATCAGCGGGAGGTCGATGTAGCTGCGGAATCCGTAATTCAATAAGGGCTGGTCGGTATCAAACCCCATGTGGCCTTCCAGGTCTTGAGCCACGTAAGGCCTGCCGGATTTCATAATCTCACTTATCGGGTGGTGTTGCACCGGCAGCTCCGTTGGCGGTGGCTCAGCCTTTATGCTCGAGGCGTAACGTGTAACGACGCTCTCAAAACACTCACCGGCCTTGCGTGGAAAACCTTCAAGATGAGCCCAATGCACTCTTACCACGTCGCGTTCCAATATCATGATCGCGACCGCGTCGAAATGCACTATAGGCTTCAGCGTGTTATTCAACGCCGCCAACAAGTCAGCCATTTCTAATTGAGTGCCAATCGCTTGGGCCACTTCAAGAATGAGTTTGGATTTTTCCTCGGGCATCTCCACAAATCGCCTCCGATTTCATGTGCGGGTCTAAAAACGAAATGGCATCCTTCTCTGGACGTCGTTCAGCTCGTGCCGGCAGATGGCGCTGAAGGCTTTCAGAGGATCTTTCTTTTCCATTGCGGTCTCTCGAAGTTGTTCGACAGAAAGATTTTCCGCCCCATACTGAGTGAATATTAGGTCGAGCACCTGTTCTGCTTCTTTCATGACTGGATCCGAAGCAAAGAGCCGAATGCGGCTCGCAACGGCGTAGAGTGAGACGGTTCCTGCAAGCTCAGCTTCGTCATCATTGAAATTGTGCGTAGCTGACGCCACGAAGACTTTGGAAGCCTTGTCTATGAAGTCGGCATAGGCGGTTTCTCGCTTGGCGATTTCGTGCTGCACCATATCCCGCCGATGGCGGCTGCGTTCTCCAACCCACGTACTCATCAGTGACGCAAGCCCTCCTACAAAAGCACCCATAATGGCCGCAGCAGCGCTGGTCACTTCTCCCGACATAAACTCTCCTTCTTTAACGCTCCCACTTGCTGGCCACGGTCGCTGTAATCCTGTGCGACGGAAGTCCGACATGGATGTGCGGTCCCGTAGCGACGCCGGGGATCGCGAAATGAAAAGCAGTGAACGGGACGTCATTGGCACGCAAATATTCCACGAGCGCTTGCCCTTCCCTGCTATCAGGATTAAGACCAATATCCATCGCATTGCGATGGTCATAGCCCCAGCGGTCGTGCAACTGCGACTGACCGAACACATCAATAGGCAGCGGGCGGCCAAATCTGAGCATGAAAAACTGCTTGATCGGGCCTGCCTCCGACAGCGACCACGCGCGCCCACCACCGTAGCGAATGTAGGCGGTCGTATACACGAGCCCGCCCAGAGCGCGTGGCGCAGGAGTTAACTTAAGCTTTGGCGTGGTCTCTTCGGCCTCGACCTCGATCAGCGCTTCCGCGAGTTGCACATCGGCGCCTTTCAACTGCGACTGCGCGTCAACGTACTTGTCTCTGGCACGGGCCGCAGCGTCTTCTGACGTTTCCAACTCGCGGCGCGTGATCAGGTTTTGCGCCGACAACTCTTTCATTCTCTGTAGCCGCCCTTCAGCCTGTTTTGCGTCGGCCTCATAAATGGCGACCACTTTTTCGAGGCTTGCCTTGTAGTCACGTGTCGCCTCTGCGAGTTGGGTGCGCAGTCGCGCCGGCTCGCTCTCTGGTTTTGCCTGGGACTTGAGGTCTGCTCTCTGTTGCGCCTGCGACGGTGTGTCGCCTCCTGACAACGCGAATGCGACGCACAGGCACATCAACACGAAGCGCAGACCTTGAACGCATCGGCGCGCGTTCTGCGCGTCAAGCTCTTTGGTCAGCCATTGTCGGGTTGTCCTTTTCATCTCCCTCACAATGAGTCCGCAGTCGCCGGCAGCGTTACGATCGGTGCGCCCTCGTGCCCCGCGTCTTTGTGTTCCCATTTAATCAGCTTGAGATCGAGCACGAAGATTGAATAGATCACCGGCACCAACAACAAGGTGACGAAGGTCGCAACCATCATCCCGCCCATCTGGGCGTAGCACATTGGCTCCCACAGAGGTCCGCCATGCAGCGCCAGCGGGATAAGCGCAATCACCAAAGCCAGTACAGTGATCATTACCGGCCGCAGACGCATGATGCCGGCATCCAGCACGGCTTCTTTCAGCGGCTCGCCTTCCGCGTGCTTCTCTTCGATAAAGTCGAAAAGCACAATGATGTGACTGACTATCAATCCAATTAGACTGATCATCCCCAGAAACGACATGAACCCGAACGGTGTGCCCATGATCCACAGCGCAATCAGCCCGCCCGCAATCCCGTACGGCACCGCCGCGAAGACGACGAAAGGCTTGATGGCGTTTTTGAACTGATAGACGAGGCTTAGGAAGATCGCGACGACCGAGATCATTAGCACGAGCACGAGATTTTTGAATCCCTTTACTTGCTCCTCCTCCGATCCTCCGATGTCCATGCGGTAGCCGGGCGGAAGTTGATTTGCAAATGCCGTCAACTGCGACCGCGCCGCGTTTACGATTTCCGAAGGCAAGTGACCCGCTTCGGCCATACACGAGACGGTGATCGTTCGAAATTGATTGCGCCGGCGGATCTTCTCGGTTTGCATTCCATACTCGACGGACGAAACCTGCCTGAGCGGCGCCTTCTGCGATCCCTGCACAGAATAAACGTAAAGGTTTTGCACGTCGGCCAACTGCGCGCGTTCTTCCATGCGCAGCCGCGTCAGCACCGGGATTTGCTTACGCCTTCGCGGAGCACGGTCACCTGTGTGCCGTTGATAGCTGAAGCAGCTGAAGCGGCCACGTCCTGATTGGTGATCCCGGCGGCGTTCGCGCGATCAGGGTCAGTCTGGAGTCGGGCGGTGAAATTCTCCTCACCCCAGTCGTCGCGGACGCGCTCGGCGTATGGAGTTGCGCGCAGAATCGTTTTCACCTTCTCAGCTTCCTGGCGCAGCGCCGTCATGTCGTCACCGGAGATGCGAATCTCGACCGGCATCGTGATTGGTTTGCCCGTATCGAGCTGGCGCACGTCGATGCGAGCGCCGGGAACCTGCTCATCGAGGGCCTTCTGCATCACGCCGATAAAATGATTCGTGTCATGCTTGTCTTTAACCTGAATGATGACCTGCGCGTAGTTGAGCTGCTGCATCTCCGGCGAGACTGAGAACCAGAACCGGAGACCACCACCGCCGACAAAGCTGGTGAGCGATTCAAGAACTTGTTTTGGCTTACCATCTTTTTCCGGATGCTCCTTGCCATACTCTTCAGCCGCTTCGCGCACAACTTCCTCAGCACGGCGCGCGGCTTCATTAGTCGCCGATAGCGGAGCATCCTCCGGCAGCCATACATCCAGGTATGAAAGATAAGAAAGGTCTTTCGGGAAAAAGTCGGTCTTGAGCTGGCTGCCGGCCAGCCCGCCGATGGCCAACAGGATGAAAGAACCGAACAGCACCTTCCAGCGGTTGTTGATGGCCCAGTTGCCGACCCGGTAATAAAAAGCCGGGAATCCTTTCTTACGCCGTTCCTCAATTGGTGGTTCGAGCTTGGGCCTCAGCAGGAAATAACTGATGAACGGAATGAAGGTCATCGCCACGATCAACGACGCCACCAGGGAGCACGTAAGCACGATCGGCAAGCTGTAGAGAAATTCGCCGATGCCCCCAGGCAAAGTAAGGAACGGAAGATATGCAACGATGTTCGTGACGGTGGCAAAGATGATCGCTGTAATAAGCCTTGTTGGTCCTAGCCATGCAGCCACACTTCGTGCGTAGCCTTGCCCCATTGCGTTCTTGATCGCGTCACCTGAGACAACCGGCACGTCTACCAGTAGGCCGAGCGCGATAATCAATGTCGCAATCGACACCTGCTGGAGATCGATCTTCAGCAAGTGCGACATGCCGAAAGTGATGAAGAGCGTGAGCGGGATCGCCAATCCCATAAGCAACGCTGACCGCCAGTCCCAGAAACCGATCAATGCGACGATTACTACCAACACGATCGCTTCATAGAGACTGTTCATGAACAGGTTGACGTTTTCGGTCACTTGCAGTGGCTGGTCCGAAGTGCGCGCCATGATCAGATCTTCAGGCAATTGCCTCTTCAGTTCACCGAGTGCTTGATCAATGCTCTCGCCGAAGTCACGGATGTAACCGCCAGGACGCATCTGAACTGCGACCGTGATTGCGCGGCTGCGCTGCCAGTTGCCGTTCGCGTCGCGCCAATCGTAGAAGTTCATGAATCGCGCCGGGCTCTCGTAACCTCTTTCGACGTCCACCAGGTCGCGCAGGTAAACGGCCGCGCCCATATCCGTGTGCGCAACTGCGACGTCGCCAATTTGCTTTTCGCTCTTGAACTCGCCCGAAGGATCGACTGAGAAGTTCCTGCCCACTGCTTCCAGTTGCGGCCCGGCGCCTGTAATGTTGCGCGCGGCCAAAATATTCGGCAGGTCGCCCGGCTTCAGACCGTACGAAGCGATCCGCTCCTGCGAATAAAGCAGAAAGACTCGTTCGGGCAGAATACCTGAGCGCGACACCTTCGAAGCTTGGGCCACACCTTTCAATCCCTTCTCGATCTGGTCGGTGAAATCATCCATTTGGCGGTAGCTGTACTTGTCTCCTGCCACCGTCAACAGCTTCGCGCGTGACGCTTGAGGATCGCGTATCACCACGAATGGCCAGCTATCGGGATGAAAGTCGGCGGCCTGCAATTTGTCGTTTACAAACTGTCGCGTGTAGTTGAGCAAGGCATCATCCGTCTCGTCCGAAACACCATCGACGCCGACGAAGCCTTGCTCGTTGATGATGTGTAGATCGCGAGCGACGCCCCTGTCTTTAAGATAATCGGCGAAGAGGTTGAGCGGGTCTTGCAGAATATGCGGACTGATCGGATGCATCAGACTGCTAATAACCGTAAAGCGCTTGGCGCTCTCGGCCGACGGGTACTGTGTTCGCAGACGGGTGATCGCTTCGCTAAGTCCCTTCGCGCGCAGATCGATCTCCGCCTCACTCGCCTTCGGACTCGCCACTGTCAGCATGAGCGCCGAAGTATCGCCGAAGTCCTTGATGAACTTTATTGGGCCAGCGCCTTCCGGCAAATCGGTAATGGCCTGCAGCTTGAGCGCGATGTCATCGAATTCCTTGCCAATCTGGTTGCCGGGAAAGTTCTCATCCAGATCAACATAGACGGCCGAAAAGTTGGTGCGCGAGATCGAGCGAATCTTCTCGACGTTGGCATTCTGCGCCACCTTCTCTTCGATCCTGCGGGTGACGAGTTGCTCGACCTTTTCGGCACTCGCTCCGGGCCAGACGGTGATGGCGACCGCAGTTTTCACCGGCGTGTCCGGGTCTTTGCGCTGGGGCATACTCCGATAACTGTAAAAGCCCCAGACGCAAACGGAGATCAGCATGACCCACGCGATATGCCGCTGCTCGACAAAAAATCGAGAGATGTTGGGCTTGCTTAGATCGACGTCGTGATTCTCGTGTGCCTGTACAGCGTCCTGATCGTGGCCGTTCGCTTTTGGCGATTTCTTGAGCAACCGCCGCAAAGCTGTACGCGCTTTCAGTAATAAGGATTGAACTTTCTTCATGGAATCACCTTTACCTGATCGCCATCACTGACCATTGTGCTACCCGTTGTGATCACTCGATCGCCGGGTTTCAGTCCTTCAGTCACGGCCACCGTGTTGCCGTACGATTCACCCAGCTTCACTTCGCGTAACCGCGCAATCTGCCGTCCACCTTCTTCACTCAACACGAACACGGCATAGCCGTTTGGATTACTCTTCGGTTTAATGACGGCGTTGAGTGGGATGACCAATCGTGCGGCCACCGTCGATTGAGTTCCGACGATGAGTGAAACGATCATGTTCGGCCGCAGCAAATAGTCGGGATTCGGAATCGTCACCTCGACGTTGAAGGCGCGGCTCTTTGAATCGGCAGCCGGAAACACAGATGTGATTTGTCCGCGAAATTCTCTGCCAGGCATCGTTTCGCTCGCGATGCTCAAAACTCTGCCGAGTTCCATCTCGGTTACTGCCACATCGGCGACGCCGAACACGGCTTTGACCGACGACGTGTCAGCGACGACAAATGCTTTTGTACCGTCCGACACCAACGTGCCTTTCTCGATCGACTTTTGCAGCACGACGCCATTCAGCGGCGACTTGAGTGCGGTGTCCTGAAGAGGAATTCTTTTCTCCTGCACAACTGCCTGCGCGCCTTTCGATTTAGCTTGAATGACATCGATATTCGCTTTGGCAGAATCGGCTCTGGCCTGGATCATCTGAATATGCGAGCGCGCGGCGGCGACCTTAGCGCCATTCAGATCGTACTGAGCCTTGGCCGAGTCATAATCAGCTTTGGTCATGCTCTTGCTGGCGAAGAGAGCCTGCGCGCGGTCGTAATCGAATTTCGCTTTCACGTAAGCGGCCTCTGCTTCCGCCAATTCGGACTTGCTCGACGCGACGCTGTTGACTGCTTCCTGGTATTGCGCGTTGCTCACGTCGATTCCGGATTTGGCTTCGCTCGCCTGCGACTCTGCTTCTTTGACTTTGACCTGGTAGTCGCTCTGACGAACACGCGCCAGCACCGCTCCGGTGGTGATGCGATCTCCTTCCTGAATGTCTCGCATCTGCCCGTCCACGCCGCGGACGCGCTGAAGCGCATCCACATAGCCGCCGACTCTGAAAGACAAATCCACTTCTGTGCGTGGAATGATGGTGGCTGAGTATCGCGACTCGCTGCCGGCGGAGTTCATCTCTACCACTGCAAGTTTCACGGGGATGGCCGGTTTCTCTGTCTGCTTGGCTCGGGGCCTTAACACAGCCACAGACACCATTGCCATCAACAAGACCACTGCGGTCACTGCAACTGCTTTCAATCGTTTCTTTTTCATTTGTCTGCTCCGATTGCTTTTTCGTATTCGGCCTTGGCCGTCCAGAAAGCCATCAACGCCTTTTGATATTCATAGTCTGCATCAGCCAGCGTGGCCTGGGTTTGCAACACATCCGAAAACAGCACCGCCTGCAACTTGTATTTGTTGACCGATACGCGCATGTTTTCGCGCGCCGTCTCCTGCCCAAGTTGCGCGACGACCAGGGCCTGGCGCGTCTGCTGGAGCTTGCGGAACTTGTCGCCGACCTCGATCAGGACGAGGCTCTCGGCTTCGCGCTGGCCGTTCTTTGCCTGCTCGACGGCGCTGTCTTTCTCCGCGAGCTGGTGCTTCTTTCTCCCCCAATCAAAGACCTCCCAACTCACCGCGACGCTCAGGCTGGCAGAGTTCTTCGGAATCGCCTCGTCGAAGTTCCTGAGTGACATGTAGGTGAAACCGAGGCTCACGTCGGGGATGTACTCGGACTTCTTGATGCGCCGGTCAACTTCGGCTTGCCTGACTTTCAGCCGCGCTTCACGCAGTTCGGGCCGCTGGTCGAGCGCGTGACTTCTCGCAACCGCGAGGTCGGCATCGAAGCCGCCGGCGTCGCCTATCGCGACCACCCTGAACTCGGCGCGCACGTCGCGCCCCAGCAGGTTGTTGAGCTGCTCCTTCTCGGTGGTCAGTTGATTCGTCAGGTTAAGCGCCTCGTACTCTGCCTTCGCCAGCCGCGTCTTGACCTCCAGGCTGTCGCCTTTTAAGGAGACCTGTTGGGCGACGTTATCGCCCGTTACGCGATCGAGTTCGCGGTAGTACTTGACGGCTTCCAGCAGACTATCGAGGGCGCTCTGCGTTTGCAGAATTCCGTAGTAGTTCTGCTTGACTTGATTGACTGTGGTCTGCTGGGCCTGGCGCAGTTTCTCGCCCTCCACCTCGCGCGCTAACCCGGCCTGTTCGATGCCCAGGCGGATGCGGTGTTGCTGCGACAGCGGCTGGAGAATCTGCCCGGCGAAGATCGCCGTCGGCCCGCGCGCGGTGCCGATTGAAAAGAACGGGCCGACGCCGGGAACGACGCTCGTCTCGGAGTTGTTGAGGCCCGCGTCGTGCTTCACAAACTGCTGTGACACGAGCGAGTACACGTGCATCGAAGGCAACCGGAGGGTGCGCGCTGCGGCCAGCGCGTCTCCGGCTTGGCCGATTGACAGTTGCGCGTTCTTGACCTGGCGGTTGTCGTGCAGCGCTAGCGAGATTGCCTGATCAAGGGTCAATATTTCTGCCGAAGCTGAGCCGGGGCTTTGCTGGGCTGCAACGATCAATGGGCTTGCCATCACGAGGATGATTGCCAGTAATTGAAGACCGCGTATATTCATTTGCTCCCCTTCTTACACCGCTAGCAGCCGGACGCGATCTCTTCTCGCTTGGTTTCCGCTGCTTCAATGTCGGCGACTATCGCGTCGATGAGGACTCCCTGTGACGACAGCCTGACGCCCTGACGCCGCATTTGTTTCAGCAACGCTCGCCCGTCGTGATCGACGAAGGTGACAGCGGCCAAATCGACCAGCATCGGAATAGAAGGATCATCAGCCACCGCGTCTTGCCAGCACTCTTCAATTCTTTAACCCAGGGGCCAACCAGCTTTCCTTCCAGCACGAAGCTCGTCATCGGCGCGCGATCGTGAATCGTAATTCTCAGCATCATTGTTCTCCTCTTCGCTACTGGCATGGCAACGGTTGTGCCGCATGAAGGCGAGCAAGGATCGGTCGATTTTCTTTGGTATTGAGGTGATCGAGAGGTCATGTCCCTGTCGAAACTGTCGAGAGTGTTGAAAGTGTCGTCGTCACTCTCAACAGCACGCGAAGGATCCATTTACCAAGGTGAGGCGCACTGAGATTTCGATCGCGTCCGTTCGCGGCGAGCACGATAATCGCGAAGTCACCGTCTTTGTGGATGTTAGTTTGCTCCCGCAGTCGGAACCGAGTCTTCGCCTTCAACCATTCAATTTGTGAATGAATTGGTCGCAAGGTCGTGGAATGCCTATTGCACGGCGTCAGTCACGAGAGAGTGAAACGACGGAGCATCTTGGTAAGTGTTCGGTCGCAAGGTTTGATGGGACGAATCAACGACAACGGCAGCCCGCGACACTGATCGAAAGACGAGTGTTGCTGATGAATATGAGCGGAAGCAGCGCGATGAGATCGTGCGCGCGCTTACAGAAAGCAAAGGGCGCGTCGGTGGTGATGAAGGAGCTGCGACGCGTCTTGGGCTCAACCGCACAACCCTGCTTTCTCGGATGAAAAAGTTCGGAATAAATCCGAAGCAGTTTTCGTAACGGAACCGCGCTTGTTAAGAACGTGCGGTGCCAGAAGAAAAATTCTCATCCGCGACCTTGGCCGCTTTCTTGGCGAAGTCGTAAGTGGCCTTAAGTTTGCTCCCGAAGAACCGTACCTTCCCTGTAATGTCACGCACCAATATCGAGTTGCCATCACTGTCCGTAAACTCGCAGCGCAGCGTCATTGAAGTTGCGCCCGCGATCGTCGTGACCTCACGCAGCGTTTCGTTGCCCTTCTTAAACTTCACGACGGTGCATTCCAGTGTAATTAGGTCGGCGACGTTGCCGGCATTTCTATCTCCGTCACGATAGACACGTGGAAACACAGCGCTCTTTCGGAGCTGTTCGATCAGGTTCTCATAAAGTGAGACTTGGAACTCTGGTGGTAGTGTCAACTCGTCGGACGGAATCATCTTGACCTCGATCGCCGACGCCTTCATCTTCGCGGGCTGCTTTGTCTCCGCACGCAACTGTCCGGCAAAACACAACGTCAGCAAAACAAAAGCAGCTAGCGCATTTCTAAAATGGGTTCTCATCTCTTCTCCTCCCGCGAATCGCCTAAACTCTTCATGAAGCCCGCCAAAATCGGAACGCTTGTGTGCGCTCCTTGTGCGACCAGCTCCTTCTTGATCTGCTCAGCCTTGCCCCGCGGCATCGTAAAGATTGCGCCGTGCAGGCCGCCGTCCGCGTCGCGATATTGAATTGTCAGGGTGTCTACCTTCTTGCGCAGCAAAGGCAGCGCACTGCCGGACCCGTACGGAGCAGCGAGTGATGCCACCGTTCCGAAGGTGCCGCCGATAACGCGCTGGCTGTCCTTTCCCGTGACCACATCTTCGATTGACGCGGCCGCCACGTCAGCATTGCCCTTTGCATGAACAAACCGCAGAGTTCCGTTTACCACGGTCAGCCGGCCCTTAGTGTTTTCTTTCAAACCCGCAAAGCCGACAACCTGGACAGCCTGTGTCTCGGCTTGCACCTGTTGGGCATGAGCAGTCCGCATCAGCGGGCTACAGAAGAACAAGGCAACGGCAATTACTAATGTATTGATCCTCAAGATCATTTTGACTCTCCTTTGAACCACATCGAACATCATCGCTGGGGAAGGCGGCCGTCAGGGAAACCGCCAAACGGCGTGACCCGGCCGGGTTGCTCGGGAATGGATTTCAAGTACTCGATGAGCGCCCAGCGCTGATCGTCGGTCAACAAAGGACCGACAACGCCTTCACCGCGCGGACCATTCTGGAAGGAGTGACCGGCGTTCGAGTTCCCTAGCAGCGTCGTGTCCATCAGAAAAGTCCCAGACGTTGCAGTAGTGTCGAGCCCGACCTTGACCGGATCGAAGTCACCGCCGAGATAAAACTTCTTCGTGCGCTCGGCCGCCGGTATCAACATCTCATAGAGGTTGGGTACCGAGCCGTTGTGCATGAATGGGGCCGTTGCCCAAACCCCCTCCCGCGGGGCCGCTTTATAGACGCCTTGTGGCGCCGGAGGTGCAGGTAGCTCGCGATAACCGTACAGGTCTGCCAGTTCGGCTTCGGTCAGCTGGGTTTTCTGCAGCGCCGTGTCCAGCACCGCTTCCCCAATCAAGAGATTGAGCAGAAACTTTGGCAGCATCGGCTTGCCCTGGAATTCTCCGGGCAAGAACTTGCTGAGGTTACCGGTAATGCCGAGGGGTGTTAGAACTTCGAACTGAGTTTTGTCTGTGCCTACGTAAGTCTGCGGAAGAAGTCCCACCAAGACGAAGCGTTTGCCGTACTTGTTCGGTTCGGTCCACCGATAGGGGTAGGCATTGTGGCAACTCGCGCAGTGTTCCGTGAATAGTGCCCTGCCGACGTTGGCCTTGTTACGATCGATCGTACCCAACACGTCTTCTGGCCAGCTTGGCGGAGCCAGCCGTGCCAATTGGTTCTCCACCCGTTGAAGGTCGACAAGTGCGGCGTTCGACTGGAACAGCCCTTCGGCCGGAGTCTTGGAGCTAAGATCAATGGGCAGGTATACGCCCATAGTTTCTCCCAGATTGCGGCTCATAGGGTCCCAGGCATAGCCGCCCCACTGCGTCCATAGTCCCTGAGGAGCGTTCCAGAGGAACGGGGGTTTTGCGGGCGCGATGCCGGGGGACCAGTTTTGTGGAATTCCCGTCAACTCAGACGTGGTGCGCGCCACAATTAATGAGACTGCATCCATGCGTCCGGGTCCCCACGGGTGAGGGCTGACCGCAGTTCGGGTTGCATACTCGTGCACCCGAACGGCCTCGCTCTCAACTCGCTTGCGCAGCTTGTCCCTGGCATCCGTGCTCAACGCTCCAAGCCGCGCCGCCAAACGGTTGAATTTCGCTGCGTCGGTCAGGGTCGCTTGCAACGCGTTGTCAAGCCCGTGAGCGAGACCCTGCAGATCGATCGCACGCGAATTTCCTCCTTGAATTCGAATGCGTTTGCCCTTGTATGTCAGCTCCCCTTCGTGGCACGCCGCGCAGGTTACGCCGGCATAGTCACCGGCTGGCCAGCCCTTGATCGAAGTCGCAACGGTCGTTTTGCTGATGCCAATCGGCAACCCATCCGGGTTGTAGGAATTCGCGGGTTCAGCGAGCAGGCCGTAGCGCGCGCCGGACCGGAGCAGCTCCTGGCTGTCTGCGACCTCCAGGTTCAAATAAATGTCATACGAAAGGAACGCCGAGCCCTGCGAAAAATGGTAGTACCACTCGCGGTCCTCTGGCGACCAACCCTGGTTGAGGTAGATGACGCGCTCGCTTGACGCCTGTGGAGCCTCCGCTAGCTGCGCGCTCACAGACACCGTTGCTGAATGCACAATCAACAATGCGGCAGCAAGCAACAATGCGACAACCGAAAGCAACGCTAGAATGGTTCTATTCATGATCCTCTTCATCCTCGCCGGTCTATGTTCATTGACTCACTACCGCGAATTCTTTCGTCGTGGTTTCACTGCCACGGTCTATTGAGCGAAGAACCAGGATGGCAGCGTCGTGAAGCGAGCGCTTTCGCTTCTCCCAATCAGCGACCCAGGCTTTGACTGTGTTCACCGTTTCGCGCTCGCGTTCGCGATCAGACTTGATTATCGGATTTGCAGAAACACCGCTCATACAATTGTGTGAGCCGCGCTTTATGATTCTGACTTGAGCTTGCATTTCACTTAACTCCTATTCTGGTTTGTCGCATCGTCACTCTGTCTTCGACGTGGTGAGTAGCAATAGCCTTGCCACGCACAGGTCTCTATCGATCATCGGCGATTCAGCAGCAGAATCGGCCAAATAGTCGCGTTCTTGGAACGCACGGGTTGAGCGAGGAAGGACCGGAAGTTCGTGGTTTTCGGAAAAAACTCGTGATATTACGAAAAGGAAAGGCTCCAATTCGTCATCATCAATTTTGCGGATTTGCATTCGTGGAAATCGTTCCGCTTTAATTTCTGTGCGGAGTCCGACGCTCACGAAATTCCGTAAATTATCTTTGGAACGGACACTTTGAGAACGAGCCGCTCAAGCAATGTCGTTTCGGTTATCGAATCCGCTATCTGGAGAATTGGGCAATCGGACGTCTAATGATTATGGAGTGGGAGTTGTTACTGATTTTTCGCGGAAACGGCTCGTTTTTACCGCTCTACTGTCGTCGTCAATGTCACCACTTTCCCTCCCCGGAGAATCTTCACCGAGACGAGGTCTCCGGGCTTCAGTCCGGCGATCTTGTTGTAGATGCGTTCGTAGCTCTCGTCGCTAGTAGTCCAGTTGGGTCCCAATCCCTCGGGCGCTCGTGCCGGCGCGATTTCGATGTCATTCACGCTGAGGATTACGTCGCCACCGAGTAGAATGTCAGCTCCTTGAATCGTCACCCTCAAGGTTCCGGGATTAATACCCAAGTGTGAACCGATTGATCCTTCGCCGATGCGTTGGACAAGAATGCCGGCCGGTTGAGGAAGATTGAGGGCCTTCGCCAGATCACCGGTAACCAACAATCCATCGATCCCGGACCAGAAGGGCTTGCGGTCCAACAGCATTTGCTTCGCGGTATTCGCAGCCGTGGCGAAGGCCAGGCCTTCCGAGCCTCCCGAATGACTCATAATGCTGCTGACGATGCCGATTACGTTGCCGTCAATGTCAAACATCGGGCCGCCTGAGTTACCACCGTTCACTGCCGCGTCCGTTTGTAAGAATTCAACCGATGTCGTGCTGTCATCGCTCTTATTCAGCCGATGGCGCCCGCTCAAGTGACCGGCGGTAAGCGTCTGACTGATGCCGTAAGGCGCCCCAATCACAAATATTTGATCCCCGACTTCGATTTTGTCTGAATCCCCAAGCCTTGCTGGCGCGATGCCTTTTGGCATTCGTTCGAGCTGCAATAAAGCCACGTCTGATCGCACATCCGAGCCCACGACGTGGGCGATGATTTCCTGGCCATCTGGGAATTCTACGCGCGCCACATCCGCGGTTTGCACCACGTGCGCTGCGGTTAGGATTTTTCCGTCATTCGAAATGAGAACTCCCGAGCCGAGCCCGTCGATGATGGTCAGCGTTTGTTCGGAAACAGTGGGCACATCGACTCGCTTAGTCTTAACCGTTACAACCGACGGGCTAACTTTGCGAAACGCCTCGCGAAGCTGTTGAGCACTTGCGGTAATCGGCATTGTCGAAAGCGTCAGCAAAGTCAGTAAGAGCCGGAAGCGATATTTGATTGTCATAGTCTATTACCCTCCTAAGTCTCAGCACGCGCAAGCCGTACTGGAGAAACGAAGGGCAACAGTTGTTCCAAGTGTTCAGACCAGGCCGTAAGGTCAACGGACCTAGATGGGAATCTGGAAACCTCTGAAACAAAAACGCAGCCAAATATCGCCCGTTTATTGTCCGTTCCGGCTCTGTGCGTCCGGCATCGGTGTGCGTCCGTTGTTCTTGTCTGGAGTCTTAAAGAATTCGTAGTTCCCCCGTGAATTTCGTGAAATTATGATGCTTCCGGGGATCGATGGCTGCTTGGGAAGTCACTCTTAGCGGGCCTTGAAAGAGCTGGCGCCATTTCCCGCTTCCAGTTGAATCCAGCGCTTGACCCAGGAAGGAAGATTTTCGAGCTTGATTTTCCGCAATTGAGCAGCACGGAGGAATTCCATCGCCGGTCGATCTACGAAAGTAACATTCGTTAGATCAAGTGCACATCTCTTCGACTTGTTACCATTCTGGACCAACGCCTTCTCAACTTCAGGAACATACTCACTAGTGAAATGGCCGCTAAGGCTCACTCTGACAATCTCGGCAATTTCGGCCTGCTGTGTAATCTTCAACATCTGCTTTACCACTCCTCGGGTGGAACCAACGGGGCTAATGGGCACGTCGCGTGCCATGGCAGTTACGAATTCCTTTTCCGAATCGACGTTCGTCGCAATCAAGATTATGACCGGCAACCAGAGGTGTGCAAAGAAAAGGCGGCAAGGCGTTAACCGGCCGTAATTTCATGATGATCTTCATGAAATCACGATGCGCGACCGTCTGGCGCCTCCATAGAGCGTCACTACATCACTCATAAACCTAATCATTCTTGCGCCTGCGTGTTATCGCGAGAGATGGAATGCTTGTTGCACGTACCGCGGCTGTTATGAAAGAGCCATGCACGCGAATCGTGAACACCGTTCTGAGTGCTCTCGTTCTCACAGTTTTCTTCTGTGGAACAAATAGCGGCGTAGCCGGACAATCAATAGTCGAAAGTTCAGCAAGATACTCCGCGCTCCTCAGCCTGCCAGTCAAAGCACGGCTGGTAACCGTTGAAGACTTGCGCGTGCACTATATCGAAGCTGGAACAGGTCGCACGGTGGTGATGATTCATGGTAACGCCGGCAACGTCGAAGACTTCGAGTTCGGAGCGATTCAGCTCTTGTCTCCGAACTACAGGGTGGTGGCGATTGACAGACCCGGTCACGGAAGTAGCGATCGGCCAAACGGAAAGGTCGCGACGGTTGAATATCAGGCACGACTGTTACACGAAACTCTTTCGACCCTGGGGATATCGAAACCAATCCTCGTGGGCCATTCGTGGGGAGCGGCGCTGGCGCTAGCTTATGCGCTAAATTATCCGGACGACGTTTCAGGTATGGTCCTGCTGGCACCGGCTGCGTATCCGGATAAAGGTGAGAGCCGGTTCTTGCGATTCGCGACCAGAACACCGCTCATCGGTGACCTCAGCTTAGTGCTCGGGAAGCCCTTCCTTGGCCGACATATATTGAAGCAGGCTTTGGCTCAAGCGTTCTATCCCCAGGCCGTGCCGAATAGTTACTTGAAGACCGCTTGCGCTTTGTGGCTGGGGAGACGGCAAGTCAAAGCATATATCGAAGATGAATCGGCGCTGAATAACAGTTTGAAAAGAATGAGTGAGCGATATTCTAAAATAAGAGTTCCCCTCATAATCGTAACTGGTGATAAAGACAAAATCGTGTCAGCGAATGAGAATGCATACCGACTTCACAGCGTGGTTCCCGGATCGCAACTGATCGAACTGAAAGATACAGGCCATGAGATTCCCCAGACTCATCCAGAGAGTATCTATTCCGCTCTATCGCTGATTTCGCAATCCAAGGACGAGCTAACTGCTATGAATTAATGTTCGACGCATCGATTCAACTTCCCAAGGGCAGTGGCGGAAGCCTTGTAGGCTGGAAAATTCACTCGCCAAGGTTGGTGCGTACTGATTGTAAAGATGGG
>Ga0193747_1000267_pt1 | contig 20069 bp, 22 predicted proteins | sample L1m2metaG_FD_143048 | JGI IMG/M metagenome (GOLD analysis project Ga0193747, IMG submission 143048) | Soil microbial communities from a riparian zone of the East river system, Colorado, United States - L1m2 | ecosystem: Environmental > Terrestrial > Soil > Riparian zone | place: USA: East River...
GTAACATTTGCAGACGAATTAAAACTAAACGCAAATCAGATATGGAATAATATACTTAGTAACAAATTCATAAATGAAATTTCTATGGACACACTTCCATTAAATAAGTTTGTTTTTTATCTTAGGCAAGACCATATTTTTCTGAAAGAGTTTTGCAATTTTTTACGGAATGCTAAAGAAAAATGTGAACTAGATAAAGACAACAGAATGAAAGAATGGTTTGATGATTTATGCAATAGCACTATCAATTTGGAAATGGAAATGCAGAATCAATTGCTCGATTCAGTAGGAATGACATCATTATTATCAGCTTATACTAATAATTACTCTCTAGATTCTAATCCAAGTAAAATGACATTAGATTATACTTCTTATCTGATACATGTATCGTTAAAGGGTGGATTGCATGAAATCGTGTCAGCAATGGCACCTTGCCCATGGTCCTACTTTGAGATAGCAAAGAAATTATCTAAGAGAAAACAGTATATCAAAACTGAAGTTTTCAGAAAATGGATAGATTTCTATTCATCATATGAATCAGTTAAGCAGGTCGAAGATGTGAAGAATATTTTGAATGAATTAAGTCGGAATGCAGATGAAACAGATAAAAAACTAATGAAAAATCATTTTGATACTGCATGTAAATATGAGTATAATTTCTGGGAAATGGCTTACACTTTAGACAGTAATAGTGGCTAAAAATTCACTCTCGTATCCTACATTTAAGGCTCCCCGAGTCTATCCAGATAAATCCCTTTTGAATAATCGTATGCTAACATTTACAAATTCATAACACAGATTTTAACCTTCAAACTTTTACATCAAATCTAACTAATTGTTTAACTGAGGAAGTTTATCTTTCAGATCCTTGATTCTGTTTCTTAAAGTTACCTCTGTTATTCCAGCCGCAGATGCAATATCAGCTTGACGTATATACACACCAGTGTTAAGACATGAAATATACAGAACTGTTGCTGCGAGTCCCATAGGATGTTTGCCAGCAGATATTTCTATTTTAATAATATCATTCATACCTCCATGGCTTGACGTTTTGTCTTTTCATTAAGATTAGTCTTGATCACGCTTTTCTAATTCATCTATTTGCAGTTTATCAAGACGACTAAATCATGTATATCAACTGGCTTTTTAATGAAACAGTCTGTCTTTAATGATGGAAATGTTTCTATTAAAAGAAGTGAAGGAAGAAAGATAGGTTGTGCTTCCACCAGCGCGATCACTATGTATAAAAGCAGATAATTTGGACAAACGTTACAGATTTGATTGGAGAACAACATTTTTCAAAATAAACTTCTGAAGCCAAATATTCATAGGATTTTCAAAAAAATATATCTGTAATGTAATAATATAGTTAAATCAAGATTTTATTAAAAACCTTATATCCTTCTAACATTATTAGAGTGTAACGTAGCATGGTTAATACATACAAAGTTATAGGGGCTAAAAATTCGTCTTCATCTGAACCTACTGATTTCCCTAATAATGATCGGAATGCGGTGGAGGTGAACGTTACAAGTGCAAAGAAGGATTCTATAGGCTCTTATCATATCAGAGGCGAAATTAAGAATCTCACCAATGATAAGCTACAATTTGTCAAAGTTACTGGACACTTATATGATGCAAGTGGTCAACCCGTTGCTGTAACTGGTTGTTGCTATGCTGACCCAATGGATATAGAACCAGGCCATACATCTACATTCGATAGTTTCGCAACGGAGGAAGAAATATCTGGCGATGCTACTTCGTTTAGGCTATCCTTTGACTGGTGATAAACGAGAAACAACAATAGCAGTTGTAATTGCAGTTGCAATCATAATACAAACAACACAAAATGCACAAGCGTTGCATAGAACAAATGGATTAACAGATGAACAATTAAAGACAGGTCTGGCAACAAATCCAGATGTAAAAGCTGTAAAAGCCGCGCTAAATGCGTTGAATCCAGTTGGTGATAATTTAATTACAGCGTGTGGAGGGGTCTCAGACATACTAAAAGATGGTTCAGAACAAGGGACTTTTATAGGAAAATTGACTGAAAATATAATGACAATATGTGACCATAATACATTATGGATGAAAGGTATGTGTCAAACACATTTTGATATGTTCTCATGGTGTGGGAAATCTGGAAGTTTACAAGTCTATCTTGAAGACAGAAACTTGGTTGATAGCCCACCAGAAAGAACATACCTGAACGCCGATGGAAGTATACGTGAAAGCGTTACTAATACAGACCTGCCGCCAAAATGAGAACTATGAAGCAATGGTAGATTCTATATAAGTAGCAAGTACAATAAAATTAGAGAAAGAAGTAGTTACATTAATCCAAGATTTGATAAACTAATCACAGTATTAAGAACTGCAGTTGATAACGAAGCAAATATTAGACAAGGAAGCAACTTCATACGATGAAATTTTTGATGCTTATAGATTAGCGTTGGAATTCTATCACCATAAGTCTGAATAAAATAGAGAGCATATATGTAGCACATCTTCAATTCAGACTTCTCTTTATGAATGTAGGGAATTTTTATCAGATATCTCAAGGATTTGAATGATTTGGATAATATACAAATGGGCTATTAGAGACTTATATTTTGAATTTAGTAACAGTAATATAAAATAGAATACTCAGGACAATAGAAACGATGAAAAGAATTATCCCAGCTATTTTTTCTGTATCATTCATTATTGCCTCTTTGGTCTTGTCAGTGAATGGTGTAGGCTATAAAGCAATACCTGATGCCTATGCTAACACAAATGCAGCTGCACTTGCCACTATATCATCTAACGATACTAAAGTTAGTAGTGCTACCACCAGCACTGAAGGTCTACAAATTAAAAAAGTCACTTACTTTGATAATGTCTCTGGATATTTAGTCTACCCAGCAGCTGCTAATACTACTGGTAATAATAAACTCTCAGCAATAATAATGATACATGAATGGTGGGGTTTAAATGATAACATTAAAAGCATGGCAAACACTCTCGCTAAACAAGGTAACTATGCGGTATTAGGGATAGATTTGTTTAAAGGAAAATTAACTAAAGATCCAAAGCAAGCGATGCAACAAGTAAAATCTGTTACTGATAAGCCTGGTGAACCAATTTCTAACATGCAAGCAGCTGTAAAATATCTGAGCTCACTTCCTTTTGTTGATTCCTCTAAAATAGTTTCAATGGGATGGTGCTTTGGTGGAGGACAATCTTTGCAACTAGCATTACATAGTGAACAACATCCATTAGCTGCTACCATACTATACTATGGCACACCTTTAGTTACAGACAAACAGGAAGTTTCAAAAATAAAGTGGCCTGTTCTTGGGATATTCGGTGATAAAGATCAAGCTATTCCATTACCAGAAATACAGCAATTCAAAGCAGTATTGGATGCCGATGGAATTCCTAATGAAATTCACATATACAAAGGAGTAGGACATGCATTTGCAAATCCTTCTGGAGCTAATTACGCTCCAAAAGAGACGGCAGATGCTTGGCAAAAGACGCTAGCGTTCTTAAAGAAATACGTTTGAGGATAGTAGTAAGTTGAATAAGATGTAAAGTGCATAGAAAGAGGAGGTATGATAATACATGGTTCAAAGAGTCGTTTATTACTATTATGCTGCAGCAGCTGCTACTGCGATAGCTGGAATTTTGCATATTGTATTATCTGCTAATGGGATTGGTAGGGCTTCACTTTCTGGTATATTCTTTTTGATAGCTGGTATAGCACAGCTATTCTGGGCATTACCTATGGCCAGAAGATGGGGAAAGATGTGGTATTACATTGGAATTGGTGGCACTATAGTACTTATAATAATCTATTTCGTTACTAGGTTTTCAACCCCAATCACTGAAGGCAGAGCCCTACGAATTAATAGTATGGGAATAGTAATTGAGATTTTTCAATTCATATACATAGGACTGACCGCATATATATTGACAAAACAAGGAAGAATGACGACTGATAATCAAAAAGGACAATTAAAATAATAATTGTGGAATACTTATACTAATACTTAAGATAAGCAAGAAAAGATACAAACACCATAAACACCATCTCTTGCCAAAGAATGTTATTCTATGAAACTAGATTTACTTACTAATGCTACTGTAGTTGATGATGCTATTAGATTTGTAACAGAGAAATCCTCTTCTCATTTAAAAAACAACAATAGTAGTAACAACCAAGGAAGAGAACGGCGAAAAGTATTAACAAATAATGTTTTCTAATTGTGGCTGTCATTGCATAATAAAACATGAGCAGAAGATAATTATGCAGTTAACCATCAAACCTCCCTCTGAATAGTCATAATTGTGATTGAACATATTATGCAGCTGGCATATTTTTACGACGAACAACTCTTATATCACATACCTTCTATTGTTTTATTCAGAGCAATGAATCTCAAAATTTCTTTAATGTTAGGAATATCCGCAGTATTGGCATTAGGAGTAGTTGCTTCTCCTTTAACCATAAGTGCAGATGCTGGTATGATGTATAATCACCAACAAGGTATAGGATATGCTGCTCACTATGGTATGAATAAGCCAGGACAATATGCAGCAGGAACAATTGCAAGCCTACAAAATGATAAAGATGGCAAACCTGCATGGATAGTTTCAGGTTTATGGAAAGCAAGTTCAACAAACATGACTTCTGAAATGTCAAATACGATGAGCAATGCTAGCGCTAAGAGGAATCTTCCTACTGCAGCATTTGATGCGATGTTTGACATGGTGAGGTTAAACGGATCTGCTATGCATAAACATGAAATTCACAACTTTACATTGACAAGTATCTCAATGCCAAACAACAAGACTGTTGTATTTAATGGAACTGCCACAATAACTATGAAGAATGGTCCAGTTAATGGTGTCCCGGTAAGTGTAAGAGCAATGGATGCTAATGTAATAAGTATATGGATAGATCCGACCAAGACTGATAACCACTTTGGAAATACGCCAATATATGGGACAATTACAAAAGCGGTTCAAATAATGAAGTAAAATAGCATGCCACCTCATTTTTCTCTTATGCGGCATGACTTACCTTCTTCTTCTGCATCGGAGTTGAAGAATTAGAAAGGACAATTGATTAAATATTTTAAACCTAGGCTTTCAAGTCTTTTAATATGTTTAAGTTAATAGCCATATCTAAGTATAATTGTGAAAGATATTACAGTATGGGTATCAGAATGAGTGGTAATCACACTAATAACTTGCTCTTAGAATCTAAAAGAATTACGATAGTTATACTTATTTTTGGAATATTTGCTTCATTTAATTGGATTAATTATACATACGCACAAGAAGCAAAGTTATCAGGAATACAGAATACAACACAACAACAGCATGGTGTAAGAATTACGTCTCCTACAAGAGACGAGCAAGTTCAAGTAGGTGGCCTTACCATTTCAGGAATATCCACCGATAATACTAATACTGATTGCCAAGTTTCAGTAAATATTAATGACCTAAAGCCCCTTGTAAATGCAACAGCAACTGGACCTGGAGGAGTAAACGACTATTCAAACTGGACTATTACCTTCGATAAAAATTCTCCCCAGACTATTAAACAGGGAATAAACGATTTGAGTTCAAAATTATCTTGTGTTAATCCTTCTAATGTAACAAAATTTTATAGTATTAATGTGACTGGGGTTCCCAGATAGTTTATCGCAAGTAGCTATAGAAATAGAACAAATATAGAACCAACAACATTCTGGCGTTGGACAGAAGTGCAAATGTAGAGGACTATCATCGAAGTAGTGTTTGACAAAGATTTATGGATTAATATATATTGCAGGTCGGCACTAATTTCTTATAATGAATAGTAAAATGCTTGTTCTAGCCGCTATTGGAATAGTGGTTGCAACCTCACTTGTAATGGTTGGCACTATTACGGTTCATTCAGCCGAAGCAAGTGGGCCTGGATGTCCTAACAAACGAGCAGCAACGGCTATAGTAGATCCAAACGCTCCAAACGCTGTGAATACCCATACACCAACATCACCACAATCTCAGTTAACAGGTCAAACAGTTTAGATTTAGACTACTAAACTGCTACTCTTTTATTTTTCCTTAAGTTAGGTGAGTTATGCTAAGGGTTAGAGATGGTTAATAGTTTTAATTATTACTATTATGCAGCAGCTGCTACTGCAATAGCCGGAATTTTGCATATTGTATTATCTGCTAATGGGATTGGTAGAGGTTCACTTTCTAGTATATTCTTTTTGATAGCAGGTATAGCACAGCTATTCTGGGCATTACCTATGGCTAGGAGATGGGGAAGAATATGGTATTACATTGGAATTGGTGGCACTATAGTGCTAATAATATTATATTTCGTCACTAGGTTTCCAACTCCAATCACAGAAGGCAGAGCCCTACGAATTAATAGTATGGGAATAGTTATAGAAATCTTTCAATTTCTATACATAGGATTAACTGCATATATATTGACAAGGCAAGGAAGTTCAACCCATAATATACAAAATAGCAAAACCACAAAAACTCACAATAAATAATAATAAGAATTGAGAATAATTCGTCGTTGACGCTACAATAACAATGATAACATTCCATTTTGAAAATCTATAAAGATAACTTCTTTGAATGTAATATTAGGTTAAAAAATAGACACTTGCAGGATCTCCTAGTCGTGAATTTGGAAGGGCATAATACCTTATAATGCCTAAGTATTAAAGTGGATACTCACTTCTTAATCCTTTCAGTCATAACTTGTTCTTTCTTGCCTTCTTGTCAACTGAGTTAGTATTAGGTATGAATTTCCTACAAGAACATTTTGCTACCAGACATGGCTGCCAATCTAACGATGATGTCGGAATCAATTTGTGAAGTGATATACTATGGGTGCAGTTCTTACAACATTCACCAGTCAAGTATTGCTTGCAAACCCTGCATTATATCCTACTAAACAATCTTTAATCTCTAAAATTCAGCTAGTTTTGCAATATTCGGAGACCAACGACTTTTTCATTAGAATAGAAGATCATGAGGCAACAAGATAACCGTTGAAGAATTAGTTAGATGATACTTATCAAAATGCCCACAACTACTTTGATTTAGAAGATAAAGGCAAAGACACTCCGCCGGATGATGATTCTCTGTGTAGGGGATGATGAACTTATCAATTATATGAAGCAGAAAAATGTTTGTAACTCCCAATTATCCATGACTGGCTGCCTAAAGTAGTATGGCTAATATGCAGATTCAATGGTTTGATGCAAGTATACAAAGAAAAAGAAAATCAAAATACTCTATCTTTATGCAGCTGTTGCTGATACGGCTTCTTCCTCTTTCTCTTCTTGTATTATTTTCTTCTTTCAACTTCCTGCAATCTTGTTCTTCTTTCAACTTCCTGCAATCTTGTTGTTATAACCATAAGTTGATCTGATAAATGTGCTATTGCACCCAGGAAAAATTTTACTCTGACAAGTTGATAGTGCTTGTGCTGGTAATGGTGTCGGAAGTTTAGCAGAAGCTGAGCTGACCAAGCAGCATCATAATCTTTTCTATAATAATTTTGATCCCTGGTGAACAAACGGATCATAGTCATGTCCATTTAAACCCTGTAAATCAGCGCATTTTCTTTTTAAGTATGACTCATTTACCAGAAGTACCAAATATTTTGATATCTGGTGGAAAGGTATTCACCATTAAGCTAGATAATAACGCTACGTCAAATCATTTCTAAGGACACCCATTTATGGAGTAGTTGAATCAATTAAAGATGCAAATGGTAACGAATTGTTAAAAGCACAGAAGCAAACAATGGAGCAAAAACCAAAGTACTCTACTGTTTTGTCCTAGTGATGCTTCAAAAATTAAGTATTTGTTGCTGACTTGAGCGGCTGCATTCTTTTTTGAGTATTTTGTTCAAAGATCTAAAGATAACTTTGTTAGCTAAGAGCTATGTAAGATTATATATACGTAATAATTTACAGATGTTGCTTGAATAGAATACTGAAAATGCAGACAGTACAAATTTATACTGAAATTGAATCGAGGAAAATCCTTCTAGACCTATTTACATCGAATTTATCTATACAAATTGGAGAAATAAAGTAGATTAGAGTATCATTTTATGGTGAGCCATATTATTCATAAAAAGGCAAATTTGACATCATCATTATTCCCTGTTACCTTGATAGTCGTGTTATTTTTTGCTATTTGTGCATTTTCTCTACCATACCTTAATCAGAAGGTATATGCTGATGGATTAACTCAAGAGAATTTACCACCTGCCACTGTTGGCAACAGAAAGGCTAGTCTGTTTGTCAAGGTCAGTCCTCCTATCTTGACCACTGACACTAAAGGAAATGCGTTCATGCAATTTAGATTATTTGATGCAAATAATAACCAGACAATACAGCATGTTACATATGATATAGGTGTAACAAAAGGAACAACAAGCAGTAAACAGCAAGCTCCTCTTTTACGAGACTTCTTTCATGCTCATAATGGGTTATTAACCTTAAAGATTCAGCCATCTAATGGCACTCTTACAATATTTGGTGAAAGAGATCCCTTGCAAAGTGCCTGGGTAGCAGATCCTGGTGGTTCGATAAATATTAGAGGTCCATTGTTGCTTGATGGCGGTCTATATCACTTCCATATTGAAATATTTGGAATTGATAACGATAGGAATATTTTCATTCCGGATAATGCTCCTAAGTTTGATTCTTACTTGAGTATTGGGGATGTCTATCGTAATAAAATAGCCGATCCTGATAATGGTCAAAAGTTTAATACAACGCTAATATCCTATTACGACAAGGTTAATAATTTTAACTTTGATCCAAAGACAAAGGAAATATCATGGTTCATGCCATTTAACTGGAATCTCTCACGTATAAAGCAACAAAATATCTTTGTACATGAAGAACTAAGATTACCTAAATCATGGAAAGATTTCATTGGTAGCGGCTTTGCAGGCTTTTTTAACGCATCAGTTAACGGACAACCAATAACAGGCCGTGCTTTAGCTATTGATCCTTTCTCATTCCCAAACGCATTAGTTTTGCATTATCTATTAAACAAGAACGAACTTCTAAAGCTGGCAGAGGAAAACCAAAATCAAAATCAACAAACAACGACTTCCTCGAGCAATTCTTCAGTCGATAAAACTAGTATAAATGGCAATAATGCCAAATCCAGATTGAACTTAGTTACTGCTAATGTAAGTGATAGTAGTCGTAATGCTAGTAATAATAAACAACAGTACTCATCTCTACAGCATAATGACATTATGCTATTTACTTTAAGAAGCAATGTGGCATCTGGTAACAAGACCGCTGTTGCGGCTGCTAGTTCAGCCCAAACTTCCTCAGACTTGGTTACAGATACGGGGAGTATACATGTGGCAGTATCTTGGTCTCCAAATCAGCTTGCGCCAGAAAGTTCTTCAACAGTCAAGATCAATTTCTCTGATGCACTTACTTCCGGACCATTAAATACTAATGTTAAGTATGATCTTCTAATATTGAATAAAAATGGAACTGCTATAATAAAGAAGGAAAACCTTTTAGCCAAGAATGGCACCGACTCTCAAACAATATCATTTCCGGCAAAGGATATCTACCAAATAGAATTACATATTAAAGGATTGATAAAGCCAGGTCAGACCACAGACTTAACCCGGAATGGAATTGCAAGAGGTGTAGTAGTAGTTCCAGAATTTGCTGCTTTTAGTACACTACTTCTTATAGGTAGTTTATTCGCTATAATTGTAGTTATTCAGAGGGTAAAGATTAATCCTATCAGAAATGCTAGTGACTAGAGTGAAAACCTATTCAAAGAGTAGCAGCCATTACGAGGGGCATCATGAAAGCGTATTAGAATGCTAAAGATCTCAAAAAGCTTGGCGATAAAAGGCAAAATGTAGAAGAGGTAGCACAAACAACTCCGTAGTCGGAATTAACTCCTGTTGCGGCTAAAAAATAATGCAAGGTTGGTGAATATAAATGGGCATGTGACTAGGTTGCTCCGATCCTACTCAACAAATAGTATATCTGAGTATATAGGGGTATCAATAAAAATATGGGCGAAAAAAATATTCCAGATAATAAGACTAGTACTAAGAGCGCATTAGTATCATTATCTGAGGAAATAGAAAATGTAGCTGATAAGGTATCACAATCCGTAGTAAGTGTACGTTCAAGGACTAGAGGAAATGGCTCAGGAGTTGTTTGGACTTCAGATGGCCTCATAGTGACTTGCAGTCATATAGTCAGAAAACTAGACGAACTTGAAGTTAGTCTCAGCAATGGTAAGTCCTTTCCAGCCAAGGTTATAGGAAATGATCCATATTCTGATATCGCACTCCTGAAAATTCAAGCCAATGGTAAGAATGATAGCATTTCCCTAACTCCAATAGAGATTGGTGATTCTGAAAATCTGAAAGCAGGACAGTTTGTTCTCGCTCTTGCTAATCCCTATGGAGAATATCCCAGTATTACAGAGGGAATAATCACAAGCGAAAGAAGCTCACTTGGAGGATCGCAGTGGGGAGCGATAACTGATAATATAGTTATCACTGATACACGTCTGAATCCCGGATATTCAGGAGGTCCATTAGTTGACGTAGAAGGAAAGATGATAGGATTAAACGCAGCATATGTCTCATCTCGTGGTATTGCGATTAGAGCAGGTAAAGTAAGAAATATCACCGACCAGCTTGCGAATGATGGAGCAATTAAGATAGCATACCTCGGTATTGTCACAGATGAAATTTCTCTTCCTAGTGAGGTAGGTGCACAATTAGAGCCAAGTCAAGAAGAAGGCCTCATACTTCTTTCAGTCGAAAAAGACACTGCTGCAAAGAAAGCGGGACTCTTGATGGGAGATATCATCGTAAGATTAGACGATCAGCCTATAACGAACATACATGATCTAAGAAGACAACTCTTAAAACAGGATGTCATTGGAAAATCAGTAAAGCTTGCCATAATACGGGGTGAGAAAAAGATTGATCTATCAATTACTCCCCAAGAAGCATCGAGATCGCCTTAACAGCAATAACAATTCAAAGAAAGGAGGTTACCTATTAAGATAGGATATGATACCAGTTAATCAAGATCTAATTGTTAATGCTGTTGAAAAGGTAAGCAAAAGTGTTGTAAATATTGCAAATGTAAGGACAGTACAAGACCAACTATTCCGTGTATTTCCAGTCGAAGGTGTTGGCTCGGGTGTAATAATTAATGAGAGATGCCATGTCCTTACCAACAATCATGTTGTAGATGAGGCTCAGAGATTAAAGATTACGCTAGCTGATGGAAGGATGTTCAATGGAAAAGTAATAGGAACAGATGAGATGACTGATTTGGCTGTAGTACGATTAGATTCTACAGAAACACTTCCATTTGCTGAACTAGGAAATTCTGACGAGCTGAAAATAGGGCAAATAGTAATTGCAATTGGTAACCCATTTGGTTTAACGGGAGGCCCAACCGTAACAGCTGGAATTGTTAGTTCATTGAACAGAAAGATCCAATTTGAAAAAGGGGCACTAGAATTAATTCAAACTGATGCAGCAATAAATCCGGGTAATTCAGGTGGACCACTTGTAAATACAAAGGGAGAGGTTATAGCAATTAACACAGCAAAGATGCCATATGCACACGGTATTGGATTTGCAGTACCAACCAACATTGCTAAAACAGTGATGACAGAGCTAATACAGAATGGAAGAGTAATCAATAGACCATGGATTGGAATCTCGTACGTAAAAATAACAAGACAATTAGCTCAAGATTATAGATTACCCACCACAGAAGGCGTGTTAATAGCACAAGTAGAATCACATAGCCCAGCTGATGATGCAGGATTGAGAAAGGGAGATATAATCGAAGCAGTGGACGGAAAGAGAATAGACGATACTACAGAAATTTCACTAAATGTGAGAAAGAAGACCGTAAATGACAGTCTAACGATGACTATTAACAGATACGGAAGACGCTTTGAAGTTCCAATACAGCTTCAGGCGCTACCATAAGTCCTTATTATTTTTATTGTAGTTGTATTCGCATGAAAAACTGGGAATTGGCGTGTTTATAGAATCATTGACTGCCTCTTGCCATCGTATCAAATTTCTGGACCAATGGCAGCATATCATTTGGAATCTAAAACAATGGCTAGCTCGGGAGGTCTTTAATATTTCAAGGAAGATGTGCCACATTATAGCAGCAGGAATGATGATCTATGCAAAAGAAAGGAACTCTAATTTGCCTGTAATGACTAACGAATCAATTGAAAGCTATCTTGCTCATATAAAGAGGAGAACATTAAAAATATGCAAATTTTAATATGAATAAATGAATAAAGGGGATCCGCAACCCAGTTCCGGATAGTTCTATATTACGGTTTATGGTCATTATTGGGGTTACTATACTAAACCCAATCCTTATTCATGCATTTTAATCAATGTAAAATATTAAAAAGAAGAAGAATCATTTCAAAGGTTTGTGTGTTACATATCTCTAGACAATTTGCGAGCGGCTTTTCTGCGTAAATTTTGGATACCTTGCGATTCGTTTGTGTCAGATATGGAATCAGGTGTCGGTCCTGGTCTAGGTTCTTCTCCAAACTGTCCGCTGGTAGCATCATTTAATGCCTGATCACGATTTAGTGGATTTTTCTTTTTTCCCTCGGTGCTCATATTAATCTTCGATATATATATTGACAATATAGGTAATAGTGATTTGCATAATTACACTTAACCGGTATGGGATCATTTTATATATTAAATTAAAAAATGGGACTATTACTCTTTATAAGTACTAAGTGTATTTTTCCGGTTCTGCACTTTATATACTCTGTTTAGGACTATCGTACTTGGATTCCTTCAAAGAACCAAGCAAGTATTCTGAGAATTGTATATGAATCTAGGTCTGATGGGCCATTTTATACATTATCGATATCATAGCATGCATTTAATTAAATCGAAAATCAGATTAAAGTTATGAGTATACTCCGTTAGTTTCTCCATCTTATCAGCCCTTGCCAATTTGGGTGTGATTGCGAGCGCATTGCTTAGTGCTATAGTTGTTAGAGCAATGGTTATTCCAATTTTAGTTTCATTCTATTGTTTCACCTTCAGATAAAAAAATACAATAGCCTCCGAACGGATATACAAGTGTGGCGTATGCTCTAGTAATGATAGCAAATTAAGTCCAAAAATGTTTCTTACGAAAATTAGCCTTAACTACATAGTCTATGGGACCTCAATCTAAACTCCTTGTGATGAATAAACCATAAACATTAATGGAAAAGCTTGTTTATCGAAAACTGAGCGAATCTCATTTTTTTTATCACTTCTAGATCTTTCGAATTACTTTGAATCAAACAGTCTAACAGTTTTCTCATCTAATGTTGTGAAATTTATGATAAAGTGGGTGATCCCAATGTTAATGTATTTCCTTAATGCGGATATTATCTTATCTGGAGTTCCTATTGCTGATGTATATTTAGCTTCGTTCAGTTGCAACCCTTGAATTTTTCTACGCCCTTTAATTTCTTCTGAGATCTGCTCTTGGGTTTCCTTAATCAAACATTCAATTAATACTGAATATTCTATTTCTCTATGGTCACGACCAATAGCACTACAATGGTCTCTTAAAACAGAGATCTTTCTCTTTAGATCCTCAGCAGATCCACATGGATGATTATATCTGTCTGCATGTCTTGCTACAACCTTTAGTAAATACTTCTCTCCTATCCCACCAACCATTATAACAGGATGAGGCTTTTGCACCGGCTTTGGATTGCATGTGGCATTTTTAATGGAATAATACTTTCCAATAAAAGTAGGTTTATCTTCTGTCCACATAGATTTGATAATATACAAGGCCTCATCTAGCTGTCTAATTCTTGTTATATCAGAAGGAAATTCATATCCATATTGTAGATATTCTTCTTTATGCCACCCTGCACCAATTCCCAATTCCGTTTTTCCATTACTAATAACATCCAATGTAGAAAACATCTTTGCAAGTAAAGCAGGATTACGATATGAATTACAGGTAACAACCTGTCCAATCTTGATCTTGTTTATGACTGCCGCTATAGATGATAATAAGGTAAAACATTCAAAGAAGCTTTTCTCGCTATTTGGTGCATAATATGGAAGAAAATGGTCATAAGTATATATTGATTCAAATTGAGATTTATCAGCTGTTTTTGCAATTGTCTTTGAATATTCATACTGTTTGATAGGATTATGATTTTCTTCTTGTTTCTCTACTTCTTTGTTAAATACGAAATCATATGACCATCCTTGCGGAATTACCAAGCCAAATCTTATTTCACGCAATTATACACAAATACCCCTAAATTTTATTTTTGGTCTAAGCTACTAATATATAACTATCAACGTTTATTGCTCGTCTTGCCATCTTCAAAGTTCTGGCATGGATTCATTGAAACTAATTTATTCTGAAATTAAAGTATCTTTATCCATGAATCTCTTTTTCTAGTGCTTCTTTAAGCATATGCATATGTCTTTTTCTATCTATTTTGATAGTTTGCCATATTTCTAACAACTCTGTTTTATTGGCTTTCTCAGCATCTTTGATGTAGGTTTCGATTGTATCGTACAGAAAGTCCGCATCCTTGCCCAGAATTTTTAAAATGTCATATGCCGTGTCCGTTAACTCAGTTGATGTTGACATAGCCTAATAAGATAAATAAAATATTTAAAACATATCATATCTTTGAAGAATATCATCTGTGAATTGTTTATCACACAAAATACAGACCCAGAAGTTTAATCCTCTCAGCCTTTGCCAGATTCAATGGTTCTTTCCCAGTCTTAAAGTCTTAAAGTAGAGTATACCTACCTACTACTACCAATAGTGCGATTATTGACAGCTTCAGTATTGGTCAAATGTAGCTCCCTATCATTACTTTCAAACAAAAGCATTTTTATTTTCTTTGTATACTTGCATCAAACCATTGAATCAGCATATTAGCCATACTACTTTAAGCAGCCAGTCATGGATAATTGGGAGTTACAAACATTTTTCTAATTATATAATTGATAAGTTCATCATCCCCTACACAGAGAATCATTACTACGACTTGGACATACGACGCAGTAAAAATTATTTTTCTGACCTAAGACTTATTTCAAGAGCATCTTTAACATTTTTATTAAATTCCAAAGTAGTTTCAGTAGTCTGGCTCTTATATCTACCAGAACTTCTAACATATCCTAAATAATCCTTCATTTCGTTTTCATATAATATTACATTGTCTGCTATTACGACTGAATCTTTTCTCATTAAATTTTTCTCCTCTAAGAGTCTCAGATAATGTAGATATTCGTTTTTGGCTGCATCTAAAAATATTAAGTCAAATTTGTAACCAGTAAGTGTTGGAACCAATTCAAGAGTATTACCACAAATTACTTCTATCTTGTGTGACAATCCTGCCTTATCTATGTTTTTTCTTGCAATATCTACAAGATCTTTATCTATTTCAAGAGTGATTAGTTTTCCATCTTCAGATAGCAAATTCGCCATCACTATTGCAGAATATCCGTGCAAGGTTCCAATTTCAAGTATCGTCTTGGGTTTATACTTTTTTATAATATCTGATATTATTCTACCCTTAATAGGTCCAATTGAAGGAAGCCTTTCTCTTTTCGCTATCTGTTCTAGTTCTTTTAGAACTTTCGATATTTGTTCGTCTTTGTTTCTAGTCATGATTATTATTAATTAGATTTCAGTTTTTTCGGAACAAAAAGCTATATTCTATTATCACCGTATAGTATGACATAGACAACGGTAATAAAAGTATGCAAAGATCAATAGATGATGTCAGCAGCAAAAGACTATAATAACCTCAAAAGACAAATGCAATAATAATATCAATGCTGTAAAGCTGTATTAGAAGCTAATTCGTGGAAACTATTGGAAAGATAAAGATGATACTTCTTATCATCCTGATATACGAGAATGATGATCTTGTTGCATTAATGGATATCATAAATACAATAACAGCAGTTATACTCTTGATAAACCTGACTTATTTCTTATACTGTACATATGATATTATTTCCCTTATTTTCTGAGTAGATGGTTTGTGATCAATCCCATGTCTTTCGCATTGAGAATTGAAGAACTCTAAACGGGTTTGTAAGATACTAGATGTGATGTTGTGTATTTACCGAACCTTGGTTATCTAGCTTTATTGTGAATTAATACCACTCTACAAGGACACTCTACCTCAATATTCCTCACAAATCCTTAACTATGGCATTAGATAACCAACATCGAAATATGTCATATATTAGATCTGTAGTAATAACTGCAACGCTGACTCTAATATTACTGCCTTTAATGATAGGAACACTACAACATATCGCACTGGGAGCAAAGCCAAAATTTCCAAACGCCAAGGACGGCAGTTATTGCTCAGACCTATACAACGCTATATCAGACCTTAGGAAGAAATCAGACAAACAAGGAGGACTATTAACAGCAAACGAAACAAGACTGTTGGATAATCTTGTAGCAACATACAATCATGACTGCAGAAATTCATTTGGAGGTAATCCTGGGCTCACTGGACAAACAGGTGCGGTCGAACAGGGTAGCGATGTTTTAAAGGATGACAATCCACCTGCTAAAACTTCTGACCAAAATATTGCCCCTGGTAGCGGTGTAAATAACCCTGATAGCCAAAACAAGATTGTCCAGAAAAATAACGGTTAAAGGGTAATTGATAGCCCTTCTTCTAATCCTGTAAAGTAAGAAGCGTAGACTCTGGATTGGTTTAGAAAATGCGCTGACTTCGAGATTTTATTTGTCTAGATATATAGGTGAACTTTGTTGCTTAGTCATCCTCATATCCAACATCTTAGGAATGATTCGTATACTATCATAACTTGTTCCTCTATCTAATGTCTTTAGCTATGTTGCATATCGAATCACATTTCCTTATTATTCTCATTCTTATAGATCATTATAATTGTGCAAGATTACATACGTACTACTTGAATTCAGGAAGAATCAGGAGAAAAAACACGGGTTGGAAAAAGGCTTTAATCGAACCAAAATACGGTAACCGTATCCATCAGGTTGAAGCAGTTAGTACATGATTATATATGTATGTACAATTTAACGTATGGCTAATCCACAGACTTCTTGTATGTACCTTTGATTCAACTATCAGTAATGTTTAAAGCTATTTTATTAGTTCTATGATTACTATATCCTGGTCATAACAGTATAATCGTCCTCTTCCCAATTTATCGTTACCAGTACTGCCACCTCAATACAGTATCACCCCCAATATGAAAGGATTATTCCAACCCAGCCCTAAATAAAACATCAGTTTTGTCTGGTGCCTAAGTGTCAACGACTGAACCCAGCAAATAGATTATAAGTCTGTGGATTAAAACTTGAACTTTTTAGCACCTTTTGTAATTCCTCGCTAGGATTCCCGTAAACATCGAATCTACTTATCGTAGCGACACTGAAAATCTTTGGAAGTATTGTTTGTGATGCAACGGCACTGTTGTGAGCAAGTACAGCCTTTGAATTTGCGTATTTTTCATGTACAATACACTTCGTCTCATCTCTATTCAGATAAAACTGATAATTTATTGTATCTGGCTCGTTAGCTTCCACCATTCTGCTCATATCCTGTACCAGTTTCTTATATTCTTCTATTTTTGCTTCTTCTATAGTAAATTCTGCTCTAAAATCTATCTGGTTGTGTTCCATGCTTTAGTTACATACTGAAATAGCGAATCAACTGTATTAAGTTATATTTCAATTTCTGAAACATTATGGACATAGAATGTCAGATGAGTTATACTAAAAATACCATTGAAAGACAGATATCAGAAAACTTGGTTTATTGTCATCTCGCCAGTTTCTATTTTCTTTATAAGAAGATAATAGGCTCATAAATTGGCTAAGTTTCATTTATTAATATTTCCTCACGCTGCAAAAATGGACGATGCAGCACTCATTAGGATGATGCAAATAGGTGCCTCTCTTTTTAAAAGTGATATAAGAGAGGAAGATACCGTTAACTTTAAGGATATTTTCAAAAATTTACAATCAAGTGATGATAGTCATTTGGAACAAATTGCCGATACCATAGCTAAATCGTTGATAGAAGATCGCGGATATTATGCGTTATTATCTATAGCTGGATTACTCAAGCTTAGCCTTAAAGTTAGTTTTTGTTGTTTATGCAAACAACTGCAAATTATACAATATTACATCTATAGCCGTCTATATTATACAAGAGTCGGTATTAGCTGCCCTGAATCTATTTATCGCAGTCTTGCTGATAACATTGTTTATTGATCTTTGCATACTTTATTACCGCTGTATGTCTTAGGTTATTGTGATACTAGGTTATAGCTTTTATTTAGAAAAAACTGAAGTTAAAATTATGTTTATTATTTATTTTAATATGACCTATTAGTACCGTAGCATTAGATAATTGTTCAAATTCATCTAATAATACCCTTCAAGTGATGGTGCCTGCATTAGTACACAAGGAACATTTTCCATTGTTATAAAATGGTAGTCTACAAATTCCAACACCACTTTTCTCACAATTATATAATGTTCCACACCTTAGGCATTGATGATAACAAGGATCCTGCATAGTATTGATGATGCTCATGATATGAATTCATAAATTATATTTTAAAATATGCTGAAAATTGTTGAGCAGATTATTATTAGTTCGTCAATATAAGGGAAAAATAACCGTTCTAGGATAGATTTACTAAATTTTCCAACAAATTGTATTCTTGACCATTAAATAAATACATCAGAGAAAATAGACATGGAGAAAGGAATTCTGTAAAACAATTGAATAGCCTTTGCGACCAAATATTAGAATCTGACAGTTTTCTTAGATTTGTAGTGATTCCCAATAAAATGGGCAAACTAATTGTGTCAAAATATAGAAATGGATTGATATCGCTACTTACAGAGCAAGAAATAGAAATCTTTGCCATAGAATCAGTTTTTAAGAATGAATAACGCTTAATGATTCTCAGCATTATTATAACATATCTTTTCTTATTTGTAGCTTCGTTTATCTTTGTCCTATCCTGCTCATCTAACCCATCTTTGCAGAAAGGATAGTTTTTGAGAATTAGGAGAAAGATTTAGTAATAAACAATATATCTTTCAATATATGTGAGTAAAAAAAATGAATTGTAAAAATTGTGGTGACCTAATAGGAAATGAGAGAGATTTGGATGACAAATTTTGCTCAGATCAGTGTAAAGTAGAATATGAATTGGAGCACAATAAAAATGAAAACATATTCTTTATCGCTCAATATTCAACTCCTTTGCCTTTTTCCTCATAAAATTTCACTCGATTTTATTTTTCATGCTTGAGGCCTCAAGCAAGTCTACTTTTTATATGTTAAATTACGGCTAAAACTCAGCTTTATGTATTTAAAGACTTGCTGGTCTGTCTTTGTTAAAACTCAAAAAGCAGCAGTAAGATTTATTGGTTGTTAGATTCTCTGTATAAATAACTTCAAATGAGAATCCAATCGTAGCTCAATTTTGAGGATAATCATGGAACCGAATTAGATGATTTCTTTGCTACAAACCAAACCTGATAGCACTATGAACGACTACTATACATTAGCTAATAGTTCAAGTTTCAACTCATAACATTCTTTAGCCAAATCTAACAAACAGACCAAATCATTATTGACATTAGTTGTCATTATTCTTCCTTTTTCTCTTTTCCTTATTTTCTACATATTCCTTTAATGACTTCAGATTGTAGTCGTACATCTCTTCAAGAAATGCTACCAGCTCGAACGTTCTTTTTCTATTCAATGAATATAATCTGTTCTTTCCTAGCTTTTTTTCTGTTATCAAATCTGCATCTTTTAGTATACGAAGATGAGTTGAGACTGCAGGTAAAGTAAAGTTAAAGTGTTTGGCTATTTCGGTAGGTATCATATCACTCTTACCTAGTAACAGCAGGATTTCTCGTCTATTGTCGTCTGATATTGCTTTCCACGGA
>Ga0193747_1000273_pt1 | contig 19798 bp, 19 predicted proteins | sample L1m2metaG_FD_143048 | JGI IMG/M metagenome (GOLD analysis project Ga0193747, IMG submission 143048) | Soil microbial communities from a riparian zone of the East river system, Colorado, United States - L1m2 | ecosystem: Environmental > Terrestrial > Soil > Riparian zone | place: USA: East River...
CGCCTTCTGGCAATGGCTGATCGTGCGCGCGTTCGCAGGCGCCGGCGCGCGCGCCGGCTGGCTGTTCTACGCCGCAATCGGCCTTAGCGTGCTTCCACTAGCACTGGCGAAAGTGATTCCGCTGGTCTCACCGAAAACTCAGTTCGGATTTCTTGGGATTTCTTACGTCACGTTTCGCGCACTCGATATCGTGTTTTGCATGCGGGACGGCGTTATCGAGAGGCCCGGCGCCGTCGATCTATTCATGTTTCTGTTTTTCTTTCCTACGATTTCCGCCGGCCCGATCGATCGTTATCGCCGCTTCGCTCCCGACTGGAGAAAAACACGAAGCCGCGCTGAGTTCCTGGCCGATCTCGACGGCGCCGTGCACCACTTCTTTCGCGGCTTGCTCTACAAGTTCATTCTCGCTGCGCTGATCGAACAACGCTGGCTCAAGCCGGCTGGACACAGCGATAGCTTCGCTGCGCTGGTCAGTTACATGTATGCCTACAGTTTTTATTTATTCTTCGATTTCGCGGGATACAGCGCTTTCGCCATCAGCATTAGTTATCTGTTTGGCATCCACACTCCGGAAAACTTTAACCGGCCGTTTCTTGCGCGAAACATTCGCGATTTCTGGAATCGGTGGCATATTACCCTTTCATTCTGGTTTCGCGATCACGTTTACATGCGTTTCCTCCTCGCCGCTGCGCGAGGCAAATGGTTCAAAAGCATGCACACCGCCGCGATCCTGGGATACTTCCTAGCTTTCGGATTAATGGGGCTATGGCACGGCATTGAGCTGCACTACATCCTATACGGTCTTTACATGGCAACGCTGCTCTCCGCGTTCCACATTTTCTCCAGCTGGAAAAAGGTTCATCAGCACTGGCGCGAACGCCCGCTCTGGAATGCGCTCGCTGTTTTAATCACTTTCAACGCGGTTTGCTTCGGTCTGCTAATTTTCTCTGGGCGCATCGGCGCTGCGCCGACTGTAGAAAAACCGCCCGAGAAACTTTCGACGCTGAAGGATGTTCCTTAGCCCGCAGGATTTACCGGAAAATGCTTGTTCTTAAGACGCTCGGGCACGGCTTTGGTTTGCTCCGCCTCGATCTGTTCGGTCGTGGCGTTCAGCGAATCGTACGCTTCGCGGCTTTTGGGCGCGCGACACATGTAAGCGGTCGCGTGCGCTATAGGGATGCGCGCCTCCGGCATCCCGACAAATTCGACCGCTTGTTGCGTCGCGATCGCAAGCTGCAACGCTTCGGGGTCAGCAAGACCCACGTCTTCGCTTGCGAAAATCACAATTCGCCGCGCAATGAAACGGAAATCTTCCCCAGCGTGCAGCATTTTGGCCAGCCAGTACATCGCGCCTTTTTCATCCGAAGCGCGCATGCTTTTGATGAACGCGCTGATGGTGTCGTAGTGGGCGTCGCCGACGCGATCGTAAACAACGGCCTTCTGCTGGATGCTTTCCTCGGCGACCGCGAGCGTGAATCGAATCACCGGTTCGCTGTATCCAGGGGCGCTGACTCCGGGAGCCCCCGAATGTTTTTCACGCTTCGGGCGGCCGACCTCAACGCGGTCGGCTACAGCAGGCGTGGTCAGCACGCCAATCTCGAGTGCATTTAGACATTTGCGCGCGTCGCCATCGCTGAGCTTCGCCAGATGCCGCCGCGCGTCTCTGTCCATCTTCACGTTGTAATTTCCAAGGCCACGCTCTTTGTCGGCTAACGCGCGCTCAATCAATTGTTCCAATTGTTCGACGCTGAGTGGTTCGAGTCGAAAGACCTGTGAGCGCGATACGAGCGCGCTGTTTACGTAAAAGAATGGATTGTAAGTGGTCGCGCCGATAAGGCGGAGATTTCCAGCTTCTACATCAGGCAGAAGAATGTCCTGTTGCGCCTTATTGAAATGATGAATCTCATCGACGAACAGGATCGTCTTTTGGCCCGATGTGCGGAGCCGATTGGTGGCAGCGGCTAGCACGCGGCGCATTTCGGCAACATTACTTTCCACGCCGCTGATCCGAACGAATTTCGCGTGCGTCATCTCGGCGATGACGCGCGCCAGCGTGGTCTTGCCGCTGCCGGGTGGCCCATAGAAAATCACCGAGGGCAGGCGATCAGCTTCAATCGCGCGACGCAAAAGTTTGCCAGGAGCAAGAATATGTTCCTGACCGGCAAATTCCTCGAGCGACCGCGGCCGCATCCGCGTGGCGAGCGGCGCAGCGGTATTTGCAGTTTCAATCTCCTGCGCTTCCTCGAATAGATCCTGCACGTGAGAAATTACGGCGCGCTACTGATGCAAGCAATCGTGTCCCATACTAAGGGGCCATCGTGCTGCGTCGCACGCAAACATATTGCAGCTTGCGCTGCGAACGCGTGATAAGCGAAAACTGCGAGTAGATGAAGCTGCTCAGTGCTCCGCGTCAACCATTTGTTGGTCTAGCGTTGATGGCTGCTTCGGGAATTATCGTGGCCGAGGTTGTTCCGCTGGCGCCTACAGCGCTCATTTCAGCGGCGCTAGTTATCGGAATCTGCATCCTGATTACGCTCTGCTGGCCGAAATTGGCCGCGACATATCTCATCGTGGCGGCTGGTTTTTTTCTTCTGCACAAATTCGCGACAACGAACACCGCAGGCCAGCAACTCGCGGACAAACTCGGCGATCGGCCGCGCGTCGTAACAGCAGTCGGATGCGTGATCACTGAGCCGAAGATTTCGCCCAGCGGATTCGCAACCTTCCTGCTCAAACTGAGGTCAATTGAGCTCGAAGGTAAAACCGAATCTACGCGCGCAGTCTGGCAGGTCCGTTGGAAGGGCGTGCTGGAGTTCGGCGATGAACTGAAACTTTTTGGAACCGCTGAGCCAATCGCGCCGCCACGAAACCCCGGCGAATTCGATATGCGTGCCTACCTGGCACGGCATGATGTCCGTCGAATGCTCTTCGCTCGTTATCCGGAGGACGGCACGCTGATCCGCCATGGCGGCGGCAATCCGATCCTGCGCGCCGCACAAGCGTCGCGCACGTGGATGCAAAACGCGCTGTGCCGCGGCCTGGACGACGCGCCCGAAGTAAAAAGTTTCATCAGTGGAATCGTGCTTGGAATCCGGCACGAAACACCGGAGGACATTGAGGAGCCGTTTCAGCAAACGGGCACGATTCATCTTTTCGCGGTCGCTGGCTTGCATGTTGGAATTATGGCGGCGCTTTTGTGGGTGCTGGCTGCGATCGCACGCCTGTCACGCAAGCGCGCAGCGGCATTCATCATTCCCTCGCTCTTTTTCTATGCGGCGGTAACGGGGCTCCACATCCCGGCATTACGCGCGGCCGTGATGGCTTCAATCCTTGTCGGCAGTTACTTCTTCGAACGGCGAGTATTTCTGCCAAACAGTCTCGCGGCAGCGGCGTTTTTCATTCTCTGCTGGAACACGAACGAACTGTTTTCCGCCGGGTTCCAGCTTTCCTTCGCCGTGGTTGGCGCAATTGTGCTGTTCGCCGATCCGTTCTTCAGATTTTTCCAGCGGCGTGCGGCTCCGGATCCTTTTCTGCCGCAAAGCCTGGTGCGCGGTCCACGCCGATGGATGCACTCCAGCTATGAATGGCTTTGCGGCGGCGCATCTGTGTCGCTTGCGGCATGGATTGGTTCGTTGCCGTTGATTCTTTGGTACTTCCACCTGGTCACACCGATTTCTTTGCTGGCAAACCTCGTCGTTGTTCCGATCGCATTCTTTGTCCTCGCTGTGGCGCTTCTGTCGCTGATGACTACGCCGCTGCTCCCGTGGATCGCTCTTGTCTTCAATAACGCCAACTGGACACTGGCCACGCTGGTCATCGGCATCGTTCATCTGTTCGCGCAAATTCCCGGCGGACACTTTTATGTTGGCGAACCTGATTGGAGCGGCCGGTCTGCGAAGATGACGGTTCTGGACTTGGGCGCGGGTGCGGCCGTTCACGTCCGAGTGAATGGCCACGACTGGTTGATCGATTGCGGGGGCGAACGCAGTTACGACCGCGTCGTGCGCGGGTATTTGCACTGGGCCGGCGTAAATCGGCTCACAGGGTTGGTGCTCACCCATGGCGATTCGCAGCACATCGGTGGGGTCATGCAATTATTGAGCGATTTCCCGCGGGTCCGCGTGATCGATAATCCTGCGGCCGATCGTTCGCTCATTCATCGACGCCTGTCCCGAATAGTGTCGGGACTGGAAGGACGCGGACGCAAATCTGATCAGGTAGCTGCCGGCGACAATTTTCATTTGTCTCGCGAAGCTATTGCACATGTTTTGTTTCCGCCCCGCGGCTTTGCAGGAGCAACAGCGGACGATCAAGCTCTGGTTATCCGATTATCCATTGCGCCGAGCACATTCGTTTTGTTCATGTCGGACAACGGCGAAGAAACCGAGCGCGCGTTGTTGAGCAATGGTTCGAACCTGCAGAGTGACATCCTCGTGAAGGGCCAACATTCCTCCGGAAGTTCCGGCTCGGCTCCACTGCTCGATGCCGTTCGGCCGCGCTTGATCATCACGACCTCAAGGGAGTTTCCCGAGCACGAACGGATCCGTGAACAGTGGGCTGAACAACTTCGCGCCCGCAGCATCAAACTGTTTCGCCAGGACGAAACCGGTGCTGTGGAATTGAACTTCTCGGGCGACGAATGGAGCGCGCGAGCCTATTTGACCGGCGAAGTCTTTCGAAGCGTCAGCCGATAAATCGGCACGCCCTGCTCGCGAAATTTTCTTTCGAACTTGGTCACCGGAAGAACGGCGTCGTCCGGCGACAGCGGGACAGCTTGAAATTGCTGGTGAGCGTGGCTTAGCCGTTCGATTTGATAAAAATAATCGAGCTGATCGGTGGCGACACGCAGCACACCGTGTTTCTCCAGCGCAGCGGCGATTGCGTCCAAAAAGTCTCGCGTGAAAATCCGTCGAAACTGATGCCGCCGCTTCGGCCACGGATCCGGAAACAAGAGGTAAAAAGTTTCCACCGAAGATTCAGGCAGCAGATAGCGCACGGCTAATAACGTGTCTGCGCGTAGCACACGCACGTTTTCGATCTTCTCCGCCTTGCAGCGAACTTTCTCGACGCGCTTGGTCAACCGCTCGATGCCGAGGAAATTTCTCTTCGGGAACTGTTGCGCCATTTCGCAGAGAAAAGACCCATCGCCGCACCCAAGATCGATATGCAGCGGCGCGTTGCGTCCAAAAAGTTCCGCAACCTCGAGACGCGCGACGTGCAATTCCGGCAACAGTTCGATCACAGGGGAAAATGTCGGCATCTGGCCGATGCTTCAACCCCCGGCAAGATGCGCGCTAAAGGGAAACACTTGAACAGCGTCGGGTCCGGAGCGACATGAAAGAGACAATATGAATCGAATTTTTCTTCTCGCTTTTGGCTGCGTCGCACTTGCGGCTGCGAGTTATGGACAAAGTCCCGCTCCAGCCACGACGAGGACCGCGGTTTTCGCCGGTGGCTGTTTTTGGTGCATCCAGCCCGCGTTCGACAAAGCATCGGGCGTGATCAAAACGGTGGTGGGCTATTGCGGTGGAAGCGAACCAAACCCGACCTACAAGCTCGTGACGTCTGAAAAAACGAAATATCGCGAATCAATCCAAATCACCTACGACCCAGCGAAGATTTCCTACGAGCAGCTTCTCGACATCTATTGGCGACAAATCGATCCCACCCAGGCCGACGGCCAGTTCACAGATATTGGACCGAGTTATCGTGCTGCGATCTTCTATGGCGATGCCGAGGAAAAGAAAATTGCCGAGGCTTCAAAAGAGAAACTCACGGGCTCCGGAAAATTTAAAAAAACGATTGTGACCGAAATTTTGCCTGCGATGAAATTTTGGCCCGCCGAAGATTATCACCAGAAATATTACCGGCAGAACCCGGAGCGTTTCGAAGCTTTTGAAGAAGGATCCGGCCGCGAGTCATTCAAGAAAGAGAAGTGGAGTGGCAAACAATAGCCTGCACTGGTGAGCGGCGGCGTTCGCTATTCGAGACAAACATCTGAAGCATGATTGGAACACTGGATCCCAAAGTTCCGCCGGGGCCGCTGGATCAAAAATGGCGAAATCATCAAGACCATTCGCGATTGGTCAGCCCAAACAACCGGCGAAAGCTTGAGATCATAATCGTCGGCAGCGGGCTAGCCGGCGGATCGGCCGCGGCGACCCTTGGTGAACTCGGATACCGGGTGAAATGTTTTTGTTTTCAGGATTCGCCGAGGCGCGCGCATTCGATTGCCGCGCAAGGCGGCATTAATGCGGCAAAGAATTATCAGAACGATGGCGACAGCGTTTACCGCTTGTTCCACGACACGATTAAGGGCGGCGATTTTCGTTCCCGCGAAGCCAACGTTTATCGGCTCGCGGAAATCGCTAACAACATTATCGATCAGTGCGTGGCGCAGGGCGTGCCCTTCGCGCGCGAATACAGCGGTTACCTGGCTAATCGCTCATTCGGCGGTGCACAGGTTTCACGGACTTTTTACGCGCGCGGCCAGACGGGCCAGCAGCTCTTGTTAGGCTGTTATCAGGCGCTCTGCCGACAGGTCGCCGCCGGCACCGTACGAATGTTGCCATACACAGAGATGCTCGACTTGGTGATCGTCGGTGGCCAGGCCAAGGGAATCATCACTCGGAACTTGCGCTCGGGAAAAATGGAGAGGCACGCAGCGGATGCCGTCGTGCTCGCCAGCGGGGGATACGGCAACGTGTTCTATCTTTCGACCAATGCGCGCGGCAGCAACGTCACAGCGACCTATCGCGCTTACAAAAGAGGCGCGCTTTTTGCCAATCCATCCTTTACACAGATTCATCCCACCTGCATTCCTGTCAGCGGCGACTATCAGTCGAAGCTCACGCTAATGTCCGAGTCGCTGCGCAACGATGGGCGCGTCTGGGTGCCGAAACGGAAGGAAGATCGCTTCAAGCCGCCGAGTGAAATTCCTGAGGTCGACCGCGATTATTATCTCGAGCGAAAATATCCCAGCTACGGTAACCTTGCGCCGCGCGACATTTCATCGCGCGCTGCGAAGGAAGTTTGCGACGAAGGCCGCGGTGTCGGTCCAGGCGGACGCGGCGTGTATCTCGATTTTGCCGATGCGATCAAACGGCTCGGCGCAGAGACGATTCGCGAGCGCTACGGAAATTTGTTCGACGTATACAAAAAGATTACCGGCGAGGACGCCTACAAAGTGCCGATGCGAATTTATCCCGCGGTTCACTATACAATGGGCGGTCTCTGGGTGGATTACAATTTGATGAGCAATGTGCCCGGCCTGTTCGTGATCGGCGAGGCCAATTTCTCCGATCACGGCGCAAACCGGCTCGGGGCCAGCGCGCTGATGCAAGGCCTCGCCGACGGCTATTTTGTTATGCCAAACACGCTGCCGAGTTATCTCGCCGGTCAGATGGGAAAACGGCCGTCGCCCGAATCTCCGGAGTTTCAAGAAGCGGAGAACAGTGTCCGCGCCAGGATCGAGAAACTACTCAAGGTCAACGGCACTCGCTCAGCCGATTCGTTCCACCGCGAGCTCGGCCTTCTTCTCTGGGACAAATGCGGAATGTCGCGTAACGAACAAGGATTGCGCGAAGCGCTCCGAAAAATCCCCGAACTGCGTGACGAATTCTGGCACGATGTGCGCGTTCCCGGAGACGAAGAAGATTACAATCAATCACTGGAACGCGCAGGGCGCGTCGCGGATTTCCTCGAATTCGCCGAGCTGATGTGCATTGACGCGCTGGAGCGCGACGAATCTGCCGGTGCACATTTCCGCGAGGAACATCAAACGCCTGATGGCGAAGCGGTCCGAGACGACGAGAGCCATGCAGCTGTATTTGCGTGGGAATTTCAAGGTGACGGTCAGCCTCCGAAACTGCATCGCGAACAGTTGCATTTCGAAACGGTGCATCTCGCTCAGCGCAGCTATAAATGAGTGTGCTCCGCAATCCATCATGAATTTCAAACTCAGAATCTGGAGACAGCGCAATGCGAAGTCCCGCGGCAAACTTGTCGATCACGAGGTCCGCGACATTTCGCCTGACACTTCGTTTCTCGAGATGCTCGATATTCTGAACGAAAATCTGCTCCGAGCCGGCGAGGAACCCGTCGCGTTCGACTCTGATTGCCGGGAAGGAATTTGCGGCACCTGCTCGCTTACGGTCAACGGTGAAGCTCACGGCCCCGATCATCCGGGCGCGGTGTGCGAGCTTTACATGCGAAAATTTCGCGACGGCGAGACCATCACCGTCGAACCGTTTCGCGTCGGCGCGTTTCCGGTCGTGAAGGATCTGGTGGTCGACCGCATCGCGCTCGACCGCATCGTCGAAGCCGGCGGATTCATCTCCGCGCGCGCAGGCTCAGCGCCGGAGGCGAATTCAATTCTCGTTCCCAAACACGACGCAGACCTGGCGATGGAAGCAGCAGCGTGCATCGGCTGCGGCGCGTGCGCGGCGGCGTGCCCGAACGGATCGGCAATGCTTTTTGCGGCTGCGAAAGTTTCGCAGCTTTCGTTTTTGCCGCAGGGCACACCCGAACGCGAGCGACGCGTGTTGAAAATGGTGCAAGCAATGGATGAGCAGGGATTTGGTAATTGCACTAACACCTACGAGTGCGAAGCAGTGTGTCCCGCCAAGATCAGCGCCAGTTTCATCGCGAAACTCAACCGCGAATACGCGCGCGCACAATTCCGGCGACGACTCGGCGAATAGCTTCGCGTGTGTTCGCATAGTCTGGGGAGCGCTCGCGTCTCGCGTGCTGGCGACCGCGTCCCCGGATCGCGAACTTTCCTTTAGGTCGTCAATGCGCTCGGGTGGCACGGCTGAAAACAAGATTGTTTCGGCGCTACGCCGAAACCAGCACGCGAGACGCGTGCGCTCCCCCCAGAACTCGCTACCGCGTCTCGCACACACACGTCCATAATTCCGGATCGACGGCAAGCTTTGCCCGCCTCGCCAGATACTCGGCATCTGCACGATCGCGCAGTACCGCGAAGACCGTGGAACCCGAGCCGGACATCAGGGCGGCCACTACTGGTTGCTTCAGCAACCACATTTTCAGTCGCGCCAGGAAAACGAACTTCTCGAAAACGGGGCGTTCCAGATCGTTCACGAAACTTTGTTGGGTGAACTGTTGGGCGCCGTACGAAACTCCGGGAATTTCGCGCGAGTCTCGCCACCGAGAGTATGCCCAATGCGTTGGCACGCCGAACTCAGGCTTCAGCAATAAGACCGATAATTGTTCGCGCAATCTGGTCGGGGTCACCAGGTCGCCGCGGCCTTTGCACACCGCGGCGGATTGAAAAATGAAAAATGGAACGTCCGATCCGATCATCTCCGCCATTTTCGCCAGCGCTTCACGAGGCAAATTCGTCTCGAACAATTCGTTGAGCGCCAGCAGAGTGGAAGCAGCGTCGCTACTTCCTCCACCCAGCCCGGCGCCGTGTGGAATCGTCTTTTTGAGCGCGATCGATACCCCGCTGGTGATCTTCGTTTCTTCGAAAAAGGCGTTCGCCGCACGCACCACAATATTGTCTTCGCCTTTCGGCACCGACGGATCATCGCACCGAAACGCGATTTCTTGTTTGCAGGAGCGCTGCTCGATCTTGATCTCGTCACAGAGCGAAATCGGCGCGATGAACGTCTCGATTTCGTGAAAGCCATCGCTGCGACGGCCGAGAACTCTCAGCGAAAGATTGATCTTCGCGGGAGCGATGACTTGCATAACCTGCAATTTGCTCTGTCATTCTGAGCAAGTCGAGGCATGGAGCGAGCGCGACGAGCGACATGAACGGTTGCGCCGCGAGGGTGGCGGCAAGAGAGTTGGGAGACGAACGAGTTCAATCTCTTGGTACGGGTCGGGAAATACTGAGATGTCTCCACTTCGCTCGACATGACAAACGCTGCCTGCCATGACAAAAGCCGCTGACAAAATCATTGTGGCGCTCGACGTCGCCACAAAGGAGAAGGCACTCGAGCTCGTTGAGCAGCTTCGGGACGAGATCTCTTTTTTCAAAATCGGGCTCCAACTTTACACGGCCGAAGGCCCCGAAATTGTGCGCGCGGTTTTGGCCACGGGCGCGAAGGTCTGGCTCGATCTGAAGCTCTATGACATCCCCAACACCGTCGCGCGAGCCGTTGAGTCCGCGAGCACTCTCGGGGTGCAGATGCTCACGATCCATCTCAGCGGGGGCAGCGAAATGATTCGCGCCGCGACTGCCGCTCGCGCCAACGATATCCTCGTCTTGGGAGTGACTGTCTTAACCAGCGCCACCGAGCAAACGCTGCGCGAAATTGGAATCACGGACCCCGTCGAGAACCAAGTGCTCCGTCTGGCCAAGCTAGGCGCAGAAGCAGGAATCGATGGCGTCGTGGCCAGTCCGCATGAAATCAAGCAGCTTCGCCGCGAGTTCGGCGACAGAATCAAAATCGCTGTGCAGGGAATTCGGCCAATCTGGGCAGAACCGGGCGATCAGAAACGGTTCATGACTCCGCGAGAAGCGATTGAAGCGGGCGCAGACTACATCGGTATCGGGCGGCCCATCACCGGGCATGCGCAGCCACGCGAAGCTTTGGCAAGAATTCTGGACGAGCTGTCCAATTAATTGTCATGTCGAGCGAGGTCGAGACATCTCTGGAGATTTCAACCCTAAGAAGGAGCGAGAGATTCCTCGACTCCGCTCGGAATGACAACGGTAATGAAACGACGCGATGTCTCTTCTCAGAGTTAATCATTTATAATGACGTCGAGTATTCGGCGGCGAATAACATGGCGATCGATGAAGCCCTGTTGGAAACGGCGGTGGTTCCAACTATTCGTTTCTATCGCTGGCGTTCCCCTGCCCTGTCGTTCGGATATTTCGGGAAGTTTTCTGATGTGGCGACTTACGCCGCCGAGCGCGATTTAGTTCGGCGCTGGACCGGCGGCGGAATCGTTTTTCACGGAGACGACCTTACCTACTCGATTGTGATTCCAGCGAGCGATCCTGTGTTTGATGAATCATCAATCGCTATTTACGAAAAAATTCATCGCGCTTTGTGCGGCGCGCTGGTTAAGACGGGGCAACGAGCAATTGTAGCCGGCGGCTTTTCCGCTGCGACGCGAGCCGCCGTCAACGCCAGCGGCTACAATTGCTTCGCGAATCCGGTTCGCGCCGACGTGATGATGGGTGGCCGCAAGATCGCCGGGGCGGCGCAACGCCGTGCTCGTCGCGGTTTGTTGCAGCAAGGAAGCATTCAAGGCTTCGCTATTAACACTGACCTCGCCCAAAAATTTGCGCAGGCGCTGTCGGCCAATTGCAGTGAGTTCGAGGCCAATGAAGAAATTTTTCGACGCGCACGAGAATTCACACAGCAAAAATACGGGACTGAATCCTGGCAGCGTAGAAGGTAGCGCCGGCGTCTCGTCGCCACAGGACGGATTCGCGATGGTGAATTCGCAAAGTTGCGCAGAAACGAAGCTAGAGGCTTGCTCTAATCTGACCACCCCCTTATCCTCGCCTCGTGGAACTCTTCGCCCGCACGGACCGGAGCACGAGTCGCCGCGCAGTTGCGAAGGCGAGCAGCGCTCCCGCGCTTCGTTTGGCTGACGTTGCTAAACTAGTTCAACCGCACCTCGAGCAAGTCGAGACGCGCATTGCGGAACAGACCTCGGCATTCGATCCCGCAATCGAAGGTTACGTCGTCTACGCCGTCGGCAGCCGGGGTAAACGTCTTCGACCGTTGCTGGCTCTGCTTGCCGGCGGCGCCACCGGGAAAATCGATTCCGGACATGTTGATCTCGCCGTGATCGTGGAACTCATCCACATCGCCACACTGGTCCATGACGACGTGATGGACGAAGCAGCACAGCGTCGAGCACAGCCGACCGCAAATGCGCGCTGGGGAAATTCGCTGAGCGTTCTACTGGGCGACTGTCTTTTCGCGCACGCGTTGACGTTATCGACAAATTTCGAAAACTCCGATATCGGTCGCGCGATTGCGCACACGGCGACGACGGTTTGCTCCGGCGAAATGATTCAAACGCAGCGCAGGTTCGATCTTAACCTGGCCGTTGAGGATTATTTGCGGATCGTGCAGATGAAAACCGGATCACTTTTCTCGACCGCAGCGGAACTGGCCGCCGTTATCAGCGAGGCCGATCCGAAGGTAATCGCAACATTCAAGAACTTTGGATTCCAACTCGGGACGGCCTATCAGATTTATGATGATTGTGTCGATCTCGCAGGCACCGAGAGTGTGACCGGCAAAACGCTCGGGACGGACCTGCGCAAAGGCAAATTCACATTGCCGGTTTTAATTTTCCTCCGTTCAGCTTCGGAGTTTGAACGCGAACGTTGTTGCCAGCTTGTGCTGGACGAAAAGATCGAAGAAATGATTGAGCTCCTCAAGAATGGCGCGAACAACGGCGCGTTAAACGAGTCAGTCGCGGCGGGCAGCGATCTGATTCGCAAAGCGCAATGCGCATTCGATGGTATGGCGCCGAATCGTTACACCGACGCATTGTTCTCGCTCGGTGATGCGTTGTGCGACATGTTCGATCAACTTCGGGTGTGAAATCCCCTTCGATGGAGGGCCGAGCTCCCGCGAGACCGTGATTTGGCGTCGCCGGAGCTCCGCCCTCCACACTCTGATGTATGTCGCAGCTTAAAATCCGCGAAATGCCGCAGGACGAGCGGCCGCGGGAAAAGTTGCTTGCACGAGGGGCGGACGCTCTCAGCAACGCGGAATTGATCGCCATATTGCTGCGCACAGGCCGGCGCGGCATGAACGTGGTGGATGTCGCTCGTGAGTTACTCGACAAATACAAATCGTTCGCGGAGCTGAGCCGGTGCTCCGTCAAGGAACTCAGAGAAATCAAAGGGATCGGTCCGGCGAAGGCATTAGAACTGGTGGCAGCGTTTAACTTAGGAAAACGCTTCACAAAAGAACCGTTGTCCCAGCAAAAACTCGATTCCCCGGAACTGATTTACAGACTATTGGGAGACGAAATGCGGATGCTGCGGACCGAATCACTGCGCGTTGTCCTGCTCGACACACGTTACCGTCTGACGCGAGTGGAATCAGTGTCGGTGGGAAGCATGAATGAGAGCATCGCGCATCCGCGGGAGATTTTTCGACCCGCAATCACTTACTCGGCCTACGCAGTCATCGTTGTGCACAATCATCCGTCCGGCGATCCATCGCCGAGCCAGACTGACCACAGCCTGACGCGACGCTTGGCCGAAGCCGCCGAGCTTTTGCAAATCAAATTGCTGGATCACATCATCATCGGCGCGCCATCGGAAACCAGTCCTGGTTATTTCAGTTTCAAAGAGGCTGGCGTGTTGTAGGCACGGAAATCCGAAGTTCGAACACCGAAACCCGAAATATGACAAACGCGAAAGTTCATCCCACCGCAATCGTCGATCCGAATGCGAAGATTGGCGCCGACGTACAGATCGGGCCATTCTCAATCGTTGGGCCAGATGTGACAATCGGCGACGAAACCATCGTGCAATCGCATGTGGTGATCGAAGGCGAGGTCGCGATCGGCCGCGGAAATTTCATCGGACACGGCGCGATCATCGGTGTGCCACCGCAGGATGTTTCGTTTTCGCTGGAAGGAAAGACGAAGGTCGAAATCGGAGATGACAATATTATCCGCGAGTACTGCACGATCCACCGCGGCAGCGCCGACGGCAGCGCTACTACTATCGGCAACAAGAATTTTCTGATGAGCGGAGCGCACATCGGTCACAATTGCCTCATCGGAAACAATGTCGTGATCGCGAACAATTGTTTGCTTGCCGGACATGTCCGCGTGGACGACGGCGCATTTCTTGGCGGCGGATCAACATTTCATCAGTTCATGCACATTGGTCGCCTGGTGATGGTGCAGGGTAGCTCCGCATTCGGAAAAAATCTGCCGCCATTCGTCATCGCGGCGGAGCGCAATTCCGTTTTCGGGCTCAACATCGTCGGACTGCGCCGCGCTGGACTCACCGCAAAAGATCGTGACGAAATCAAGCAGGCATTCAACCTTGTCTATCTCAGCGGGCTGAACACGTCGCAGGCACTCGACAAAGCAGCGACAATGACGTTTGGCGCGCCAGCACGCGAATTCCTGGACTTTATCGCCAATTCAAAGAAGCGCGGCATTTGTCCGTTGAAACGCGGCGCGGGCGACGACGTTTCGGTCTAACGACACAAGCAGAATGCCTGCTGTCCCAAACTCACCCGCCTTGCACCGGCGGCATTATCGCGATTTCCTCCCCCGGATTCAGCTTGTAATTGCGATCAACAAATTCCAAGCCAGCACCGATTAAGATGCTTTTGTCATGAGCACGAAGCGCAGGTCGTTGTGCATAAATCTTCTCGAGCAATTCGCGAACAGTCGCGCCTTGCGGAAGCTCAAGCTCTAACTCGTGAACTCCAATGAGATCACGCAATTGCGCATAAAATTGCACTCGCACATTCATTGGTTTGGTTGCCGCAGCAATTCCTTTCTGAGCACGCCAACGTACGGCAGGTTGCGATATCGCTCCATGAAGTCGAGCCCGTAACCGACTACAAATTCATCGTCGATTTCGAAGCCGATGTAATCCGCTCCAACGTCCCGCGTACGCTGTTTCCTTTTGCTCAGCAGCACACAGACCCGAATGCTGCGTGGTTTGGCTGTTTCCAGTTTTTTGCGAACGGCTGCCAGCGTGTGGCCGGTATCTAGAATATCATCCAGAATCAAAACGTCTCGGCCGCCTACGTCGGGAACGGCCAACTGTTTGAAAATGACGTCCGCGCTCGGTTGCGTTTTCCCGTGGTAACTGACTACGCTCAGGCAATCCAATTTCAAAGGAAGTGGAATTCGGCGCAGCAGATCTGACATGAAAATCAGGCTGCCGGTTAGAATTGCGATCACCGTCAGTTCGCGGTCGGAATAATCGGCCGTGATTTGCACAGCCATTTCATCGAGCCGTTTTTGAATTGCGGTCCCGTCAAACAGCACGCGCTCGATATCGCTTTGCATCAATCTAAATAGGCCATCAGCCGGCACAGAGATCAACGCGCTCCCCAGGAACGGCGGTCTCCGGACCCTCGACAAGCAACGGCTGCCCAAGCCATCGCTCCTTGCTTTGCCCTAGCCTCCACCCCGAATAACGTGCCTGACAATGCTTGTGCATCACGATCAACTTGAAGTGCGCAGCCACGACAAGGGACTCCGCGAAATCACCGATGACGTGCAGTCGAAGATCGACAAGAGCGGAGTGCGAAACGGAACAGTGACCGTTTTTGTTCAGCACACCAGTTGCAGCATCGTCGTCATGGAAAATGCCGACCCCACCGCACAACACGATTTGGAAGAGTTCTTCGACCGCCTCGTGCCGGAAAATGCTGATTACTTCACGCACGATGCGGAAGGCGGCGACGACATGCCATCACACATCCGCATGGTCCTGACTCGCACCAGCGAGACCGTGCCGATTGCGGACGGAAAAATGCAGCTCGGAACGTGGCAAGGAATTTTCCTTTTTGAGCACCGACGCGCACCGCATCGGCGAAAACTCTTCCTCACCATGATTGGCGAATAACGTACCCGAGATCAATGACCGCCGTGCCTCAGATTCGGCGCTCAGACAGCGCCGCTACAGAAGGTCATAAATCGCATCCACCAATCGCAGCGATTTCTCGTTCGGCAGAACCGATTGTTCCATTTGGTTCATTACGTACGCGAATGCGATCTTGTTTTCCGGATCGGCAAAGGCGTGGGCGCCGCCCGCACCGGGATGGCCGAAGGATGTTGTGGATGGTCCGAACATCGTGCGTGCCGCATCTCGTGAATCTTTCATAAACCCGGCCGAGAATGCCGTCGGAATTTGAAAAACACGGTCGACGCCGTCTGATAATGTCGTTGTCATCCATTCGATCGTTTTTGGAGAAAAGAAAGTCTGCCCTTCTAATTCTCCGCCGTTGGCGAGCATGGAATAGAATTTCGCAAGCGCCGAGGCGCTCCCAATTCCGTCGAACGAAACAATCGGCTGCGCCCGGATATGCGGATCATTCATCTTGCTTATGACATTCAACCCATAAGGCGACGTAAATGTCTTTCTCGCTAACGTACCGGGCGTAACAAGATCGCGATAGAATTGTGCTGGCTCCGGCGGCTTACCACTTTTGGCAGCGTAAATCGTGGCCACTCGCGAATTCAGCTCTTCCGGCAAGCCGATCCAGAAATCGAGTGCGAGCGGCCGGGCAAAATTTTCCTGCCAATAATCCGACAGCGTTTTTCCAGTTATGCGTCGCATTAGCTCGTCGAGAAGAAATCCAAACGTGCGTGCGTGATAGCCATGCGCAGTTCCCAGCGGCCACAAAGGGGCTTGCGCTTCCAGCGCCCGGATCACTCCGTCGTAATCGACCACGTCAACGCGCTGATCCAAAGCACAAAGCCCCGCCTGATGCGAAAGCAATTGCCCGAGCGTGATCTTGTCTTTGTCTGCCTGCCCAAGTTCGGGCCAGAACTCAGCGACAGGCCGGTTGAGCTCAATCTTCTGTTGTTGCAACGCATGCAACACACACGCGCTGCCAATTCCTTTCGTTGCAGACCAGACCAGCACGACCGTGTCGACTGCCCACGGTTTCTCGCGACCTGCGTCGCAAAATCCGCCGTAAAGATCAATCAGCGGTTTACCGTCTTGCCAAAACGAAACCGCCGCGCCGAGTTCACCCAGCTTTTCAAAATTCTCCTCGAACAGCGGTTTCAATCGCTGAACAACCTGCTCGGTTTCCAATTGCATTGCGGGATCGTACGGACACCGAATCATGGCGTCTGACACAGACGCCCTACAGCAATAGCGCTTCCAATTCTTCGAGCCGGCGTTCGAACAACTGCAGTGTGCTTTCGATAGGCGCGGGTGTTGTCATGTCCACGCCTGCGGCTTTTAATGTCTCGAGCGGGAATCTGGAGCCGCCTGAACGCAAGAACTTCAGATAAGCCTCGACACTTCCCGGCTGGCCGGAAAGCACGCGCTGCGATAACGTCACAGCAGCAGAGATTCCGGTCGCGTATTTGTAAACGTAGAACGCATGATAGAAATGCGGGATGCGGAGGCATTCCAGATCGAGCTCGGGATCGAGCACGAAATTTTCAGCAAAATAAACTTCGAGCAGTTTGTGATATTCCGATTTGAAAACGTCGAGCGTCAGCGCATCGCCGCTCTCCTCGATGCCGTGAATGATTCTTTCGAATTCGGCAAACATGGTCTGTCGGAACAGGGTGCCGCGCAGATCATCGATTTCGCGGTTGATGATGTAAGCCTGCATCTTCGGATCGTTCGTAGTGCGAAGCAGGTGATGCGTCAGCAATTCCTCATTGAAGGTGGATGCGACCTCCGCAAGAAAGATCCCATACTCGTAATCCTGAAAGAGCTGCGAACTTTGCGAGAACCAACTGTGCATTGAATGCCCCGCCTCGTGCGCAAGCGTGTACACATCCGCGAACACATCCTGCTTGTAGTTCATGAGAATGTATGGCGGCGCGTCGTAACTACCGGAGGAAAATGCCCCACTGCGTTTGCCTTTGTTTTCGTAACGATCGCACCAGCGTCTCGAGCGCAGACCTTCCGCCAGCACCCGGACGTATTCCTTTCCCAGTGGAGCGAGCGCATCCAACACCATTCCGACCGCTTCATCGAATGTGAATCTAGTCTGGATCTCCGTAACCAGCGGAACGTACGTGTCATAGTGATGCAACTCGCCTAACCCAAGGACCCGCCGGCGAAAATCGAAATATCGAAACAGCGGTTTCAGATTCGCGCGGACAGATTGAATCAAGCCGTTATACACGGCCACCGGCACATCATCCGGAAACAGGGCCGCTTCGAGCGCAGATGGATAATGCCGCGCTCTGGCGTGAAACACGTCCACCTTCACCGAATAGCCGAGAGACGCCGCGAGTGTGTACTGATGGTCGCGAAACTCAGCGTAGAATTGATGGAAAGCGCGTTTACGCAGTTCAGGTTCCCACTTCACCAGAAATGAACTGAACGAGCTTTGGCTCAGCGGTCGCTCGCGTCCGCTCTCGTCGACGAGCATACCGAACTTCATATCCACATCGGTGAGCTGGGAAAATGTGTCGTCGTAGCCGCTCAACGCGACATTGCTCAGCGCGAGCAGACGTTCCTCGGGCACTGAAAGCACATGCGCTCGCATTCGCCGGATTTTGTGCAGCTTGATCCCCCAATCCTTCAGCGCCGGATCGGCAATGAATTTTCGAAATCGTTCATCGTCGATCGCCAAAATTTCCGGAACAACAAACGCCGCCGCCTCGCTGATCCTTGTAAGTAGATTCTGGACCTGACCAATGCGAGCGAGGTAATCATTATTCGTGCTGTCCTCGGCTGCTTGCAATGAGGCGTAGTGATAGACGCGTTCCATCTTCTGCTCGAGCGCCTTCTCAAATTCGAGAAGCCCAGCCAATGTCTGGGCTGATTCCCCCACTCTGCCTTTCCACTGTTCAAACTTCGGATACTCACGCTGTAGCCAGGCAAAATCCTCCTGCCATTTGCTCGCATCAGCGAACAGATGTGTCAGGTCCCATTTGTCAGTCTCGGGAATGTCAACGCGGGTTGGAATTCCAGACATTCGGAAAAAGATGAATCAGGAAACCAGGAAACCAAGAAAAGAGTAAATAACCCTCCATTGGAAATTCGTGGATCCCCGGCTTCCAGATTAATCCAGTAGACGGATCGCAGCGTGTCGCGCAAGAAGTTTGAGCGCGCGCTCGGTGAGTGCTTTACCGGGTGGAATCTTGTGCCAAGGCGACGCGCCGGAAGGATGCGGCAACGGAATCAGGTCGAAGCGGTGGCCCGCATGCACGACGCGAAATTTGCGGCCAATTACGTCTTCCAATTTTGCACAATCGATGAATTGCACGATCGCTAGTCGGCCGACGGGGATAATAAGATGCGGCTGCAAAATCCGAATCTCATCATCCATCCACAACGCACAGTTGCGAATCTCATCCGGCGCAGGGACGCGGTCGCTGCCCCCGGAATTTTTGCCAGGGAAACAACGGCAGACGGCGGCGAAATAGATCTTCGATCGAACGGCGGCTTCGTCCATTCCGCAAAATTGCTCGAACCAACGGAAGAGTGTTTTGCCGGCAGTGTGAGCAAACGGCCGTTTCAACGTCGGTTCCCGCGGACCAGGCGCCTGCCCAATGATCATCACTTCGCTCAAAATCGCGCCGCCTGAGACCGGCGTGGATTTCATGCGCGGGCAACGCCGGCATCTCAGCAGGCGCCTGACGTGACGGATCAACTCAATTTGTTTGGCCTCCTTCACGGCAGAATCTCACACGATTGACACAAAGGGGCACCAAGAAGACCGACAAGATTTACCCCGTGGCCTTTGTGAACCGTTGTGGCCGTTGTGTGAAATCAACGCCGGAAAATTGAGAAGAGCGACAGAACCAAGCTAAGCACGACGCTTAAAACGATGCAGGTAACGATGGGAAAATGGAACGAGGAATGTTCGCGCTCGATCCGAATATCGCCGGGCAGTCGGCCCAACCATTTTGGCGCGAAACCGCTCCACATCACCAGGCCCACGAGCGTTGCGACCACGCCAATGATCACAATAAATTTTCCCAATTCGCGCATACGTGACCCTCGCACAGAGGGCACAAAGCAAACAACGGATATGGCGAAAATAAATCTGCGGCTTGCTGATCTTCGTAGCCGTCGTGCGACAAACTATTGCGCGAACTGCGCGGACGTACAACGTTGAACAAATGCCGGTACAGTTTCGAGATTATTACGAGACCCTCGGCGTGC
>Ga0193747_1000275_pt1 | contig 19739 bp, 25 predicted proteins | sample L1m2metaG_FD_143048 | JGI IMG/M metagenome (GOLD analysis project Ga0193747, IMG submission 143048) | Soil microbial communities from a riparian zone of the East river system, Colorado, United States - L1m2 | ecosystem: Environmental > Terrestrial > Soil > Riparian zone | place: USA: East River...
TCTCTACCCAATCGATAATCAGTTCGCGCACTTCTTCGCTGGAGCGATAGACGACCGGCGCCTCTTTGAACATTGTGTAGTTGCCACCGCCGTTGACTCGATAGTTATTCGTTACCACGCGCAGCTTCTGTGTCGGCGCCAGCGGCTGGCCTTTGAATTTCAAATTCTGAATCCGCTGTCCGAACGGCTTGGTGAGATCGATGTCGTAAGTCACGCCTGCGGCCATGTCAAAGTTGTAGCCGGGAACGCGCTGATCGATTAACTGGGCGAGACTTTTGCCCTGCTCGTATTCGCGAAAGTACCGAGCGGAATGCTCCAGAGCCTCCTTCAATTGCCGGCCGGTCAGTTCCAAAGTAACGAGCGTGTTTTCATATTCGTAGAGCCCGGCGATATTGCGCACCGTAACTTTGCCTTTCGGAATGCGCGCCTCGGGATTAAAGCAAGCGGCCATTGAGACGTCGGCGTTTCCGGCTTCGAGCTGCACACGTTGAATCAAATCGATGATAGCGGTGTCGCGCAAGCGACAATCGCGCGCCGTCAGTTCTTCCGCAGATTCGCCGATCGATCGACTGAGCCAATCCTGCGTTTCCTTGTCATAGGGCTCGCCGAGTTTCGCGATTTCGGGATCGAGCGCCGTCTTTTCCGTGACGGGAATTGTGCGCGCGGATCTCGCGATCACGCGCCATCGTCCGGCAACCTGTTCAAAATAAACATCGACCCGGGCAACATGACTGGCCCAGCGATTTGCCTGCGTCAGCAACACGCCGTTGACCACGAGCGAAGAGACTTCGCGATGCGTGTGGCCCATCAGGATTATGTCCACCCCGGGCACGCGGCGCGCAATCGCAATCGCCGCGTTTTCGTTTGGCACTTGCGAAGGATTGATCTGGCCCGTGCGCAAATCCTCTTCGATGCCCATGTGCATCGCGATCACGACGAGATCGACTTTCTCAGTATTGCGCAATACGGCGACCCACTTCCTGGCTTCGGCGACGGTCTCGTGAAATTCCAGGCCCGCGTAATTGGGCACGTTTTCCCAATTGGGAATCCCCGGCGTCGTCAGTCCCAGGACGCCGACGCGAACCCCGCCGACTTCTTTGACGATATACGGCTTATAGTGAGTGCGGACGGCGCCCTTGTCATAAGTATTCGCCGATAGCCACGGAAACTTTGCTTCGCTGCGCGCTTTCTCCAAAACTTTCAAGCCGAAGTTGTATTCATGATTGCCGACCGCCATCGCGTCGTAATGCAAAGCGTTCATCGCCAACATCATCGGATCGGGCGGCGTATTGTTGCGCTGGTTATGAAAATATTCGAGCGGCGTTCCCTGAATCGTGTCGCCCGAATCGAGCAATAACAGATCGGGATCGTTCTTGCGCGCTTCTTTGACCAGCGTGGCAACTTTCGCGATCCCGACGTTGTCGTATTTGTTCGTGTAGTAATCAATCGGAAAGATGCGACCGTGCATGTCAGTAGTGCTGAGAATGACGAGATGCGCGCGCGCCGGCGCGCTCGCCCGACCCGCGATCGAGAGCAGAATTGCTAAGGTCATTGTAAGAGCTGGTGCGGCAATTCTAAATAGCGGTCTTCGCATTCCTTTGATCTCCCTGGAATGGACTTGTAAACAGCATGAGAATAGCTATCATCTCAAGATATGAACGTGCTCTCTGATCCAGCGCGTCAGAGCCGCCAGATCCATGCGGGTAGATTCGACATCCTGAACCATTTCAACGACTGCCCGAGAAGTAGCCTTGAGTTCCAATCCATTAGTTCTGAGGAAATGATCGGTCAAGTGTGTGGCGGTTCTTTTGTTACCGCCGACCCATGGGTGATATTTGATGAGGCCATAGCATAGAGTTGCTGCCTGCGCTTCCATGTCAGCGTTACCGTAAGCGGCGGCCTGTTTCGGTCTTGCTAACGCAGATTCAATCAAGGCGCGATCAAAAACTCCGAACCGTGCTTCGCCCAGTGCTCTCATCAACTCTATATGATGAACTACTGCCTCGGCATAGGTGAGGTATCGGATTGTTTCAGTCGCCAAGTCGCTTCATCTCCGCGAAGGCGTCTCCAAACTTTTCAATGGTTCGCTGAACGCTTTTTTTAACCTCTTCGGTGGCTGGAGGAAGTACTTCCGCCGAGACACCGCTTTGACTCAAATAAATCACTAATAGAGATCCCTCGGCGACATCGGCCTCACGAGCCATCTCAGGGGTCATGGGTATTATCCAACCGCGTTCAGTTTTTTGTGGAGTCAACAGCTCAGCCATTTGATTTACAACGTACGAAAGTTTACCACAAGGGACGCGACAATTCCTTCCACGTTTTTGCGTTTTCGCTTTCTTCTTGATTATGATGTCGGTTCAAGATCGTCCAGCAAATTTTTCCCGCGGTTCGACCATCATGAGTCAAGCTCAAACTGAAATTGAACAATCATTCGCGCGTCCGCTAACGACCCTATCGGAAGACGAACAGATGTTTCGCGACAGTGTGCGCGAGTTTGCCGCAGGCGAGATTCGCAAACGCGTCGAAGAGATGGAAGAGCAGGGACGTCTCGATCCGGCGTTGATAAAACAATGCTTTGAGCTGGGCTTGATGGGAATTGAAACGCCGGAAGAATTCGGCGGCGCCGGCGGCTCGTTCTTTCAGGCGATTCTGGCCGTGGAAGAAATCTCCCGCGTCGATGCTTCGGTTGGTGTCCTTATCGATGTGCAGAACACTCTGGTCAATAACGCGCTTTCGCGTTGGGGAGATCCTGAGCAGAAAAAGAAATATCTTCCGCAACTGGCGGCTGAGAAAGTGGGCGCCTATGCACTGAGCGAAGCCGGTTCGGGTTCAGATGCATTCGCGATGCAAACGCGAGCGGTTGATCGCGGCGACCATTTCGTCTTGAACGGGCGCAAGCTCTGGATCACAAACGGCAAGGAAGCGGACATCTTCGTGCTCTTCGCCAATGCTAACCCCGAAGCAGGTTATCGCGGCATCACGGCCTACATAGTTGAGAGAGGCTTCGAAGGTTTCTCGATAGGCAAGAAAGAAGACAAGCTGGGCATTCGCGCGTCGTCGACGACTGAGTTGATTCTGGAAGATTGTGTGGTTCCTAAAGAAAACGTGTTGGGTGAAATCGGCAAAGGCTACAAAGTTTCGATCGAGACTCTGAACGAAGGCCGCATCGGCATCGGCGCCCAGATGATTGGCATCGCCCGCGCCGCGCTCGAAGCCTCGCTAGCGTACACCACCGAGCGGCAACAATTCGGAAAGAGCATCAACGCGTTTCAGGGCGTGCAATTTCAACTCGCCGAGATGGCGACTGAACTGGAAGCCGCACGCCTGATGGTTTATAACGCCGCGCGCATGAAAGACGCTCGCCAGAACTTCGTGAAAGAAGCCGCCATGGCCAAGCTCTTTTCGTCGCGCGCCGCCGAACGCATTTCTTCGAAAGCGATTGAATTGTACGGCGGTTATGGCTACGTCAAAGATTATCCGGTCGAAAAATATTGGCGCGATTCGAAGATCGGGGCGATTTACGAAGGCACTTCAAACATGCAATTGCAGACGATTGCGAAGTTGATTATTGGAAAGTGAATGGCGGCCCAGCAGGTGAACGCGGAAGAGATCAAGCGCTATTTGAGCGAGTTGAACGAAGAGCTGCGTTCCATGGATGTGAAGGGCGAAATTTGTTTGTATGGTGGCGCGGTAATGGCGCTGGCTTACAAAGCTCGCCCTGACACTGACGATGTTGACGCGATCTTTGAACCCGTGCGTTACATTCGAATAGCAGCCCGCCGAGTTGCTGAGCGTCATGGGCTGCCAATAGGCTGGCTGAATACAGCGGTCGAAATTTTTCTCGTACCGCACGAGAGGCGCATCCTGCTCGACCTTTCCCATTTGAAGGTGTACATACCGCCGGCCGATTATCTGCTGGCAATGAAAGTACTGAGCGCTCGCCCGGGTACTTCGGATGAGGACGATCTGGCGGTTCTAATTGACCATCTCGAGCTTCGCAGCGCAGACGAGGGAATTGAGATTGTGAAGAGTTATTACCCAAATAAAGAAGTGAAGCCGCGCGCCCGTATTCTGCTTGAGGAGATATTTAGAGGGCGATGATAACGCTCAAGGAAACTAGCGAAAAAATCGCCCATGACAAACGCTGGTGGTGTATCCACCTGATGAATTTCGTCGATGACTTTCGTCGTCATCGAGATGTGCGAGCTATTGAAGATTCCTTCGACTCTCGCGATGACAAGATGGATGCCCTGCTGGCATCGACCGCGGAATGTTTGTGTGATGAGTTCCAGCTAACGCCGCCGGGGTGGCTGGGAACCATTCCAGATTGCAAAGAGCCGTGGTTTGTCAGCGGCTTTGAAAGGTTGAAGGCCATCGCCATCGTCGAGAGTCCTTTGCGTTTTCGCATGCGCAAGATTTTTGTGTGCGAGAATTTTCTGAGTCGGGTTTGATTATGGCTACATCACGAATTGAGGTCTTCGAACAGATTCTGCAATCCGATCCGGCGAACAGCGCGGTGCTTTTCGGATTGGCGAAGGAATACGAAAAGGGCGGCGACGATGCGAAGCTAATTGAGACGCTCGAGCGTTATCTTGCCGCCGCCGATGATGAAGGGAACGCGTACGGCATGCTGGCGCGCGCGTACGAACGCGTGAAGCAGATCGATAAAGCGCGAGAAGCCTATCAGCGCGGCGTCGCGGCTTCAAAGGCGCATGGGCACCCCGGAATGGCGGAAGAGTATCGCGAGGTTTTAAGGAGCGAGTTTTCAGAACCGTAGCTTTCGTGTCAGAACCCGGAGCGGTAGCGACGGGATCTTACGACTCAACTCGATATTATGATCCGGTCGCTACCGCTCGCGGTTCTGACACGAACACAAGCATTGTGCCGCTACGCGGCTGCAAACAATCATGAGTGACACCAAAGTTCTTAGACTGGTAAAGAAAACCGAAGGCGAACTTCCGGAGAAAGCTTTCACGGCCAAAGCTGTCGCGGCGCCGGAACCAAAGGCTGAACGCAAGCCCGCCCGCGAGTCGAAGCCTGCGCCGGCGACTGCAATCAAATCCGTGCCGCGGCGCGGGAATGCGAAGCCACGGCAGCCGCAAACCCGTCTTAGTCGCGAAGAGATGCTGAAGATATTTCGCACGATGTATCTTTCGCGCCGGCTCGACGACAAAGAAATTCAGATGAAGGGCCAGAACCGCATCTTCTTTCAGATTAGCGGCGCCGGCCACGAAGCCATCCTGGTTGCCGCGGGAATGTCTCTGAAGCCTGGTTACGACTGGTTCTATCCATACTATCGCGACCGCGCGTTGTGTTTGCAGCTGGGGATGACGCCGTTCGAAATGTTATTGCAATCGGTCGGCGCTGAAGCGGATCCAAACTCGCACGGCAGACAGATGCCTTCGCACTGGGGTCATAAGACACTCAACATCGTCTCACAGTCGTCACCGACGGGCACGCAGCTTCTGCAAGCGGTCGGATGTGCGGAAGCAACTTATCGAATCAGGTTAGTCAAAGAACTTAAAAGGCGCGTGAAGAGTTTTCATCACGATGAAGTCATTTACGTTTCGTTCGGCGACGGCACGACCAGCGAGGGCGAGTTCTGGGAGGCGCTGAATACGGCCTGCAATTTGAAACTTCCAATAGTCTTTCTGCTCGAAGATAACGGTTACGCGATCAGTGTCCCGGTTGAGGTGCAAACAGCGGGCGGCGATGTCTCGAAACTAATTCGTGGTTTTCCCAATCTTTTTCGGCAGCAATGCGACGGCACGGATCCGATTGAGTCGCTCGCAGTAATGCGTCGCGCGGTCGATAACTGCCGCAAAAACCGCGGTCCCTCGTTCGTGCATGCAAAAGTAATTCGGCCTTACTCGCATTCGCTTTCCGACGACGAAAAGCTTTACCGGCCAAATGAAGAGATCGCTTCCGATGCCGAACATGATCCAATTAAACGGTTTGCCGCGCAGTTGGTGAAGGAAAAAGTCACCAGCCAGGACGACTTGCAGCAACTTAAGGACGAGATCGATCGGGAGCTTAACGAAGCGGCCGACAAAGCCCTCGAAAGTCCACAGCCGGCGCCGGAAACGGCAACGCAGTTTGTTTATTCACCCGATATCGATCCGAGTTCGAGAGAGTTCGACACCGAAGATGGCGCCCAACTCAGCGGCAATCCCGGCACAATGGTCGATCTGATCAATCGTTGCCTGCATACCGAGATGAAGCGCGATCCGCGGATAGTCGTCTTTGGCGAAGACATCGCCGACTGCTCGCGTGAAGAGTTTCTCGACCAAGTGAAAGGCAAGGGTGGCGTCTTCAAAGTTACTGCCAACTTGCAACGCGAATTCGGGAGCGCGCGCGTGTTCAATACACCTTTGGCCGAAGCGAACATAGTTGGCCGAGCGATTGGCATGGCTACCCGCGGACTGAAGCCCGTCGTCGAGATTCAGTTCTTCGATTACATCTGGCCGGCGATGCATCAGATCCGCAACGAGTTGGCGCTGTTGCGCTGGCGTTCAGGCAATGAATGGAAATGTCCGGTCGTACTGCGCGTGCCCATCGGCGGCTACCTGAAGGGGGGCGCGATTTACCACTCGCAATCGGGCGTGTCGCTCTTCACGCAGATTCCCGGCCTGCGCGTGGTCTATCCGTCAAACGCGCTCGACGCGAACGGACTGTTGCGCACGGCGATTCGCTGCGACGATCCGGTCATGTTTCTCGAACACAAACACCTCTATCGCCAGACCTACAACAAATCGGCTTATCCGCCTGACGATTTCATGATTCCGTTTGGCAAAGCGAAAGTCGTGCGCGAAGGGACGGATCTTTCGATCATCACCTACGGCGCGCTGGTCCAGCGTTCAATCGTCGCCGCCAGGCAAGCGGAGCAACAAGGAATTAGCGTCGAGATCATAGATCTGCGCACCGTAAATCCTTACGATTGGAACGCAATTGCCGAATCGGTGCAGAAAACTTCCCGCGTGATCGTCGCTCACGAAGACTCGCTGTCCTGGGGTTACGGCGCCGAAATCGCTGCGCGCATCTCCAGCGAACTCTTCGAACACCTCGACGCTCCCGTCCGCCGCGTCGGCGCCCTCGACACCTTCGTCGCCTACGCGCCGCAGCTTGAAGAGGCGATCTTGCCACAGGCGGCGGATGTGTTGGCGGCGATTACGGAGCTGCATAGTTATTGAAGCCAGAAACGCTAACGGACTTAGGCCCCTCTATCGCAATGTGCTCGTTTCGATTAATCTGCTAGAAGGACTCTCGAGGAGATTCTTTTCTAAATGAGGAGTTGACGATGCCACAAAAAACCAAAGAGAAAGTAGTTAGCCAGGCTGAATACGGACAATTATGCGTCTCGGCCTGCAAACATCCTGGGCGAGCTCGGTCGAACGAAACCATTGAAGATGCGTACTGGCGAAGTATTTGCCGTGAAGTCTATCGTTACTTAAACGTGCCGTTTTACTTCCACCCCATCGAAGGCGCTCCTCGCGGTAAAGTCTATCGGGAGAACCTTCGGACGCTAATGTACTGGAGACAAAATGAATCGTTCGAACCATTGGCTATTGCAAGAGCGCACATAAGCCAAGCGATAGAGCGTCGCGTGGCGCATAGTAAAAGAACCGGGATTTGAGCGAGCATCCGTTGTGAGGTTCTTCACCTCGCTAGAGGTGAGATGTTTATAGACCCGCTGACTCCCTAAACTCCTTAAGCTCCGTAGGAGCGAAATGAGTGACAATCGCTCTGTACATTTCGCTCCTAAAGGAGCCTGAGTAATTTTGCGTGGCGCGTGCTATAAACATCTCGCTCCTAACGGAGTGAAAGCATGGCAAGAGTGAAACAGCTAACACGGATCACACTCGATCCTAACGTCATGGGAGGCAAACCGTGCATGGGGGGCCTCCGGGTCACGGTTGGCACGATCGTCGGACTCATCGCATCCGGGCGTTCGCGCTCGGAGGTTTTGAAACTCTACCCGTACCTCAACGATGAGGATATACGTGAAGCCCTGGAGTACGCAGCTTGGCGCACAATGGAGATTAAACCTCCGCTCATTGCTGCATGAACCCCAGATTCTTCAAAACGCCGACCGCCTTTCGCAAATGGCTCGCCTCCAGTCATGCGAAATCGAAAGAACTCTGGGTTGGCTTTTACAAAAAGAACTCAGGCAAGCCGAGCATCACCTGGCCGGAGTCGGTTGACGAAGCGTTGTGCTTTGGTTGGATCGATGGCATTCGCAAGAACATTGATGAAGGCAGCTACAAGATTCGCTTTTCGCCACGGAAGCCGCGCAGCATTTGGAGCGCGGTGAACATTCGCAACGCAGAACGGCTGATCAAGGAAGGGCGGATGCGGCCTGCAGGTTTGAAAGCGTTTGAAGCACGAACGGCAAATCGATCCGGCATTTATGCTTATGAACAGCGGAGCCCTGAACTTGTCGAGCCATATTTGGGACAGCTCAAACGAAATCGAAAGGCCTGGGAGTTCTTTCAAGCACAGCCACCAGGGTATCGAAAAACCATAAACTGGTGGATCGTCAGCGCGAAGAAAGAAGAAACGCGACTCAAAAGACTCGAGCAGCTAATTGAAGAATCAGCGGCGCGCCGCCGCATCGGGCTATTAACGCCAAGCAAGAAATCTCGGTAGCATTATCTGAAGTGATTTGTTCGACTGATAAGCCATGCGCAAAGTAACTCTCGGACTCGCGAACAGTCTCGACAACTACATCGCGCGCAAAGACGGCGGATTCGACTGGCTTCATTGGAGCGACGAAGTCGCCGAGATCAGCGCGAAATTCATGAAGACCGTAGATGCGCTCCTGATCGGCCGCAAAACTTTTGACGGGATGCTTGCCTATGGCCAGACTTCATATCCGGGCGCGAAGAATTACGTGTTTTCGCGCTCGAAGAAAAAGCGTGAGGCGCTGAAAAAGAAACTGGCGGCAAAGAAGAAGCCGGACCGAAACGTCGAGATCGTCGAGGAGGAGGCCGCAAAATTCGTCTTGGAATTGAAGAAACGAAAAGGCAAGGGCATCGTGGTCTTCGGTGGTGGTGAATTGGCCAGGAGTCTTTTCGAAGCTGATCTAATTGACGAAGTCGTCCTGAACATTCACCCGGTGCTGCTCGGCTCAGGCATTCCACTCTTTCACGAGATGAAGAAACAGATCGATCTTGAATTGCTTGACTGCAAAATCCTCAAGGGCGGTTATTTGGCGGTTACTTATCGGGTCAAGCGCTGAACTCCTTTCAACCATTAGCTCCTACGGTTGTGTACGGCTTTCCTTCGCTGAAAAATGACTAACCGACGGTAAGCATTCGCATTTCATAAGTAAATCCATCAAACCATCCGGGCACGCCTGTTGCTCCCGTATCATCCACGTACGTGTACTGTACGCGCAAAGCCTCATTATCCCGACGAGGAAAAACCATGGTTTAAAGGAGGACTAATTTATGAGCAAACGCTTGATTGCAGTTTTGGGAGCAGCAATGCTCTTACTTTCACTAACCGTCGTGGCAGTCGCGCAAAAAGCGAAGACGACAACGGTCCAGACGAGCGAAGGGGTTTACACCATAGTTGAATATCCCACCGGCAAAGAGACGGTGGTCACTTTGAATCCTGTAGGTTTGGCTGGGGCGACCGGCAGGGCCACAATTCTGCGCGATCCGAACGGCGCCACAATCAAACTTAATCTGACCAGCCTGCCACCCGACGTGACTGCGATGAATGTCTATGCGATCGATCCGACCGGGGCCCCTGTACTCTTGGGACAGGTCGAGGTGAACAACGGCGTGGGCACCTTCAACACCACCACGCCATTAACACAGTTCATGCTGGTGGCGTCACCCGAAGCCGCGCTGACCGCCTATGACGCAAACACGAAAATATTCTTTCGCAGTGAGGCGCCGACTGGCCTGACGGTAATTCCGATCACCAGCGCAGTGGGCGAGCAAGTCGCTGCAGTAGTGCCAACAGAGACAGTGGCCGGTCCTTCCGACTACACGGTGCCCATGCTTGGCATTCCGATGTTCAAAGCTGGGGACGAGACCAAGCTGAAGATCAATTTCACTGGTGCGATGGAAGGCTCGCGCGCAAACATCTTCATCGAGCCACATAAGCATGGCAAAGCGACCGAAGTCAAAATGCACTTTCACGATCTGAAGGACGCGCCGAAAGGCACCGCGTACATTCTCTGGGCCATCTCGCCTGACAACCAGTATCAGAGGCTGGGTGAGATTGTGAACGTCAAAGGACGCAACGAAGCAGAAATCCAATCGGAAACTTCTTTCGACGATTTTGGCTTGCTGCTGACGGCTGAAGACTTGGGTGGGACAAGAGCCACGATCATCAAACCTTCGGGCCATCGCGTCGGAGTAATCGAGATAATTCGCTAGGAAGATTTATGAGAATTATTCTTGCTTTTGCATTTGAGGCCGTCAATTCTGGCGGCCTTTTTGTTGGCATCAAGTGACCTCGACGAGTAGCGTCGGCGTGACTCTAGCCCGGCGTTTCAGAGTCTGCGTCAAAACTCGGTCGTGCGCTTAACGAATCGGCCTTCCTAAACGCAAAGGGCGCTGAGGCATTCGCAAAGGTACGCAAAGGAAGACCTTCTCTGCGTTCCTTTGCGAATAACTTTGCGTCCTTTGCGTTAGAATCATTCTTAAGATAGCCCATCCCTGGTTTTGACACAGACTCTTCAACTCGGGGGAGCGGTGGTAAGTTGTCCTCGTCGCGTAGCGACGACTGACTTTTCCCAATATTCTCAAACTCTTTTCAGGCGACGCGACGCGGATGTTTGGTTGATCCTGCCCGGCGTTGAAACGCCGGGCTAAACTCATGATGACGCTACGCGTCAATAGGGTTTGATCGGATGTTACTTTGGGTTATTAATGAATCACGGACTGAACAGTTTGTCGCTGTAACTATCGGGGAACCACGACAAACTGAAGTTTGTCGGACATTTTTCCGAGGCGTGCATCCTTTCGGCCTGGGGTGAGGGACGCCCGGAAGCGGGCCGAGAGCTTTTACGGAACGAACAGAACACCGTGCTCGTATATCGACGCGAAGGTGAGAGACCAGTAAATAAGCGGCGAGAGCGCGAAAGAGGTTAAGAGAATGAAAGAAGCGTCGGATGTTTGGCGAATAGTCGGGATTATTTTGCTGGTGCTATTCGTGCTTGTGGTCGGATTACCCTTTCTGTTCGCCCTACTCCATATCGCTGTGGGATTCCTTGTTTGGCTCGCCATATCTGTAATCAAAGTGGCCATTGTCGTAGCTATAGTCTATTTGATCGTCGTGGGAATAAGGGCGGTTCTGCGGTGACAACCGTTGCCCTCAAGTCTGTCCGTTGATAAGCTTAGGCATATGAGCCGTGAGATCAAAGCAATCTTCAGAGAGGGCCAGGTTAGGCCTATTGAGCCACTTGACGTTCCCGAGGATTCCCGTTTAAGAATCATCGTTGATGAGCCTAACGGAGGCGGGAGGAACGAAACCAAGGGAGCGGGTGCGGATCCAATGGCGAGGATCTACGAGATCGCCGAAGATATCGGGCCCGCGGATCTGGCAACACGTCTTGATCACTATCTTTACGGCACACCCAAGGCTGAATGAGTTCCCCAATCTTCGTCGATTCGGTTGCTTGGATTGCACTCCTGCATAGCGCCGATAGCCTTCATCAAGAAACAGTTGATCTTTACAGGAAGTTGGTGGCCGAGGCCCACAACCTTGTGACAACGTCACTCGTACTCGTGGAAGTTGCGAACACCTTATCATCGCAGTCCCGAAGACATTTGGCCATCGAGTTTGAAAGACGACTCCATTCAAGCGAAATCTGCGAAGTTGTCTGGATTGATCAGGAAGTCTACCAACGGAGTTGGAGTCTTTTTCGTGAACGCTTGGACAAGAGCTGGAGTCTGGTCGACTGTTCGAGTTTTGTGGTAATGGAAGAGCGGCAGATAAGCGAAGTTTTGACAGCAGATCATCATTTCGTTCAAGCTGGTTATCATAAGCTTATTTGAATGGACTTTGAATCTAAGATTCACACATTAAATCGAAAATTCACTACATCACCTTCCTGCATAATGTAGTCCTTGCCTTCCAAACGCATCAGTCCCTGTTCTTTGGCTGCGGCGTATGAGCCGGCGCGCATCAGCGCGTCGTAGCCGACAATTTCGGCGCGGATGAAGCCGCGAGCGATGTCGGAATGAATTGCGCCGGCGGCGTCTTGTGCCCGTGAGCCTTGGGGGATGGTCCAGGCGCGCGCTTCTTTTTCTCCGGCGGTTAGGAAGGACATTAAACCCAGCACGCGGTAGGCGCTCTTGATGAGTTGATCTACGCCGCTGCTCTTCACACCCAAAGACTCCAGATACTCGCGTCGTTCTGCGGGTGAGAGATCGACGAGGTCGGCTTCGAGCTGAGCGCAAATCACCACGTATTCCGAAGCTTCGGCGGCAGCTATTTCGCGCACTTGCTTTACGTATTCGTTTTCATCCGGCGCGTTGAGAGTCACTTCGTTAACGTTAGCCGCATAGATCGTCGGCTTCATCGTTAGCAGAAAATAGTTCCGAGCGATCGCGCGCTCATCATCATCCAGCGAGACGCTGCGCGCCGGCTTGAACTCTTCCAGCGCCGGTTGCAGCTTGTCAACAACCGCCAACTCCGCGCGCGCTGTCTTGTCGCCACTCTTCGCGGTTTTTTGTACGCGCTCGCGACGCCGTTCGATGGTCGCCAAGTCGGCGAGCGCAAGTTCTATCTGAATCGTCTCGAGGTCGCGCTTAGGATCGATTGAACCATCGACATGGACCACGCTTTCGTCTTCGAAACAACGCACGACTTGAATCATGGTGTCTGTTTCGCGAATGGCGTGCAGGAATTGGTTGCCCATCCCTTCGCCTTGCGACGAGCCGCGCACCAGGCCCGCAATGTCGACAAACTCAACGCTGGCCGGAACGATTACCTCAGTCTTCACCAATTTGGCGAGCGGCGCGAGCCGTTCATCCGGAACCGCCACCACGCCCACGTTCGGCTTGCTGGTAGAAAAGGCATAATTCGCTATCAGCCCCGACGATTGCGCCGTCACGGCGTTGAAGAGCGTAGTCTTTCCGATGTTTGGTAAACCGACGATTCCGGCGCGCAGCATATGTTAACCAATCGATAGTCTGTGCGTAGATGAAAGCAATTCTTCTACACCGCAGACGCATAGGATGTCCAGCGTTGGTATCGGAGACTGAGAGTTGTGGGTGTAATTAAATGTGAGAGTCGCCACGAATCGTGTCAGAACCGCGAGCGGTAGCGACCGGGTCCGACGCGCAACCCAGCATAAACTCTTATTTCGTAAGTTACTTTTTGATCCGGTCGCATCCACCACCCCAAGCGGGCTGCCCGCTTGGGGACCCCGGTCCGCTCGCGGTTCTGACACGATGCTGAATGTAAAGCGAACAGCGTCGACTCAACGTTCGATCTTCTGCATCGTAACCGTAGTCGTTGGTGAATCGCCGGCGGTGCGACTGTACGAAACCCAGTAGCCCGCTTTTGGATATCGCACTAATTTGTACAACGAGCCGTCGGGCTTCTTGTCGGCGTCGGTGCCCAGCACGTCCTTCGGGGACGGTATGCCGTTAGCGCCAGTCATGTAATCGATTGAAATCGCCGACACCTTGGCGGTTTTGTCGTAAAAGATCTGCACCGCCTGAGTGTCGTTGAAGACATAGAAATCCTGATCGTCGCCCTTGTCGCGCGGATTTCCCAGCTTCTTGCGCGCTTCTTCGGCGCTCGAGCCAATGCGCACGCCTTTGAAGTCGCTGAACGCGGGCTCAGCTTCGGAACGCTGCGCGCGTAACTGCGCCGGCGCGACGACGACGAGCGCAATGGCAGCAACAAAAAGAGTTAGTTTGCTAACTCGACTCGAAAAGAACGTAAAGGAAAAGCAAAACATCTGGAACTCCTCCTTCGATCGATGCCGCGCTTGAACTACGCGGCGGAAGGCTCAAACGGCTCGTCCTGTCCAGATCTTCCCGGGCGGCGCGAGTTCATTTGTGCGGATGACAATATGACAAGCGCGAATCACAAGTCAATATTTTTGAGGTACCGGTAGTGGGCTATTAGGAGTTGCTGTCTTACAGGAAAAGTTAGAGGCCGAAATCCCTTCGGCCTCTCGAAGTCAGTATAGCTACCATCCCGGTAGCCAACTTCCTACGGTCAGGTTTGCTAATCGGCCAAATTGTCCGGCTTATTCGGCCGACCGCCATCCCGGCGATAGCCAACCAAGGTTCGTATTCTTTGGTGCGTTGCCTCGCGAGACTCAACCGGCAAGAACTGAAAGACCGTAGCCTGACGCGGAACCCGTTCAGACCTGCACGATTAGCGACGGGGTTACATCACAAGGTAAGCGGTTAGCTTACGCATGGCAGTGTACCCCCTTTCACTCGGCATTATACGCTGCCAGTCAATAGAAGTTGTAGCAACGGGCGTCGCGGTGTACACTAACGATCACTTTACTTGGGTTGCCATACCCTCGTCCTAATGCTTACCGATTATCAGCGCAATAAACTAATCAACGCCGTACTGTATTTTGCGTCTAATACAAAATTCTGCGGCCTGACAAAACTATTTAAGCTCCTCTACTTTCTCGATTTTGAGCATTACAAGCTTACTGGGCGCAGTGTCACTGGGCTCGATTATTACGCTTGGAAGATGGGTCCAGTGCCAGTGGCGTTATACGACGAAATGGCTGCTCCTGAGCCAGACTTGGCTGAGAAGATTGTTCTCAAGTCAAAACCGACCAAATACAAAAAGCCTCTAATTCAAATCGAGCCTAAGTCAGAGTTTGATTCCTCTCATTTTAGCAAACGTGAATTGAGACTCATGGAGAGTCTCGCAAAGGAATATTGTAACGCGCTCGCCGACGACCTAGTTGAAGCCACACACATTGAAACTCTGCCTTGGCATCAAGTCTTCAATGTCGAACGCCGCAAACAGGCGGAGATTCCCTACGAATACGCCTTGCGCAAGGATGAAAAAGAGATAATGGGTTTCATCAAGAAAGAGAACGACGAGATTGTTCAAAACTACAGATGATTCCCGGCACTATACTATGTGACGATGAGTTCAAGTTTTCTGACGGAACCACAGGCCAGAAACTGTTGATTGTGCTTAATGACGGGCAAAGCGGCACTTACATAGTAATCAAGACAACCTCTAACGGAAATTTCAAAGGAACAACTTACGGCTGCCAATCCTCTGATCGTTATCCAAACTTCTTTTGCCCAAAGGGACCGGTGATCCGCTTTCCATTGCAGGGGTGCATCGAATCGAAGAATGTATCCGACAGAAATTGTAATAAGCGAAGTACAAGGCAAGCATCGCTCTCGGGTGTTCCCACTTCTTAGAAAACGCATTCGTTAACCGTGTGAGCCTTCGTACACTTGCGCGAATGCTTAGATTGCTGCGCTCAACAATGCTTGTGCAGATGCGATGTGATTCAGGATGGCCGATCATAACTTTCGTTACTGTTTCCACCACTTCGGGCGGCGAAATAGCCCACTACCGAGGTCCCGGTTCAGTTTGACATGGCAGGCGCATCTTGCGCGTGGAATTCACGGGCGGAACGCCCGTGCCACTTGCTCAAACCGAAACCAGCAACTTCTTTCGACGCCGGTTGACTGGCGCCTGAATTTGGCAAAGATCGTGTCTTGATCTTAGAATCCGAGACATATTCAAATAGTTCGTCTCCGGAGGAGTAACAGTCCATGAAGAGATATTTTTCAACGTCCACGCTCGTCTTGGTCACGGTCATCGCGGGCCTCTTGCAACTTGGGTGTGCTAATCCGCAGCCAACCAACACATCGACCAATGCAAACATGGCCGTCGCCGAAGCGACCCCGGACAAAGCAGCAATCGAAGCAGAAATTACGCGGATTGAAAACGACTGGCCGCGCATTATCAAAGAGCGTGATGGCGCCGCGGTCCAGCGTATCGAAGCCGACGATGAAGTTATCTTATATCCCGACGGCACCCCGGGCGGAAAAGATCAAGATCTCAAGGACATCGAATCTGGCGCTTTGTCAGCGGACTCGTGGGAAGTATCGGAGATAGCGATTAAAGTTCTGGACAAAGATTCTGCAATTGCAACCGCTCGCAGTGTCGTCAAAGGCGGCAAGTACAAGACGCCGGATGGCAAGACCGCGGACATCAGTGGAGAGTATCGTTCCGTGGACACCTTTGTGCGGCGCAACGAGCAATGGCAGTTAATCGGATCGGCAACAGTGCCGGTTAGGGGTCCGTCATCCGCCGCGATGTCCTCGCCGACGCCAAAAGCGTCGCCACCGATGAAACCATCACCCACGCCAAAGGCGTCGCCGGCGATGAAGACCATGGCGCCGCCGACTCCGGCTAAGACGCCATAATCGCGCGCAGGGTCTTGCAGATAGGTTCGGATTGGCAGAGCGAAAATCGTCTGGACGAACCCTGCCGATGGCTCTATAGAACAAGCAGTCAAAGATTCCCGCAAGGAGAAATGTCTTATGTCAATCGAAGGTGTCATCGGAAGTTGGAAGGAAGTTCGCTCCGGCTTGATTGACGAAGCCGAGCAGATTCCTGCCGAGAAGTTTTCTTTTCAGGCGGCGCCAAACACCCGTTCAGTGGCGCAGCTTCTGCAACACATCATCGAGGCGCAAAAGTTTCTGGTCGGTGAAGTCACCCGGCCAGACACAAACCTGCTGCGGCAATCATTCGCCAATCAGATCAAGCACTACGCGCCCGGGGTTAGCGACGTTAACGACAAGGATGGCTTGATCTATCTGCTGCGCGCGAGCATGGCAGACGCTGAGACGCAATTGACCGCCGCTGCCGATGAACTCAAGAACACGATGAAGCGTTTCGATGGGAAAGAGATGACGAAAGTCGCGTTTCTATCATTCGCCATCGCGCACGAAATGTATCATCGCGGCCAGCTCACGGTGTACGAGCGGCTGCTTGATATTGAGCCGGCGCTAACTCAGCGCTTCAAGAAACTTTTCGGCGAGCCGCAGGAAGCTGCCGCAGCTTCGGAGTGACGTGACTACGACCGATGCCTCCGCGTTTCACCAAATTCCAGGGCTTTGGCAACGACTACATAGTTTTCGAAGCAGAGCAACTGGCTACTGTCGTCGACCTGGGAAGCTTTGCTCGCCGCGTCTGCAACCGGCATTACGGCGCCGGCTCTGATGGCATCGCGGTAGTAGAATCGTCCGCGGACGCTGAATCAGATTTTGACGTTCGCATTTTCAACCCGGACGGCAGCGAAGCCAGCATGTCCGGAAACGGCACGCGTTGCGCCGCATCGTACTTGTTCTATCAGAATCTTTGGTCCAACGATCCTTTGCGGCTGCGAACCCGAAATGGAATCAAGCGCTACCATTTGCTTGAGCGCTTAGGCGCAGGATCGTTTCTATTTCGCTCTGAGTTGGGTCAGCCAAAGCTCGACAGCGCGTCGATTCCAATGCAGACGTCGGAACCGCTTGATCGCGTGGCCGATTATCCGCTGGCCGTCGATGACGAGACCGTTCGCGTTACGGCGCTGCAGATGGGCAATCCCAACTGCTGCATTTTCGTCGACGATTTTGATTCAATCGATTGGCGGCGGCTGGGACCTTTGATCGAAAATCATCCGCAGTTTCCCGAACGGACTAACGTCATCTTTATTCGCGTTCAAGATCGCGGCAATATTGAAGAACGTCTATGGGAACGCGGCGTCGGCGAAACAGAGAGTTCCGGCACATGTTCCTGCGCGGCAGTGGTCGCCAGCGTTATCAATGAAAAGACCGACCGGAGCGTAAAAGTCCATGCGCCGGGCGGTATTATTCCGATTGAGTGGCGCGATGACGGCGAAGTCGTGCTGACGGGGCGGGCAGATGTGGTTTACAATGGCGAGTGGTTGGATTTAGATAGTCTCTGATTTTCGCAAGGATCCCTTTTTTGAGAAGTCTCTCCTTTCCCCATAATTCCCGACGGATTACCGCCTTTGCTGCGCTCATCTGCGCCGGCTTATTGGTATCGGCGTGCGGCGCGAAAGTCATCAAGGAAACTCCTGCCGAACCTCGAATCGAAAAACCAAAACCGCCCAGCGCCGTTCCCATGTGGCTGGGAAATCCCGCGCGCAATTTCTTCGGCACGGGCCCGTTGCCAAAGTCGCTCGCCATCACTTGGGATTTCAAGACCGGATGGTCGCGCGGACGGCTTCATAACGATCCGTGGGGAGGCTCGGGTTGGCCTGGCCAGCCCGCGATTGTTGGCGATCGGGTTTACTTCGGATCCGCGGACAGTTACGTCTATTGCCTGAATCGCAATGACGGGAGCGTGATCTGGAAATTCAAAACCACGGACAGCGCCAAGTCTTCGCCCTGCGTCGTTGGCGATCGGCTGATAATCGGCAACCTCGATCACACTGTCTACTGTCTGAACACCAACGACGGTTCGCTGGTGTGGAAGTATCAAACCGGATTTGAAACCGACTCTTCGTCGTCGATCATTGGCGATCGCGTCTACATTGGTGGCGAAGATCATTTCTATTACTGTTTTAATCTCAACGACGGTCAAATCATTTTCAAGACTCAGCTTGGCGGTTCGGTCGAAGGCGGCACCACTGTCGTCGACAATCGCATTTACGTTGATACGGAGGCCGGCGATCTCTTGTGTTTGAACGCCGACGACGGCTCGATCATTTGGAAAGCACGCATCGGCGCCGATTCCAATTCGACTCCCGCGGTAGTCGATGGATTTGTTTATACGGCCGCCGAAGACGGAATTGTCCGCTGCTACAAACAGGAAACGGGAGAACTCGTTTGGACTTATAAGGCTGAAGGCGGATTAAACCAGAAGACCAAAGAAAAGAATGGTTTCTGGGCCAGTCCAATTATTTCGAATAATCGGCTTTACATCGGCTGCAACAGTGGCTATCTGTATTGTCTGTCGGCGGACAAAGGCGAGTTGATTTGGAGACATTTAACGCGCGCAGCCATCTGGGGATCGTCGCCAGTGGTCGATGATCGCGTGGTCTTCGGTGACAAGAGCGGTTATGTTTATGTTCTCTCCACAGACAAAGGCGATCTAATCTCGGAACTCAAGATTGGCGACAACGTTGACGCCACGCCCGCCGTGCTCGATGGCAAAATTTATGTTGGCGCTTTCAATGGAAAGTTTTATTGCCTGGGCGAAGACAACGGCAGTGAACCAACCGCCGGCAAGCAAGCGATAAACGCGCCGTCATCACCTCATTAGAAGCCGACTTTCTGAACCGTGCAATTGGACGAATTCGTCAGGCCTGATAGACTTAAAAGTTCTTAACTCAGCGAGAGCGTGATTATGAGCAATCCTAAACAGACAATTCGGTCAGTTCAAATCAGCAAAGCGAAGAGCAGCCTTAACTCTCTTGTCAAACGCGTTCATCGCGACCATGAATACCTAATCCTGAAGGACAACGGAACTCCTCTTGCCGCGGTGACGGATATTGATGAGTTTGAGGATTATTTGGAAGTTAACGATCCAAAAGTACGTAAGGCGATCGAATTGAGTAACGAGGATATTCGCGAGGGTCGCACACGCCCAGCCCGTGAGTTTCTGGAGGAGTTGCGCCGAGAAGAACGAACGCAAAAGAAGGCAACTAGGCGACGAGAAGGACTCCGTTATTCGTCGTCATCGACACCTCGCAGTTTGAGCGCGCCTATCACAAACTCATCCGCCGTCACGGTGCGTTATCTGATTAC
>Ga0193747_1000276_pt1 | contig 19626 bp, 19 predicted proteins | sample L1m2metaG_FD_143048 | JGI IMG/M metagenome (GOLD analysis project Ga0193747, IMG submission 143048) | Soil microbial communities from a riparian zone of the East river system, Colorado, United States - L1m2 | ecosystem: Environmental > Terrestrial > Soil > Riparian zone | place: USA: East River...
GAAGCCCACGTCGTCACGTGATACGTCGTTGAAGACGATCAGGTTCGCTTGCTTGCGCGCGAGTTTCTCGCGGGCGCGCTCGAGCCCGGTCTCGCCGGCGTCCGCGGCGAAGCCGACGAGCACCTGGCCATCACGCCGCTGCTCGCCGAGCGTCTGGAGGATGTCGGTCGTCGGCTCGAGCTCCACCGTCCATGTAGACGTGTCCTTCGGGCGCTTGTCGGTGCGGGCTGCGGCGGGCCGGTAGTCGGCGGGGGCCGCGGCCATGACGACCACGTCCGCGTCGGCGCGTGCCAAAGCCTCACGGGCCATGTCTTCCGCGGTCGGTGTGAGGACGACGTCCACGCCGTCCGGCGCGCCGACGGCGAGGTTGGCGGCAAGGAGGGTGACGCTCGCGCCCCGCCGGAGCGCTTCGGCGGCGAGCGCCACGCCCATGCGCCCGGAGGAGCGGTTGCCGACGTAGCGCACCGAGTCGATCGGCTCGCGCGTCCCGCCCGCGGAGACGAGCACGGTCTTGCCCCGCAGCGGCCCCGGCGGGATCAGCAGCTCGCGAACGACAGCAAGGATCTCGTCGGGCTCGGCCATCCGCCCCACTCCCCACTCCCCTTCGGCCAGCTCGCCCTCGTCGGGGCCGACGAAGTGGATCCCGCGTGCGCGCAACGTATCGGCGTTCGCACGCGTCGCGGCGTGCGCCCACATGCGTGGGTTCATCGCGGGCGCGAGGAGCGTGGGCCCGCGATGCGCGAGCGCGGCCTCCGTGAGGACATTGTCGGCGATCCCATGCGCGAGCTTGGCCAGCGTGTTCGCCGTGCAGGGGGCGACGACGAGCAGATCCGCCCGAGTCAGGTGCGGGTACGGGTCCTCGGTGGGGGGCCGCCGCGCGAGCGCGTAAAAGGTCTGGGCGCGTACGAACCGCTCCGCGCCGGGGGTGACGAGCGGGACGACCTCATGCCCGTCCTTGACGAGCAGCCGCGTCAGCTCGCACGCCTTGTAGGCCGCGATTCCACCGGTCACGCCGAGCAAAATGCGCGCCATGCGGCACATTGTGCCGACACCGACCTAGATGGGGCGAGCGCCCTACTTCTTGTAGGCGTACTTGATCTTGCCCTGGGCTACTTCCTCCAGGGACATGGTCAAGTAGTTCTTCGAGCGCGACTCGACGAGCGGCGGCGGGGCGTCGTCGAAGCCGATGCCCTCACCGAGCTGGTGGTGGTAGTTGTTGATCTGTCGAGCCCGCTTGGCGGCGACGATGACCAGCGCGTAGCGCGAGTCGACGTTGTCGAGCAGCTCGTCGATGCGAGGGTGGATCACGCCTGCATGCTACCTGCGGTCGCCAATTCCCGGTCGACGATCGCCAAGAGCTCGTCCACGGCGCGGCTGAGATCCCGGTTCTCGACGACGTAGTTGAACTCTCCGGCGCGCGTCTTCTGCTCCCGCGCCAGGTCCAGGCGCTCGCCGATCTCGCCGGTGCTCTCGGTCGCGCGCTCACGCAGCCGCCGCTCGAGCTCGTCCAGCGGAGCATCGACGAAGACGGTCACCGCCCCAGGCACCGTGTCACGCACGTTCAGCGCCCCTTCGATCTCGAGGTCGAGCAGCGGGACGCGCCCTGACTCGGCGATCCGGTCGATCTCGGAGCGGAGCGTCCCATACCTGTGGCCGACGTAGGGCACCCACTCGAGGAAGTCGCCCGCCTCGACGCGGCGGTCGAACTCCTCGGGCCCGAGGAACCAATACTCACGGCCCTCTTGTTCGCTCGGCCGTCGCTCGCGCGTCGTTGCAGACACCGCGAGCTCGAGATCGGCGCGGCGGTCGAGCAGCGCCTTCTCCAATGTTCCTTTGCCGGCTCCCGAAGGGCCGGTGACGACGAATACCGGCAGCCGCTTACCGGTTGAAGAGCCCAACCAGCTCCGCGCGCTGGCGCTCGGAGAGCCCGCCGACCGTCTTCGACTGGCTGATCCGGCACTGGTTGAGGAACCTCGCCGCCTTGACCCGGCCGAACTTGGGCACGGCCATCAGCATGTCGAAGACCTTCGCGGTCTCGACGTACTCGGGCGGCGCGTTCAGGATCTGCTCGATTTGGATGCTGCCGTCCTTCAGATCCTTCTTCAGCCGTGCCCGCCTGACCCGGATGTCGTTGGCGCGCTTCAGCGCCTCCATGCGCTGGTCGAGGGACCGGAGGGGCGCTTGCGCCTGGGTCTTCGTGGACACCATGGCGCGGCAGTCTAACAGGTGAGGACTGCCGGTCAACTAACAAGAAAAAGCAGGTTTTGCAGCGTGTTTTCTACGCTGACACCGGATGCGTCGACTCGACGGCCTCCGGCGCGTCCATGCCCGCGGCGTGCGCCGCGCCCGTTACGTTGCCGGGCGAGGCAAAACCGTGTTGCGACGTTTCCTGGACGAGCTCGGCGCGGATCCGTGCCACGACACCGGGGTCTGCGAAGAGCACGGTGCCGAGCGCGACACGGTTCGCACCGGCCGCGAGCAGCTCCAGCGCGTGTCTTCCCGTCTCCACTCCTCCCATGCCCACGATGGGCATGTGCGTCGCGGCGTAGGCCGCGTAGACGGCGGCCAGCGCGATCGGCCGGAGGGCCGGGCCGGACAGTCCGCCGGCCCCGCGCGCGAGACGCGGCTGCAGCGTGCGCTCGTCGAGCGCGAGGCCGCGGATGGTGTTCACCAGGGACAGGCCGTCGGCGCCCGCGTCTCGCGCGGCGACCGCGACGGCGGCGACGTCGGGAACCGCCGGAGAGAGCTTTGCGTAGAGCGGCTTCGAGGTCTCGGCACGCGCAGCCTCGACGATCTCGGCGGTGGGCTCCTCGAACGCGTCGACGTTCGGGCAGGACAGGTTCAGCTCGATCGTCGAGACCTCGGACTGCGCGTCGAGCCGCGAGACGCACTGCGCGTAGTCGTCCACCGAGAAGCCTCCGACGGAAACCCAGAGCGGGACGCCGAGCTCTGCCAGCCGCGGCAGGTACTCGTCCACGAAGCGGTCGAGGCCCGGGTTGGCGAGGCCGATGGAGTTCAGCATCCCGAGGTCGGTCTCGGCGATGCGCACCGGCTCGTTTCCACCGCGCGGCAGCGGCGTGACCGTCTTCGTCACGTACGCGTCGAGCGAGCGCGCGACGTCGGGCGCAGTGAGTGCGTCGAGGCAGCCGCTCGCGTTAAGCAGCACGGGACTCCAGGACGGGTCCGTCGACGCAAAGGCGCCGAAGCTCGCCGTCGATCTCCACCACGCAGCCGTAGCAGGCCCCGTAGCCGCAGGCCATCGGCGCCTCCCAGGCGAGCTGGGCGGCAGGCTCGAGGCGCCGGACCGCGGCCAGCATCGGCTCGGGGCCACAGGCCAGCACGTCGTGACCGGGCGGGATGGCGTCGGTGACGTAGGTCGGGTCGAGGACGACCTCGGCGTTCGGCACGAGCTCGGCGGCCTGGGCGTGGAACGCGCTGCGGAAGCCGAGCAACGCACGCGGCCCGCCGAGGCGATCGGAGAGGAAGGGCAAGGGTGCGATGCCGATCCCACCGCCCACGAGCAGCGGCCTGCGGACGTCGAGCCGATAGCCGTTGCCGAGGGGCCCGAGCACGGCGAGCTCGTCGCCGCGCGCGAGCGCGCACAGAGCGCGCGTGCCGGGGCCGATCGGATCGATCAGGAAGCCGAGCTCCCCGGACGGCGCGAGGCACAGGCTCATCGGGCGCGGCAAGAGCCGTCCCGGCGGCTGGAGCATGAAGAACTGGCCCGGCACGCCGGGGTCGAGATCGCCGCGCGCGACGCGCAGCAGGGTGTACGGCCCGACCTCCTCGTGCGCGACGACCCTATGCAGATCGCGTCTGAGCATCGATCCGTTCCTGGAGGGACAGAACCTGCTCGGCCTTCGCGCTGCCGATCGCGTGCACGGCGGCCGCGGCGCCGGAGATCGTCGTCACGCACGGTACGCGCGCGACCAGGGCGGCCTCGCGGATCCGGTAGCCGTCGGTGCGGGGCCGGGAGCCCGTGTCGGGTGTGTTGACGACGAGATCGCAGCGCCCGCGGCGGATCAGGTCGACAACGGCGGTGCCCTTCTCGACCGCGTCGACGTCGAGGCCGGCGGCGGACAGACGGACTCGCGTTCCTTCGGTCGCGATCAGGCGGAAGCCGAGCCCGATCAGCGCCGCGGCGACCGTGATGGCCGCGGGCTTGTCCTCGTCGCGCACCGAGAGGAACGCGACACCCGCCGTCGGCAGCGGGCGGCCGGCTGCTCGCTCCGCCTTGGCGAAGGCGGTCGGCAGGTCGGCCGCGCTCGCCATCACCTCGCCGGTGGAGCGCATCTCGGGACCGAGCACGGGGTCGCTGCCCGGGAAGCGCGCGAACGGGAGCACCGCGGCCTTGACGGAGACCTGTCCCGGGGCCAGGCCCTTGGGCAGTGCCAGGGAGGACAGCTCTGCTCCGGCGGCAAGGGCGCAAGCAGCCTCGACGAGGTTGACGCCGATCGCCTTCGACGCGAACGGCACGGTGCGCGAGGCGCGCGGATTCGCCTCCAGGACGAACACGTCCGCGCCCGACACCGCGAGCTGCACGTTCAGGAGGCCGACGACGCCGAGGGCCGGGGCGAGCCGTTCGACGATGCTGTTGATCTCGGCCGCCGCGTCGGGGGTGAGCGAGGGCGCCGGGAGGACGCAGGCCGAGTCCCCCGAGTGGACCCCCGCCTCCTCGACGTGCTGCATGACGGCCGCGACGTACGTGTCCGTGCCGTCGGAGAGCGCGTCGACGTCGATCTCGATCGCGTTCTCGACGAAGCGGTCGACGAGTACCGGCCCGTACAGCTGCTTCTCGAGCGCAGCGCGCACCTCGTCCTCGTCGTGGCAGACGCGCATCGCACGGCCACCGAGGACGTACGACGGGCGGATCAGCACCGGATAGCCGATCCGGTCGGCGGCGGTCTGAGCCTCCGCGACGCTCTCCACGATCGCCCATTCCGGGCAGCGGATCCCGATCTCCGCGAGCAGCGCGCCGAAGCGCTCGCGATCCTCGGCGAGGTCGACCGCGTCGAAGGGAGTGCCCATGATCCGGTACCCGGCCTCCTCGAGCGCGCGGGCAAGCTTGAGCGGGGTCTGGCCGCCGAACTGAATCGCGACGCCGACCGGGTTCTCGCGCTCGCAGATCGCGAGCACCGACTCGACGTCGAGCGGCTCGAAGTACAGCCGGTCGGACGTGTCGTAGTCGGTCGAGACCGTCTCCGGGTTGCAGTTGACCATCACCGCGTCGAAGCCGAGCGCGCGGAAGCTCTGCGCCGCGTGGACGCAGCAGTAGTCGAACTCGATCCCCTGGCCGATCCGGTTCGGACCGCTGCCGAGGATCAGCACGGTGCGCTTGTCACTGGGCGGCGCCTCCTCGGCCTCGCCCCAGGTGGAGTAGTAGTAGTTCGAGCGCGCCTCGACCTCGCCCGCGCAGGAATCGACGCGCCGGTAGACGGGCCGCACGCCGCACCCGCGACGCCGTGCGCGGGCCTGATCCTCGGTCGCGTCCGCCGCCGCCGCGATCTCCGCGTCGGAGATCCCGAGCCGCTTCAGACGCGTCCAGTCGTCGGCAACGAGATCGTCCAGCGAATCGATCGAGAACAGGGCCTCCTGGATGCGGAAGATCTCGTCCTCGAACCACGGATGGACGCCCTCGGGCACGTCGGCGAGCGTCGCCCACGGCGTCACGGCACCGCGGTCGAGCTCGCGGGAGCGCATTGCTTTCATGAAGGCCTCGGCGAACGTGCGGCCGATGCCCATCGTCTCGCCGACCGACTTCATCTGCGTGCCGAGGGTGCGGTCGGCGCCTGGGAACTTCTCGAAGGCGAAGCGCGGGAACTTGACGACGACGTAGTCGAGCGTCGGCTCGAAGCTCGCCGGTGTCGTCCCAGTCAGGTCATTCGGGATCTCGTCGAGGGTGTAGCCGACGGCGAGCTTCGCGGCGACCTTGGCGATCGGATAGCCGGTGGCCTTCGAGGCAAGCGCGGACGAGCGGGAGACGCGCGGGTTCATCTCGATCAAGCGCAGGTCGCCGGTCTCGCGGCTGCGGGCGAACTGGATGTTCGAGCCGCCGGTCTCGACCCCGACGGCGCGGATGACGGCGGCGGCCGCGTCGCGCAGCTCCTGGTAGGCCTGGTCCGAGAGGGTCATCTGCGGCGCGACGGTGACCGAGTCGCCGGTGTGGACGCCCATCGGGTCGAGGTTCTCAATCGAGCAGACGATCACGACGTTGTCGTTGCGATCGCGGACGACCTCGAGCTCGAACTCGTCCCAGCCGCGGACCGACTCCTCGACCAGCACCTGGCTGATCGGGCTCTCGGCGAGGCCGCGCTCGACCTGGCGGCGCAGCTGCTGCGCAGTCTCGGCGAAGCCCCCGCCGTGGCCGCCGAGCGTGAAGGCCGGACGGACGACCGCGGGCGCGCCGACCCCGGCGAGGTCGTCGAGCGAGGTGACGATGCGCGAGTCGGGCACCTGTAGGCCCACGCTGCGCACGGCTTCGCGGAACAGCTCCCGATCCTCGGCCCGGCGGATCGCGTCGCGTCCCGCGCCGATCAGCTCGATCCCGAGCTCGGCCAGGATTCCCGACTCCTCCAGCTCGAGGGCGAGGTTGAGCGCGGTCTGGCCGCCCATCGTCGGCAGCAGCGCGTCGGGCCGCTCGCGCACGAGCACATCGGTGACGCCGGCGAGGTCGAGCGGCTCGAGGTACGTCCGGTCGGCGAACCCGGGGTCGGTCATGATCGTCGCCGGATTCGAGTTGACGACGATCGTGCGGAACCCGTCCTCGCGCAAGACCTTCAGCGCCTGGCAGCCGGCGTAGTCGAACTCGCAGGCCTGGCCGATGACGATCGGGCCGGAGCCGATCAGGCAGATCGAGTGGAGATCGGACCTACGCGGCATCCGCGACCTCCTCGACCCAGCGCTCGAGGATCGGCCAGGCGTCGTGCGGGCCCGGGCCCGCCTCGGGGTGGAACTGGACGGAGCGGGCGTCCAGGTCCGGGAAATCCAGGCCCTCGACCGTGTCGTCGTAGAGGGAGACGTGCGTCACCGCGTCCTGGTCGTCGGGCGCGACCGCGAAGCCGTGGTTCTGGCTCGTGACGAGCACCTTGCCCGTCGCCTTCTCCAGCACCGGATGGTTCGCGCCGCGGTGGCCGAAGGGAAGCTTGTAGGTCTGGAGGCCGCAGGCGAGCGCCAGGAGCTGGTGACCGAGGCAGATGCCGAGCACGGGCGTGCGGCCGAGGAGGCGCTGCAGTTGGGCGACCTCGTCGTGGAGCGGCTCCGGGTCGCCGGGGCCGTTCGAGAGGACAACGCCGTCGAACTCGGCCAGGTCGTCGGCCTCTGCGTCGTGCGGAAAGACGGTGACCGCCGCCCCGGCGCCCGCGAGCCAGCGCAGGATCGAGCGCTTGCACCCGTAGTCGACCACGGCAATCCGGGCGCGGCCCAGGTCCGCGTAGACATACGCCTCACTGGTCGAGACATCGTGCACCAGTGCACGACCCGTCATCTCGGGCTGCGCCCGAACGGCGTCCAGCGCCTCCTCGACGCTCGCGTCGCCGGCGACCGCGACCGCGCGCATCGCGCCGCGCTCGCGCAGCGAGAGGACGAGCGAGCGCGTGTCCACCCCGGAGAGCGCGACGACGTTCTGGTCGTGGAGCCAGTCCGTCCAGGCCGGCCCGCGCGCCTCGCGCATGAACACGGCCTTCGCGTGCGGGCGCTTCGACTCCCCGCGCCCGGCGGCGACGCCGTAGTTCCCGACCATCGGCGCCGTGAAGCAGACGAGCTGCTCCGCGTAGCTCGGGTCCGTGACGACCTCCTGGTAGCCGGTCATGGCCGTCGCGAACACCGCCTCGCCGAAGGCGAACCCGTCCGCGCCGACCGAGTCGCCCCGGAAGACCGTGCCGTCCTCGAGTGCGAGGAAGCCGTTCACGCCTCGAACGCGACCCTGCCGTTGGCGACGGTCAGCGCCACCTTCCCCTTCAGCGTCTTCCCGACCAGCCACGAGTTGACCGAACGGGAGCGGAAGCCCGTCTCCGTGACGCGCCAGCTCGCGCGCGTATCCAGGAGGACGAGGTTCGCGGGGGCCCCGACCGCGATCCGCGGCTCGTCGAGCCCGTATGCGCGCGCAGGGCCGGCCGAGAGCCGCTCCAGGAGGGTGTCCAGCGGGATCAGACCCGGCTCCACGAGATAGGTGTAGAGCGCCGAAAACGCGGTCTCGAGGCCGGTCACGCCGAACGGTGCGGCCTCGAAGGGCACGTCCTTCTCGTGCCGCGCGTGCGGAGCATGGTCGGACGCTATCGAGCAGATGTTGCCGTCGCGTAATGCCTCCAGCAGCGCCGCGCGATCCTCTTCGGCCCGCAGCGGCGGGTTCATCTTCAGGTTCGGGTCGAGGGAGCGGACGGCCTCGTCGGTGAGGCACAGGTGGTGCGGCGTCACCTCGGCGGTCACTCGCACGCCGGCGGCGCGGGCGCGCCGCAGCGCCTCGACCGACTCGCGGGCCGAGAGGTGCAGGAGATGGAGCGGCTGCTCCTCATAGACCGCCAGCGCCAGGTCGCGTTCGACCATCAGGCTCTCGGCCACGGACGGATAGCCGGTGAACCCCAGCTCGGCCGAGACCTCGCCCTCGTGCATGTGCCCGCCGCGCGAGAGGCTCTGCTCCTCGCAGTGCAGCGCGAGCGGCCGCCCGGTGATCGACGCGTATTGCAGCGCGCGTCGCATCAGGCCGGGCGCCGCGATCGGAACGCCGTCGTCCGAGAAGGCCGCTGCGCCCGCATCGGCGAGCTCGCCCATCTCCGTCAGCTCCGATCCTCCCTGGCCTTTCGTGATCGCGGCGAGAAAGCCGACCGGGATCTCCGCGGTCGCCCGAGCCTGCTCGACAAGCGCTCCGAGGATTGCGGACGAATCGACGACCGGGTCGGTGTTCGGCATCGCCAGAATCGCGCAGTAGCCGCCCGCGGCCGCCGCTGCTGTGCCGCTCGCGATCGTCTCCTCGTCCTCGCGTCCCGGGGCGCGCAGGTGCACGTGCGGGTCGACGAACGCGGGCGCGAGCACGAGGCCCTCGGCTTCGACGACCCGGTGGCCGTTCGCATCGAGCGACGCGCCGAGCTCGGCGATCGACCCGCCGTCGATCCGGACGTCGAGCGTCGCGTCGACGCCTTCCACCGGGTCGACGACGCGCGCGCCGCGGATGACGAGATCCTGCTTCGGGCTCTCCTTGGCGAACAGCATCACGCCACCCCTACAGCCGCTTCGACGGGAACTCCGACCGGCCCGCTCGTCAGCAGGTCGTAGAGAACGGCCATCCGCGTCACGAGCCCGGCGCGCACCTGCGTCTCGATCAGCGCGTCCACGTGGTCGGCGACGCGCGGGTCGATCTCGACGCCGCGGTTCATGGGACCCGGGTGCATGATCTTCTGCCCCGGCCGGATCCGCTCGGGCGTCACGCCCCAGCGGGCCGCGTACTCGCGCAGACTCGGGACGTAGTTGGCGCCCTCGGCCATGCGCTCCTGCTGCATCCGCAGGACGTAGACGAGGTCGGCGCCGGCAATCGCGCCGATGTCGGTCGTCGCCTCGACGCCCATCGCCTCGATCCCGCGCGGGATGAGCGCCGGCGGCCCCACGAGCGTCACGTGCGCGCCGAGCAGCTTGAGCGCCTGGATGTTCGAGCGCGCGACCCGCGAGTGCAGGACGTCGCCGACGATCGCGACGTGGAGGCCTTCGACGCGGCCGAACTCCTCGTTGATCGTGTAGAGGTCGAGCAGCGCCTGCGTCGGATGCTGGTGCTTGCCGTCGCCCGCGTTCACCACGTGCGCCTGTGTCACACGCGGGCGACGGTGCGGCGCGCCGATCTGGGGATGGCGGATGACGATCAAGTCCGGGTCGTACGCGCCCAGCGTGATCGCCGTGTCCTTGAGGGACTCGCCCTTGTCCACCGACGAGCCGGCCGCCTTGATCGACATCGTGTCGGCGGAGAGGCGCTTCGCGGCGAGCTCGAAGCTCGACGAGGTTCGGGTCGAGGACTCGTAGAACATGTTGATCACGAGGCGGCCCTTGAGCGTCGGGAGCTTCTTGACCTCGCGGTCCATCGCCCGCTCGAGCGTGCGCGCGGTCGCGAGCAGCCGCTCCACGTCCTCGCGGGTCACGTCCTGGATCGAGATGAAGTGCCGCCTGGGCGGCTCCTCGGGCGGGCGCAAGTCGTCCCGCACCAATTTGATGTCTGCCATTACGTGGACTCCTCGGAGGTCGGGACGAGCAGGACGCGGTCGACCTCGTCGATCTCGACGAGCTGCACCTGGATGCGCTCGCCGCGCGAGGTCGGGAGGTTCTTGCCGACGTAGTCGGGGCGGATCGGAAGCTCGCGGTGGCCACGGTCGGCGAGGACGGCGAGCTGCACGCGCGCGGGCCGGCCGTAGTCGAAGATCGCCTCGATCGCCGCGCGAATCGTCCTGCCGGTGTAGAGCACGTCGTCGACCAGCACGACGGTCTTCCCCTCGAGCGGGAAGTCGAGCGCTGTCGAGCGGACGACCGGCTGGGCGTGGATCGGCGCCTCCCCCCCGCGCACCGCCACGTCGTCCCGGTAGAAGGTGATGTCGACCGTGCCGAGGTCAGGCGCCTGGCCGGCGCGCTCCTCGATCAGGCGGCGCAGACGCTGCGCCAGCGGGACGCCACGCGTGTGGATGCCGACGAGCGCGACCTCGTCGAGCTCGGGATTCGCCTCGATGATCTCGTGCGCGATGCGCGAGAGCGTGCGCGAGAGCGCGTCGGCATCGAGGAGGACCCTGTCAGAGGAGATCCCGGCGGCGCTCACAGCGCAGCCGACCGGGTCGTGCGGGCAGGCATGGTCATTCGACTCCTTTCCGGCCTCACTGGACCGGGTTAAAGGGGTTCGTGTCGCGCAGGAACCTAACGGACCGAGCGGACGGAGTCGAGCGGCCGCTTGCGCCGGCCGGGAGCTTGTAGCCTCCGCGCGTGCGCGACGAGCTTCTGCGGCGGTACGCGGACGTCGTCGTCGAGGTCGGCGCGAACGTCCAGCCGGGCCAGATCGTGTCGGTGCAGGCGGACACCGAAGCCGTGCCGTTCGCGCGCGTGCTGGCCGCGAGCGCGTACCGGCACGGCGCGCGGTTCGTCGACGCGAACTACACCGACACCTACGTCAAGCGCGCCCGGCTCGAGCACGCGGCCGAAGAGACGCTCGGCTACGTCCCGCCCTGGTACGGCGACCGGCTGCTCGCACAAGGGCAGCACCACGCAGCACGGATCTCGATCGCTCCGAATCCTTCGCCGGGTGTCCTGGACGGGATCGACCCAGAGCGCGCGGCGAAGGACGCGCTTCCGTTCCTGGCCGAGACGTTCGAGGTCATCAACGGGAGGACGACCAACTGGACGGTCGTCCCATACCCGACGGCGGCGTGGGCCCGGATGGTCCACCCGGAGCTCGAGGTCGACGCCGCGCTCGACCGGCTCTGGCAAGAGGTCGAGCACGTGTGCCGCCTCGACGAGCCCGATCCCGCCGCCGCGTGGCGGCAGCGGCGCGACGAGCTGAAAGCGGTCGCGGACCGGCTGACGGAGCGCCGATTCGACGCCTTGCACCTGGAGGGACCCGGCACCGACTTGACGCTTGGACTTCTCCCCGGGTCGGACTGGGCCGGCGGAGGCGACACGAACGCAGACGGGATCGAGCACCTCTCGAATCTGCCGACCGAGGAGGTCTTCACAGCGCCCGACCCCGAGCGCGCCGACGGCGTCGTGCGCGCGACGAAGCCGCTCGTCCTCGCGGGCTCGACCCTCGAGGGCCTGACGGTGCGCTTCGAAGGCGGCCGAGCGGTGCAGGTCGACGCCGAGACGAACGCCGAAGTGCTCCGCGGCCACACCGCGCGGGACGACGGCGCCTCCCGGCTCGGCGAGCTCGCGCTCGTCGACGGAGCGGGACGGATCGGAAAGCTCGGGACGACGTTCTTCACGACGCTGCTCGACGAGAACGCGGCGAGCCACCTGGCCTTCGGGAACGCGTACGAGCGCTCGGCCGCCACGCCGGCGGACGTGAAGCGGCTCAACCGCAGCGCGATCCACGTCGACTTCATGGTCGGCGGCGACGACGTCTCGGTGACCGGAATCGCGCGGGACGGCGCTCGCGTGCCCGTCCTGCGTGCGGGAGAGTGGCAGGTATGAGCCCGGTCGGGGAGGGGAGCTTCGGCGCGAACTGCTAGGTCAGTAGCCGGCTTTGCGTAAGAACACGCGGAGCTTGGCGACATACGCCTTGCCGACCGGATAGCCGGTGCCGCGCGGACTCAGCTCGCCTCGCGCAAGAGCCCGGTCGATCGCGGCCCAGCCCCGCTCGGGATGGCCGAGCAGCGCCTCGTCCGCGGCGTACGCGGCCAGCACGCCTCGCGCGTCGGCCCGGGCCTGCCGCGTCCGATACACGCGCAGCTGGGCGGCGGCGTCGGCCGCGATCGCCCCGGCGAAGCGCCGGGTCACGTCACGCAGCCGGCCGCGGTCGTAGCTCAGCACTCGGATCGGCGCCCGGGAGAACGCATAGGCCGTGAAGGCGTAGTTGAAGCGGTCGTCGGCCGTGACGAGCTCCGGCCTCGGGTCGCGATCGAGCCCGGCCAGGCGATAGCCGGGATTGCCCCAGGAAACCGTCGCGTGGACGTAGCGGCCGCGGACGAAGCGGTAGATCGCGGAGTACGTGCAGCAGTGCGCGCCGCCGCTGTAGAAGTCGGCGAGCACCTCGGGCTCGCGATCGCCGTCCAGGTCACGAACGCGCAGCTCGACCGGCCGCCAGCCCTGGCCGATGGGCCTCCCCGGCGTGGCGTCGAAGAGGGTGCGGCCGGCGCGGCGGATCTTGAGCCGGAAGTCGCGGTAGCCGAAATCCTGCTCGCGGTACGAAAGTGTCGCCGCGACCCGCCCGGACGAAGCGGAGCGGCTCTCGACCACGTTCCGCGAGAGGTCGAGCTGCCAGCACTGGAGCGTGCCCGTTCCGCCCGCGCCGTCCGCCGCCACCCGCAGCGTCCACGCGCCCTGCGCTTCCTTTCCGTTTAGCGTTGCAAGGCGCTCCTCCGGCTTGAGCGGCGTGTCGACGAACGGTGCCGGAACGTCGGCGAGCGAAGCTCCTTCGGCGTCGTCGAACACGGCAAACCGTCCGCCGCAGCCGCTTCCGGTACCCAGGTTCTTCGCCTCGGCGCCGCGGTGTTGTGCGAGAAGCACGGTCGAGCCGTCAGGCGCGCGCAGGCTCAGCGTCAGGTCGCCGACCCGCGTCGCCGAGAGCCGGACCCGGACGGCGACGTGGGAGACCGGGCCGGCGTCGCGCACGTTGAGCGTGTGCTCGGTGGTGCGGCCCGACGCGATCGCAAGCGAGAGGCGGCCGCTCGAGTACTGCTTCGTCGCCGCCGCCGCGGGCAGCGCAACGACAAGTGCGAGGACGGCGGCGGCTCCGAGGCGCTTCACGGGACGTCGGCGGTCGCGATCAGCCATTCGTGCGGGTACGCCGACGTCCCGGGCAGGTCACGCTCGGCCTGGGCAAGGCCGGCTTCGTACTCGTCCTGGGGGATCAGCTGGAACGTCGAGAACGCCTTCGCGCGGAGCTTGGCGAGCGCATCGTCGCGCCTGATCGTCTTCGCCTGAACCAGCGTGGCGATCCGCGGCTCGGCGAAACCGGCGGCGGTCAACTCCTGCGCCAGCGCCGCGCGCGAGGGCATCCGTTTCCGGTCGACCTCTGCAAGCGACGGGAAGTACGGGTCGAACCAGGACGAGCCGAACTGAGCCGGGTCGGGCGTCGCGATCGCTATCCGCCCGGCGGGCCCGAGCACGCGGCGGCCCTCGGCAAGCGCCCGGGGCCGGTCGAGCAAGTGCAGGGACATCCGGAGGACGACGCGCTCGAACCAGGCGTCCTTGAACGGAAGCTCTTCGGCACGCGCCTGCTTGAAGCGGACGCCGGGAACGTCCGCCCGCGCCACGTCCAGCATCTCCGGAGCGGCGTCGACCCCCCAGACGCGGCAGGCCGCCCGCTCGACGAGCGAGCCGGCGAACTTGCCCGTCCCGCACCCGACCTCGAGCACGCGGCGCCCGCGCAGGTCGCCCTCGTGCACGAGCGCCTCGAAGACCTCCCACCAGCTCTCGTCGACGGGCCGCAGCTCGTCGTAGCGGGGCGCGACGTCGGCGAAGCTAGGGATCGGGGATGACGGCGTCATCTTCGGTGAGCGCTTCGATCGCGTCCTGCGCCACCTCCACCTTGTCCTCGGGCACCAGAAGGCCGAGGCCCTCGTCGTCCAGCGTCGTCAGCTCCGACTCGACCCCTGCGGCACGCAGAAGCTCCTGGAGCTCCTCGGCCTCCGTGACGTCGCCGGCGATCGCGACCTGGACCATTGCGCTCATGGCAGCGACGATACCGGGTCTGCCGGGGCTTCGGAACCGCGCTGCCGCAGCGCACCGCCCTTGACGAGTCGCGGCGCCCCGCGCTCCTCGAACGGCACCTCGATCGTGTCGAAGTCCTTCGGGACAACCGTGTTGGGAAAGACGGTCTCCGCCTCGCGCCGCACGTCGCGGCCGAAGTAGCGGCTCGAGATGTGCGTCAGGGCGAGCAGGCCCACGCCCGCGGCACGGGCGACGGTGGCCGCGCCGGCCGCCGTCGAGTGGGAGGTCTCGTCGGCGCGCTCGCGCTCCTCCTCCGTGAACGTCGCCTCGTGGACGAGGAGATCCGCGCCCTGGGCCGCCTCGATCACGGAGCCGGCGGGCGCGGTGTCGCCCGCGAGCACGATCGTGCGACCGGCGCGCGGAGGCCCGAGAAGGTCCTCCGGCTCGACGACGCGGCCGTCGCCGAGCGTGACCGGCTCGCCCCGCTGCAGCGCGCCGCGCTCCGGTCCGTGCGGAATCCCGAGCCGGTCGGCGGCCTCGGCGTCGAACCGCCCGGGCCGCTCGTGCTCCACGAGTGCGTAGCCGACCGCGGCCACGCGGTGGCTGACGGCAAACGTGCGCAGGTCGTAGTCCCCGCGCGGGAGCGTCTCCCCCGCTTCGAGCTCGACGGTGGCGACCTCGAAGCCGAGCCGGCCGACCATTCGAGCCATGGAGCTCCAGAGCTCGCGGAGGCCGGCGGGCCCGTACACGGTGAGCGGCTCCTCGCGACCGTGCAGCGAGAAGGTCTTGAGCATCCCCGGCAGCCCCAGGTAATGGTCGGCGTGGAAGTGGGTGAGGAAGACCTCGCGCAGAGCGACGAGCCCGATCTGCGACTGCATCAGCTGCCGCTGCGTGCCCTCCGCGCAGTCGAACAGCAAGCGCTCGCCTCCGCGCCGGATCATCAGCGCGGTCGGCGCGCGCTGCGCGGTCGGCGCCGAGCCCGCGGTGCCGAGGAAGACGAGGTCGAGATCCATGGCCCGAGTTTAGGGAGCCTGGGGGTCAAGCCCCCCGCGACGCCGAGCGGACCTGCGGACTCGTGAGACGCGAACTAGCCGGCCGGGAGGGTCAGCTTCTCGCCCACCCGCACCGTCGTTCCGGCGAGATGGTTGCGGTGGCGCAGCTTCCAGACCCCTTCGCGCGGGTCGCCGCCGTAGTGCGAGCTCGCGATCGACCAGAGCGTGTCGGCCGGCTTGACGACGTAGCGCTGCTCGCGACCCGCCCCGTTCGACGTGCGTACGACGCTGAAGGCGATCACCGCGACTAGCGCGATCATGAGGAATCTTCCGAACATGTGTTCGCCATGATAGAGCGAACACGCGTTCGTGTCAAGGACTACCGGATGGAGACCGGCTGCGACACGAAGAGCGACGAGCGTTCCGGGTTGAACCGGGCTGTCATGCGGATCGCGTACACGTATGTGCCGCGCGGGAGCGGCGCTCCGAGGCGGAAGGCCATCGGGCGGTACGGCTGGAGCGAGCCCGACGCGTTGAGCTCGCCGGCCTGTCCCCAGCCGGAGACGTCGCCGAGCAGCAGCTCGTCACCGGGCGGCACGGTCGCGGCATCGAAGACGCCTGCGCTGTAGGTCGCCTCCTCCTCGGCCCGGGCGGTGAACGCGACGCTGCCGCCGGCCGCGAACTGGGTGCGCGCGCCGACGACGCCGGTGGCGTGGCGCCAGAGCGCCTCGCGCCCCGAGCACTGCCCGTCGTCCGACGCGATCGCGGCCCGGACGACGAGCGCGGCAGGCCGCATGCTCAGGTCAGCCCGGAAGAGCCCGCTCTGGAAGCGGTCGCGGTCGGCCTCGTCGTCGAGGTGGAAGTAGTTCAGCGACTGGATCGACGGGTCGCAGTTCGCCAGGTGCACGAGCTGGCCGTAGATCTGCGCCTGCCGCGCCTCGCTCACCAGGCGCACGTTCTCGCGGCCGCGGTACGCGCGCGCGGCCTGGCCCGGCACCTTGGCCTGCCAGCCGACCTCGTCGAGGACGAACGTCGTGTGCTCGGGCACGAACGTGGGCGGCAGACTGGTCGGGCCGGGCGGCGGGCTCGGCAGCGGAAAGCCCTCGAGGAACGTGGGCTGCGCAGTGCCGTGGAAGGCATCCCAGAACGCCTGCTTGATCCGGTCGAGGTTGACCACCCCTGCGTTCGGATAGCGGTAGCCGACCGCGAGCGAGTCGGTGTTCGACTGCGGGTAGGGATGGAAGCTGAGCGCGTCCATGATCGGCTTGGTCCGACCGCTCGAGCGGTACCAGGCGCCCATGTTCGCGAGGTAGTGCACCGGCGAGGTCGAGATGTTCGAGCGCGCGTGGCAGTTGTCGTTCCCGCGCGGCGACAGCCCGACTCCGATCACCTGGATCTGCGGGTTCGCGGCCTTGAGCGTGTCGTAGGAGGCCGCGAGCAGCCGTTCGTAGATCGCCCCGGCGATCGGCCGGCAGCGCGAGTCGTACTGCGGCTGCCAGAAGCGCCAGACATTGCCCTCGTTGCCGACGATGTAGTCGGTGACGGTCGGAAAGCGTGTGACGAGCGTTTGCAGGTACGCGATGTACTGCGCGGCGCCGAACGGATTGCCCGTGATGGCGCGCGCCTTGCCCGTCCCGATCGCAAAGACGATCTTCACGTGGTGGCGCGCGGCGGCTTCGAGCGCCTGCTGGATCATGTCCGCGTGGACGATCCCGGTCGGATTGGCGGGATCAAACGGGACGGTGAAGGTGTTCTGCTTCAGCCCGAGCGCCTCGGCGCGGGCGTAGAAGTTCTCGGCCGCTGCCGGGGACGGCGAGAACTTGCCGCCGTCGTCGGTGACGCCGAAATCGCCGGCCGCCGCGGGCACGGCGAAGGCCAGGCCCACGAGGGCGCACACGAGCGATTTGATCAGGGGCGGCTTCATCGAGAGGTTCCCGCAGGAAGTCGGATTCTTAGCGCACTTTCAACAGGGCCGTACGGACCACCTGCAAATTCGCGCAGACCTAAAGGCGGGCGAGCACCGCGTCGACGAGCTTCGCAGCGCCAAACCGGACCGGATCGTCGGTCGGGAGCCCGGTCTCGGCTTCGGTAGCGGCGATCTCGGCTCGCGCGTCCTCCTCGGACAGCTCGCGCGTGTTCAGCGCGACCGCACCGACCTTGGCCCGACGCTGCGGCAGGGCGATCGCCTCGTACAGGTCGATCAGCTCCCTCAACGGGGGGATCGGATAGGGCTTCGCATCGTCCACCTCCATGTCGACGCGGCCCGATTCGTGACAGAGCACGCAGAGGTGCGGAACGCTTCCGTGCAGCAAGCCGACGGTGACGCCCGAGTAGAGCGGGTGCAGAATCGCGCCCTGGCCCTCGACCCAGAGCAGCTCGCCGCCACGCTCGTGGCCCTCGATCACGAGCTGCTCGGCGGCGCCCGCGAGGAAGTCCGAGACGACGGCGTCGACCGCGATCCCCCAGCCCGCGATCGCCATTCCCGTCTGGCCAGTCGGGACGAGCAGCGACTTGATCCCGCGCCTGCGAGCCTCCGCGTCGAGCTCGCACGAGACGGTCATCTTCCCGATCGCGCAGTCCGAGCCGACCGTGAGCACGATCTGCGCGGGCACCTCGAGGTTCGCACCGGTCGCGGTGGAGAGGTCGGGCGGAGGCTTCCGCAGATCCCTGAGCTCGACTCCGTGACTGCGCGCCAGCTCCGCCAGGTCGGGGTCGTCGGAGAGGAAGACGTGCAGGCCGTTCTCGACGTGGAGTCCCTTCTCGATGCAGGCGCGGAGGATCTCCATCCACGCCGGCGGGAAGCGGCCGCCCTGCGTGGCCACGCCGACGGTGGCCGTGTCCGGTTCGAAGGCGAGCGCATCGTCGACCGTGCCGACGACCGGGAAGCCCTCGTGCGTCTCCCCCGCCCGCTCCGAGTCGAGAATCGCGACGACGCTCTCGGGCGCGTAGCGCACGATCCCGCGCAGCGTCTTCCCGTAGTGCGTGTCGGCGGACTTGCCCTCAGCTAATACGAGCCGCTTCATGCACTCCAAGTCCCGGCGCGTCGGCCGGCAGCTGGACGCCGTCGACGAGCTCGACTCCGGGCCACGGATCCTCGGCGAGCAGCAGGTTGCCGTCGAGGTCGACGTGGTCGCAGAGGCTCGCCATCTGGCAGCCGGCCGAGATCCCGAGCCCCGACTCGACCATGCACCCCAGCATCACGCCGAGGCCGAGTGCCCGAGCGGCGTGCGCCATGCGGACGCCCTCACGGATCCCACCCGACTTCGCAAGCTTGATGTTGATGCCGTGCGCGCGCTCCGCGCAGGCCGCGACGTCGGCGAGCGTGTGGCAGTCCTCGTCGACGTAGATCGGAAGCGGCGAGCGGCGCTTGAGCTCGGCCCCGCCCGGATCGCCCGCCTCGAGTGGCTGCTCCGCGTACTCGACGCCGAGCTCGGCCAGCTCGGGCAGGTACTCGAGCGCCTCGTGCAGCGACCACGCCTCGTTGACGTCGAACTGGAGGGGGACGTCGGCCACCGCCCGGACCGCGCGGACGCGCTCGACGTCGAGCCCGTCGCGGCCCCCGAGCTTCAGCTTCAGCCGCTTGTAGCGCCCTCGCACCTTCTCGGCGCGCCGGGCCATGTCGTCGGGGTCGCCGAGCCAGATCGTCCAGGAGGTCGGCGGGCCGGCGCGGCGCAACCCGAGCAGGCGCCAGACCGGTTGCCCCGTCAGCTTCCCGCAGAGGTCGTGCAGAGCCGCATCGAGGGCGGAGCGCGCCGCGTACTCGCCGGGAGGAAGGCGCTCGCCGATCTCATCCAGCGCGAACGGATCGTCTCCGAGCAGCCCGCCCGCAGCCTCGAGATACGCGAGCGCGGAAGGCGCGGTCTCGTCGTAGCGCTCGATCGGCGCCGCCTCGCCGAAGCCGCTCTCGTCGCCGTGGCGCAGCTCGACGTGGACGACCTCCGCCTCGTCCTCGGCGCCACGGGAGATCGTGAACGTCTCCGCCAGTCGCAGGGTGACGATGCGGGCCTCGAGCTCCACCGGCCAACCCTACCGCGCCGATTCGCGGCTAGACTCAGACCACCAAGCGCCCGTAGCTCAGGGGATAGAGCGTTCGCCTCCGGAGCGAAAGGTCGCACGTTCGAATCGTGCCGGGCGCATCCCCCTAGCAGGACACGACAACTGACCAAGCCGCTTCAAACCCACGATCGTGTGGCGGCCACGATCCTCGTGTGCGACGACGAACCGCCGTTGCGCGAGCTCGTGCGCGCCATCCTCGGAGACCGCTTCGCGTACGTCGAGGTGTCCGACGGCGAGGCCGCGCTCGCTCAGA
>Ga0193747_1000278_pt1 | contig 19562 bp, 26 predicted proteins | sample L1m2metaG_FD_143048 | JGI IMG/M metagenome (GOLD analysis project Ga0193747, IMG submission 143048) | Soil microbial communities from a riparian zone of the East river system, Colorado, United States - L1m2 | ecosystem: Environmental > Terrestrial > Soil > Riparian zone | place: USA: East River...
CAAGAATATCTAAAGATGAAAACAGAGAATTCTTGTACATATTTTTCCTTATGACCAGAACAGAAGAAGACAGACAGTACGAGACAGTTTATGCTATTACCAGAAAATTCTAGTGCAACAGACTACCTACTAAAATATTATATGAATTATTTGATTACGTTGAATTGAAAACTTCTGTTATTAACCTTCCTCTACATGGAGGACACGCGCCACCATACTTGATTAGACGAATGATTAGGCTTTCTCAGGCCATATCAAAAGTGATTGTAGATGAATATGGACAACAGGAGTTTTTAAAAAGGTTATCAGATCCACTATGGTTTCAAGCTTTTGGATGTGTTCTAGGATTTGATTGGCATTCATCAGGAGTTACAACTGTTGTAACTGGTGTATTAAAACAGGCATTAAAGGCTAATTCCCATGGGATCTCTATCGCTGGAGGAAAAGGGAAGAGGTCTACAACAACAAAGAACGATATCCCAAAGCTTGCTGAAAAGTATTACAATTTATCTTCAATTAAAATTAATGATTTATTATATGCAAGTAGAATGGCAGCTAAAATAGATAATGCCGCAATTCAGGATGGTTACTCTTTATATCATCATGTAATTTTTTTTGATCAGCACGGAGATTGGGCGATAATTCAACAAGGAATGAGTCGCATTAATAGAATGGCTAGAAGATATCACTGGATCTCAGATAATATGAGGAGTTTCATTTTAGAACCACATGCAGGAATTATATGTGATCATAAAAGCTCCAATGTTCTCAATATGACGTCTATCGATTCAACAGATAAACAACGAGTTTGCGTAGATTTGGCTACAGGTAATACTGATAATCTAAGATCATCTGTCTCCAAAGTATCTTCTGTACTTGCCTCTAGGCGCGGAGATACTCTAGACAGATAGTTCATTTCGAATTCTGTTTGCGAAGATGAACATGTTGGTAACAACAATTTCATTGAGCATTATGAAATGCCCCGTAAGTTGGATTGGACTCTCTTCAAACGAATTTATGACGTCCATCCACAAAATTACGAACAATTAATTTCTATTTCTGGTGTCGGTCCTGGTACAGTAAGAGCTCTTTCACTTATCGGAGAGCTAATTTATGGAACGAAAGCATCATGGAAAGATCCGGCAAAGTATAATTTTGCTCATGGTGGTAAGGACGGAGTACCATATCCAGTTGCACGAAAGGTATATGATAAATCGATTAGATACCTCTCTTCAGCAATTGAAGGTGCAGAGATAGAAAGAGACGAGAGAATTCAATCGCTAAAAAAATTAGCTGAATATTCAGCAAGGATCTTTAATACACACGATAATGAAATTTAATAAACAAGATCTGGGCTTCTCTAGTCCACAAATTTCACGGTGTGAAATGTAAGCATATTTTCGCAGTAGAAATATCATTAAGCCTACTGACACGCAATGTTGCATTTATCATAAATCTTCGTGAATTGTTAGAGATGGTTTGCGATATAACAAATACGGCGCGATTCAGAAATTAAATTGCAGACAATGTAGCAGATACTTTACGATTAACCTAGGATTTGAGAAAATGCATGCTACGTCACAAATGATTGCATCTGCGTTTAAAATTGTATTTTACATGCGAACCATTCAGGAACGTCAAGAAATTCTTGAAATTGCAGGGCGTGAAAATGGGCCGCGGTGCTATTTACAAATCGATAAAGAAATACGTTGGTTTAATGCGAACATATTTAGAAAAAATCACGCCAAATATTTCAGACCCATGGAGAGATGACCATACTGTTTACAAGCCTATAATAATATCGAATATATTATGAAATCTGGGATAAAGTACCTCGATCTAGTCTAGCGAATCGCTCAAACTCATCATAGTCTATTATTCTCCACAAGACTATGTTTAATAGAATCAAAATTATCATGAAATCTATGACAGATGAGAGATGGTTTAACAGGCACTTTAATAATCCGGAGGATTTCTATTCTTCTATAGAGGAACTATTTGGGCAATTTGGTCCTCCATATGGAGCAGCTGACAATAAGATAATACCGAACGGCTTCTTCTGGTCTTCCCTGGCAATCAACATTCTTCTAAGGAGTCGTGAATATTCTGCTAATCCTACTCAAAAAGAGTGTAGCAGTAAAGATGAAGAACTTACTCAATATAGCTTTATGCACACTGAAACTACTCTATTCATGCTGGCTGTAACAGCGCTTTCATGGTTGACTATTGATCTCAAGAAAAAAACAGAGAATGGGCTTTGTCATAATCCTGGTCACGCTCAAGCAGAAAATAAACTTGCTTACTGTTCAATTGGAAGTAATTCCATAAGTAATTATACAGCGATTACATAAAAGTCCTAGAGGATTTTCTCAACACGATAAAGGAAAGGACGCCGTCAATTCCTTAATCAAAATATGATGGCAACATTCGCATCGATAGCCTTTAAGCGCAATTTCAGCCTCTAGTGTCGCATTCCATCACCTACCGGAGAAAACGGTTACCGTGAATCCAGCATTGGAGAGATTGCCTGCAAGTGTTTTGGTAAATCGTTCAACTCAGAGGCATCCTACACGATTTCGAATATATGTTGATCTAAATCGATTGTTAAAAGATTTGAATTATGGAAGAAAAACAAATTTAGATTATTTGTATTATTGTAGTAGGAATCAGACGAGGAAAACACTCTAGACGTAGATGTAGACTACGTAGCACCCGGAAATAAAAGGTTGCAAGACGGGTTCGAAAATCTTCAAACTGTGTTATATATCCAACTTGCTTGGCCATCTTCGTGAATCTTGTCTAGGGTCTTCCATCACCATGTCTTAGCCCTTATTTGCATTGGGATAAGCCGAAAAATTTGTAGCAATTATGGAATATCTTGACGTCCTGTATAGCGGAAGTAAAAGGATCTCTTGATAATAGCGTGGTTGCCCCTTTTAAGTCTAGGATTGGTATCAACTGCAAATTTCTTCTATTAGTTAATTTCATTATTTCACTTATGTTGCCAAATGCAGCAGTAGTAGCGACAATGTCCCAGGCCTGGGTAGATAATCAATGTATGATCAGGATGATTTACTTCAATCAGTCTTTGTTGCAGAAGAAGGGCTTGTTGAACCGGAGTCTGTTTTGCTGCTCATAATAAACTTATTTAAAAAGAAGGATGCCGTATTGAAGTCTTAGGGTAACCCGTTGAATGCGAAATGATGATAATAACAAGGCGATCTGGTGTCGATTTTATCTCGATGATTTCAATACCGTTAAAGTAAAAATAATACACATAGGAGGAGGCAAATACAGGGTAATTGAGGATAGAGAAGAAGGCAAATATGTCGGTAGAATAGTTGATGCCTCGGACGTGGACCACTTTGAAATTTAGGTTCTGTGACCTTAACTGGGTCGGATCTAGGCCTCTGTAAGTAGTCCCATATTTTTAGCAGTCAAGCCTTTTCCTTACAATTCACTATGGTTTGCAGGAATATTTGTGAGATTGTACTCCAAAATTATTTTTGGTAAGAGCCATTATGAAGTTGGTAAGAAATACTGCAGAAGGTGTGAAGTTTATTATTGACACGAAGGTATGTACTGTCCTTGCTGTGGTATGCATACGAATGTCACCAACGAATAAAAAAGATAAGGAAAGGCTGAGGCAATTACAACTTAGAAGAGAAGAAGGGATGTAGCAGACTTTGTTGTATACTTACCTTTGTAAAATTAGCCAGTAATAAAGGAAAAAGTGGAACCGGTTTGTTTACAATAGTCACTATTTATGTAAAATAATGACTTCCAATTTATAGTTTTTTAAGAACTTTGAAAAAATGAATTGAGGATTCTAGCTATAGGTCTAGATACCATAGACATTATTAGGCCGTCAAACCCTTCTGCTAACTTCAAGATATTCCGCTATCTTCTTTCTCGCTCTCAATTTCGCTTCGTATTTTAAATTACGGGGCTTTGTTCTCAATCTGTATCCACAGCACGGACACCATAGATCATCCCACTTTATGAATATCTCGCAGACTTGGCAACGTTTCTGGCCAGTAGAATAGCGATTGCCATTGCTCTCGATTGGCCTGATAGCTTTATGACGAAAGCATATGCCCTTACAAGTCATTATTTCTACCTCAGTCGCTTGTTTTGTCATTTTAATCTTTTTATTTATTTATTTATTTATTGCGCTTCCTTTTTGTAGTCTACATTCGAATGGTGTAGAAGTCTGGCTCACCATGAGCTAGCCTACCTCCTTTTTTTTCATTACACCTCTTCCAACAATCACTAAATAAGGTGCATCTAATGCTCTTGGCATGATTACAAGCGTGCTCTAGCTGGTGAATGAAATTGTTGTTGCAAAAATTATGGAGGATATTTGTCATGCTTTGTATTACACATAACGAATATCATTTGGTGTTGTTGCTGTTGTCGTTGTCATTGCTATATTCATGCAGCTCTGGGAAGTACCAATATTTGGCCAACCATGTTGGGAAAGTGTATGTGGCAGTAATAGGTGATTGTTCCAGGATTGCTTGCTATGAACGATACAGTATGGATTTGTGCTCTATCAAGCTGAAAGGTTCCTACACCTTCGACAGTTATGACATGATGGAAACCTTGTACACCTACGAAGTGGAGAGTGACTTTATCGCCCTGGTTAACGACTATCATAGACGGATCGAATGCAAATGCTCTAAAGTCCCAAGCTCCTACTTTGTTGGGTGGTCTTAACACTAGTCCTGGTCCAGCAGTCACAGTAGCATTTGGAAACTTCTCGGCCGGATGTAGTGGAGTATTCTGACTACATGTAGCACATGCTACAGCAGCATGAATATTTGTATTTCCGTCTACGTGTACCGTATTTATCCAGAATGTCTTGTTGGTAGATTGGTTTGGAGTAACTGTAACTACAGTAGCATTAGCTGCTCCCTTGCTGCTAGTTTGTGCTAGTACCTTCTGTGATGTTTGGCTTTGTATTCCAAGAATCATAGCAGCGGATGCAATCACTACCATAATAGTCGCCGCTGCGATTATTCCTGAATGTTTCTTTATTGCGATTCTTCTTGGTTCTTTGTTGCAATACAATTTTCTTGTCAGACCTCTGTTACCTTCCTATGATTATAAAGATGGGGACAAATTCCGACTTTGGATTCCAAGTATGGATTCCAAAACTGGAATTGAGCAGTTTAATTTTATAGTTAGTTGATAATACAAGAATTAGGGCTCACTTAATTGATTCAGACAAAGCTGTGCAAACACCAAATATCTGAAATGCTTGCCATAGGCGCGATGACCTTGTTACTGATCCATATGGCAAATGGATCGATGGAACGAACTATCAAACATGGATTTTTACCAGTGAGTATAGATAAGAGGCCCTTTGGTATATCTAACTTTGGAATATCATCAATAATCTTGTTCTTCCTGGCTTTTGGGATCGATATACGAGAAAAAAAGACATCAAACGTAACAACAACCCTCCTTATAGTGGGTGGTGCACTTATCGGAACGACCGCCTTAGGAGTATCAGTGATGGATAGAGGCGGATGGGTAGCAACATTTTTGACAGTAAGTATAATAGGATACGTAATAATGGGGTCAGGTATGCTGAGAGCGATGCAACAGAGGAAGGTTACATCCAAAATTGTCTAAATTATTAGAAGTAAAAGAACAATTTGACGAATTGCAAAACAAGTATCAGGAATATCTTCCAAAACCTGACGCAGACATTATTAGTGATCTATTAACTTCTCAGAGAGAAATCCTTTAGCCATTTAAGTCTACATGTTAGAGGTCTTTATCTAAGAAGGAATTGATTCTCAAAAAGACATGTATGTGTTTTAGCACACAGGTATAAATACAACAACAACAATGACATTTAGGACGAATCTTCTTTCTCCTTAAGATAGCTCGAAATTTGCAATAATACATAGATATTTAATATATGACACAGAATCTTCTACGATATTTGCGAGCCTTTAAACACAGCTTCGTTGTGAATAGTCATATAGATAGAGTTTGGGAATTTTATACAGATATCAAACATCTTGAAATAATAACCCCAAAGGAGATGAAACTTAAGGTTACTGATGCCACAAGCCAAAAACTTACCCAAGGATCAGAAATTTGGCTTGAAGGTAAATTAATGATTTCTAAGAGAAGATGGCATTCTATAATAAAAGCTCTAAGACCATACCAGTATATAGATGAAATGTTAACTGGTCCATTCAAAGAGTGGAGACATTTACACAAATTCTATGATATCAACATCAATAATAATCAAAAACAAACAGAAGTATTAGATGAGGTTGACTTTGAAATGCCATATTACCCCGTAGGAAAGTTATTTGAGGGTTATGCATATAGGCGGCTGCAGAAACTCTTCGATCATAGAAAGGCAGCAACAATTAGAACTTTGGAGAATAATACGTAGATAATCGCTAACCGTAATTATATTCACTGTGAACCACTGGGCCTATAATTGTGTCAAATTTCGTTTAATGATTGATCCAGAGGTTTCAGAATATTTATTTTTGGTTTAGAAATTTGTTGTTCCAACCACTCTATCATTTTGTGCTGTGAAAACAACAGGGCCATAATTACAGGCTCGCTAGGAAATGGCTGGGCTTTGGTGTTAATTGCTTTGGTATATTTGTAACAATCGTTAAGAATTTTAATGAACGTCTTCCTGTCTTCGGCTGGTAGACTATCTGCAAATCCTTTCCATGACTCAATTTCTTTGGTAAGGATATCCTCATTTGGGAAGAGACTCATTATCTCTTAATCATCTTCACTTCTTTTTAAGACATGAAGCCCCGAATGGGGAGGGACTGCAAATTGGTTCCAAACAACAAATAAGCCTCTTGCCGATATGGCGAAATAAAATCCCGGACAAGTGCTACGTCACTTGATTACAAGAATAATATCATGTACGTCCCTCCCCAGAGCATCTCCTATATTAAATTCCTGAGTATCATGTCCTGATAAGAATATGTTAGGAGAACAAATTGCAGAATTAAAGGGAAAAATAACGGGTCAGAGGGTTTTGGATTCAGAAGGTGCGATGGAAACAAGTATATCAGCGAGGGGAAGTGTTAGGGGCACACAAGTCAGTGAAAATCTGACTTTTGTTGCTAGACCAACATCCGCAGGAGTACTTCATGGTGAAGGACAAGGAATAATAATGGCTGGAGATTCGGAGATGGCCACCTATACCGGCAAGGGGATGGGAAGATTTACTTCCTCCGGCATAAAATTTGGTGGAGCGGTTTTCTATAGGACATTGTCAACCGGTAAGCTGTCATTTCTTAACAATATTGTCGGAGTCTTTGAATCCGAAATTGACTCGGAGGGAAATCTTACAGAGAGAATCTTGGAATGGACGTGAGTAGCCGCTTCCTCTTTTCTTTTTCTGATTAATTTCTATCCTGCCTCCGACTCCTGCTGAGAACATGATAATTCTTGAAGGCGAAAGCGAATGGAAAACAGTAATTAAGAACGCGCTGAGAAAATGTTAATTCAAATGTGTAGCGAGTATGAATAAATATAGTACTTCTCATCCACTGAGCCACGTCAGCGCATAAATTTTACAAACGAAAGCTTTCAATAGGCGGCATAATTCTTCTTTGTATCTCATTCGTTATGAGTAATATATTAACAGGGTATTTCCAGAGTCCAAGCGCTCAGTCGGGGCTTAGCATTGCTGCAGTGACATATGCCGTTGTAATTGTATGCGGAGCCGCTGGTTTTGGATTGATAATGTATGATATTCTTAAAAGCACAAAAACAAGACATCTATTAGACGAATTTAAAACACAACAAACAAGAGAGGACGTAGACCAGAAAGACAAGTATAGTAACGAGCGAAATAATGGGGATGACAAATATACACCAACAAATTGAAATAATCCGTAACAATTTTCGGTATAATTTTACACTATACACATAGAAGCGTTATACTCAATGGTATTTTTGTAGTCCAGCTGACCTTCTTCAAAAATCTGGTTATACAACCATGCACTCGATTATGCCACGTTGGACAAAATATTTTTTACTAGGAATGAGATTGCATTATCTGGTTTAGATTATGAGATAAAGTCATATTATTAACCGGTAATTTTCATCTTTCTTCGTTCGGGTGAAATATGAAATCTATAATACCAAAATAGAGCACCTGTCATAATTATGAAATCCGTCACATAAAATATATCCCAAAACAATAGATTGTGCAGACGGCCATTTACAAAGTCATTTACATATCGCTCATCCGCTACAGCATTGACTAACAGAGAGAGGGATAAAAGAATCCATGGAATGGATTGTACATCGTCCTTTCGTAAGCTAATTAGTATTATGATTGAGGGAACAAATAACATCATATCCAAAATTGGATAGGTGATAGTAACAACGAAAGCTGTAAAATCACCTTCGGCAAGAAATCGTGATGAAGGGAATAAGTTAGGCGCAATGTAAGTAATGAACAACAGTGAAACTATCGATGTTAGAATGATAGTCATTAATTTGATCCTACTGCGTATGAATCGAATCACTGTGAACAAATGTGCTGCAAGAAATAGATATCCGATAAACCATAAAACATCTGTACCAGATACAAGTATTTGTTCCTCTATACCTAAGGCAAAATAGTAATAAGCAAGAGTCAGGTCTGCAGCGAACCAAGAAATAATACCTAGTGTTAAAAACAAATATGATCTACCATGAACTCCATGGAGTCCATGACGGTATACTACAATAATACCTAAACTTGATGCAATAGCTGCTGTTATATTTAGAATCAAAAAAGTAGAAGAAGGTTTATTGTGTGAATCTGAGAAAAGTATTATAGAATTCGCAACAATGACTGCAACAATAATTGCAGAAACGAAATACCCTAATATTTTCCGTTCATGTATTTTCTTTTCTGTTGACAGATCAAATCATTTTCAGATAATCTTTTTAATGTATAAACATTGTCCTCACGAATCTTAATCCTAATCAACAAAAATCAATCTTTTCGATTTCGTCCAAGAATATTTCCTGTTTATGAGGTATTTCCCGGAACAATGCGGTATACTAGGCCAAATAGAAGAATATTTTATGAAAAAGAACGTTCTGTTTCTAAATCTATGGGTCAGCATGTCCATCTGAGAGATTATATGATTATTGCTGCCTACGGATTTGTCATCTTTCTTACCGTAGCGAAGGCTATTGTTGCCCTGCCTGCCTAGTCACCGTATTGACTTCCTAACCTCTCATTTGTTGTGTCTTGCTTTCAGAGCAAATATTTTAGGCTTATTATATATTTTTTAAAGCAGATTAGTTACAAAGAAAAATCAGATAATATGTTCGTCAACCAGGGTTTATTGTGGTCGAAAGAAATGTTTGTAATACTCTATTGACTTTATCTGGATATTGCACGAATAGTGCATGACCAGCATCTTTTATCTGTACCAGCCAAGCTCCAGGGATTTTTCCTGCAATAATTAAAGAATTGGCTGTTGGCACATTATTATCATAAGTTCCAGTTATGATCAAAGTGGGATTGGATACTTTTGTAAGCTCATCACAGCCGCCAGTCCAGTTGGTTGCAAGCCAGTTTTGTGAAATGTGATTCTGCTGCTTTATGGTATTAGGAGGAATACCAGCAGACAAATCTTTGGCTGCTGGAACGGCTTGAAGAAAATTGGGATGCAATTCCATCCATGCTGACCCCATCGGGATAGATAGAAGCATTTTTACGTCTTGTGGAGGCCTAATAACATTGTAATTAACTCTAAATTTGGCATGATTGGCGCTATTAATGGAGATAATATGGATGCAATTTGGGAATTTCCTTAAATAACCGTAAACCAGAAGTACTAAGTGTGAGTCGGATTTGAGCGTCAATAATAACAAGCAATTCCTTACCAATCAATTAGTATGGATAGGAATATCCTTTGGAATTAGTCTTATGATCTCCATGTTATTGCCATTTCCAATATCCTTAGCAGCTATTTTTGGAGTATTCATATTGTTAAATTTGTATATGCGAAGGATAATGATGCGAAAAACGGGCAGTATGACAGGATCAGTGTTCGGCAGCAGTGACAATTCTTCATTGTTGAAGTATTACTGTATGAGCTGTGGAACTCAGCATAAACAAGCTGCATGTCCTAAATGCGGTTCAAAGATGAAAAGAGTTGGATCTTAGATTGTTGGTATTTATGACTTAGCCCAAGGTCTATCTAAAGTCCCTTTGTTAAATAGAAGGTTTCGTCCAAACAAGAAAATTGTTCTGACAATCTTGAAGCAATCATTAACCTTGATTGTCTATCCATAATGTTCCAAAATAGGCGATTCCTACATAGTAAGACTACTACTCCCTGTACAGTCCGTCATTGCCAGAAATTTGTACACGGCAGTATTAGCAAAAGAAGTCATGCATATGTGCAACATTCTACTACTAGAATGATGCTATCTTGCTGGTTTCATGTGGTTTGAGTATATCCCAGAATGAGCCTAGAATTAAACCCATTAAACCCCAGAAAATGCCAATAGTGAATGCACCTGCAACTCTAAACGTCATAATCAGATCCATTGATATTGTAATTTTATCAGGATTTGGTGGAAACAAAAGATATGCGGTACCCATTATAACTACATACAACAACCCTGGAATTGTGATGTTTTTTTGATTTAGAAGGCCTACTATGATTGTTTACTAGTGTTTTTCTGTATAAAAAGAGCAAGTGCCAAGCTACTAAATCCAGAGATGGCAAGCTTTCTCCTATATTGTTTGGGGAGATTAGAGTATACTCGCTTAGATAAGACTAGACTGTCTATTTTTTTATTTCTTATAAACTCTTTTTAGTATAATTTCTAGGATATGACGCCCATAGTGAATAATTACATAGACCTGCAATCATTTGCAACCATAGATCATAAAATTCCCGATGCTCAAGTAATAAATGAGATATGGTGATTATGATATCATCATCCAATGGCAAACAAAGTAACCTCAAAAGAACTACAAGAAGAAAAAGAGGAATACACGATCATAGATGTGCGGGAAGCTGATGAATTAGAAGAAGGCAAGATAGATGGAGCAGTAAATATTCCACTTGGACAACTAATAAGAAAGGCAAGACATGGGGATATAGATGATCTTAAGAGCAAAAAAATTATTACTTACTGCAACAGTGGATATAGAGGGAATATTGCAGCAGATGAATTAAACAAGCAAGGATTTGATACCATAACTATTGAAGGAGGCTATTCTGCTTGGAAAGACTATGGAAATAAGAAAGAAGGATAGTAATAATGAGTGAAGTTTGGAACAATGTCTACAAATCAGACAGCACTTTCTTTGGAGAGGAAGCAAGCAACTTTACCTTGCTTTGCTTTAATCATATGAAAACCAATAATATAGCGAAAGTATTGGAGTTAGGAGCAGGTCATGGTAGAGACACAATATTTTTTACAACAAATGGAATTGAAGTGGAAGCATTAGACTATTCTGTCATTGCTGTTGAGATACTGGATAAAATAGCAAAGGAAAAAAGACTGCCGATAAAACCACAATTCTTTGATGTAAAGCACCCGCTTCCATTTCCAGACTGCTATTTTGATGCTGCATACTCACATATGCTTCTTAACATGCGTTTTTCACTTGAGGATCTTCATCTTGTATTTTCAGAAATAAGTAGGGTACTAAAACCAAAAGGTTTGAACTTCTTTTCTGTCAGAAATCACAATGACAATTCCTACTGCAAAGGAATAGAAATAGACAAGGGAATCTATGATATAGACGGCTTTCAAATCCGATTCTTTACAGAAAAGGAAATAAATGATTTGTTAGCAGCAGAACGCTTTGAAATACTGTGGATTAAGGAAGAGTATGAGGAACCTGTTACGCTTTATCTGGTATCCAGCAAAAAACCTTGAAAGCTTGTTCTGATCCATAGGTGGTTTGCAACGAAATAAAAATTACATAAAACCAATTACATAAAACCTGTAACGCAATCGGCAGCATGGGTTTTGACAGGCCTTGAAGATAGCGATATAAGGTAATCCTGTGCTGAAATATGCATTTTTACCATATGTCAAGCTGATATCTTTGGAGAAGACACAGACATCACTCAATCAGGACAATGCTAACGTAACAGTAGCACGTCTTAATGCAATGCTACTCTATATGCAAAACATGTTAGCACGTTTAGAGATCGTTCCAGCTGCGCAGATAAAGGGGCATTAAGCAATAGATCACAATGAAGACAAACAGAAAGGCAGAGGAGCATATAGAAAGGGATAGGTTTGGAATACCCTGGGAGGAAAATGTTTTTCCTCCACGTCCAAAGGGACCGAGTGATTACCACCTGAATGAATTTGAGTTAATTACGGATGTTGATGTGATGCGAGAGGTTGCAAAGTATTATTATAATTCTGCAAAACAGACGAGCGGGCGTATAATGATCTTCAGAAGCGTTTTGATAAACTGGATAAATTTATTAAAGACAATGGCATTGAACTTCAATTTATTGATGGTAATTATAGGTTGGTGAAAAAGAAAAGAGATCGTTAGTTAGAACCTTATCGAAAGCCGATCTAATTTCCTAAGGTTATCCACCATGCCCCTTTGAGCCGACGGTAATTTCTTTTTGTGTATGTTTTGTGTTATATCTGTCTTTTCAAAAACAACAATCATTGCGATAATAAAATATAGGCAGTTAATGATATGAATAACTAAATCTCAACAGTAGATATTTGCGACTAAACAGGTAGTTATGATAAAGGAGCTACTGCATATGTCGGAGATAATTACAATCTCAGATGCAAACATTGTTGGTACGAATGGACTGAAAGCTGGCGTCCAAGTATGGCAAAAGAAGATAAAACATCGCCTAAGTAATGGATGACGCTTCTTGTTTAAACAACCATCAGCTTGAAGACAGGATGAATTATCGCTTGCTCAGTTGCCAGTAAAAATACAAGAGTTGCCCAGCCTTGTTAGCAATTTCAGTCACACAATTAAAGTATCGTTTTAATGCGAATGCGGGCGTGACAAATGTGCTTGCCGTTATAAGTGCGAATGCTGCTATAATAGCAATAATGCTTAGAAATGTATTGTCGGTAGTGTATTTTCTTGATTTCGTAGCAACCAACCTGCTTAGCCTTCCTCCATGCTACGTGGCTCCCATCACGCTAAGTTATGAATATTCGTAAATTCATACCTTCACCTCGGGTTCATCCTATTTTTTGCTATCAATTATTCAGCATTTCAAATGGTATATTCATTTACACCGAAGATAATTAATGAACACAACAAAGAGTTTATCAATAATAGCGATATAGAATTCGAGAAATGAAAACATGTGAAATTTGTGGTGGTCTAGGATCATCTGGAACCACTAACACTATATGTCCATTTTGTAGCGGTACTAAAGAATCTACATCGGCTTCAAAAGGCTTTATCGAACATCATATTTGTGGTTGTAATAACACAGATAGAAGGAACTGCCCCTGGTGCAAGAAACCGTGTCATCATGATGCGTCGTTGAACCCCAGGATATTAATTTCACCGATATAATATTTAGTCCACAACTGCTTCAGTCCTAGTAAGAAATGGCGGCGGACTGCTAAAGCTACATCAAAAACTGTGATCAACTCCAAAGGCAACCAGGATAACGAATGGCGCTTAAACGACTTTAGTGGCTATACAGATTAGGTCTACATTAGGAATAAGAAACAATGATCCAACGACGCGAAAATTGTAACCATACTGAGGCCATGCATAAAATCGTATGCATCTAGCGTCACCTCAATTCAAGGATTCTTCCAAATTGACTCCAACTTACCGAATAGAGCATAGATTGGATTTAGTTTAACGATTATGGCCCTAATGTAAGAAAGCATGTTACTCAAAAAGACAAATCAAATGACTCACAAATGAATTATCTTTGATAGCATAAACGCTATCGGCGCTGAGTACCGGTTTTTCCCAAAGCATTCTTCCATCCTACAGTGTTCATGGGAAAATTCTTACTGCTTCTCAAATTGTTCATCACCTAAGCCGTTTTCGGGTAGGTTACCAAATAGTAACTACCTATATCATGTGAAACTTCAGTATTTTTATAGTTCTATTTTTTAATACCAATTAACCAAGATAGTTGAGTATACACGATAAAAGTTTGCCAATGAAAAACGAAAAGAATTTGAGAAAGCTTAAACAAAAGCTGATCATTCACTTAAAGTATCCCCTCACTGCTTACGTTACGAGCTTTCTCATTGTGTGGAAGAACCTGAATACTTCACACTTCGAATTGAGTGGGATTCTGAGGAAGGTCCTATCAAGGGATTTCGCACAAATCCAGAGTTTCAGCCATTCTTTAATGATATTCAGGAAATGCGCCACTATAATATAACGCATATCAGGGGGAGAAAAGTTAACTACTTGCTTGCGCGCATTTGTTCGAGTTTTCTCACAATCTCCTATCTCAATTTTTACCTCTATTAATAATTCTGAAGATTCCTTTGTTCCGGTTATCAGTCTCAGAGGCGTTGAGACCAAAACAATGTCCTTCGGATTTTTCTATGGCTATTACGTCTTGTGCTAATGTAACTTGTCTCAATCTTTTTGCCTTCTTACATACTAATCACAAGGTATATAATAAAAATCATATAACTCAATTTACTATAGATACCTTATTGAGTCTAATGAGTTCACTTCAAATACTTAGAGTTCATGCAGCTCCAGTTGGTTTTGTATAAGTTAGTTATAACTTACTATATACTTTATATGTAATTACTCTATTATATTAGATATGATTATGTTAGCACATTATAACGATAGTAACAAGTCTTCAAGCAATCATGCAACAACAGCAATTTCTAGTCCCTTAGTCAAATGTCCTGGCTGTAGCAACGAAAAGATAATCACGGATTCTGAGTCTGGGGAGATAATTTGTGTCAAATGTGGTCGAGTAATTTCTGATAAATTGCAGGAGATAGGACCAGAGTGGCGTACGTTTTCCACAGATGAAACTGAGGCAATGACGAGAACTGGAATCCCACAATCGCTGGCTCGTCATGATATGGGGTTATCAACAATCATCGGAAGAACTGACAGAGATGCGAGCGGTAACAAGCTTGATGCAGCTATGCGTACTAGGATGAACAGGTTAGCTACCTGGGATATGAGATCTCAACTGCATACTCCCAAAGATAGGAGTCTTAGACAAGCTTTCTTCCAACTCGATGTATTAAAAGATAAGCTAGGATTATCAGATAGCATAGTCGAGAAAACAGCATACATCTACAGAAAAGCTCAGTCAAGGAAGCTTACTCGTGGCAGAACTGTTTCTGGAGTCTTAGCAGCTGCAGTGTATATTGCATGTAGAGAAATGGGAGCTCACAGAACATTGGATGATATAGCGACAGCTTGCAATGTAAAGCGTAAAGAACTCTCAAAAGATTTTAGAGTGCTTCACACAAGACTTGACCTTAAAATTCCACAACAAGATCCTATGAAATGTATAGTTAAGGTTGCAAGTAAGGCTAAGCTAAGTGAGAAGACAAGACGACAGGCAGCACAAATCATGAGCAATGTTACAAGAGACGAAATATCGGCAGGAAAAGATCCTATGGGACTTGCTGCATCTGTACTCTACTTATCAAGTATCAAAAATGGAGAGACTATTACTCAATCAAATATTGCAGAGGCAGCAGGAGTTACGGAAGTTACTGTCAGAAACAGAGCCAAAGAATTAAGAAATAAACTTGAGTTCAATTAGTCGATTAGATCTGAATCAATAATCATTCCAAATAGTATCTTTGTTGGCCTCATAATTGCTACTTGGTAATGTCAAGCCAAACGGCTTAGGAACTGAATTGCAAGAATCTGCAACTAACTCTGTATATCTTTGTATGCATGAATTTAGATAGTTACAATTCAACGCTTTTAGACAACATGTGATGAGTTAGTCGGGTATGTAAAGCTGAAACATTGCTACGGCGTACTGATTACTATGGCTTTTGATTCGGATTGATAGCTGATCTTGAAGAAAGACGAAGTGATGCCGAATTCTTGTACACTCTGAAGTTAAGTTATGAATTAGGATTACAGAGGACACTCACTGTCCTAGAACAATCACAGCTGTTTTATCTAACCATTTCGAAACTTGAGTATGTGGATATATTTATCCGGATCGTATGTGTCGATGCACGATGTTCCCAGAGAAGCTTTTGTAGCGTGATGGCACAATGATGCGACAACTACCTGTTGTTACAAACATTATGTTTAAAAGAGTAAGTAAAAAGTGTATAACCTAATGACTTTAACTATCATCAACATATTGAGAAAAAAACTAGAAAGTATTGAAGAAACAACTAATATTCAAGAAGCAGCGAAGAAAATGAAAGATAAGAATGTGAGTTCATTAGTAGTAGTCGATATGCGCGGTAAACCGATGGGTTTAGTTACTGAACGTGATTTAGTCAGAAAAGTATGCATTAATGATGTACGTTCTAGCACCGTGACAAGCAAAGAGATAATGTCTTTTCCTCTTATTACTATCGAGGCTAGCTCATCTCCATCAGCTGCAGCTGACATGATGTTAAAAAACAACGTTAGACATTTACTTGTTGTTGATGAAGGTAGTTTAAACAAACCTATTGGTATAATTACTCCACTTGACTTTACAAGATATCAAGAATATACAGCTGAGGAGGACAAAGAAGCTATTGAAAAAGTATTAGAAAACTATATGTCATCACCTGAGGCAGACGCATTTACTGGTGTGTAATCTCCGTTACATAGTAACAATAACTTTTTAACTTTCAACTCGTAGAGTTTAATCACGCAATATAATTTGGACTCAGGAGGATTTATCCGTGAATCTCTTTTTCTAATGCTTCTTTAAGCTATGCATACGATTTCTTGTATCATTCCTGAATGCCGTATTTCTATTATCTCTGATTTATTGGATTTCTGTGTATCTTTGATATAAGTTTCTATTGTATCGTATAGAAAGTCAGCATCTTTACTCAATACTTCTAAAACATCATATGCCATATCTGTGAATTCAGTTGTTGATTTCATATTAATAAAAACCACGAACATTTGTTAAATCATTGGTAAATTTAATCCAAGTATAATAGCACGGACAGGACGGGATAATATTCCAAGATGGGTTTCAAAATGTTTAATTATGTTGTGATACCTATATTTCTTGAGCTATAATAATAAAACTCTTTTCGTATCTCAGGTTACTGAAAACTGGAACGAATACAAAGAAAGAAGTTTTGCCTATGCAAACGTGGGTATGTTATTGATGCAATCTAACATTTGAAAGTGACTCCGTTGCTAGTCTACATGCCACGTTATCAGGTCATCGGATCTGTACGTATGATTCATCAGTAAGACCGTAACAATTCAATTTTTGAAAATAATTTTCTGAGGGTGACTATAACAAGAGACAGATTATTTATTGATTTAAAGAACAAGCAGAGACGCCGGGAAGAATTCTTAGAAAAAATTGAAACTTTTGATCCTAATTTAAAGCGACATATTAATCGTTATCGCGATTTCATTAATCTAATTAATGAATTTGGAGAAAAAGTAATTCATCAAGAAGGATTAAACCTTCTTGAGTGTTTCCCTGTCGTGCCCAATTGGTCGAGTCTTATTGAGCACTAGTCAAGCCAAGTTGTCTCATCATTCCCATTTGATCGTAGAAAAGATTTTCCTCGTCAATTTGGCCATTCTTCCAATGCGCTACGGTGCAAAAGTCCACTTGAAATTTCTTGTTTGTAGCTGGAATTGTTTTCCCGCCAGCAGCCATCATTGGACCTTTGTGGGTGCCTGTAAATATAGCAATTGAGCAAGTCCAATCACCTTGGCCGAATAGCACCTTATACGGATTGTTTTTGACATGATTATCAGGAAAAGTCTTGAACATTTCGACACCTTCATTTTAATGTGCCTTTATTCCTCTTGTTGGCTCAGATTGACCTGGCCACTTTACGACAACATCCTCGGTATGACGTTTATTGAAAGTAGCCCAGTCCTGGGCATTCCACGCGTCATCCAACGTCTTCATCAGTCGTAGGTTTTCTTCAATACTCAAATTAGTTGCATCATTAAGATGCAGTTAAAAGACTTAAGCATTTCGTGTGCAAGAAAATACTTTCCTTATAGCCAATTATGGAATCGTGAATCACATATCAAAATGGGTCGATGTCCTTTGAAGAATTACAACGAGCAGCTACTGCATTTAATAGATGTAGGTCGTGTTGATCCTACTACTATTATAAGCCATACTATGAAACTTGATGAGGCACCAAAAGCATATGAAATGTTTGATAAAAAAGATGCAATCAAGGTTGTTCTAAAGCCGTAATTAGGGAGACGCGAAGCTACTTTTTGCGGTACCGCAAGATTTGGGAGTAAAGGCGAGTGGAAGTATTGTTAATATTTAAAGAAAAGATAAGAAGCTTGGCTTCGAATACTTGAATAATTATGTTCATATTTGAAAAATCAGAATCGAGAATCGCAATATTGTGCGTTTCGATTGGTTTTCATAATAGATAATTAGTCCTTTGGAATAAATGACTATGATAATTCTTTTCAACTCATTATGCAAGTTACTACGAAACCCTATAGATCAAGTCGGTGCTAGGGTATGATGTCTTGAAAGTTCTGGCTTTCCTTTTGCTATTTATGAAAACTTCATGTGTGTTCTAAACAACTAGAATCACTATCGACCCTTCAGCCTTCCATATATCCAAAATCCTACGCCGACTATTATGACTAAGACTATCAGACCTACAAAAATTCCAGCAATCAGCTTTACTAGAAAAACTATTACTGCAATTATTACTATCAGAGCTATTATTGCGACGATTATCTCCACAATTATTTTTCCTAAACCCATAACTGCGCTAGTTTCCGGTATTAAGCGGCTAAATAAATGTCTTGGGATAATACCAGAATCTGTTGCTGTACGGAAGGAAATGTGTCGTAAGATCCAGCTAACAAATATTGGGTATTGTCTACATTTAGGCATAGTAGCCTTCAAATTACTACAGGTAAAGGAACTGATAGTCGAAATCGATAAACATACCGAAGTTGATGGACTGAATAAAACTTTTTTGCAGGAATCTGCTTTAATTTGTTTACTTTATGTGAATATGTCTATTTATCTTGAAATAATCATAGATAGATATCTATTTATAGTGATATATGCATATTATAAGTATGCGTCAAGAAGATGAAGAAAGGAACGAGATGAAATTGACTTTCAGGCAACCACATTTCTTATTATGCGGTTCATGTTATTGGTGTGCATCATATCTTAGCTTACACGGCACGGTTGAGATTTGTCCTTCCTGTTTGAATGGCAAAGTAGAATCGATGCCAATAAACATTTCGTTGTAATGCAATGCGCGGAGTTACATTAGAATTCAGTACAAAACTAAACCTACACACACATTGACATTTGAAAAACAATCATGGAAATTTAACCTTAACAATTTCGTTAAAGCTACAATATTTGTATATACGATAGTGCATATTGGATCTTGATTGTATTAATTCTCAC
>Ga0193747_1000280_pt1 | contig 19497 bp, 18 predicted proteins | sample L1m2metaG_FD_143048 | JGI IMG/M metagenome (GOLD analysis project Ga0193747, IMG submission 143048) | Soil microbial communities from a riparian zone of the East river system, Colorado, United States - L1m2 | ecosystem: Environmental > Terrestrial > Soil > Riparian zone | place: USA: East River...
GGAGCACGAGCTCCGGGTCGATGCCCGAGACGCGCACGCGCTCGCCCGGGTGGAGCGGCTCGCCGTCGGCGGTCCGCGCGCGCCAAAGCTCGCCGTTCACGAAAACCAGGTCGTCCCGCCGGGCCTCTCCGAGCTCGCCGACGATCGTCTGCGGCCCGACGGAGACCGGACTCCGGCGCACCTGCATCGCCTTCCCGAGCGCGAACGCCCAGATGGTTCCGAGCCCGATCGCGAAGGCCACCAGGAGCGGCGTGTTGACGTTGTCGTAGGGAGCCGGCGCGTTGTGGAAGAGCAGCAGCGAGCCGACCACGAGGCTGATCAGCCCCGCCACGGTTAACGCGCCGTGCGTGACCACGTGCGCATCGATCACCAACAGCGCGGCGCCGAGGATCAGCAGCGCGAGACCGGCCCAGCTGATCGGCAGCACGGCGAAGCCGAACAGGGCGAGCAGCAGCGCTACGGCCCCGAGCGCGCCCGGCAGGACGACGCCGGGGTGGAAGATCTCGAAGCCGATCCCCGCCAGGCCGGCCAGGAACAGGAGCGGGATCAGGTTCGGGTCGATCAGCGCGTTCAGCAGCCGGGTGAAGAAGCCGGGATGGACCTGCACGAGCTCGGCGCCGGCGGTGTGCAGCGTCAGGTTCTTGCCCACCGTCGTGCGGCCGTCGATCTTGTTCAGCAGGTCGGGCAGCGTGGGCGCGAGGACGTCGACCACGTTCATCTGCTTCGCCTGGACGTTGTCCAGGTTGCTTGCCTTGCGGACGGCCTCGGCCGCCCAGGCGGCGTTGCGGCCGTGATAGCGCATCAGGCTGGTCAGGGACGCCACCGCGTCGTTGATCACCTTGCGCCGGAGGTCGGAGCCGAGGTTCTGCCCGCTCGAATCGATCGGCGTCGAGGAGCCGATGTTGGTCTGCGGCGCCATCGCCGCGATGTCGCCGGCCTCGGTGATCCAGACGCCGGCCGACGCGGCCCGCGAGCCCTGCGGCGAGACGTAGACGATCACCGGGATCTTCAGGCCGACCTCGGTCTTGACGATCGTCCGCATCGACTCGGAGAGGCCGCCTGGGGTGTCGATCTCGATCACCGCGGCGTTGTAGTGGCCGTTCTCGGCGCGGTGGAGCTGGTGGTCGAGGTAGCTCGACGTGACCGGGTTGACCTCGAGCTCGTAGTGGATGACGAGCACCTTCGGCTTCGTCGAGGAACTCGCGAATGCGAGCGCCGGAACGGCCAGGAGAACGGCTAGCGAGCTGAAAAATGCCCGCAGAATCGGCGCTTTCACGGTTGTAAAGATGCTATCAGCCGCCCTTGCGGCCCCAGAACGCGTGTGCGACCCTCGGGAGCGGGTCGCTCTCGATGAAGGTCGCCGTCGCCGCAGCCCTGCTCGCGCTCGCCGGTCCGGGCACCGCCGCCGGAGCCGGGCTCAAGCTTGTCTCGCGGGACGTGCGCGGCGCGGCGCCCGCGCGGGTCGCCCGCTTCGACCTGGTCGGCCTGCACTGGCGCGGCTCCGGCTCGGTGCTCTTCCGGACGCGCTCGCCCGCCGGCCGCTGGAGCCCCTGGCGCGCCGCCGCGCCGGGCGACGACGATCTGCCCGACCGCGGCGCCGAGGGCCGCTCCGCCTGGCGCCTGGGGAGCCCGTACTGGGTCGGCGGCGCCGACGTGCTCCAGGTGCGCAAGGTCGGGGGCGTCGGGCGGGTGCGCGCCTTCTTCGTCCGCAGCCCGGGCCGCTCGAAGCCGGTGCTGCAGCCGCTGATGACCGAGACGCCGACGATCGTCACGCGCGCCGAGTGGGGCGCGAACGAGGCGATCAAGCGCGCGCCGCCGCGCTACGCGGACGGCGTCCACTTCGCGATCGTCCACCACACGGCCGGCTCGAACTCCTACAGCGCGAGCCAGTCGGCCTCGATCGTGCGGGCAATTGAGCTCTACCACGTCCAGGCCAACGGATGGAACGACATCGGCTACAACTTCCTCGTCGACAAGTACGGCCAGATCTTCGAAGGGCGGTACGGCGGCATGACGCGGGCGGTGATCGGCGCCCACGCGGAGGGATTCAACGTCGGCAGCGCCGGGATCGCGCTGCTCGGGAACTACAACTCGGCGAAGCTGACGAGCGCGGCGCGCTCGGCGCTCGTGTCACTCCTGGCATGGCGGCTCGACCTCGCGCACGTCGACCCGCTCTCGAAGGTGGTGCGCGTCTCGGACGGGAACCCGCGCTATCCCGCCGGCAGGAAGGTGACGCTCAACGCGATCTCAGGGCACCGGGACACGGGCCCGACGAGCTGTCCCGGGACAAACCTCTACGCGCAGCTGCCGGCGATCCGGGAGGCAGTAGCGCAGACAGGCCTCCCGAAGCTCTACGCGCCCAAGGTGACCGGCGCGCTCCGCGAGCAGATCCGGTTCACGGCGCGGCTCTCGAGCGAGGCGGCCTGGACGGTGACCGTCAAGGACCAGAACGGCGCCGTGGTCGCGGGCGGGAGCGGCACGGGCACGGCGGTCGACTGGACCTGGGCCTCGACCGCGGCGTCCACCGACCAGCGGTACTCGTGGGCGATCGCCGCTCCCGACATGCGCAGCGCGTTCGGGGCGATCGGTCAGCCGTTGCTGCGCCTGGTATCGCCCCTCGGGCCGGGGTTCTGGCCGCGTCATCCGGGCGAAGAGCTGACCCAGGCGTCGTAGCGGCGCTCGAGCCGCTCGAGCAGCTCGACCAGCAGCCCAGCCCGGTCGATTTCGTGGCCGGCCTCGACCAGGAGCGAGGTCGCGGGCACGTCCACCTCCTGCGGAAGCTGCTCCGTCGGGATGTTCACGTTGATCCCGATCCCGAGCACGACACGGCTTTCGCGCGCCTCGGCCAGCACGCCGGCGACCTTCAGCCCTCGCAGCAGCAGGTCGTTCGGGAACTTCAGCTCGGGAGCGAGCCCGGCCACCGCCTCGATCGCCTCCGCGCAGGCGAGCGCCGCCACGCCGGTCAGCTCCGGAAGCCGCTCGCCCGAGACCGCCGGCCGGAGCTGAATCGAGCAGAGCAGGCTCGTCCCCGGCGGCGCGAACCAGCGACGCTCGAGCCGGCCGCGGCCCTCGGTCTGCTCGCCGGCGACTACGACCGCGCCCTCGGGGGTCTCGGGCTCGAGCAGAAGCTGGGTCGACGGAGTCGACTCCAGATAGCGGTAGTCGCGGCCGAAGCGGCCCCGGAGGCGCGGGACGACGGCCTCACGCGCGAGCGAATCCACGATCCTTAGACTAGGGCCGCCGTGCAACCTCCTCTTCGTAAGGGCCGTCAGATTCGGCAGGACCCACGGCCCGAACGGCCGTTGGTCTACGAGAGGCTCAGTGATCCGATTCTGGTCAGACGCGCCCAGGACGGCGACGCCAAGGCGCTCGCCGCGCTCTGCGAGCGCCACGCTCCGCGCGTCGAACGGGTCGCCTCGCACGTGCTCAGAGATCCCGAGGATGCCCGCGACGCCGCCCAGGAGGCGCTCGCCAAGCTCTGTGTGCGGCTGCGGCAGTACCGCGGCGAGGCCCAGTTCGCGACCTGGCTGCACCGGCTGGTCGTCAACACCTGCCACGACGTCGGCGCGCGCCAGCGCGTGCGTCGCTGCGAGCCGCTCGACGGGGATGAGCGCCTGGCGGTCGATGCGGACCCCGCGCGCGAGGCGGCGCTTTCAGAGCTGCGCCACGAGCTGGCCGAGGAGCTGGCGGGTCTCTCCAACGAGCAGGCGAGCGTGGTCGTGCTGAAGGACGCGCTGGGCTTCTCCTTCGCGGAGATCTCCGAGCGCTCCGGCATGCCGGTCGGGACGGCGAAGTGCTACGCGCACCGCGCCCGCGCCGGCCTACGCGCGCGGCTCACGGACGAACACGCGGCGTGAGTCTCAATCGCGAGGAGATCGAGGCGATTCTGCCGCACCGGGAGCCGTTCCTGCTGATCGACGAGGTGCTCGAGCTCGAGCCCGGCGAGCGGGTGGTCGCCCGCAAGACGGTCCGGCCGGACGAGTGGTACCTGGCCGGGCACTTCCCCGGGCGGCCGGTGATGCCCGGCGTCCTGATCGTCGAGGGCATGGCGCAGACCGGCGCGGTCGCGGTGCTCTCGCAGGAGGAGAACCGCGGGCGGCTCGCGCTCTTCGCCGGGATCGACGACGTGCGCTTCAAGCGGATCGTCGAGCCGGGGGACGAGCTGGTCTACGAGTGCCGGATCGAAGCGGTCCGCGGGCCGATCGGGAAGGGCAAGGCGACGGCCAAGGTCGACGGCCAGCTCGCGGCTCGCGGGACACTGACCTTCGCGGTGGAGCAGTGAGCGTAGGCTTGACGGAGCTCACCAAAGAGCGGAGGGGCCGGCTTCGCCGGCCCCGGGAGCGGGAATGATCGGGACTGCGAACGGCGTCGCGATCTCGATCACCGGCCTGGGCGCATACGTACCCGAGCGTGTGATGACGAACGACGAGCTCTCGACGATGATGGACACCTCCGACGAGTGGATCCGCGAGCGCACCGGAATCCGCGAGCGCCGGATCGCGGGGCCCGAGCAGGCGCTTTCCGACCTCTGCCTGCCGGCCGCGCACGAGGCGCTCGAGACGGCTGGGATCGAGGGCTCGCAGATCGACCTGATCATCGTCGCGACCGTGACGCCCGACATGGCGTTTCCTTCGACCGGCGCGATCCTCGCCGACCAGCTCGGCGCCCCCGATGCGGCCGCATACGACCTGTCGGCAGGCTGCACCGGGTTCATGTACGCGGTCGCGCAGGCGTACGGCATGCTGGCCGGCGGGCTGGCGCAGAGGGCGCTCGTCGTCGGCGGCGACGTGCTCTCGAAGATCCTGGATTGGAGCGACCGCGGGACCGCGGTCCTGTTCGGCGACGGCGCCGGCGCGGTGGTGCTCGAGCGGGTCGGCGAGGGCGGCTTCCTCGGCTTCGAGCTGGGCGCCGACGGCTCGGGCGGGCCGCAGCTCTACCTCCCCGCCGGCGGCTCGCGGACCCCGGCGACCGCCGAGTCGGTTGCGGCCAAGCAGCACTTCGTCCAGATGAACGGGCGTGAGGTCTTCAAGTTCGCGACACGCGTGCTGGTCTCTTCGGCCGAGGCCGTGCTGGCCGAGTGCGGCCGCACCATCGAGGAGGTGGACGTCTACGTGCCGCACCAGGCGAACGTGCGGATCATCGAGTACGCGCGGGACAAATTGGGTATCCCGGAGGAGAAGGTCGTGATCGACGTCGATCGCTATGGGAACACGTCCTCCGGCTCGATTCCGCTCGCGCTCGCCGACGCGAAGGCCGATGGACGCCTGCAGGCGGGGAAGCTTGTGCTGATGACGGGAATGGGTGCCGGGCTCACGTGGGGCTCCGGTTTGATCGAATGGACAGACGGAGGACGAGGATGAGCGCTCAGAAGATCGCATTCTGCTTTCCAGGCCAGGGCTCGCTCGAGGTGGGCATGGGCCGCGAGATCGCGCGGGCGGTGCCCGAGGCGATGGACGTCTTCGTGCGAGGGAGCGAGGCCTCGGGGCTCGACCTCGTCCGACTCTGCTTCGAGGCGCCCGAGGAGGAGCTCGTGCAGACGGAGGTGCAGCAGCCCGCGCTCGTCGCCACGAGCCTGGCGGTGCTCGCCGCTCTGCGCAGCTACGGCTACCGGCCGGACTTCGTCGTCGGCCACTCGGTCGGCGAGTTCGCGGCGCTGGCGGCGGCCGAGGCGCTCGGGGTCGAGGAGGCGATCGCGCTCGTTCGCGAGCGGGGCCTGGCGATGGCCGCGGCGGCCCGGGAGAACCCCGGCTCGATGGCGGCGATCCTGGGGCTCGAGGACGAGGTCGTCGAGGACCTCTGCGCCCGCATCTCGCGTGTCTGGCCGGCGAACTACAACTGCCCGGGCCAGATCGTCATCTCGGGCGAGAACCCGGCGGTGGACGAGTGCTGCACGGAGGCACAGCTCCACGGTGCGCGGCGGACGGTCAAGCTCCGCGTCTCCGGTGCCTTCCACAGCCCGCTGATCGAGCACGCCGCCGAGCGGCTGCGGCCGGCGGTCGAGCGCGTGCGCTTCGCCGAGCCGATCGCGCCCTTCATCTCGACCGTGACCGCGAAGATCGAGCCCGCGCAACGCATGGCGGCGCTGCTGATCGAGCAAATAACGGCGCCGGTCAAGTTCACCCAGGCCGCGCGCGAGCTGATGCGGCAGGGCGTGAAGGTCTTCGTCGAGGTCGGGCCCGGCAACGTGCTCAGCGGTTTACTGAAGAGGATCGATAGGAGCGTGAAGGCGATCCCGGTGGGCGACCTCGCCTCCTTGGAGAAGCTGCGGGAGATCCTCGGCTCTGCCTGACGCGTTCTGCTCGCTCGAAGGGAAGACGGCGCTCGTGACCGGCGGCTCGCGCGGGATCGGCCGGGCGATCGCGCTCGAGCTCGGACGCGCGGGCGCCGAGGTGGTGGTCGGCTACCGGTCGGACGCCGAGGAGGCGGAGGCGGTGGCGAAGGAAGCCGGCGGCCGCGCCGCGCAGGCGGACGTCGCAGACCCGGATGAGGCAAAGCGCCTCGTCGAGGAGGCGGGCGACCTCGACATCCTCGTCAACAACGCGGGGCTCACCCGTGACGGCCTGCTCGCGCGGATGTCCGACGAGGACTGGCGGGACGTGATCGAGACGAACCTCTCGTCGGTCTTCTACACCTGCCGCGCGGTGACACGCGGGATGATGAAAAAGCGGGCCGGCTCGATCGTAAACGTCTCGTCGATCGTCGGCCTGCACGGCAACTGGGGCCAGACGAACTACGGCGCGTCGAAGGCGGGGATCATCGGCTTCACCAAGTCGCTGGCGCGCGAGCTCGGCAGCCGCAACGTGCGGGCCAACGTCGTCGCGCCGGGGTACGTGAACACGCGCCTGACCGACGTGCTTCCGGAGGAGGCGCGCGACGCGATGCTCGCGAACACGCCGCTCGGCCGGCTCGGCGATCCGGCGGACATCGCCGGGGCGGTACGCTTCCTCTGCTCCGACGAGGCCTCGTTCATCACGGGCGAAGTGCTGCTCGTCGACGGCGGTCTGGGAATGTGAGCAACGGAGCACTCAACGGCAGGCGCAGGGTCGTCATCACCGGCCTCGGCGCCCTGACCCCGCTCGGCAACGACGTCGAGTCGAGCTGGGAGAGCCTGATCGCGGGGCGATCGGGCGCGGGGCCGATCACGCAGTTCGACTCGAGCGACTTCTACGTCCACTTCGCCTGCGAGGTGAAGGGCTTCGATGCAACCGACTTCATCGAGCGGAAGCAGACGCGGCGCATGGACCGCTTCGCGCACCTGATCGTCGCTGCCGCGCGGATGGCGGAGCAGGACGCCGGGCTCGAGATCGCGAAGGAGCCGGACCGGATCGGCGCCGCGATCGCGACCGGGATCGGCGGCCTGAAGGCGTTTCAGGACTGCCATGCCGAGCTGCTCGAGCGCGGGCCCGACCGCGTCAATCCCTTCTCGATCCCGGAGATCATCCCGAACATGGGCGCGGCCTGGGTCTCGATGCAGCTCGGGACGCAGGGGCCGTTGAGCTCGCAGTGCACGGCCTGCGCTGCCTCGAATATGGCGCTCGGAGAGGGCGCGGACGCGATCCGGCTCGGCCGTGCGGACGTGATGCTCTGCGGCGGCACCGAGGCGCCGGTAACCGAGGTCGGCATCGCAGGGTTCACCGCGATGCGTGCGTTGTCGCGGCGCAACGACGCGCCGGAGAAGGCGAGCCGCCCGTTCGACGCGGGGCGGGACGGGTTCGTGATGGGCGAGGCGGGCGCGGTCCTGGTGCTCGAGGAGCTCGAGCACGCGCGGGCCCGCGGCGCCAAGATCTACGCCGAGCTGCTTGGCTACGGCGTCTCGTCGGATGCCCGCCACATCACCGAGCCCGATCCGACCGGCAAGAACCCAGCCCGCGCGATGACGATGGCGTTCGGCGACGCGGGGATCGAGCCGGAGGAGGTTGACTACATCAACGCTCACGGCACCTCGACGCCGGTCGGCGACGCGAGCGAAACACGGGTGCTGAAGATCGCGCTCGGCGAGGAGAACGCGCGCAAGACGCCCGTCTCGTCGACCAAGGGCGCGACCGGCCACTGCCTCGGCGCCGCCGGCGCGGTCGAGGCGATCTTCACGACGCTGGCAGTGAAGCGCGGCGCCTTGCCGCCGACGATCAACTACGAGCAGCCCGACCCGGAGTGCGATCTCGACTACATCCCGAACGAGTCGCGCGAGGCCGACGTGCGCGTTGGGGTCTCGAACTCGTTCGGCTTCGGTGGCCACAACGCCACCATCGTGATCCGCCGCTTCGAGGACTAGCGCAGCCGGGCCCCGGCCCCGCCCGGGGACGAAACGTCACACATCCGGCGCACTTTGCCCTTGACGAAAACCGGTGTCCGACACCGGTTTTGGCGCTTCGAAGCCTAGGTCGCGCAGGCCTTGGCGTAAAAGTTCAGGTATTGGGCGACGTGGGCGTCCCAGTACCGCCCCTCGTGTTCACCGGGCCAGACGTGGAAGCTGACCTTTGCGCCGTCGGTTCGCAGCTCGTCCGCGAGCTTGGTGGCCGCCGGGCGAAAAGGTGGTCCCGGTTACCAACGTCGATCCAGACCGGCGCGTCGTAGGGCGAGCGCTTGCGTGCGATCCCGAGCAGGTTGTGCCGGGTGAAGTCCGTGTCGCTGTCGAAGGCGAACGCGATACCGGCGCCGCCGGGGAAGAAGACCGCCGGCGAGTGCCCGCCGACCGCGCAGAACCGCCTCGGCGCCCGGCCGAGGTCGAGAGCGCCGAAGCCGCCCATCGAGATCCCGCCGATCGCGACCCGGTGCGGGTCGGCGCCGGAGCGGCGGAGCGCAGCCGGAATCGCCTCCTGCAGGACGTGAGAGCCCCAGGGCCCCTCGGCCCGGTCGTGCCACCAGCCCGTGTCGCCCTCGGGGAGCAGGACGACCGGCGCGCGCGCGCCGAGCCGGCGGAGGGCCGAAAGGAAGGCGGCGCTGAGCGTGTCGCTCGGGCTCGCGCCGTACCCGTGAAGGAAGACGAGCAGCGGCCGGCCCTTTCCCCCGCCCGCCGGTGTGACCAGCTCCTCGTACAGCGTCCGGTCCATCAGCGTGCTCTCGAGCGCGAAGTTCGTGACCTTCGGCGGCCCGCCGAGGTCTGTTCGCGTCGAGCCGCAGGCGGCGCAGAGGACGACCGCGAGAGCGGCGAGCGAGAACGCCAGACCCCGTCGCATCCGGCCGATGCTAGCCGCAGGCGTTCGCCTCGGTAAGCTCGCCGGGTGGCCGAGGACCGGTGGGCGACCTTCGACTGCTACGGGACGCTGATCGACTGGAACGGCGGTATCCGCGGCGAGCTGGCCCGCGTCTTCGGCGAGGAGCAGGCGGACGACCTGCTCGCCCGCTACCACGAGCTCGAGCCGCAGCTCGAGGCCGACGGGACGCGCTCCTACCGCGAGGTGCTGACCGAGGCGATGCGTGAGCTCGGCGCCCCGGCTGGCGAGGAGGACGAGCTCGCGCGCTCGCTACCGTCCTGGGCGCCTTTCCCCGAGGTCCCGGCCGCGCTCAAGCAGGCCCGCGGCCGCGGCTGGAAGCTGGCGATCCTCTCCAACACCGACCGCGACTTCATCGAGGCGTCCATGGCGCAGCTCGGCGTCCCGTTCGAGGTCGCGATCGTCGCCTCCGAGATCGGCTCCTACAAGCCCGCGCTCGGCCACTGGCAGGCCTTCGAGCGCGAGACGGGCCGCTTGCCGGACGTCCACGTCGCGGCGAGCCTCTTCCACGACATCGGTCCTGCCGTCGAGCTCGGCCTCCCCTCGATCTGGATCAACCGCCTCGGCGAGCAGCCGGGCCCGCAGCCGACGCGTGAGCTGCAGGACCTCTCGCAGCTGGCCGACACGCTGGAGGAGCTCGCGTGAGCTTCGAGCTGCGAACGCCGACCGTCGATGACGCGCCTGCCATCACTGCGTTCCTTGACGAGCACGGCCGATCGGCCATCGGCGAGAGCGAGATCGGCGAGGCCGAGGTCCGCCATTGGCTCGCGCTCCCGACGATCTGGCTCCAGCTCGCCGAGCGAGACGGAGGCATCGTCGGCTACCTCGACCTCGTGACCGAGGACGACGAGCACTTCGTCGCCGACGTTCGAGCGCTCGACCTCGACGTCGCGGGAGCTTTGATCGACGCCTCGGAGCAGCGCGCCGGCAGTCCGGCTCGCATCCATGGCGTCGCCCAGGGAGATGACGACCTGATTCGCCAGGCCTACGGAGCGGCCGGCTACGAGGTGATCCGGCACTCGCTCCAGATGCGGATCGAGCTCGAAGGCGAGCTTCCCGAGGCGGAGTGGCCTGACGGCCTCGCCGTGCGGAACTTTCGGCCCGGAGAGGAGGAGCGCGTGCATGCGGCGCACCAGGACGCGTTCGCCGACCACTGGGATTTCCATCCGCAGACCTTCGAGCAGTGGCGCGCGTACACGCTCGACCGGCACGACTTCGACCCGTCGCTCTGGTGGCTGGTCGAGGACGGAGACGAGCTTGCAGGGCTTTCGCTCAACTGCTGGCACCTGTCCGCCGACCCCCAGTTCGGCTGGGTGCAGATCCTCGGCGTGCGACCGCCTTGGCGCCGTCGCGGCCTCGGCACCTCCCTGCTGCGACAGTCGTTCCGCGACTTCGCGGCCCGGGGCGCGACCCGCGTCGGGCTCGGCGTCGACGCCGAGAACACCACCGGAGCAGTCAGGCTCTACGAGCGTGCCGGCATGCACGTGCACCGTCGCAACGACGTCTACGAGAAGACGCTGTGAGCCGGCTCCGCGGCCGCTGCCCCGACTGCAACACCTTCACGGCGGTGGCCCTCGGCCCGGGCTACGAGTGCCACGCCTGCGGGCGCGAGTTCGCCGCCGGGATGGTGCGCGTGCCCCGGGCCTGGGGCGACAGCAGCGGGGAGACGATGGCCGAGGCGGCGCGACTGCCGTTTCCGTATCCCGAGGCCGCGGTGGTCGAGGAGGACACCCTCGGCGAGCAGACCCTCGCCGTGGCATCCGAGCTCCCGGAGCGCCCGCTCGTCCTCGGCGGCTGCTGCTGCTCGCACATCGGCGCGGTCGAGGCGCTCGCCGCCCGCCACGGACGCATCGCAGTCGTCTGGTTCGACGCGCACGGCGACCTGAACACGCCGGAGACCTCGCCCTCCGGGAACCTCTGGGGGATGCCGCTGCGGATCATCCTCGACTCGGGCGCGGTTGACCCGCGGGACGTGCTCCTGCTCGGCGCGCGCAACCTCGACCCGCCCGAGAAGGAGCTGATCGCCTCGATCAGCCTCCGCACCGAGCCGGACGAGCTCGACGCCGCGCTCGAGGGAACCGAGGGCGTCTACGTCGCCGTGGACGCCGACGCGCTCGACCCGGAGGGCATCAGCTCGTTCATGCCCGAACCGGACGGGCTTTCGCTCGACGAGACCGAACGGCTCCTGCGCGCGATCGCCGAGCGGGCGCCGGTTCTCGGCGCCGGCCTCAGCGGCCTCGCGGCCGAATCGTCGAATGTCGAGCCCGCTACCCGCCTGCTACGGGCCCTTGGCCTGTAACTCCGAGAAAGGCGACCGGGTCTAAACTCGCGGACGTGTCCGAGCGTATCGACGTCTCCATCGAGCACAAGCACGCGCCGACCGAGGACGGTGGGCGCCCGCATCCGAACACCTGCCCGAGCTGCGGCTCGCACTACCGCGACGACGAGCTCGACGCGAACCTGCGCGTCTGCACGCAGTGCGGACACCACTTCCCGGTGCACGCGCGCGAGCGGATCCGCCAGCTGACCGACCCGGACAGCTTCAGCGAGGAGGCGGCCGACCTGCGCTCCGACGACCCGCTCGGCTTCTTCGACCTGCGTCCCTACACCGAGCGGCTGGCCGAGGCGGAGCTCTCGACCGGGCTCGGCGAGGCGATGGTGATCGGCCGGGCGGCGATCGAGGAGCGCCCCTGCGAGCTGGCCGTGATGGAGTTCGGGTTCATGGGCGGCTCGATGGGCCGCGTCGTCGGCGAGAAGTTCGCGACCGCCTGCGAGAGCGCCGCCGAGCAGGGGATGCCGCTGGTCTCGGTCACCGCCTCGGGCGGCGCCCGCATGCAGGAGGGAATCCTGTCGCTGATGCAGCTGCCGAAGACCGTCTGCGCCGTCGAAGACCTACGCGACTCCGGCGGCACGCTGATCAGCGTGATGGCGCATCCGACGACGGCCGGCGTGCTCGCGAGCTTCGCCAGCCTCGGCGACGTGATCGTGGCCGAGCCGGGAGCGCTGCTCTCGTTCACCGGCCCGCGCGTCGTCCAGCAGACGACGCGCGAGAAGCTTCCCGATGACTTCGGCCTCGCCGAGTCGAACTACCGCCACGGCCACGTCGACGCAATCGTCCCGCGACCCGAGCTGCGCGCGACCGTGGCCCGGCTGCTGAGGCTCTTCGCCAATGGCGCGTGAGGCCGAGGTCAGGCTGCTCGGGCAGCTGAGCCGCCTTCGGAGCCTGCCGCTCCTGCGCGGCGCACGGCTTTCGGGCGAGCTCGACCGGCTGCAGAAGCAGCTCGAGCGGCTCGTCGACGAGCCCAGCGACGAGGAGATCTGGCGCTCCGTCGAGCTGGCGCGCAATCCCGACCGGCCGTACGCGCTCGACTACGTCGAGCGGCTGCTCGAGGACTGGTTCGAGCTGCACGGCGACCGCGCGCACGGCGACGACGCGGCGGTCGTCGCCGGGCTCGGGCGCTTCCGCGACCGAACGGTGGTGCTGATCGGCAACCAGAAGGGCCGCGACGTCAAGGAGCGGACGAAGCGCAACTTCGGCATGGCCTACCCCGAGGGCTACGGCAAGGCGATGCGCGCGATGGAGCTCGCTGACCGGCACGGCTTCCCGCTACTGACGCTGATCGACATCCCGGGCGCCTACCCGGGCGTGACCGCGGAGCAGCACGGTCAGGGCGGCGCGATCGCACGCTCGCAGTCGCTAATGGCGAGGCTGCGCGTCCCGACCGTCGCGTGCATCATCGGCGAGGGCGGCTCCGGCGGCGCGATCGCGACCGCGCTCGCCGACCGCGTGCTGATGCAGGAGAACGCGATGTACACGGTCATCTCGCCGGAGGGCTGCGCGGCGATCCTCTGGCGCGACGCGGGGGAGGCGAAGAAGGCGGCGGCGGCGTTCAAGCCCGACGCCGGCCACTGCCTCGAGCTGGGCGTGATCGACGCTGTCGTTCCGGAACCGGAGGGTGGCGCGCAGACCGACTTCGACGACGCCGCGCGGCTCCTTGGCGATGCTCTGGCCGAGTCGCTCGAAATGCTGGACGGAATGAGCGGCGAGGAGCTTCGGCGGCAGCGGCGTGTGCGTTTCCGCACAATCGGCCAGGTTTCCGCGGCACCCTAGCTCCCGCTTGGAAGAGCCGTTTTAGCGGCTCTTTTCCACATGATCCACAGGCTTATCCCCTGTCCGTACACATGTCGGGGCCGACTTGTAGCCGGCCCCGACAGTAACCCCCCGTTGGGTGGAGAAGCGTTGTAATGCAGACGCCTATCGCTTGAGACTCGTACTACCGCGCCGGCCGCAACGGTAAACCCGAACGTGTAGAAAGGCCCCTGTGAGCCTGCGCGAATACGAGCGGAAGCGCGACCGGAAGAAGACCCCGGAGCCGTTCGGCGGCAAGGGGCGCGCCAAGGCTCTGATCTTCGTCGTCCAGCGCCACGACGCGCGGCGGCTCCACTACGACTTCCGCCTCGAGCGCGACGGCGCGCTCGCCAGCTGGGCGGTGCCGAAGGGCGTGCCGCTCGAGCCCGGCCAGCAGCATCTGGCCGTGCACGTCGAGGACCACCCGCTCGACTACGCGACCTTCGAGGGCGAGATCCCGAAGGGCGAGTACGGCGCGGGCTCGGTCGAGATCTGGGACTCCGGAACCTACGAGCTGGTCGAGGAGAAGCGCGACGGCGGCCTGACCGTCCGGCTGCACGGCAAGAAGCTCGACGGCCTCTGGACGCTCGTTCCCGCGCACCTCGACGGCAAGGAGCAGAACTGGCTGATCCTGCGCAAGCGCGAGGACGGCACCGCCGCGGTCTCCGGCCGGAAGTACGCGCCGATGCTCGCCACGCTCGAGGACGAGAAGCACATGCCGCGCGGCGAAGGCTGGGAGTTCGAGATCAAGTGGGACGGCTACCGGATCGTCTCGCGCGTGGCCGGCGGCGAGGCCGACCTGCGCACGCGCAAGGACCAGGACTACACGAAGCGGTTCGCCAACGTCGCCAAGGAGCTCGTCAAGGCGCTGAAGACGCCGGACTGCGTGGTCGACGGCGAGGTCTGCGCGCTCGACGACGAGGGCCGACCGAGCTTCTCGGCGATGCAGCAGGCGAAGCCCGGCACGCCGATCGTCTACTACCTCTTCGACCTGCTCGAGGTCGAGGGCGAGCCGCTGATCGACCTGCCGCTCTTGGAGCGCCGCAAGCGGCTGCTGAAGCTGCTCGACCGGCGCAACCGCACCGTCCAGTTCTCGGAGTCGTTCGACGACGGAGAGGCGCTGCTCGCGGAGGCGAAGAAGCGGAAGCTCGAGGGCGTGATGGGCAAGCGGCTCGACTCGCGCTACCTGCCGGGCAGGCGCTCCCGCGACTGGCTCAAGTTCAAGGCGCACGCCGAGCAGGAGTTCGTGATCGCCGGCTACACGAAGGGCCAAGGCCGGCGCGAGGGCTCGTTCGGCGCGCTCGTCCTCGGCGCCTACGAGGGCGGCGAGCTCGGCTGGGTCGGCAACGTCGGCACCGGCTTCGACGACGCGGAGATCGAGCGGCTACTGAAGAAGCTGCGCCCGCTCGCGCGCAAGGCCTCGCCGTTCGCGCAGGAGCCGAAGATGCCGCGCGTCCGCAAGAGCGACGTCGTCTGGGTCGAGCCGAAGCTTGTTGCCGAGGTCTCGTTCGCCGAGTTCACGCACGACGGCCGGCTGCGCGCGCCGGTGTACCTCGGCCTGCGCGAGGACAAGGACGCCACGGAGGTCCGGCGCGAGCTCGCCCAGCCCATTCCCGAGGTGATCAAGAAGGGCAAGCGCGTGCTGCGGCTCTCCAACCTCGACAAGGAGTTCTGGCCGGACGAAGGGGTCACCAAGGGCGACCTGCTCGCGTTCTACCGCGACGTGGCGGCGGTCGCCGTCCCGCACCTGCGTGACCGGCCGTTCACGATGAAGCGCTATCCCGACGGCTGGCAGGGCAAGCACTTCTTCCAGAAGGACAAGCCGGCCGGGATGCCGGACTGGATCCCGACGGTGAGCATCGAGGTCACCAGCCGCGAGCGGCCGCGGCAGCGGCGCCGGATCGACGCGCCGCTCGTGAACGACGAGCTGGCGCTGCTCTGGATGGCGAACATGGCCTGTATCGACCTGAACACGTGGTACTCGCGGGTCGACAGGCTCGACCGCCCCGACTTCGTCCTCTTCGACCTCGACCCCTCGCCCGACGTCGGCTTCCCCGAGACGGTGCAGGTCGCGCTGCTGGTCAAGGAGGCGCTGGACACGATCGGGCTGGAGTCGTTCTGCAAGACGAGCGGCGCGGACGGGATCCACGTGCTCGTGCCGATCGAGCGGCGCTCGACCTACGAGGACACGCGCCAGTTCGCCGAGATCGTGGCGGGCGCGCTGGCCGCGACCCACCGCGGCCTGGTCACGACCGAGTGGTCGAAGGCGAAGCGCCGCGGCGTGCTGATCGACGCGAACCAGAACGGCGAGGGCAAGACGATCGCCTCGGTCTACTCGGTACGGCCGAAGGAGGGCGCCCCGGTGTCGACGCCGCTGCGCTGGGACGAGGTGGATGAGTCGCTCGACCCGGCCGCGTTCACGATGGACGTGGTGCGCAAGCGGGTGGCCGAGCACGGCGACCTGTTCGAGGGCGTGCTCACCACGCGACAGTCGCTCGCGAAGGCGCTGAAGGCTCTGCAGTGATCAGAGGTCGCGGCGGCTGAACCCGTAGGCGGCAACCGCGGCCAGGAGTGCGAAGTAGGCCGCCGCCCAGACGCGCACCCAGGGGCCGCCGGTGTAGCCGCCGCCGAACGGCCCGAGCTCGAGCAGGAAGCCGGTCAGGCCGGTCGTCCTCGAGACGATCTCCCGCAGGGCGTCCTGGTAGAGGCCCTCGAACGGGATCAGGTACGCGGCGACCTTCGCCGCGCGTTCGAGGCCGTGCGAGTTGAGGCCGTGGCCGATCGTGCCGAGCAGGCCGGCCACGAGGCCGGCCCCGAAGACCATGAAGACGGCGATCCCGTTCGCGGTCGAGGAGAGGAAGACCGATCCGAGCAGCGACATCGCCGCGACCAGTGCGACCGCGGCGGCGAGCTCGACGCCGGGCGTCACCACGTGGTCGGGCCACCAGTGGCCGGTCAGGCCGACGATCAGCATCGACCCGACGTAGACGATCCCCACGTACGGCACGCAAACCGCGACCGCGCCCAGCCAGCGCGCGAGCAGCAGCGTCGAGCGGCCGATCGGCCTGACGACGAGCGGCTGCAAGAGGCCGCGCTCCGCGTCGCCGCGGACGACTCCGAGGGTCAGGAAGACCGCGAGCACGGTCCCGAGGAAGAGCGTCCCGAACATCGCGAGCCCGAAGACCGTCGCCCCCACGAACGTGCGCGCGTCCACGCCCACGGGTGGCCCGACGTTGCCGAGGTTCGAGTAGAGGAAGTGCACGCCCAGCCAGAAAAGCGTCAGGAACCCGACCGTCAGGATCAGCACGACGCCGAAGACCTTGCGGCGGAGGGCCTCGCGCAGGCCGTAGCCGGCGATCGTCAGCACGGAGCTCACGACGACTCGCCTCCGACGGCCTCGAGGTAGGTGTCCTCCAGCGTCGAGGTGAGAACGCGCGCCTCGTAGATCTTCCGTCCCGCGGCGACGAGCTCCTCGACCAGGCGCGGCACGTCCTCGCGGCCGGCGCCCTCGAACAGGCGCGTGCCCTCGTCGGTCTCGATCTCGACCCCGCGAGGCTTGGCGAGCTCGGCCGGCGAGCCTTCCGTCACCAGCTTGCCGTGGAGGAGGATCGCGACCCGGTCGCAGACGAGCTCGATCTCGCTCAGCAGGTGCGAGTTGAGCAGCACGGAGATCCCGCGGCCGCGCAGCTCCTCCAGGAGCCCGCGGACGGTCCGGCGGCCGACCGGGTCAAGCGCGCTCGTCGGCTCGTCCAGAAGCAGGAGCGGCGGCGAGCCGACCAGCGCCTGGGCAATGCCAAGCCGCTGCTGCATGCCCTTGGACATCTCCTCGACGCGGCGATCGCGGGCGTCCGCGAGGCCGACGAGCTCCAGAAGCTCCGTGCGCTCGGCCGCGCCTCCCTGCGAGCCGGCCAGGCGCTGGTGGAGCTCGAGCACCTCGTCGCCGGAGGCCCAGCCGGGGAAGCGGAACAGCTCGGCCAGGTAGCCGAGCGAGCGGCGCGCCTCGCGTGAGCCGGCGCGCAGGCCGCAGATCTCGGCGGTTCCGGCCGAGGGGCGGACGAGCCCGCAGACGATCTTGACGAGCGTCGACTTGCCGGCGCCGTTCGGCCCGAGCAGGCCGACGAGCTCGCCCTCACGGACTTCGATATCGACCCCGGCGAGCGCCTCGACGGCCCCGTAGCGCTTCGCGAGCCCGCGAACGGCAAGCGCGGCCATGGCGGAACCCTACGTAAGCCCAGCTTGGCAGATGCCGCGGGCACTACTAGAGTCGTGGGCCTCCCCGAGAAGGGCTCACCTAGTGCTGGCGATTGGTGCAGTTAGAAGAATGGCGGCCGCATGGCGGCTCCCTTCGGTCGCGGCCGTGGGGTCGGTAGCAGCGCTCGCCGTCGCCGGGGCTAACGCTGGCTCGAGGTCTGCACCGGCGGTTGCTTACGGACATGAATTCGCGCCCGCGGTCGCCTTCGACGGCACGAACTACCTCGTTGTCTGGGAGGACGGCCGCGGCGCCTACGACGACATCTATGCGGCGCGTGTGAGCCCGGCGGGCGCGATTCTCGACCCGGGTGGAATTGCGATCTCGACCGCGGAGCGCGAACAACGGGAGCCCACGGTCGCCTTCGACGGGGCGAACTACCTCGTCGCCTGGACGGATTACCGGTCTGGCACGAACACCGACATCTACGGAGCGCGCGTGAGCCGGGCCGGCACCGTTCTCGACCCGGCCGGGATCGCGATCCAGACGGCGACAGGTCACCAGGGTCCGCCTACGCTCGCTTTCGGCGGCACGAACTACCTCGTCGCCTGGGATGACGGGGGCCGCATCTACGCCGCACGCGTGAGCCCGGCCGGTGCCGTGCTCGACCCCACCGGAATCGCGATTTCGATGGACCCGAGCGCCCTAAGCTCCTATCCGAGCGTCGCTTTCGATGGCGCGAACTACCTCGTCGCCTGGGGGTCCCGAGGCTACGACATCGCGGGCGCGCGCGTGAGCTTGGCCGGCGCCGTGCTCGACCCGACCGGAATCGCGATCTCGACGGCGGTGGGCTTCCAGTTCCAGAAGTCGGCTGCAGTCGCCTTCGACGGCACGAACTACGCCGTCGCCTGGGAGAGGTCGACCCCGTCCACCAACCCCGACATCTACGGCACGCGCGTGACCCCGGCGGGCGCGGTGCTCGACCCGACCGGAATCGCAATCTCGACTGCGGGGTATCACCAGCGGGCTCCGGCCGTCGGCTCCGACGGCAGCCACTCGCTCGTCGCCTGGGACGACACCCGCTCGGGCACGGGCTTCGACATCTACGGCGCGCGCGTGAGCCAGGCCGGCACGGTCCTTGACGCCGCCGGGATTGGGATCTCGACCTCGGATGCGCGGGGAACCACACCGGCGCTCGCCTTCGATGGCACGAACTACCTGGTCGCCTGGGAGGACCTCCGCCCGGGTGGCAATCGGATCTACGGAGCGCGCGTGAGCTCAGCCGGCGCCGTGCTCGACCCGGACGGGATTCCCATCTCGGCGCCTCCTCCCCCTCCACCTCCGCCTCCGCCTCCCCCTCCACCTCCGCCTCCACCGCCTTCCGCGCGCTGCAAGGTGCCGAGGGTGATCGGCCTCAGGCTCAGCGCGGCGCGTAAGCGGATCAAGGCCAGGCACTGCGCTGTCGGCCGCATCCGGCGTGCTCGCTCGAAGCGAGTGGGCCGCGTCATCGGCCAGAACCCGAAGCCCGGCGCCGTCAAGCGCTTCGGCTTCCCGGTCAAGCTGGTCATCGGTCGACGGCGTTGATGAACTTCACGTAGTAGCCGAGCTCGTCGAAGCCGAGGCGCCGGTAGAGCTCCTTGGGCCAGTCCTCGTAGTCGGCGACGAGGCAGACGAACTCGGCGCCGTCGCGCCGGGCCTCGGCGATCGCAGTCAGGACAACCGCCGTCGCATAGCCGCGCCCGCGATGCTCGTGCAGGGTGCCCACGTCCTCGATCTGCGCCTCGGTCTCGCCCTGGTAGAGGTCGGTGTAGCTGACCGGCTCGCCGTCGACCTCGACCGGGAAGTAGCGGACCCGGAGCCGCTCGGCGATGCGGTGCTTGCCGGCGAAGAGCTGCTCCATCACCTCCGGCGCCGCCCAAGGCTGGCCGCTCACGACCTGGTAGCGCGCCGGCCGCAGCGCCTGCTCC
>Ga0193747_1000281_pt1 | contig 19430 bp, 22 predicted proteins | sample L1m2metaG_FD_143048 | JGI IMG/M metagenome (GOLD analysis project Ga0193747, IMG submission 143048) | Soil microbial communities from a riparian zone of the East river system, Colorado, United States - L1m2 | ecosystem: Environmental > Terrestrial > Soil > Riparian zone | place: USA: East River...
GAGTCCCGATTCCCGGGAGCCGCGTGAGCTGCGCGACGAGATTGTCGACGGTGGGGCCAAACACGTGCCCCATTCTGCCTAGGCTGATCGGACTTACATGCCCGGCAGACCGAGCCCGCCGAGGCCGCCCATCAGCGGGCCGACCTTCGACTCGACGAGCCGCTGGGCCGAGCGCAGCGCCTCGTTCACCGCGGCGAGCACGAGATCGGCGAGCATCTCGGGGTCGTCTGGATCGATCGCCTCCTTCGCGATCTTGATCTCCACGATCTCTCCGGCGCCGTTCGCGGTCACGGTCACCATGCCACCGCCCGCGGTCGCCTCGACCGTCTCGTTCGCGGCCTCCTCCTGCACCTTGGCGAGCTGCTCCTGCATCTCCTGCGCCTGCTGCATCAGCTTGTTCATGTCCATGACGGCGGCTACTCCTCCACTTCTTTGGCGTCGAAGGTCTCTTTCATCAGCTCGAGCACGCCCTCCTCGTCGAGCGGCGCCTCGTCGGCGGCGGGGCGCTCCTCGTCGTCCTCCCCGGTTGCGAACGCGAGGCCGAGCCGTCGCCCGGTCACCTCGTAGAGCGCATCCTGGAGGAGCGTCGCGTTCTTGGGCTCCTCGGCGAGATTGCGGTGGAAGGACGCCGCCGCAGGGAACTCGAGCGTCAGCGTGTCCTCGGCGAGCACCGAGGGGCGCGCGCTCTTGAGCACGGCAGCCGTCGGAACGGACTTCTCCTCGACCGCCGGGAGCACCGTGCGCTGCCACGCCTCCTGGAGCTGCTCGAGCTCGAGCGACGGCTTCGTCGGCGGCGGCTCGTTCGTCGGCGGCTTGGCGACGGCAACCGTGCGCTCGGGCGCGACCGCGCTCACCTGCGCAGGGCCGCGCGTCTCGAGCTGCTCGAGCCGGAACGCCACCGACTCGCGTGAGAGATCCGCCGCAGGACGTGTGACCTTCACGAGCGCGAGTTCCAGCGGGAGCCGGGGATCGCCGCCCTGGCGCATGTCCTCCACGGCCACCGCGAGCAGGTCGCAGAGGCGCAGCACGGTTGCTTCGCCGAGCTGGTTCGCCTGCTCGCGCAGCTTTTCGCGCGTCTCCTCCGTCACCGGCAGCGTCTCGGGCACTTCGCCCATGTGCTGGACGAGCATCAGGTGCCGCAAGTGCTCGAGCAGATCCGTGACGAGCCTCCCAAGATCCTGTCCCTGCTCGGAAAGGTCCTCCACGAAGGTGAGTGCGCCGGCCGTGTCCTGGTCGACGACGAGGTCGCAGATGCGGAAGAGCGCCTCCTCCTCGACCGCGCCGAGCAGCTGCAGCACGGACTGGACCGTCACCGCGCCGCCGGTCGCCGCGGTCAGCTGGTCGAGCGTCGAGACGGCGTCGCGGTACGCCCCCCGCGCAGCGCGTGCGATAAGCGCCAGCGCCTGGTCAGGCACGTCGATCTGCTCGCCGTCGGCGACCCAGCGCAGGACGCGCACGAGCTCGGGCAGGCGAGGCCGCGAGAAGACGAAGGTCTGGCACCGCGACCGCACGGTCGGCAGGACCTTCCCGAGATCCGTGGTGCAGAAGACGAAGACGAGGTGCGGCGGCGGCTCCTCGATCAGCTTCAACAGCGCGTTCCAGGCGGCATCCGTGAGCTGGTGCGCCTCGTCGAGGATGTAGACCTTGTAGCGCCCCTCGGCCGGCTGGAGGACGACGCGCTCGCGGATCTCGCGGATGTCGTCGATGCCGCGCTGCGAGGCCGCGTCCATCTCGACGACGTCGAGCGACGTACCCGCCGCGATCGCCTGGCAGGCGTGGCAGACCTTGCACGGGGTCGCGGTCGGACCCTGCTCGCAGTTGAGCGCCTTTGCGAGGATTCGCGCCAGGGAGGTCTTCCCGGTGCCGCGGGGGCCGGCGAACAGATAGGCCTGGCGGACCTGGCCCGCGGTGATCGCGTTCTGCAGCGTTCGGACGACCGGCTCCTGACCCACGACCTGGTCGAAGTCGAGTGGGCGGTACTTCCGGTAAAGAGCAGCCACGGTTCGATTCTAGGGCCTTACGACCTCCTCATACGGCGTCTCTACGATGCCGCGCATGGACCGCCGAGATTTCCTGGAACGTGCAGGGGGATTCGTGGTCGTCGCCGGTTTCGCCGGCCCGTTTCGGATCGCGGAGACCCTGCGCGACCCGCGGCTGCGCGAGCTCGACAAGCTCGTCCAGGGCGACGTGCTCGGGCGCGCCGACGACGGCTACGACGCCGCGCGCCAGGTCTACCTGAGCCGGGTCGGCACGCAGCCGTTCGCGATCGTCTACGCCGAGAGCGCGCGCGACGTGCAGCGCACGATCCTCTGGGCTCGCAAGCACGATCTGCGAATCGCACCGCGCTCCGGCGGACACAGCTACGCCGGCTACTCCCTGTCCCCGGGCGTGGTCGTCGACGTCTCGCGGCTGAACAAGATCGCCGTCGGCGCGGGTCAGGCCACCATTGGAGCAGGGGCAAAGCTCTACGACGTCTACGCGACGCTCGCGGACCACGGCGTCACGGTCCCAGCCGGCTCCTGTCCGACGGTGGGGATCGCCGGTCTCACCCTCGGCGGTGGCCACGGCTACTCGGCGCGCAAGCTCGGCCTGACGTGCGACTCGCTGCGCGAGGTCCGGATCGTCACGGCCGGCGGCAAGGTGCTGGCCGCGAACGCGAAGCAGCACTCCGATCTGTTCTGGGCGTGCCGCGGCGGCGGGGGAGGGAACTTCGGGATCGCCACGTCGTTCATCTTCCGAACGCACCCCGTGGGGAACGTCGCGACCTACAGATGCTCCTGGCCTTGGGCGCAGGCGAAGCAGGCGATCCGCGGTTGGCAGAGCTGGGCACCACGTGCGCCGGCGGAGCTCATGTGCGTCATCGACCTCCTCTCGGGCTCCACGTCCCCGACCGTCACTTCGGGTGGCCAGTTCTTCGGGTCCGAGGCGCGGCTCAAGGCGCTCCTCTCGCAGCTGTTCGCCGCCACCGGCCAGCCGGCAGGACTCACGGTCAAGACGCGGTCCTTCATCGACGCGCAGCGCTACTGGGCGGACTGCCGCGACGCAGCCGATTGCAAGGCTTCCGTGCACGCGACGTTCAAGGCGAAGTCCGACTACGTGAAGAAGCCACTCCCCGGAGCTGCGATCGACGTGCTCGTCGCGGCGATGGACAGCCACCACGCGGATTCCCGGCTCGGCGGGGCGGCCATCCTGCTCGACGCTCACGGCGGCGTCGTCAACCGGGTCCCCGGGGACGCGACGGCCTTCGTCCACCGCGATGCGCTCTTCTCGATCCAGTACATCGCTTCGTGGGGCTCGAGCACCGTCGCGCAGGCCAATCTCGGCTGGATCCAGAAGCTGTACGCCGACATGCGCCCGAACGTCTCGGGCTTCGCGTACCAGAACTACATCGATCCCGACCTCGTGACCTGGAAGCACGCGTACTACGGGACGAACCTCCCGCGCCTCGCGCGCGTGAAGCGGAAGTACGACCCGAACAACGTGTTCCGATTTGCGCAGAGCGTTCCGCTACGCGCTTAGGGGTCCCTTCGGATCAGCCCGATCAGGCGATCGTGGACTTGCTCCGGGTGCGCGAGAGCGACCTTCCCGAGCACGGCGGCCAGGCGATCGGTGAGCTCCTGTGGATCGTCGGACGGACTAAGCGGCGGCAGCAGCAGGCCGACCTGCCGATAGCCGCGACGCAGCACGAACGCCGGGATGACGACCGCATCGGTCTCGACTGCGAGCCGCCCGACGCCGCTCGCGACGCGGACCGGATGCCCAGCCAGCGTCGTCTCGGTAGTGCCTCGCGCATCCCCCGCCATCCACACGACGTCGCCACGGCGGAGCAGTTCCCGAAGCACCGCGTACGAACCCGGCTTCCGGACCCAGCGGCAGCCGGCCTCCTCGACCCAGCGATTCTGAGCGACCACCCAGCGACCGACTCTCCCGTCGAGCCCAGGCTCGCCGACGCGGTGACCGCCCGCGACATAGACCTTCGTTCCGCGCGCCGCCAAGCCGTGCACAAGGGCGAGGAACGGCCCGAGATGCGCGCTCGCGAGGATGACGCCGCGTCGCTCGGCCCGCGCCTGCTCCAGATGCTCGAGCCCTTCGATCTCCAGCCTGCGTTGCAACCACGGCCGCCATTGCAGCTCGGCTCGCACCGCTTCGTCGACGACCCGGCGCCGAGCGGCACGGTCGTCCACCGGCCTTCCGAGCAGCGTCTCGAGGTCGCGTCGCGCGGCCTCCCGGCGTGCGCGCAGAAGCCGCGACTCCCCCCAACCGCGCATGGCGGCCAACCGGAGTGCGACGGGACTGGGGAGCAGCCGATGGAGGGCCGGCGTGCCGTACAGGCGGACCAGGGCGCTCTGGTTGGTCGCCTCGAGCAGGTGGGCCAGCGGCCGCTCGACCTCGGTCAGGGCGTCGTCGGGATGCACGGCGGGACTTTAGGAGGGTTTGGTGGAACGTCGCTCGTTGTCGGGGTGCGATGGTCGTTCCGAGGCAAGGACGCAGGGAGCCTCGATAGCAGCGCTATCGGGGCGACTGAGGACGCCGCCTCGGGGCGAGCAGCGCGGCCCGGCGGCACAGCGATGTTTCGCCATACCCTCCTATAGCGCAGCTGCCACGGCTTCCGCGAGCAGCGCGGGCTCTGAGAGCGAGGCGCAGTGCCCGCAGTCGACCGTGACGACCGTCGCGTCGAGTCGCGCGGCGAGCTCGTTCGCCAGCCGCGGCGGGCAGGCAGGACTGCGCCCGGCACGCAGGATCGTGGCGCGCGCCGGGCTGCCGGCCGGGCGGTCCGGCAGGGGCTCCGGCCGGCCGAGGACCCGTAGCGTCGAATGGATAGTCGGCTCGTCCGAGCGCAGGTGCGAGCGCGCGTTGCGCCCGCGCGCGACCTCGTCCAGATCGGCCGTCAGCGGGTACTCGGCCATCAGCGCCACGAGCCGGTCGAAGTCGTGCTCGAGGTACGGCGAGATCAGCTGCCGGTAGGCCTCCTTCCGCGTCTGCGCGCGCGTCCAGGCCCAGCGCCAGAGGACATCGACGTCGAGCAACGGGTCGACGACGACGACCGCGGTAACGCTGTCCGGCTCGGCATTCCACAGGAGGCGGGCGAGGTCGCCTCCGAACGAGAGCCCGCAGATCGCCATCGGCCTGGCCGCCCGGACCAGCGGCAGCAGGTCGTCGACGTAGTCGCGAATCGATTCGACCGGGCCCGGAGGCGATTCGCCGTGGCCGCGCAGATCCGGCAGCACCGTGCGAACCCGTCCGGCGAGCGCGTCCGCCACCTCGTACAGGTGGTCACGGCTCGCGCCGAGGCCGTGGAGAAGCAACAGCGTCGACTGACCGGATCCCCGTTCCTCGACCGCGAGCTCCACTCGCTCCATCATGATGCCGCGGGTGGCCAGGGTGCTCTTCTTTCCGCTCGCGCCCGGTCCGGGTCTCTCCCATGTCGGCGCCTGCGTCGCCGTCGCAGACGAGCTCGAGCGTCGCGGCCACGAGACGGTGCTGGCCTATGGGGGAAGCAGGCCCGAGCTCGTAGCCGGGTGGACGAGGCGGCTCGAGCGCGTCGAGGAGATCCCGTACGAGCGAACAGTCGGGGACAGCGCCGCCGGGTGGTACGAGCCGGGCGACCTCGAGCGGCTTACACGCGGCGACCTCGAGCTTATCGAGCGCGTTCGTCCCGACGTGGCCGTGGTGGATCTCCGCACGAGCGCGTCGATGGCCTGCGAGGTGAGCGGGGTTCCGGATCTCTCTCTGATGCACTTCCTCCGACTTACGGCGTGGTACAGGGAGCCTGATCCCTGGAGACTGCGAGCCCGCGAGCTCCGTCGGCCGCAACGTCTCCCGCACGCGTTTCGCCGGTGGCTCGATCGCGATCCCGGCGGGGGCAAGACGCTTCGTGCTGCCTTGGGGGCGGCCCGGGTCTCGCTCGGGCTGCCGGGGACCGGGTCGCCCTGGGAGGGCCGGCTGGTTGCGTGTACGACGACGCCGTGGCTCGATCCGGCGGACCTGCCACCGAACTGGCGCTACGTCGGACCGATCTCGTGGTCCGCAGGCGGCATCGGGCCAGAGCCCGACCGAGGGTCTCGGCCGCTCGTTGTTGCCGTCGAGAGCACGACGGGACCGAGCCCCCTTCTCCCGCGAGTCCTGCGCGAGCTCGCCGACGAGCCGGTCGACCTCGTTGCAGCAGCCGCCGGGCGGGAAAGCATCGACGACCTACGTCTCGTCGCACCGCGGGCGCGCATCGAGCGCCTCCTCCCAACCACCGCCTGGCTCGAGGCCGCCGACGTCGCGATCGTGGAGGGCGGTTACCAGACTGCGTGCGTCGCGCAACGCGCCGGGACGCCGCTGATCGTCGTTCCGCACCGTGCTGACCAGTGGGCCTGGGCCGACAGGGTCGAGAGGCTCGGGAGCGGTGTTGCGCTCCGTCAGCCGGTCGCTCCTGGGGCGGTGCGTCGGGCCGTAAGGCGAGTGCTTCGGGACAAGCGCTACCGGGAAGCGGCAGAGCGGGTCGGCGTCCATCTGCAGGACTGGGACGGAGCGAGAGCCACGGCCGATCTCGTCGAGGGTCTCGTCGCTTCGTGAAGGTGCTCGCGTGCGTGTCCGGCGTGGGCCGCGGCCATGCGGCGCGCTCGCGGCCGCTTCTCGAGGCGCTCGTCGCCCGGGGGCACGAGTGCGTGGCCGCGACTCCGGGGCGGCGCGCAGCCGCACTGCTGGAAGACGTGTGTCCCGTGCTTCGTTCGCCCCCCGATTTCGGCGCAGCGGTCTCCCCGGCCGCGCGCGAGCGCGTCGCATTCACGCTGATCTACGACTTCGAGATGGCGTTCGCCCACTACCAGCGAGACGTTCGTGCGTCGACCACCGCGGTCGTTGCGTTTGTCGCGTCCGCGGTCGACGCCGTCCGACCGGACCTGGTGATCGTCGATCAGATCCCGCCTGCCAGCGCGGTTGCGCGCGACCGGGGCGTGCCCGTCGTCCAGGTGACCCACGGGCCGCTCGTTCCCGAGTGCGACCCATGGGCTTACTGGCTCGGCGCGCGGCCCGACGAGTTGCAGGTGCCGCCCGTCCTTCCCGCGGTGAACGAGGCGCTTGCGACCGCGCGCGTCGCTCCGATCCAGCAGGTGAACGAGCTGCTGGAGGGCGACCTGCTGCTCATTCCCGGGTCGGAGGTCCTCGGCACCTCCGACGGGGCCCTGCACGTCGATCTGCCCGCGCTCCTGCCGCCCGACGAGCTCGAGCATCCGGAGTTGCCGGCCGGGTCGAGGCCGCGCGTAGCCGTGCTGCTTGCAACTGCGCGGACTCAGGTGGCGGAAAGCGTCCGAGGGATCGTCGCCGCCGGAGGCGAGGCGCTCGTCGTCGAAGGAGAGGCAGCCGCCGCGGAGAGCGGACCGGCGGTGACGATCCTGGGCCGTGTCCACATCAAGGAGCTGCTCCGATCCGTCGACGCGGTCGTGCATCACGGCGGAGCGGGATCGGTGCTCGAATCGCTCGCGGCGGGGACGCCTTCGGTGGCGATTCCGACCCACACCGAGCAGGAGTTCAACGCGAGGCGGCTGGCTGCCACCGGGGCGGGAATCCTCGTGCCGGTGAACGACGGGCCGCTCGAGACGCTGCGGATCCAGGACCGGTTCGTCACCCTCGGCCACCGGCGGACACACGGCCTGGCGGCTCGCGTCACGGCAGCTCTGGCCCAGCTTCTCCAGGGCACGCACGGCGAGGCCGCTGCCCGCCAGCGAGCGGCCGGCTCGTCGTTGATTTCGGTCGAGCTGGCCGTGGACGCGATCGAGGCGTTGGTGCGTTAGCGTCGCGGCCGTGCACCTCGGCCTGATCCTCCCGAACTATGGCGAGAACCTCGCGGCCGAGCGGTTGGCCGCCGTCGCGGTCGCCGCGATCGAGGCGTTGGTGCGTTAGCGTCGCGGCCGTGCACCTCGGCCTGATCCTCCCGAACTATGGCGAGAACCTCGCGGCCGAGCGGTTGGCCGCCGTCGCGGTCGCCGCGGAGGAGTCCGGCTTCGACTCGGGCTGGGTCACTGACCATCTGGTCGTTCCCGACGAGCACGCGCCGCCGAGGCGCTCGTGGCGCTCGGCTTCCTTGCCGGCCGGACGCGGCGGCTCGAGCTCGGCGTCTCGGCGCTGATCGTGCCGCAGCGCAATCCGCTCGTCGCGCTGAAGCAGCTGACGAGCCTCGACCTGCTCTCGGGCGGGCGGATCGTGACCGCGGTCGCGGCGGGGTGGATGGAAGGCGAGTTCGAGACGCTCGGCGCCTCCTTCGAGCAGCGCGGGAAGCTGCTCGACGACTGGTTGCGACTGGCCACCTCGGTCTTCGAGCAGATGCCGGGCCACGTCCACTACGAGGGCTCGCTGCTCTCGGTGGACGGCTGGCTCGCGCCCGCGCTCGTGCGGCCGGGCGGGCCTGAGCTCTGGGTGGCGGGCGTGTCCCGCGCGACCCTGCGCCGGGCGGCCATGACCGGTGCCTGGCACCCGGTCGCGCTGCCGGTGGACGAGTTGCGGACGATGGCCGCCGAGTTGCGTGAGCGTCGGGCAGACAGCCGTGTGATCCTCCGCATCAACGTGTTCCAGGTGGACGAGCCGCAGACGGGGGAGGACGAGCGCGGCCGGCACGCGATCGCCGGCCCTCCGGAGTGGGTCGCGGAGCGCCTGTCCGAGTACGTCGAGGCCGGTTGCGACGGATTCGTCCTGAACCTCGAGTACGAGAGCCCGGACCTCGAGGAGCGTGTGCGCCGTTTCGCGGCGGAGGTCGTCCCGCTCCTTGAGAGGTAGCTACGATTCGCATGCCGCGGCACTGAGAGTGTGTGAACCGCGTCAGGACCGGGAGGTAGCGGCGCTCAACCCGAGGAAGTCGCGCTTCGCCCTCAACTTCATCGGGATTCTCGAGGCCTCGCGGTTGTGAGCCGACGCTGGCGGAGCCAGCATCGGCGCGAACTTCCAGAGTGCAGCCGCTACCATTCGCGGGCCGCGGGAGTGGGAGTGTGTGAACCGCGTCAGGACCGGGAGGTAGCAGCGCTAAGCATTCCTCCTACGTCCCGCGGTCTAGCTTCGGGCGCATAGCTCAGCGGGAGAGCGCTCGCTTCACACGCGAGGTAGCACGGGTGAACCCATGGTTCCCCCGTGAGCCCCCTCCTTGGATAGCGCGCTGAACGGCGCCGGCGCGGGCTGCGCTCGGGCAAAGCCCGGCTCCGCCCCGCGAGCGCCAGCTCGTAGACAGGCTCGCTAACCTTGCGCGGCTGGGGCGCATAGCTCAGCGGGAGAGCGCTCGCTTCACACGCGAGAGGTCCCTGGTTCGATCCCAGGTGCGCCCATCCCACCCGACGGTCAGCCCTGGTTGACGTACGCGGCCTTGAGTGAATTACTTCTGTCGAACGCATCTCAAAGCGGAGGATTCCCATGCGAGTGAAGTGGCCGTGGAGCTTGTGTCCGGACACCTATGTAGATCCGGCAGCGGGCGTGACGTGCGAACGAGCCGCGACGGCCGTGAACACCAATTTTCTCGTGTACTACGAGTACACGTGCCACTACCAATGCGCTGGGCCGCCGCCGTTCACGACGAGCTATAGCCGGAAGCGGGTTCTGTTCATTTTCGACTTCGACGACTGAAAGGCGTCGCGCTGCGCCGGTTTTTTCACCGTCGCTTCGCCGTGCGCTTCTTGCCCCAGTCTCGCGGCTGGGCGCCGACCTGTTCCAGGATCGTCTCCAGCATCTCGAATGACGACAGGACGTGCTCCCGCGCGAGCTGCCTCGCGCCTGCCGGTGAGCCCGCGGCCAGGGCGGCCCGGATTGCCTTGTGCTGCTCGTCGTTTCGCAGGTACAGCCCGTCGATCGAGTGGTCGCCAGGCGCCCAGACCGCCGGGCCGCTGAACGTTCGCCGCGCGCTCTTCGCGAGCTGCTCGACGAGGGGCGACTCGGCGACCCGGTAGATCACGTCGTGGAAGGCGTGGTTCGCGCGCACCCAGTCGCCCATCACGGTGCGCCGTTCCTCGCCGGGCTCGCGTGCGCGCAGCTCCTGGGTCAGACGCGAGAAGCGCTTCGCCGCCGCATCGAGCTCGTGGAGGGACTCCTCGGTCATCTTCGCCGCGGCGATCTCGGTTGCGAGCGACTCGAGCTCCGCCCGAACGAGGAACGCCTCGTGCAGCTCCTCCCGGGAGATCGTCCGCACGCGCACGCCGCGGTTCGGCACGAACGAGACGAGGCCGAGCGCGGCCAGTCGCCGCAGCGCCTCGCGGATCGGCGTCCGTGACACCCCGAAACGCTCGGAGAGCTGCTCCTGCCTCAGCACCGTTCCCGGCTCGAGCTCGCCGGAGACGATCGCCTCCTCGATGACGAGCGCGATGTCGTCCGCCTTCGTCGAGTCGGTGGTCACCGCCGTAGAGCGTACGGCGGGGCTACTGGACGCGGATCGTGAAGTCGAGCCTCTTCACGCCGCCCGGCCCGGCAACCTCGGCCCGGAAGACGAGTCCCTTGCCGCGGTCGACGCGCGGCCAGACATAGGTCTGGCGATAGACCCCGCGGAACTTGTTCCAGCCGACCGTGTCGATCCTGCGGCCGTTCAGGAGCACGAAGCGCTTCGCGCTCGCCTGGATCGGGTTGCCCGCGGGCAGGTTTCGGACGTAGATGGCGTACTTCCACGGCACGCCTGCCTTGGGCGTGTGCGTCGGCGCGGCGATCGTCGCGGTGAAGCGCAGCTTTTGCAGGCTGGACGCGCCCAGCGGGGCGGTCAGGAGGACGCCGACCGATCCGGCGCAGACGAGGAGAGTCAGTCGTGAGCGCATGGCGAGACTCTAGCCGGGCGCGTTTACGGAAAACGTAAAGGTTGCCCTGCCGGAATCGGGACGGTCCTTCGACACTGTGCGACACTTGCTAGCGAACGCCCGCGTCGCGGGCCGCCTCGGCGAGGAGCCCCACCATCGAAAAGCACAAGAAACGGGTCGTCGAGAACGAGATCCTCTTTCGCGACGTCAACGAACGCCTGAAAGCGGTTTCGGAAGGGTTCGGCGACGTGCTGCCCGAGTTCGACATTGTCTGCGAGTGCGGGGAGGCCGTCTGCACAGAGCGGATCTCGATGACGTTCGACGAGTACGAGCAGCTGCGGACAGACGGAAAGCAGTTCGCCGTGCGGCCGGGGCACGAGTCGCTCGACATCGAGACGATCGTCGAGGATCACGGCGGCTACCTCGTCGTCCGCAAAGACGCCGGTCGCGCGGCCGAGCTCGCGCGCGAGAGCGATCCGCGCGCAGCGCGGTGACCGAGGCCCACGCGCCGGTCGACGCCGAGGCGCTCGCCGCGGACAACGCTGCGCTGAGGGAGGAGGTGTCGCGGCTCGAGGCCGCGCTGCGGGGCCTTCCGTTCGGCGTGGTCGTGGCAGCCGCGCCGTCCGGCCGCGTGCTCGTCACGAGCGGGCGCGCGGACGACCTCGTCCACCGCGCCGACCGTCACCCGATGACCCTGGAGGACTACGGGCGCTTCGAGGCCTTCCGCCCGGACGGAAGCCCTGTCGAGCGCGGAGAGTGGCCGCTCGTGCGGTCGCTGACCACCGGCGAGGTCGTGGTCGGCGAAGTGCTCGAGACCGTGCTCGACGACGGCACGCACGCGGTCTTCGAGATCGCCTCCAGGCCGATCAGGGACGATGCGGACGAGATCGTCGGCGCTGTCGCGACCTTCGAGGACGCCACCGACCGCGAGCGGCGCACCCGCGCCGAGCGCGAGTTCGTGACGAATGCGGCGCACGAGCTGCGCACGCCCCTGACCGTGATCGCGAGCGCGGTCGAAGTGCTGCAGGCCGGAGCCAAGGACGATCCCGAGGCCCGCGATCGGTTCCTCGACCACATCGACCGCGCCACGGACCGCCTCGGCCGCCTCGGCCGGGCGCTTCTCACACTTGCGCGGACGCAGACCGGTCAGGAGCCGGCGAAGCTCGACGTCGTGGCGCTCTGCCCGTTGCTCCAGTCGATCGCGGAGGAGATCATCCCGGTCGAGGAGGTCGTCGTGGACGTGAGCTGCGACGCCGACGTCGCCGCGCTCGCCAATCGCGACCTGCTCGAGCAGGCGTTGTCCAACGTGGCCCGGAACGCCGCGATCCACACGACGAGCGGCTCGATCAGCCTCGCCGCGCATCCTGGAGACGGCAGTGTTGCGATCGAGGTCACCGACACAGGGCCGGGCGTGTCCCCCGAGGACCGCGAGCGCATAACGGAGCGCTTCTACCGGCCGGCCGGCACCGAAGTCGAGGGGTTCGGGCTCGGGCTCAGCATCGCGGCCGAGTCCGTGCGCGCCAGCGGCGGGAGCCTCGAGCTGGAGGCGGTCGAGCCGCACGGAACCCGCGTGCGGGTGACGCTTCCGCTGGCGCGGCTCGTGAGCGCATGACGGAGCGCATCCTGGTCGTCGACGACGAGGCCGCCATTCGCGAGACGGTCGGCTACGCGCTGCGGGGCGAGGGCTACGAGGTCTCGGACGCGGCCGACGGCGAGGAGGCACTCGAAGTGGCCCGCAGCAACGGGTTCGACGTCCTCATCCTCGACCTGATGCTCCCCAAGCTCTCCGGCGTCGAGGTCTGTCGCCGCCTCCGGGCGGAAAGCGACGTGCCGATCCTGCTCCTCACTGCCAAGGACGCCGAGGTCGACCGGGTGCTCGGGCTGGAGGCCGGAGCCGACGACTACGTCACGAAGCCCTTCTCGATGGCCGAGCTCGTGAGCCGCGTGCGCGCGATTCTGCGCCGCCGCCAGCTCGACCGCAGCTCCGGGGCGCTCGTCCATCGAGTCGGGGGGCTGACGCTCGATCTCATCCGCTACGGGGCGCAAGTCGAAGGTCGGCCCGTCAACCTGACACGCTCCGAGTTCAAGCTGCTCGCCCTGCTCGCCGCCGAGCCCGAGCGGGTCTTCTCGCGCCGCGAGATCATGCAGCACCTCTGGGAGAGCTCCTACGTCGGCGACCAGCGCGCCTGCGACATCCACGTGTCGAACATCCGCAGGAAGATCGAGCTCGATCCGGCGCGTCCCGAGCGGCTGCTCACGGTTAGGGGCGTCGGCTACCGCCTCGTCGCGGTGTGAGCAAACCCATACAGAGCAGGGTCTAGAGCGCTCACAAGCCTCGGATTAGCGTGCCGGATTGTGGAAAGCCTGGAGTACGTGAACCTGGAGCTGACCGTTGCCGAGCTCGATCCCGGGACCTTCGTGGTCACCGCGACCGGCGAGCTCGACGTGTGGTCTGCGGCGATGCTCGACGAGGAGCTCGAGCGCACGCGGGAGCGCAGCGGATCCGGGGCGCTGATCGTCGACCTGACGGCCGTGCCGCTGATCGACTCCGTCGTGCTCGGCGTCCTCGTCCGTCACGCGAAGCAGCTACGCGCGGCGGGGAGGGAGCTCGTGCTGGTGACCGACGATCCGCGGACCGTGCGCGTGATCGACATCACCGGCCTCGGCTACCTGTTCGGAATGACGCGGTCGCTCGCCGATGCGCTCGCGGCGGGGAGGGCCGCATGAGCGCCAGCGCCGCACGCGTCGATCGCCAGCCTCAGGACTTGATCGCGACCCTTGTCGGAACGGTGGAGTCGCTGCGCCGCGAGAACGAGCAGTTGCAGGCCGCGCTGATCTCGCGGGTCGCGATCGAGCAGGCCAAGGGCGTGCTCGCCGAGCGGCTCGAGATCGGGCCCGAGGATGCCTTCGTCCTGCTCAGGGGCGCGGCGAGGTCGAGCCGCATGAAGCTGCACGACTTGGCCCGTAAGGTCATCTCCTCGCGCGAGACGCCTGCGGAGATCCGCGTGGTGCTCGAGCGCTGGGAGCAGCGCCTCGACGCGACCGCGGTTCGTTAGGTTTCCGCACCCATGGGCGACCGGACGGCCGAGCTGGTCGCGCGGAACGATGCGACGTTCCGCGAGGCCAACGAGCACATTGCGGAGCGGGCGGACGCCCACGGTGTCGACGGGCTCATCCCTTTCATCTGCGAGTGCGCGGAAGAGTCGTGCAAGGAGATCGTGCGGCTGACATCCGCCGAGTACGAGCACGTTCGATCCGACGGCGCGCATTTCCTGAACGCGCACGGACACGTCGCCGCGGCGGGGCCGCACGCGCACGTCGTCGAGGAACACGACCGCTACACGATCGTCCAGAAGGTCGGCCACGCCGGGGAGATCGTGCGTGAGCTGGACCCGCGCGATTCCTGAGCCGCGTCTGGCGATCGCAGGCATCGTGTAGGCAGCCGAGGCACGCGACGAGCGCGCCGCGAGGCAGAGTGTGACGTGACGTGGCTCGGCGCCGTATATGGGACGTGCACGCGGTCTCGACTTCCTTGCCCGGCTTCCTCGGCGCGCGGTCGCCCGCGCGACCGGAGTTCGCGGCCGTGGCCGAGGCCTCGCTCGACGGGGTCTATCGCTATCTGCTGTACCTGACGCGCGACGCAGCGCTCGCCGAGGACCTGACCGGCGAGACCTTCGAGCGCGCGCTGCGCTCGTGGCGCCGGTATGACCCGCGCCGCGGCGAGCCGATCGGTTGGCTCTGCCGGATCGCGCGCAGCGTCGCGCTCGACCGCTTCCGCGCGGACGAGCGTCGCCGCGCCCGCGAGCGCCGGTACGCAGCGGGCGCGAGCGACGTCTCCGAGGCCCCGTTCGTCGAAGGGCTCTCGCCCGAGCTCGAGCGCGCCCTTGGCGGGTTGTCGGCGGCGGACCGCGAAGTGATCGTCCTGCGGGTCGTCCTCGAGCTCGACGCGGCCGAGACCGGGCGATTGCTCGGGATCAGCGCCACGGCGTCCACGACTCGACTCAACCGAGCCCTTCAGCGGCTCGAGGAACGAATGGAGAGCAATGCCCTCGCCTGAGCTAATCGACTTCGACCGCCGCTTCGAGCAGATCGTCCGCGAGTTGCGCGCCACCGCGCCCTCCGCGCCGGAGAGCGTCCGCAGCCGCGTGCGCGAGCTGGCCGCCGCACCCCTTCCCGAGCCTCCGTTGCGCCGTCGCTTCGGCGGACGCCGGGTGGCATTCGTGCTCGTCCCGGTCTGCCTACTGGGAGTCGTCGCCGGTGCGCTCGTCGCCGGACGCGGCGGTGGAGGCGGCACGCCCTCGGCGGTGCGGGCGGCCAGGACGGTCGGGGCAGGTGAGGACGCACTGCGCACCAGGCCTGACTGGCGTACCTCCGGAACGAGCACACAACAGCAGTTTCAGCTGCAAGCAGCGGACAAGCCGCATGCACTCGGCGGAGTCGTCCACGGTGCAGCCCAGGGTGGCGCGGCGGCGGGCAAGAAGTTCGCGCCCGCGACACTGCCGCCCGCGCAGGGCCGTCTCCAGCACTACGACGTTTCGCTGAGCCTGCGCGTTCGCGACCAGGATGCGCTCTCGAAGGCCACGAACCAGGCGATGCAGCTGGCGCGCGGCTTCGGCGGCTTCGTCGCCGGCGTGGAGTACTCGAGTGCCGAAAACACGCGGGGTGACGCGCTCCTCACGCTGCGCGTGCCGATCGGGAAGATCGACCAGGCGATCGCGCGCTTCTCGAAGCTGGGCAAGATTCGTGCCCAGCACGTCTCGATCCAGGATCTGCAGGCGACCGTCAACGCCCAGAACCAGGCCATCCTCGACACTCGCAAGTCGATCGCGAGCCTGCAGGAGAAGCTCGGCGGAAGCCTCCCGGCGGCACGAAGGGTCGAGCTCCAGCACCAGCTCGCGGCCCAGGAGGGACGGCTGAAGGCCCTGCTCGGCGGACGCGGAGAGACGGTCCGGGAGGGCCGGCTCGCCACCATCTCGCTCGCGTTCACTACGGCGAAGAAGCATGCCGTCGGCGCGCACCGTCCCGGCCGCATCGGTCGCGCCGCTCACGACGCCTGGGTCCTGCTCGCCAAGGTCGGCGCCGGAGCGGTCTACCTCCTGATCCTGCTCGGCCCGATCGTCGCGATAGGCTTCGCGCTCTTCGTCATCGGCCGGGCCGTCCGCCGGCGGGGCGAGAGCCGCCTGCTCGCACGGGCCTGAGCTCTGCGCAGAGGACGGCGCCGGCGCCCTGCTTCCCGTAGCGGGCGCCGGCGACGTCGCGTGCCGAGGCCCAGCCTTCCGTGCCGAGCGCGTAGGTCTCCTCTTCGGCCGTGTCGAATCCGGCCGCCGCGAAGCGGGCGCGCCAGTCGTCCGGCTCGAGCTGGACGAACCAGCCGTGCTCCTCGTGCGCTCCGGTTGGAACGGTGACGACGAGCCTGCCCTCGGGCGCGAGCACGCGACGCAGCTCGCGGAGCGCCGTCGAGATTCCCTCGTCGTCGTGCGCGGCGTCGATGCCGTAGACGGTGTTGTCGAAGCCGACGTGCTCGATCGTGGAGATGCAGAGCGCGACGTCGAACGAGCCGCCTTCGAAGGGCAGGTCGCGGAGGTCGGCGAGGACCGCTCGGAGTCCGGGAACCTCCACGGGAGCGAGGTCGACCGCGACGAGCTCATCGGCTCGGAGTTCGACGAGTGCGGCGAGGTAGGAGGGCTCCGCGAACGCGGAGCCGGCGTCGAGCACGCGCTTCGCGCCGCGGGCGCGGCTGAGCGCCCATGGAATCTCGATCGCGCGCTCGTCTCCAGCCGGCGCGGTCAACGCGCGTTGCGGCCCGTGTGCAAGGGCGGTCGCGATCGCGTCGTCGAGAACCCGGATCCGCGCGAACTCGTCGCTCCCCGTGAGCTCGGCCAGGATGGCGGCGCGCGACAGGCTGCCATCCGCGAGTCGCGCGCGGGCGCGCGCGCGAGCCTCATCGTCGACCGGTCGCCGAAGCAGAGTCAGATAGGCGCGCTCGACGAACTCGTCGTCGGAGAGCACAGCGGCGTCCGGATCCACCTGCCCGATGCTATTGGTGCCTGGTAGGTTCCGGCCCGTGCTGGCGGCCCTGTCGAGCGGTCACAAGCTGGGGCTCGCCCTCGTCGGCGGGGCGTTCATCCTGTTCGCCCTCGTCTCGTCGTTCCTGTTGCCGCGGCGCAATCCGAACTTCCCCGGCCGCAACCTCTTCTGGTTCGTGGCCGCCGCGGTTGCGCTGTTCGTGGCCATGCTGACCGCGGTGTTCGTCTTCGGCAAGGAACCCGCCGAGGGCCACGCCGCCGAGCCCACCGCCAAGAAGCCCTCCGCTCAGGCAGGCGGCTCGCTGGCGCATCTGGCGATCAGCGAGACGGAGTTCAAGATCCACCTTCCGGCGACCAAGGTGGCGCCCGGCACGGTGGACGTCCAGGTCACGAACGACGGGAAAACGATCCACAACCTGGTGATCAAGGGCCCCGGCGTCAACAAGTCGACGAAGAACCTGAACGCGGGAGCGCAAGGGAGCCTCCAGGTCCAGCTCAAGGCCGGAACGTACGAGCTCTATTGCTCAATCCCGGGCCACAAGCAGCTCGGCATGGACGCAAAGCTGCAAGTGGCTTGACCGGCTTACCCTGCGAGGGGGTCGAAAGCGGAGGCGGGCTCTGCTCGCCGGAGCGTCCGAACCGCAAAACCGCCTGATGCACTTATCCCTGGGACGGCGCCGCAAGCCGTCCGCTTCGCGCAAACGCTCTCAAGGAGGGGGTCCGTGGGGGAACCAGGAGTTCCCCCACGACGCCGAAGGCGGAGAAGGAGGGATTCGAACCCTCGAAGGAGGTTAGTACCCCCTTAACGCCTTAGCAGGGCGCCGCCTTCAGCCACTCGGCCACTTCTCCGTGCGCGGCATGGTACCCCACCGCGACGTGCATTCCTGCCTCGCGGAGCCCACCACTCGGCCGCGTTACCCGGCCCCTACGTGGCGAATGCCGGACTGCCGACCGAGTTCGTCGTCGACGAGCGAAACGAGTAGCCGAAGCGAAAGACCCATCTTCCGTCAGGCACTCGCATCTCAACGAAGATCCCCTCGATGCGCGGCGTCTCTCCCTGCCGTCCGAAAGCGCTCACGAGGTCCCACAGCTGGGCAGACCCGGCGCGCAGGACCTTGCCCGGCTGCGTCGTTCGGTAGACGATTTCGACGACGGTGCCGCCGCCATGGAGACGCCGCGTAACGACCGAGCGGGTAAGCAGTTGGTGAGTCGCGGCGAAGCCGCCAACGGCGTTAACGACGTCGCCTCTCGAAATGTGGTCGACTTCACCAAAGCTCTGCCCGAGAGCGGACCGCTCGAGTTCCTGGCGACGACGTCCGGGCCGAATCCAGAACTGCGATTCGCCCACGAGCCGCGTCCATCCGTGGGCGATCGTTGCGTCGTGCAAAGACCCGGTGACGAGATCCGCCTGCCATGCTGCCCGCACGAGATCGAATCGATTGCGCCCCTTCACGTCGAGGTAGAGCCATCGGTCGACGCGTGCTCCCCATTCAAGTGGCGGTGCCGCGACAACCACTCTGCCTACCTGCGACCGGAAGAGCGATTGTGCCACCGCTTCCGCGTAGGCCTGCTGAGGCGTGGGCGCTCGCCCATGCGCAGGCGCCACCGCTGCGCTGAGAAATACGCCGCTCAGAATCGTCACTGTCAGCAGCGTACGACGCCTGCGGCGCCTCGGGTCAGGGACCGCTGGAATCAATTGGCGTCACGCAATAGTAAGAAACCCCGAGGTCTTGCGACCCCGGGGCTCACGGGGGAAACACGGTTTCCCCCGTGTTACGGCCCTTGTGGAACAACGTTTGAACACCGGCGAGTGGTGGACACTCGCCAGGCTGCTGTAAGAGGCGAGTCCTGACTCCGGTGCCAGGTCGCTGGTTTTAGTCCACTTGGGTGGTCCTAACTGGGCATCTTTCAAACCCCCCCGAAACCCCTGAAGGATCTTCTGGCCCGCGTCTAGGCGTCTTCCAGAGTCTCACGGCTTCTCGCTTAACGCAAGCGGCCGCGGGAGCCCGGCAGTACGGGCCAGCGCAGCCGGGGTCAGAGGACAAGCACGATGCGTGGGAGCCGGAAACTTGCCGCTTGCACTGGGACTAGCCTCGTGCAGGCACTATTGAGACAACGCCGGGCAAGCGGTCGTCATTGATCCGCCGCGCCCTTCTTGCATAGCCTGGCCTTGTCGATCTCCCGCGGGGGTGCAATGCCGAGAACCTCGCGCAGAGTCGGATGGCACACGTAGAGAGCCGCGAGGGCGTGCTGCGCAACGGCGATCCGCTCGCCGCTGTGCTTTATGTTGAACTCGTGCTCGAAGGGCCGACGGTCGTCTCTCCCCCACGTGCGATTGAACCATATGACCGAGCTCGGCACCGCGGCTGTGTCGCTTCGCTCAGGCAGGCGTCCAGCGACGATGGCCGACGCTACAACCAGCGCAAACCCAAGACCACCGAGCGTCGCTTGAGTGCGGTACCAGTGCACGCCTTCGTCCTTCGACCAAATCCGGTCGTATCCGGAGTTCGAAATCGCCACAACAAAGCGCATGCCGGTGAAGATGCTCCCAGCGAACAGAGCGCCAGTGAAAAACGCGACCACCGCGAAGAGCCAGCCAAAGGTGCGATGCTGAAAGACGAAGGTGACCAGTACGGCCTCGGCGGCGATACCGGCCAGACAC
>Ga0193747_1000282_pt1 | contig 19281 bp, 19 predicted proteins | sample L1m2metaG_FD_143048 | JGI IMG/M metagenome (GOLD analysis project Ga0193747, IMG submission 143048) | Soil microbial communities from a riparian zone of the East river system, Colorado, United States - L1m2 | ecosystem: Environmental > Terrestrial > Soil > Riparian zone | place: USA: East River...
CCATCTTAGACAAGTATGGGCTTAAGGCTAGTTTCTTTGTTGTATGTAACTATGTTAACTCTGGAGATATCAGACGTATGAACTGGCAGGATATTGCAACATTACAACAGGATCGTATGGATATACAGTCTCATACTATGGATCATAAACCACTCGATAAGATGTCAACGAATGCTTTGATATATGAAATAGCTGGTTCTAAGCAATGTCTTGCTAGCCATGGCATTGATTCAACGATCTTTGGGTATCCTTTCAATCTAGGATCGAATATGCCGTCCGTTGTTGATATTGTATCTAAATATTATAATTTTGCCAGGACCGGTACATATCCTCTTATGTCGTTAAACTGTAATGGATTTGCTAATATAAAGCCACAACAAACGGATTGTAGAACATATTTGCCTGATGGTAAATTAACTTTTGCAAATAGATATGATATCAGAAGTGACAGCTTTTTCCATATAAGCAGCGGTCACAATTATGGCCCTTCTGAAATGTTTCAAAAATTTATCCAACAAGTTAACAGTCAGGTGCCATATAATAATGGCAAAATAAATGCTATTCCTATAATTACTTATCATGATCTTACTTACAACATACAAGATTACAATAAGGCCGCTACCACAATTACTGTCCCGTTGTTTGATCAAGAAATGCAATATCTACATGATAATGGATTTAAGGTATTATTATTAAATCAATTCGGATTTGATCCAACCAATAATGTTTTTTATTTAAAGAATGTTCCATCCTCGACTTCTGGAACTGCAACTAATGCCGCCACTTTACTAAGTGGAGCTCCATCTTACTCTACCTCTAGTAGTAAATAACTTTCTACATCGATCCCATTTAGTACGCTAGGTATGAATGGTTAAGAAAATGTTGGAGCAATTGACAAGGTGGGCTGATGTCAGACTGGCTACGGGGAATTGTAGCTCGTTATCCAATTACTTTCACGGTTTTGTTATCATTTCCAATAGTTCACTAATAAGAAACACACGCATTTTAAACATGAAAATACGTGGAGGACAATTGATTTCATATTAGTGTATATATAACAAAGCTAGTTAAAATATCCCTCAATGACCCTTTACTGACTGACAATATAAAAAAATGGCAATAACCGAAATACTAACTTCACTAGTACAACTCATAACCTCAATTATTTCAAACCTCGGCTATGGTGGGATATTTTTTCTCATGATACTCGAAAGTGCTTTGATTCCCATACCAAGTGAGGTCATAATGCCGTTTTCTGGCTTTCTCGTTTCAGCTGGAAAATTGGGATCAGTAGGAGTGGTGCTAGCAGGTTCATTTGGAAACCTAGTAGGTTCCATTGCTACATACTATCTTGGTTTACGTGTTGGAAGAGCCGCAATTATCAAATACGGTAAATATGTCTTATTCAAGAAGAAACATCTAGAGTACACTGAGCGATTATTTGAAAAATATGGTGACAAAATTGCTTTTATCGGTAGGCTCTTACCTGGAGTAAGGACGTATATTTCATTACCAGCAGGTATCGGATTAACTGGGATTGTCAAGTTTGCTGTTTATACTTTTGCTGGTTCTCTGATTTGGAATGCTATGCTCACGTACGCTGGAATAGAACTAGGAATTAATTGGAAGCACATCGATAAATATTCTGGATATCTTTATACTACTGCAGTCGTTTCGACAATCGCAATAATCCTTTGGATCCTTTATAATAGAAGACGAGGAAACAAATCCAAGACGACTACAAAAATGTAACAGACTAGATTAGCTCTGACCATCACTCACCCAATTGTTTTTATTGAGTATTTGTATGCAGCCAAAAGCTAGATACGGCTACCTATATTAAAAATCCCTCATATAGCAAATTTATAACGGATATTTCATCTAATCTTAGCATGAAAAAATGTTGTGAATTAAACTTTCGAACACTGGCAACTTATGTTGGAATAACGATGGTGACTATGCTTTTATTTTCTTTGTGGATTGATATCTCATGGATAGACACTACATATGCAGCATTACCGAATAAAGCCGACGTAAAAATTAATGCGCCAAGTAAAGGCCAGCAAGTTCCACTAGGTGGAATTCTACTTTCAGGTACTTCTTCCGCTAACGCAACCACTGACTGTATCGTTTCAGTTGTCATAAATGGTATAAGGCCATACCAGAGAGCAGCACCAACAGGACATGGAGGAGCAAACGATTACTCAAATTGGACTTTTACAGCTACTCAAAAATATACTGCAATCAAACAGGGGCAAAATAAAATAACTGCCAAAATGTCTTGTCCCCAAAACCTCAATTTTACTAAATTTTATAGTGTAAATGTAACAGGGGTAGCAGGAAAAGCACAACAACTAGCCAATAATATCACTACGGGCACTGGGTTTCCGCCGTCTCTTCCAAGCGTAGCTACACCAACCAATAGTACTATTGCCTCGTCATCAACACCTGGTGGTTCTTCGAGCACTGGAAGTAGTGTTGGGGGAACAATAGTAAACGAGCCGAAACACAGTAAGATTCTGAAGAGCTCCAAGTAAAGCGGATAATGGTAGCAATCGCTCTATATATCGGCAATTGCTATAGGCAGGAAGGGTTGGGAAGTATAAAGTGTATTGGCTGAACTGGGATTGTGGGTTATGGAAATGGTTTGTAAAATAAAACCGTTTTAATTTGACGTTATAAATTTAAGGTCATACATTTGATTTCGTAAATTCGACTGTTGCTAGTTTGAGGTTGGCTAGCACCTCAGGCCCGTGCCCAACGGTATGATTTTATTCTGGTGATGTCCATCAGATTCACGGTATTATCATGAGTGAACAGGAACTACCACCGTGGCTAAAAGAGCAGCTGTCGCGTCTGCAGCAGCTTCAGCAGAATTTACAGGCGATTATGATGCAAAAACAACAAGTAGAAATAGAAATTGTTGAAACTGACAGAGCATTAGAAGAGCTAAAGAAGATAGGGACAGAAGATATAGTATACAAAAGTGCAGGCCCTCTGCTAATTAAATCAAAAAAAGAAGATCTCTTAAAGGAGCTCGGGGAGAAAAAAGAATTATCAAACACGAGAGTGATGGTTCTGACAAAGCAAGAGACACGGGTGAAGGACAACCTTAAGGAGGTAGAAAACAAAATCAACCAAATGATACGTGGAACACAAGGTACAGCCGGTGCCACTGAATCTAGTTCAAAACCACGCAGTCAATAGGGATAAGATTTTACAAGAAAATGTGTGTACCAAGTACAAGCTTAAAAAGCTAAGGAGAAAGACAGAAGGTTAGAACGATCGTGCCGGTCAGAATTGTAGTTGACGAAAGAGAAAGACGCAGTAGGATCCCCGGTCTCCTGCGCCAAGCAGGCGCAGTTACAGATTTTGCCCGTCTTAAAGTGGGTGATTATGTCATATCTGCGGAAACTGCAATAGAAAGAAAAACGATACACGACCTGTTAAATTCAGTATATGATGGAAGATTGCTTGTACAGTGCTCGGAACTTGTTCAGCACTATACCAAACCGGTGATAATCATAGAAGGAAATATTCTAAATCTGTCTGATGGTGCTGGCGTTGCTGCTGAAGAAATTATTGGTGATAATGAAAGGATTTATTTGATAAATGAAACCCTAGCAAAGGTCGCATTGGATTTTAGAATTCCAATAATAAATGCTCCATACGCAGAATATACATCACAATTACTAGTAACGATGGTAAATAGGGCGTTGGAAGAAGGTACGAATAAGGGTCCTCTTTTAAAGCGGATAAAGAAGACGAATCCAGTCTCAATACAACAACTCTCCATTCTTTCTTCGCTACCTGGTGTTGGCGACAAGCTTGCAGTGAGGATGCTTGAAAGATTTTTGACACCTCAACGCGCACTAACTGCCTCAGCAGCAGAACTTGCCAGAATTCCCGGTTTTGGCACTGCAAGAGCGCTCAAAGTGAGGAAAATCTTGGATTCGCATGATTATAAAAGCGTTGAACCTGCTCAAAGTTCGCTGTTAGATGCCGAGTCATTATAAAACAAGAATAATTGCCCTTTGGTTATTGCAAGTACCCTAAATCTGACAATAGTGATCGCGAAATTTGATCAGACCCTCAAAATTCAAATCTCAGTTCCGTTACCGATCTTTACTATAAATCCACAGCTCATTTCTGGTCCAAATATTCCCTTTATCAAGAGGCAATTTTCCGAATACATGTAGTATTTGCAATCTTTACATTGGAACCCCTCTGCACCCTTGTTGATGACATATCCTTCCTCGTAATCAAGTTTTCTTCCTGTCTTTTTTATGAAATCCCATACAATATCTCCAGGCAGCATCCCATCACCTTTTGGTGAGAAGAACTTTGAAATACCGTTATTTGTGATTTCTCCTTCGACTATCTGACACTTTTTTTCGTCGCCCAAATTGAATTTACATTCGGCACATTTGCAATCCGTTTCAGGGCTGCTACTTTCCTGTTCTCTATAAGATGCCTCGCTTTTGGAAACCTTTCTCTTGGAGCTTAATACGCCGAACAGCACAGAATCCTTAGTAGCCATATCCTTCTCATCTTGTTTCCCTGTTGACTTGGCAATTGCTGACTCCTCTACTTCGTTGATATTAATACATAATTCACCTAATGCTAATATAGCAACATTGTATTTATCAAATAAGTGCACCGGAGTTTTACTGCACATCTAGACAAGCAGAGGTCAGCAGATAAATGTCAATATTGCTATTTTACTGAAGTTAAGAAAAATAACTGTTAGGCTAAAATCGTACTGAATCAATAGAACGACTTATTGAATTAATAGAAATAGCTGTCAACCTTCCGTTGTGCTAACATACCTAGCATTGACCATTTTTTTGTTATAATAAACTTGTTATAACATTGCGTGATGCAGCTGCAGCAAACATCCTGCTATAAGAGAATAGGGAAGGATAATATCCCAATTTGGATTATGTAGGAGATCTTAGTAACCAGTTCACTACTAAGCTGGTCGTTGCATAATCGACATTTGCCAGTATGCACTACCCATAGCATAACACCAGATGGATGCTCATTAGGACAAAAAATTTAAGAGTGCCCAGAATGTCTTGCTTTTGATTTTACTTTACTCGCTGCTTCCTTTACTGTTTCTGTTGTGTGGGGAGCCGCCTCTGCTGTTTGCCGTGCTGTGTCCCTTATTATCTCGGCTGTCTCACGCGCAGCCATGGTTGTTTGTTCCACGGCAGCGGCAGTATCTTTGATAATACCACGCTCTTTAAGATCCCTTGCAGCATCATTAAGTTCTTTAGCAGTATCTCGAGCCGCTACGGTCGCTTCGTAAACTGCTTGGGTAAGTTCGTCAATAGCCCCGCTTTCGCGTAAAGTTCTTACTGTCTCTCTCATCTTCGCTGATGCTTCACGGATGCTCTTCGCAATGTTCTTTATCGACTCTGCAGTCTTTTCAGGATTAACTCCTGATGTTTTAAGAATGTCGTTTTTTGAATCTGCTGGTGAAGTGGACATAGGGCCTGTATGCATTACATCATTGTATAAAGTTTTACTTTTACTTGGTAGGATATTAGCACCCTCTCTGGACCATAAATGCACCCTACCATCATATGTAACACGTTTTTTTTATGACTGTGCTGATTTGCCAGTATCTAATTTTAGTTCGTTCGTCAGCTCCTTAACAGAGCGCGCAATATCTTTACAATCTGCAGCTAAGTCTTTCAAGTTTTGAGTTTTTTTATTGAAAGTTGAATTCATTCCAACGATAGTTGATGTATTCCTTGCCTCTTCTATGATACCTGTTGCGTCTAATTCCGATCTAATATTCTTAATATTTTCCGCAACATTCTGCATAGCTTCTGAAGTCAGATTCATATTTTCTATATTTTTTAGCATTGGTGGAGCCTTCAATGAATCTTCGATCTCTTGTATGGTCGTAGCAATTTCTTTGATTTTCTCAAGGGATTCCATCATTCCCGGTGTGCCGAGTTCAGTAAGCCTCTTGATCGCCTTGGCAGGGGCTTTCGTGATATCATTTAACCTCATGTCTTATTAGAGCGGGAATCATGTTAATTTGTTTATTTGCCTATTCTTTTGTTGTTTTTATATTCCCCGGAATTTAACCGCTGAGGCGATCAAGGTCTACCTGTGCCGGGTACCATTCCTATTGATATCTTTGTTGCTTCAATTCGTTTTACGTAGTAGCATTGCAATGAAATAGACAAGTCATGGGAATACGACAAATTGGTAGGTCTGATTTGTTAATCCTTTATACTTAGTATTTGTCGCCATTTTTCGTGTTTCCAAAGAAACTAGTTTAATACAAATGTAAATACGGATAAAAACGTAAACAGGGCTGATCATGCTGAATGTTGCCAATATTTACGTCACTGTCAGCAACTGGCGGTGCCGTTGTAATTTACAATTAGATTCTAATCTCTATTCCGTTCTTCTTTAAATAGTTTTTGACTCTGTCTACGGTCGATTTCTCATAATGAAATATGGATGCTGCCAATGCCGCATCAACATCTGTTTTTTTAAAGACTTCTAACATATGTCTGGGCTCACCACATCCGCCAGATGCAATTACAGGAATGCGAACAGCTTTACAAATAAATTTTGTCAAATTAATGTCATAGCCGTTCTCAGTACCATCGGCATCAATGCTAGTCAATAGGATCTCACCAGCCCCTAGAGATTCAACTTTCTTGGCCCATTCGATTGCATCAATCCCAGTCTCAACCTTTCCACCATAAATTCTTACCTCAAACCAATATTTTTTTCCTCGATGATTTTCGAATCTGTTCTTGCCGTCGTCGTCGTAATTTCTTTTCGCGTCAATGGCAACTACGACACATTGCTTACCGAAGATTGACATTAGGTCTGTAATTAGGTCAGGATTTTTAACAGCCGCAGTATTGATCGACACCTTGTCTGCACCACTAAGTAATATATCACGTGCATCTTCTAACTTTCGGATTCCTCCTCCTACTGTAAAAGGAATATCAGTGACCCTTGCCACATTTCGAACAACGTTTTTCATTGTCTCTCTCTCTTGTTGCGATGCAGTAATGTCTAGAAAAATGAGTTCGTCTGCTCCCTGTAATTTGTATCTCTGAGCAAATTCGACGGGATCGCCTGCATCTTTTACTCTGTCGAAATGTATTCCCTTTACTACCCTGCCGTTGTCGACATCCAAACACGGAATAATCCGCTTAGCCAGTGGCATCTTATGAGATCGCCTTGACCCTTTCAACACTGAGCTTGTCTTCATAAATGGCCTTACCAAGGATGACTGCGCTACATCCTATATTCCTGACCCTAATGGCATCTTCGATACTTGAAATTCCACCGCTTGCAATAATGTTTGCGTGGGTGAAACTAACAGCAGAAGATAGTACTGTAATATCGGGCCCGTTCATCATCCCATCTCTATCAACACTTGTTAACAGAAACTCCTTTATGCCCATGTTCATAAACAAAATCATGGAATCGATGACCCCTGATCCCGTGGTCTCTCTCCAACCATCTATCATGACCATCCCATTATTCTGATCAAGGGAAATTACAATTTTGTTTCGGTTTTTCTTAGCAAGCTGTCTTACCGAATCAGGATTCTTGTAAGCCATTGTTCCGAGTACAACTCTAGCGGCATTTTTGTGGAACATTTCCTTTACGGCAGGGACTGATCGAATACCTCCTGCTACTTCTACAGGGATGTTTACAGCATCAATTATTCTTGAAACAATTTCAGAATTATTGCGCCCTGTTCGTAAAGTCGCGTCGAGATCCACAACGTGCAACATATCTGCCCCAGCCCTTTCCCATTTTTTAGCTGTCTCAATAGGATCGTTACCATAAATCAGTTTGTCCGCAGGATTACCTTTTACAAGTCTGACGACATTTCCGTCCATGATATCTACTGCTGGTATTACACGCATTGCTGGGAACACGCTTTTAGAAAATTCCTAATTATAGACGCGCCTGTGGAGCCGGATTTTTCAGGATGAAATTGGGTGCCAAAGAGATTCCCATTTTCGACTACAGCCGGGATCTTAATGCCATAATGGGAACTCGCAGCAACTAGGCCCTTGTCTTTAGGCTTTACATAGTAGGAATGGACGAAGTATACCCACGAACCATCGTTTACACCTTGCAAGAGCTTGCTATCTTTTCGAGTTAGGTATAAATTGTTCCAACCCATGTGAGGAATTTTAACTCTTGTTCTAGCAAACATCACCACCTCTCCGTCTAAAATTTTGAGGCCATCTAAAATCCCCTCTTCACTTTTATCGAATAACATCTCCATGCCCAAGCAAATACCAAGCATAGGCACGCCTCCATTTGTGGCATCATCGATAGCTCGAATCAATAATTCCTTATGGGGCTCAATAGATCTTATCGCCGGGTCGAAATTGCCTACCCCAGGTAGAACTAACCCACTAAATTTTTCAATTCCTTCGATGTCTCGTATTATCGATACTCTCTGTGCACCATTCCGTTCCAAAGCAGCCTTCAAGCTAAAAAGATTGCCAGCTCCGTAATCAAATATTGCGATGTTGTCAGTTGTCATTACATAGCACCTTTCGTACTTGGTACCCCGTCCCTTCTTCTCTCGTCGATGCTGGCGGCCATTCTAAACGCTACTGCAAATGCTTTAACTGCTGACTCAATTTTATGGTGATCGTTATCTCCGTAATTTACCACAATATGGGTACATGCGTTCAAATTCTGAATAAGCGATCTCACAAAATGTTCGAGGTCTTCACACGGGATTCCTTCAACAGTCTCCGCAGCTAGGTTCAATTGCATATTATAAAATTGACGCTTGACGAGGTCTATCGCTACAGATGCTAATGATTCATCCATCGGAAGGACCGCATGCCCAAATCTTCTGATTCGCGATCTGTCAGAAAGTGCTCTGTCTATAGACTGAGAAAGTGCAATCGATGTATCTTCCACAAGATGGTGCAGTATACCATCATTGGAAATGGCTGTCAAACTAATGTCAATCATACTATGCTTGGCAATCGCTACAATTAGATGATCGATAAAAGAAAGACCCGTTTTTACCGCTGTTTTACCCGTACCATCAATATTCACTTGTACTGCAACCCGTGTCTCTTTGGTGGCCCTCTTAATTTTTGAAATTCTCTGTGTGGTATTATGTGGATAAGAGACCAAACGCGATCACTCTTTTACCGATACTTTATTTAATATCTTTGGTAGCTGATTGATATCTTGAATTATGAAGTCAGCGCCTTTTTCTTTGAACTGTCTTATCGTTTCTAGAGGTTGCGAACTGCATCCATAAACGCCACAAAATGCAATTTTGAGATGAGCTTTTTCCTCAGCTCTTCTGACCATTATTAAGTCCTCGTAAGAGTCCCCGGCATAAATAGCGGTTTTGGAGCCCATGCTTTTCATGGCCTTCATAATCCCATAGGGATTTGGCTTGGCATACTCCCTCCTTTCGTCTTCTAGGAATACGGAGGATTCTTGCTTGAGAGTGTCTAATATTGGCTGGAGAGAATATTCTGCAGCTAATTTGCTCCTGCCTGATACTACAGCTAGATTGCCACCAAATCTCCTTGCGAGGTGGTCCATTGTTCTTCTAGTTATCACAAGCCTGTCATTTTCAATCAGCGGTTTTCCAAAGTAAAATCTCGGCTCAAGATTGTGCAATTTTTTAAATAATTCTGGTCCATAGAATAATTCATCGAATACTGTTGCAATAACACTTCTCTTACCGGCAGGGGCAGGATAATCTAAGAGTTCTTTAAGGTTTTTTATAAAAGTAGACGAAGTTAAAGACATTAAATATTTTTCAACGGAAATTATTCCATCTTCATCGGAATTTGCAGCTACTTTATTTAGGAACTCTCTGGCGTTGGTAACATTTTTGTGAGGGTTAGCAAGCTCTGCAAGACATATTGCATAACTTGTGTCGACGTCATTGTTGAAACCTCCTGTTTGTCTAAACTTTAGAATGATGTTGTCAGATACCAGATTGGTAAGCCTGAAGCTATCTATTGGTGCTGTAGTAACAACATACTTGAGTATAAAATCGACAGTTTTTTTAATGGCAGGGTTGTAGGATTTCCTTATATCGACTAGGCAGCCATCAACGTCAAAAAGAACACACTCAGAGTTCAATAACGGTAATTTGCTGAATTTTTTTATATGATTTGCAGCCAACCATCTGTTTTTCAACTTCTTGTTTAGATTGCGTTCGATATTGATTTGAGAAATTTATCGTTCATTTCACTTGTTCCGATTGTAACCCTTATGCAACCTTTGTGTCCATCAATATCTCCGAACGCTTTCACAGATAATCCTTCTTTTTTTAAAACACTTAAAATCCTTCCATAACTATCATAGGATTCAAGGAAAATAAAGTTTGCATCGGACCTGAAGACCTTTATACCGTTCATCTCTGAGAGCTCATCAGACACCCTTTTTCGTTCTCTCTTGATTAATTCCACAGTTTGTCTTACACGGCGCTCATAAGAGAGGGCTAGGGTTGCTACTGCTAACGAAAAACTGTTTAGAGGATAAGGCGACTGGATCGTTGTTCTAAATATCTCTGCAAACCTCTCATTCGCAATAAGATATCCTATTCTGGCTCCTGCCAAACCAAATGCTTTAGAAAGAGTACGCAATATCACGACATTGTCGTATTTTGCAATATGTGGAGCTAGATTATAATTACCAAATTCAACATAGGCTTCATCAATTAAGATCAACTTGTCTTCGAGTGTGTCTATGATTTCTAAAACCAGTTTCTCACCAAATTGATTACCTGTAGGGTTATTAGGAGAACAAATGTATATTATATCAGAGCGTGCGGCTCTCTTCAAGAATTCCAACTTCGGTAGCTCGGCGTCACTAGTTAGTGGCACTCTATCTAACGCAATATCATGCAATTCACATCGATTTATGAAATAAGAGAATGTTGGAGTAAAAATGCTGGCCTTTTGATTTCTTCCAAGGATGGAAAGGATCAATTCAATTATTTGATCGGATCCACTCCCGATCCCTAGGTATTTTTTATCGACACCCGAATAATTTGAAAGCTGTCTATAAAGGTCTTCGAATTGTTCGAGTGGATATTCGCGCAGATCAGTCTGCTTTATAGCATGTAAGGCTATTTTCGAGATGAATTTACTGTCAAGAACGAAATTCTCATTCGCATCTAATTTTATTGAATCTTTGATTCTCTCCGGCTTTAAGTATGCATCCAGTTTGCAAATTTTATCTAATCTATCTGACAGCCAGTTTTTCATTTGGCCATCGTTCTTTCCTGCACGGCTAAGTAATGATTGATTAGTCCTTCAGCTGATGTAATTTCTCTGATATTGCGTTGTACTTTCTCTAGTCCAGACTTGGTTGCTTCGATAGTAGACACCAATTTCAAAAAGTCGAGAACCGAAAGCGATCCTCTGGATTTTCCGAAGCCGAGCGTCGGCAGAATGTGGTTGGACCCAAAACAATAATCGCTTGCTGAAGATGGAGTATATTTTCCGATTAATACAAGTGCGGACGATGTTATCTTTTTAGACGTTGCTCGAGCATTTTTGCATACCAGTTGCAGATGTTCTGGGGCTATTTCATTTATAAATTCTACCGCTGTAGATTGCTGTTTGCAGATGGCAATAAACCCGTTCTCCTCCAAGCTCTTCCTTACGATATCAGCGCGGGAGATACTATTAGATTTAAGGATGTAGTTTATCTCGCCAGAGACACGTCGCGCCAATTGCTTAGAGGTTGTAACTAAACCGCAAAAGGTGTCATAACTGTGCTCGGCCTGAGAAATTAAATCTAACGCGATCCATTTTGGGTCTGACTTTGAATCTGCATAAACGAGTAATTCCGTAGGTCCTGCCACCATGTCTATTGAAACCTTTCTTGAGGCGAGAAATTTGGCGGCGGTAACAAACATTCCACCTGGACCAACAATTTTACTAACTCTATCTATAGCGGGTGTTCCGTAAGCAAGAGCAGTAATCCCTTGTACGCCTCCTATCTTGTAAAATTCTTTGACTCCACAGATCCTGGCGGCCACAAGGGTTAGAGGATCTACTGTTCCGTCTCTTAGCGGAGGTGATATTGCCACTATTCTCTTTACACCAGCTACTTTTGCAGGAACAGCGCACATTACCATCGTGCTAGCATAACGAGCATTACCGCCGGGAATATAACATCCGACACTAGAAATCGCCTGAATTATTCGGTTTACCTTTATCCCATCCGATAAAATTGTGATTCCTTTTAGATGATTCATGACGGAAACTTCGCTTTCCATTAAACGTCTCTTAATGACGTTAATTGCTTGAATCTGCTTCTTCGTAACAATAGAGTACGCCTGTTCGAATTCTTCCTCTGTAACTTTTAATGAATCTAACCGAACTCCGTCTAACTTTTCGGTATAGTCTATAATTGCAGCATCGCCACGCTCAGCCACGTCATTCATGATAGAAGCTACTCCCTGAATTAGCTGATCAGAAATACTGATGCCCGCGTTGCGCAACTTAGCCGCGTCTTCTTTAGCGTTTGTTACTATTATCGTCTTTATCAAGCATGCTCTTCTAGATTTATCTCATCTAGCGGCAGAATTTGCCGAGGCTCCATAACTACTAGGCCTTGTGCAATCTTCCTCATCATGGGAACAAGTTTAATAAATTCATTCTTGTCAATGATCGTGTTGACACCATACCATCCCTGCTCGCTTAATTCGCTAATTGTCGGCTTTTTCAAAGCAGGCATATTTTTCAACAAATGGTCTAGATTTTCTTTCTTTACATTGACGAAAATGTGAAGCTTTTTACGGGCTTCAACGACACCCCTCAGTAAGGCAATCATGTCGGCGATTTTTTCTCTCTTCTTTGTATTTCTTAGGGCGGTTCTATTGGCGACAACCACCGCTGACGATTCCATTACTGTATCAATTATTTTTAAATTGTTTTGTCCCAATGTGGTACCGGTTTCAGTAATATCAAATATTGCATCGACATCTTCTGGGGGTTTTGCTTCAGTAGCCCCAAATGAAAGGAATATTTGTACGTTCTTGTTTTCCCCTACCCTTAGCCACGGGGTTATTATCATAGGATCTAGTTTGCCGAAGTGCTTTTGGTAAGCCTTATTGGATTTAAAATGAGCAGAAGTAGTTGTGAGGTATTCGGAAGATATCCGAAGTGGCTTCTTTTTTGCTGCAAATTCTTCAATCAGACCTGTCAGGTCTTCTACTGCAAACGTTTCTGGGACGGCTATAACCTGCTTGACCTTTCCGTATTCTAAATCTAGTAACGTTGTAATATCTGCTTTCGCCTCCCTAACCCAATCTTTACCTGTGATTCCAACGTCGTAGAAGCCTTCCTGCACGTAGGTTGGTATCTCCTGGGGGCGTAAAACCTTAACCTCTATCTCTGGGTCGCTCAGCTTCACTCGATATGTACGTCCCCGGCCACTGATGCTCTGCCAGGCCTGCTCTAGGACCTTGAATGTGGCTTCCTCAATACTACCTTTGGGAATTGCAAATTTCACGGTAGGCATACTAGACAACTCAATTGCAAAGTCTGTTGATGTGAGGCATATATTACTTATTATTATTGTAGGTATTATTATTAAGATCCTCTTCAGTCATCAAGGCAATAATTTCCTTAGCCCTACGTACGTTTACATTCTTCTCATCGGCAATCCTTTGGGCTACTAACTTAATTAAATTGCCTCTGGCCCCTGCCAACACCGCAATATTTCTAGCGTGCAGTCTCATATGACCTGCCTGAATTCCTTCCGACACCAAGGCTCTCATTGCAGCAAAATTTTGAGCAAGGCCGACTGCAGCTAATACTGCTGCAAGCTCCTTGGCTGTTTTCACACCTAAAATCTTTATTGCAAGTTTGGTCATGGGATGAACTGATACTACCCCGCCAACTGTACCAACTGCTAAAGGTAACTCTAGATCACCAGCTAAATCGCCGTCATTTGTCTTGTACCACCTTGTCATAGATCTGTACGTCCCATCTCTGGCAGCATACGCGTGAGCTGCCGCTTCAATAGCGCGAATGTCCTGTCCTGTTGCCAACGCTACTGCATCTATACCATTCATTATGCCTTTGTTATGAGTTACTGCACGATACGGGTCAGAATACGCAAAAGCGTATGCGTATAAAATACGGTCTACAATCACCTCTCCACCCAATTTATCTCTGTCAAATATCGCCTTGCATCTTACGAGGCGTCTAGTCGAATAATTTGAAAGTATCCTTACAATGACATTGCCGCCTGTTAAAACTTCGAGTCTTGGAGATATTGCCTCACACATTGTATTTATTATATTGGCTCCCATTGCATCTTTAGTGTCAACAATTAACTCTACGATTAGCATCTTGCCCATCATATTTTGACTTTTGTCTTCTATCTCTCTGATCTGAAGATCTCTTGCAATAACGGATCTACTATTTGAATTTGCCATGCTTAGTAATTCGCTTTTGTGCTGTAAAATCTTCTTTCTAGTTGACCCCGCGAGAAGCGGTGGTATAGAGACTATTTGCACTTGACCTATCATCAATGCTTCATCGACGTTGGTTGCCGTAAAGCCCCCTCTTTGGCTTGCAATCTTCGCTGCATTGCTTGCAGCAGCAATTACGGAGGGCTCTTCTATAACCATTGGAATCAGGTATTTCTTCCCGTTTATCATAAATTTTGTTGCAATCCCAAGAGGAAGTGAAAATATTCCAATTGTATTTTCAATCATCTGATTGGCGTTGTCAAAACTAAAGGCCGCATTGGGGTCTGTGATGGTGTGAATGTCCGTCTCCGAGAGATCTGCTTCCTTCCTCAAGTAATTTAGACGCTCACTACGATCCATTTCGCGAAATTTTTTCTTCGACTCCAAAATCTAACTGCTCAATGACTACATCTATTATAGAGTTATCTGATTCTTAAAATCTTGTCATCATTCGGGCCTGGAATACCGAATCCATCTTTATTGCTTGTGGCAACGAGAAGCGAGCCGTCAGGTGCTTCAACGATATCCCTTAGTCTACCGTAGCCTTCCAATATAGTACTTTGAGTGTTGGAATCCAAGTTAATCTCACGCAAGTATCCCCTCAGACTAGCGATGATTAGATCGTTTTGATACCCCAGTCTGTTTGAAGCAGCGAATATAGCGCCGCTGGGTTCAAGAGCGGGGCTGAAACATATTACTGGGTCTTCGAGTTTACCACCGCCATGCTGAGTATTAGCTGTGTTGCTAATACCAATACTAGTACTACTAATGGTGCTGCCGAGAGCACATTCCTTTATTGGCCATCCATAATTCCCCCCAGGTTTTATCATGTTAATTTCATCGTTACCTGATCGACTTTCGTCGAGTGCATACAGTCGGTTTGTCTTCGGATGCCATGCGAGCCCCTGCACATTTTGAAAGCCGAAAGCATAAACAGGCGAACCTGAAAGTGGGTTATTACGAGGGATAGTTCCATCAGGATTAATTCGTAAGATCTTACCGGCAAGTGAGTTGAGATCCTGAGCAAGATTGGGCATCATTGCGTCCCCTGTTGAAACATATAATTTGTTGTCAGGCCCAAACTTTATTCTCCCGCCGTTATTGAATTCCGCAGCTGGGATAGCATCAATAATCACTTTCGAATCAACAACTTTGCCGGCAATTTCTTTGAGCATTATGACTCTGTTGAATATTTTGCTCCCATTTGCATATGTGTAATATGCATACATCAAATGATCTTCAGTAAAGTTAGGGCTTAAGGCAAGGCCAAGTAACCCGTCTTCTCCGAGTTGCACAGCTCCAATATTTAGGATTTGATGCCCAGCAAGTTTTCCATTGTCAACAGTCATCGCCATAATCTCACCCATTTTTTCGGCAAAAAATATTCGCCCGTCTTTTGACACATCTATGGCCGATGGCGATTCTATGTTTTGCACAATCGAACTAATTCCAATTCCCCCCCCAGCAGCACTGCTTCTGCTGCTCCCATCGTTTGGAGCCGGCCCCCCAGCAACACCAACACTACTACTGGAACCACTGATCCTACTACGAGGTTCTGGTAACAAGATAGTAGTCTCCGCTGGAGTTAAAAGAATGGTTATGGTAGTTGTAATAATAACTACTATTGAAGCTACAATGGCAAGGATTAGGTGTCGTCGATTCATGATATTAAGAAAGTTAGGCGAAGGTTTTTTAATGTAATCCCGAGGATCTTTTGCTATACCATTATGAAAATTTCTGATATTATGGTAGACAAAGTTTTCGCATTGTCATTAGATGACACGGCAGCAAAGGCGCTAAGCGTGATGCATGAAAACAACATTAACCAACTACCAGTAATTGATAACGACGGCAAATATGTGGGAATGATATTTGCAAAGGAGTTTCTGAACCTTAATACTACGCCTTCATCAAAATTAAAAAACCTCGTTGTAAAGACGCCTATCCTGAGTCCAACCGATACTATTGAAAAATGCACCCAACTAATTGTAACTACCGGCAATCGAGCGTTGCCGGTAGTTGAAAAAGGAAAATTGATTAGCATCGTTAGCGAAACCGACGTAGCACTTACTGCGAATTTTGGTCATGCTACAGTGGATGAGGTCATGTCTGGCGCTATCGTCATTGAAGAAAATTCTACGCTGGCTAACGCTTTGGCTAAGATGCGCAGATATAACATCTCACGTTTGCCGATAATAAAGTCAAACGGGGTGCTGACAGGTATTATCAATGCTTTAGAAATAGCCAAGATCATTGCGACGCCTAGAGAAAGAATTGGAAAATCCCGTGGCCTACGCGCCTTGACCTCAGAGACTGCTATTCGGGACGTCAAAGTGAAGGATATCATGAGAAAAGCAATCTCAGTCGAGAGAGGAACCAAACTAAACACGCTGGTCGAAAGTTTCAAAAGAAACGAGGAAATCGTTGTTGTCGGAGACGAGCGACCGATTGGTATAGTTACTCCTAGAGATGCTCTGGAAATAACTCTTCCCCACCGAAACGAACCCAGTATTCATATCGCGCATGTGGATGGCGAAGCAAGGAGGACAATCGAAGAACATATGGCTAGATTCTTGAAGAAGATTCATGGAAAACTTGAGAATATCCAATCTGTAATCATCTACGCTGACAAGCATAAGACCCGCAAGTATTCTGTAAGAGCCAGACTAATTGCTGCTAGACGTGTGATCGACGCAAAGGCGGTGGGTTATGACCCCGTAAGTGCATGCAAGGAATTAATATCGAGGCTTGACAGACAAATAAGATCCGAACACAGTCAGAAACTCGAACAACGGCAACATAGAAAGGAATCTGCTAAGAAATTAATCAGAGAGTAGAAGAAAGTGGCGCAGATGAGGAGATTTGAACTCCTGATCGCCCGAGGGCGAATCGGCTTGCTTTCAGGCTATTACCCAAGATGTATATAATAGACTCACTCAAGGCCGACGCATTTTTGTGTTCCCCGAGCTTTCTTGCTACCGGTGAGAAGACCACTCTGCCACATCTGCGCACGCGTGTTTGATTACGGCACGCTACTTACTATTATGTGTTAACTAGTTCTTGCTCGGCCGATCGCGTCCGTAATAACAAGAAATTGCGCTCCATCTTTTCTTTGAATTATCTTTTAGGTAACCCTAAATATATTAAATTGTCCATATTGATAGACTATGGGTGAAACAATCGAGCTAGACAGCTTTGATGTCAGTTTTTCTTTTCGCTGTCCAAAATGCGAGTATCTGAACGAAGAAATTTCAGCTAATGAACTTTCTAGTGGCAACGCAGTATGTGGAATGTGTGAGACTCTCTTTAAAATGGAAGGGTTAGATGCAGTAAAAATTGTCGCTTCACTGGAATAGGATAATAGGACTGCGTCACTTCGTAAAATATTAAAAAAGGTGTTGCGATAGTTTTTCTTTTATAACCTATATCACTTCCCTGTCAACAGGCGGGCTATGATTACGGCATTTCTCACTTGCGTATTGGTAATGATTGGTGCTAAAAATCTTAAAATATCAAATTGAGGGTTTAAAAAATCAAATGGCAAAATTACCAAGTAGGAAATCGATTGAAGGGCCAGCTAGGGCTCCGCATAGGGCAATGTATAAGGCAATGGGTCTTACGGATGAAGATTTGGATAGGCCTTTAGTAGGTGTATCCTCTACCTGTAATGAGGCGACCCCTTGTAATATTCACCTCTGCAGGCTTGCGCAAAACGCCAAACAAGGCGTGAAAGATTCTGGATGCACCCCACGGGAATTCACTGCCATCGCTGTGTCTGATGGAATAGCAATGGGCCATGAGGGGATGAAAGCTTCGCTCGTGAGTAGAGAGATTATAGCTGACTCTATAGAAGTGATGGTAAGGGCTCATCAGTACGATGCTGTTGTAGGTCTCTCTGGCTGCGACAAGAGTTTGCCCGGAACTTTGATGGGTATGGCTCGACTTAATCTACCTGCCATTTTTGTCTACGGTGGCACAATCATGCCTGGAAATTGGAATGGCAAGCCTGTTACAATCCAAGATGTCTATGAAGCGGTTGGTACGTTTGAGGCAGGTAAGATGACCAATACCGAGCTAATCAGTTTGGAGAATGTGGCCTGTCCGTCTGCGGGCTCCTGTGCAGGAATGTATACAGCTAATACTATGGCTTCGATAAGCGAAGCAATCGGCATGTCGTTGCCTGGAAGCGCATCTTCACCTGCAGAGAGTCCGAGAAGATCGGAAATATGTTATGAAACAGGTAAAGCAATTTTCAATCTGATAGAGAATAATATCCGTCCAAAAGATATATTGACTTTTGAAGCCTTTGAAAACGCTATTGCAGTCGCCAACGCGATTGGAGGTTCAACGAATTCCATACTCCATCTGTTGGCATTGTCAAAGGAAACAGGGGTTAAACTCAATATGAGAGACTTCGAAAGGGTCCGAAAAAGAACCCCTCATATTGCCGATATGAGACCAGGTGGATCGTATGTGATGCTTGATCTTGATAAAGTTGGGGGTGTTCCTATAATTTTGAAAAATCTATTAAAAAAGGAGCTAATCCATGGAGAAACCATGACTGTAACAGGAAGTACTATGAGGAAAAATCTTGAATCAATACGATTTCAGATGCCTTCCTCTTCCACTTCGCCTTCACAGTCTTCCTATGCTTCCTCGTCAACCTCCTCATATTATTCAGATCAAAATGTTATAAAGCCAATCGAAGCTCCAATACACCCTGTTGGAACTCTTGCAATTCTGAGAGGTTCTTTGGCACCAGATGGGGCTGTCGTCAAAATTGCTGGAATGGA
>Ga0193747_1000284_pt1 | contig 19186 bp, 22 predicted proteins | sample L1m2metaG_FD_143048 | JGI IMG/M metagenome (GOLD analysis project Ga0193747, IMG submission 143048) | Soil microbial communities from a riparian zone of the East river system, Colorado, United States - L1m2 | ecosystem: Environmental > Terrestrial > Soil > Riparian zone | place: USA: East River...
CTTGCCTCTCACAGCAGAAGCTGCTGCTACCATAGGCGATGCCAGATACGTCTTTGACTTAACATGCCCCATTCTTCCTGGAAAGTTTCTATTTGTAGTACTAACGCATATCTCATCTTCAGCCAAGACTCCCATATGAGCACCGCAACAAGCGCCGCATGTCGGCGGTCCAATAACGACCCCGGCTTCGAGAAATACGCTTGCTAGCCCCTCTCTTACTGCCTTGATGTAGATAGACTGAGCGGCAGGTAGCACTTCCGTTCGAACCTTTACTTTCCTGCCTTTGAGTATTCTAGCCACCGCTTGGAGGTCCTCAAATTTAGCGCCTGTGCAGGAGCCAATGTACACTTTATCTATTTCAATTTCTTGTAGTTCTCGAGCTGCGCTGACATTTCCAGGGGAGAACGGTTTGGCGACCGTGGGTTCTAGTTTGTCTATCTCATAGGTTAATAGTTCAGAGAATTTAGCATCAGTGTCGCCCAAGATTGGCGAATACGAGGCATTAGTTCTTTCCCGCAGGTATGACTCTGTCACAGCATCCGGCTCAATTATTCCATTCTTTGCTCCGGCTTCAGTCGTCATATTGGTGAGGGTGAGACGCTCGTCCATACTCATTTCTTTAACTATGTTACCTGAAAATTGCATAGCCTTGTAGTTTGCAGCATCAGTTCCTATATCACCGATAATTCTCAAAATGATATCTTTTGCCATCAAGTAATCTGGCTTGGTCCCAGTAATCTCAAACAGCATCGTCTCCGGTACTTTCAACCAAATTTTACCGTTCATGAGAACATAAGCAATATCAGTATGACCCAGACCTGCAGCAAATGCCCCTAACGCCCCTGTAGTGTTGGTATGGGAGTCACCAGCTACATATACCTCGCCTGGCAAGACCATTGCCTCTTCGTGAGACAACGTATGACAGATTCCATATTGGCCAAGACCATACTTAAAATGTTTTTTAATGCCATATTTCTTTGTCCATCTCGATAGAATCATTATATTCTCAGCCGAGACTTTGTCCGCCGCAGGGACGAAATGATCTTCAGCTATCCACACTCTGTTCGGATCCCAAATATGATCCAGTTTTTTACCTTTTTTTTCCCATTCACTTAACACCTTAATAACGCCTGGACCAGAAACATCATGCATCATTACCTTATCTACGTTTACAAAGCCTACATCTCCTGCTTGAATTCTCGTTTTGCCGCTAGCCCGGGCAAGTATTTTTTCAGTAATTGTCATGGACAGAGGGGTTCACCGTACAGAATATCCGGCACGACTGACGGATTAAAACCTTCTGCAAAGAAAAAGAAAACACAAAAAGGGAAGAGACCGTAGCTTCTGGTTCACTTGGAAGTATTACCAATCATGGTGCCAGTAAAGACAGGCAAATTTGATCTGTATCAAAGCTTCAGGGAGTCCGGTTTTGAATTCGAAGAAAATGATATTCTCGTAGTTTCCAGCAAGTACATATCTATGAGTGAAGGCTCTCTCTTAGAGATCAACAATGTAAAGCCGAGCGAAAAAGCTAAAATCGTTAGTGCTGCTTGCCACATAAACGAAAAAATCGTTGAGCTTACATTCAGAGAAGCCGATTACATATTCAAGGGAGTGCCCGGTTTTCTATTATCTAGTAAAGATGGCATAATAGCTCCTAATGCTGGCATTGACAAATCCAATGTACCGATGGGGTTGGTTGTCTTATATCCGCGTCTCCCCTTCAAAACCGCTGATAATTTGAGAAGACGATTCCTCATTGACATGAGTATTAACGTTAGGATTGTGGTTGCAGACAGTCGTTTGATGCCGGGCCGCATTGGAACCATCGGGGTGGCAATTGCCAATGCAGGATTCGAACCTACTGAAGACCAAAGGGGAAATAAGGACCTATTTGGACGCGTCCTTAGAGTTAGCTTTAAGGCCGTAGCAGATAGTCTAGCGACAATGGCAGTCGCTGTGATGGGCGAGGGTAATGAATCGATACCTGCGGCTGTTATACGAGGAATAGAACTAACATCTACAGACAGGAAACTCTCAGGGCGTGATACGACGGTTTTGGCAGATCAAGATCTCTACCTAAGGGGATTACGAAGTTGACCGATTTTTCTTACATGATCAATTTATATGATCTCATGGCATTTTAATTGTCTGGGATATTGAACATGTGGGATTGCTAATTCATGTCTGAATTCCTGACGAGATACCCTAGGCGGATAAGCGTAGTAAAAGGACTGCATGATTTCATACGTCACGAGGAAATTCAGTTCGATCACCTTAGCTTAATGGTAAGGATAAAGAAAGACGAAATAATAAAGACTCTAATTTCTGAGGGTTTCAGGCGCGTTAAACTTGAAAATAAAAAGCCCTCTCAGATTGGCAGTGGATTCGCCAAGAAATTAAGCAAACCCTGGGAAATGCATGTTAGGCTTTTGGAAGTACATCAGCATGGATTAATTGCGATTCAGGCTGAAGTAGAAATCTCTAGAAGATATATCCAGCATATCCGTTCAGTCAGGGCGCCGGTTATCTATGAAATCGAGTCCATTCTTCGGAAACATAGTATAGAATATCGAATCTGGAACGCTAAGGTCAGAGATTACATTGCTAATATTATCGATAACCATCAGATAAAGCTCTCTGCACCAAAATTGCCAGCTATGCCATGGAGACCCATGCTATGCTTTGCCATAACTATAGCGCTCTTAGACGCATTAAAATTCTCCGGAGTTTTGCGGTAACATATATTCCGCAAATGTTCGCTTAATTATAATTCTACGATTTCGAACCAGCAATATGGTCCGACGAGAGTAAAGTGTGCAAGATAACTATCTAAATAGCTGATTCACCACGAGTCTTCGATCCAATATCTACTGCATCGTCTACGTCCGATACGAAGATTTTTCCCTCGCCTGCCAGACCAGTACTTGTTACCTCAAGGATTTTATTCACAACTCTCTCTACGACAGAGTCTTTAACCACAACGACCATAGTCGAGTTTGCATTAAATTCTGGTGTAAAAGTTGAAGTTCCTCTCGCCGACGAAAGCTGAGGTCTAGCGAGCTGTCCCCTGCCTTTTGATTCGAAGTAAGTTAAACCCCCAATCTCTTCCTTCTCCAGAGCCGCGAACGCTTTGTCAAGTCTCCCAGATGGGAAGACCGCTTCAATCTTCTTCATGATCTAATATCTAAGATCGAATTAACAACAGTTTTATTAAAATATTGTGAATAGCAATGTTTTGCGAGGAGTCCCGCAAAGGTCCGATAATGGCTGCAGACCTACTGGTAACGTGGACAGGAGAGGGAAAGAAACCGAGCAAATATCTCGGGCTAAATTTTGTTAAGTAGGTTTTTAGTATCGAAAATAACCATATCTTTATCAGGTAACAAATTTGCATCTGTTTAGGAAGAAAGAAATCCTCCGGTGCAGTAATTGTGATAAAATGTTAAGTCATAAATACAAGCCTCGACCCGAATGGAAGGTCCAAGGGTTCCTTTGTAGTGGATGTCATATGGAAATGACTAAGAAATTTATTCTAAGACAACAAGAAGAGAAGACAAGGCTTGAACAGGTCCCTGACATTTGCATTCTCTGTAAAAAAGAACTCTTGCTTGAAACGGATAAGAATAAACCAAGCTGGCAATGGAATATGGAACGCGAGAGTATGCTGTGCAAGTGTTGTTATGAAAAGAAAGCCCGAGACCACGAGAAAAGGATGAACTATTGTATAACGTGTAATACTAAATTGGCGTTTATCCGGTACAATCCAAAACCAAAATGGAATATCGAAGGCCAGTTATGTAGAAAGTGTTGGGACAAGCAGAATCAAATAAGGCACTAAACAATCATGGACATCTTCAAAAAACACATCTGTGATAGATGTGGTACGAAATTTCGGAGAATCGAGGTGCTTATGCAACACCTTCAAGTAATTCATGGAAAAGGGTTATTTTATGAGTGCAAACCCTGCAACGCGAAATTCGATGGTATGGAACAGATGCGAGACCATTTAAAAAAATTTCACTCATATGATAAACGAGGGATAGGTGAAAAAAAGAGAACATAAGAGTGACATAAAGAATAAAATAACCTGGTGAAGGGATGTTTTCACATGGTAAAGGTGTGTCTCAAATGCAGTAAAGAGTTTGATGAAAAATTGATTGATGATCCAGGCTCTGAAGCATATCCTTCATGTCCGGAGTGTTGGAAGGAATGGACTAATTATGCCGTTATGGTAATGAATGAAATGAGATTGGATATGTCTCTACCTGAGCATAGGAAAGCACTTCGAAAATACGAAAAAACGTTCTTTGGGTTAGAAAAATCAGAAGGCGAATTACAAAAAAATCCTGATAAACGTCCCCAACAATAAAACGGGAACTATTTCATTTCCAAAATCTCTATTGCGGCAGCTGGCATCATCTCTATGATTTTATTCCTATTTGGTACTGACAACATAGCCTCCTTTAGGCAATCAATGAATTTTTGCTTTTTGACTTCATCTAAACTCATAAATGCCTGAATCAAACAGTCAATATTTAGTTTCTCTATTACAGAGTCCTTTAGAATTTCTTCACAATAAAGTCTTAACATCAGAACTATTCTGCTAGTGTCAAATTCGGATAGAACGTCCATCCAAGTCTTTGCTAAAATAGCGAGTATCTCGGCCTGGATCGAAGAAGCGGCATTTAGTGCCAACGCTATCGTTTCGCGCTTATCGGATTCGCCAAGTATATAAAATTCCTTCAGTTTCTTACGAAGAATTGGTTCACGCAGAAAATCTGGCAGATTAGCCAGAATTTGTATGATACTCACAGCTGCTTTAGAACCGGATGTCACCGACAGTTTAAGGTTAGTATTGATGCAGTATTTAATTCTATGAAATAGTACCAAACCGCATCATCTTTGGTACTGTTAATTATTATTCGTGCCTAAACTAGGCTTAAATATTCACGGATCTCAAGAGTCCACATATGCCATGTCTTGTAATCGTGGGAGGGTTCTTCGGAGACGAGGGCAAAGGCAAAGTTATCGCCTATCTTGCCAACAAAGAAAACCCTGTCATCGCCGTAAGAGGTGGAGTAGGTCCCAATGCAGGGCATACCTTCTGCCATCAAGGCAAGACCTATAAAGTTAGGATGCTGCCAAGTGCCGCCTTGAATTCTACGACAAAGTTATTAATAGGAGCTGGCGTTTTAGTTGATCCCTATATACTATTAGATGAAATCAAGACCTTCGGTGTGTCTAATAGAACTTTGATTGATTCGCAGTCTGGGATAATAGAGAAAGTGCATATCGAAAGAGACATTGGTGGCATTCATCTGAAAAATAAGATAGGTACAACGGGAACGGGCACTGGTCCTGCTAACGCAGACAGGGCAATTCGGGTTCTCAAACTTGCTAAAGATATTCCCGAATTAACGCGATATGTTGGAGACGTTAGTGATACTGTCAATGATGCCTTGGATAGGAACGAGAGCGTTCTGGTTGAGGGAACCCAGGGTACATTTCTGTCGCTATACCATGGAGGATACCCGTATGTAACCTCCAAGGACGTCACAGCTTCTGCGATTTGTTCTGATGTTGGAATTGGGCCAAAAAAAGTGAATGATGTCCTTATCGTTTTCAAAGCCTATATCACGAGAGTAGGAGAGGGTCCATTGAAAGATGAGATTACCAGTGAGGACGCTAAAGTGAGGGGATGGTTAGAGTACGGGAGTGTGACCGGTAGGCAAAGAAGAGCAGCGCCGTTCGACCCAGTTATCGCCAAAAAGGCAATAAGGTTAAATGGTGCTACGCAAATTGCGATCACTAAATTAGATATCGTATTTCCTGGTTCTGCTGGTGTAAGGGAATTCTCAAAACTACCAAGGGAAGCGCAAACCTTTATCGAAAATGTAGAACGAGAAACGGGACTAAGAGTTACACTTATAGGAACGGGGGCGGAACTAACCCAACTTATTGACCGAAGAGAGACCAACCAGATTGCAATATGATGGCTTAGCAATGGAGCTTTTCGAAAGGTTCCTTCTTCAATTGGAAATCGGTTTCTCAAGGAATGCTCGCCTGGCGACTCATTTTTCAAAGGAATTTCCTCTGTATAATTCGCGTCTGTCGACTGCGAGCAATTGTTAGCGTTTTCTCAAGAATATCATCGTTTCCTTGACTAACATGATAAGTAGCCCATGCTAAGATTTTACCAGCAGATTGTTGGGAACAATATTTGTTTAGGGTTATGTTGGAGTTGTGGTTTCTCAAAAGAAAATAACAAAATCAGCAGGTGTTGTGCACAGTGCAACACAATGCCGCACTCTTCCTTCAACGACGGTAAAGTCAAAGCATTTGCTAGACATAAAGCTAATCACAAATAGAGAACATGAATTTGTATCTATTGTGATAGATGATTATACTATCGAAGTTCTAACTACAAATGTACAAATTATTCGTTTTCATTCTTAATGCAATGCAGCCTATAGCATAGCATCTCATTTGTTTGGAGATAATACGCGTTAACTTAGCAGGTCCAACCTATGCGCTTACAATAACTTGGTTTCGAATGACTTTTAATAGCATGTACAGTATAATAGTAAAATTGCAACTTAAGTCTCCATGCTATGTAGAGCTGTTGAATTTGAATAACTTTGGCAGGTTGGTCTGCGCATTAGAGCGCACCCCGATGCCTGCATTCTCGCTGGTTTTAGATCAACAATTTGTGTTCGCGGTTCAAACGGATTTTATAGAGGGGAGGCCAGTAATCTATTTTGTAAAGAGCGAAGAAACGAAATACGGTCAGTATATGGCATACAGGATCACAGGGATGACAGAAGAAGTTGCTGTGGTCGATTCAGTCGTGAATCCGAGCTTCATTTACACACCGATAATCAATGTTGATAAATTCCCAGCAACTCTAACAAGAAAAGCACGGATTAATAAAAAATCAGGTTATATCACGATAAGACTCCGAGACCTCTCAAGTCTTGCGAAAGTTGCAGCCTACAAGACAATATATGACGAACCTCCGTTACCGCTATTGATGTTCAAAGAGAATAACAAATTTGTGGTTGGGTCCGCAATTAGCTTAGTCGAATCTGATACTATATCTTATTTCTATTACCTCGTTCTTGATGAAGAACCAACCGAGCCTTTTCTGCGATACACCAGTCAAAAGGTAGAACAACCATCCTTCTCTAATAGGATAGGTGAGCATGGCTACATTTATCTCAAGTTAATCAAACTTGCATCGAGCCATCCTTTGGTGAAAATTTGTGGTTGAGTCAGCTGGGTTTAGTCACAGGATCACTGAAGCCTCTATAATCAAAAGAAGCCGGATAATTCTGGCACTTGACTTAACAGATAGGTCTGATTTGAACGAGTTCGCATTACGGACGATATCTCAACTGGAAAGCTACATTTGTGCAATTAAACTGAATTTTCATCTGATATTGCCACTATCAGGCTCTGAGCTATCCGAAGTGAATCGACTTGTTCACTCTTATAACCTGCAATCTATTGCAGACATTAAATTAAATGACATCCCAAGCACTAATAAAATCACTATATCTCATCTTTCAAGTATGGGATTTGATGCAACAACTGTCAATCCCTTTATTGGCACCGCAGGACTAAGAGCTGTAGTAGTGCAGGCACATGAATTGAATAGTGGAATTCTTGCTTTGGTTTATATGAGTCATATCGGAGCACAGGCAGGATTCGGTATCAATTTTGTAGGTAGTAATAGTCAGGCTACATCGTTATATCAAAAGTTCTTTCACGACGCAGTTGCCTGTCGTGTGGATGGGGTTATTGTGGGTGCAAATCGACTTGAAATACTTAAAGAAATCTCTTGCAAAAAGGATCGCATTCCTATCTATTCACCAGGAGTAGGAGTACAGGGCGGTAACATAGAACAGGCGGCTAATAGCGGTACTGATTATTTTATCATTGGGCGCTCAATTATCGGATCGAAAGATCCGTTGAAGACTGCGAAAACCTTACAACATCAATTGGTTCGTGTTAATATTGCGGATTAATAGTGCATGTTATATCATAGCTGACTGCCAGCCTCATCAAGGCTCGGAGGGAGACCTTTCCCGTGTACCAAAAATATAACTGAACCTTAACGGATCGATCTAAAATATGTCGTGTCACAACACTGAACCCGGCCCATATAACCCGATAATCGACGAAGCTGGGAGATTAAATTAATTAACAAGGAGAGTCATTGGAAGGTTATATAGTACTAAGGGTGTTCAGAATGCCTAGTGTTGATAACTACGCGAAGAAAAATGGAGCAGGATTATCTAGGGTAGCAGCAACAGCCACATCAACACATAGCAGAATTCTCGTTTTATGTGTTGATCGAGACGATGATATCGGCTCCAAAGGCGGCATCGAAACACCTGTTGTGGGAAGAGACCCATGTATTAATGCTGGGGTAAGGCTAGCGATAGAAGATCCAGAAGATCCAGACGCTAACGCTATCTTTGCAGCAATCAAAACATATGAGGAACTCGTGGCTAAAGGATACAGCTCACAGGTTGCCCTTGTAGCAGGTAAGTTTAATCGCGGGATTGAAGCAGACGAGAAAATAGGTCTAGAGATCCAGAATGTCCTTGGCGAGTATCGGGCAGATGCCGCTGTACTCGTCTCCGATGGCGAAGACGATGAGACTGTTGTGCCTGTGATTCAAACTATGGTTCCCGTCATTTCTATTCAGCGGATAATAATCAAACATAGCAGAAGCGTCGAATATTCATACGCTGTTTTAGGAAGGTACGTTAAAATGCTTGCTTATGACCCTCGTTATTCGAAATTCTTTTTGGGAGTTCCAGGCGCGCTCCTAGTTGCAACAAGTCTTGCGAGCTTTTTTGGGTTAACGAAAGAGGCTCTAGCGTTAGTGTTCAGTATTTTAGGAGTAGCTTTCATCATTAGAGCGTTTGATATAGACAAGGCGCTAAGTTCACTTGGAAGACCCACACCAACTGGTTTTATTCGAATTTTCTCTGCTTTTGCCGGAATATTGATCATTGTGGTTTCAATAGTAAATGGCCTTTCGAGCATTCCTAATGAAGCGATTGTGCCGAATATGGGCGCTTTGCATGTTATAAGTAACAGAATCATAGTTGGAAGTTTTGTTCATGGTACTATCACTCTGCTTTGGATCGGTATAGCGACTATCCTAGCCGGATCGCTTTTGAGTAACTGGTTCAAAGGCAGTATCCTGACGATGTCCGATATTTTACGACTCGTGGTGCTAGCGTTATTGTATATCCCTATCCTGCAGTTTACGTCTGTTCTGACCGAGCGAACTAATCCGTTTAGCCTAATTTCCTCGTTGTTAATCGGATTGGCTATAACATTGGTCGCGGCTACGTTCTTGTTCCAATATTTCAGGAACAGGAAGGGTGGAGAAGATCTCAAGCATTAATCCTCGAGATATTTTGACTAATTGTTTCAAAACAGTAAAATCATTGTCGAACACCTAGGCTTTGTGTATTGATCGTGATCCAAGATATTGGCAGTAGGGCTCTTGCGGAGACTTTCTTTAAGCGCAGCGGACTCTACAATCTTTATGAGCGACGACTAGAGTCTCAAATTCTCAATGACTCGCTTCCCAATCATATTGCGATCATATTAGACGGAAACAGGCGATGGGCAAAGTACAATTTCATGCGAGCAGGAAGCGGTCATTTTATGGGCGCAGATAAAGCTGAGGAACTATTGAATTGGATTCATGAATTAGGTATTAAAATTACTACCTTGTACGTGTTGTCCACAGAGAATCTGGATAGAAAAGATGAAGAGGTAGATAATATTTATCGACTATTACAGTTAAAACTAGAAAAGCTCTACAAAGACTCGAGAATACACCGGCGTCGCATGAAAATTAAGGCAATAGGAAATGTTAAACTGCTCCCAACGCAACTTCAGGAAATTTTGAATAAGCTAGAGGAAGACACGGCAAATTATAACTCCATGTTTCTAAACATAGCTGTTGCCTACGGTGGACAGGAAGAGCTCGTGGATGCTGTAAGGAAAATTGCACTAATGACTAAAACTGGTGAACTCTCTGTGGAAGATATCGACGAAAAGGTGATCGAATCCTGTCTCTACACATCTCATTTGCCACAGCCAGAACCCGATTTGATATTGAGAACTTCTGGAGAAAAACGTCTAAGCGGGTTTCTAATATGGCAAAGTGCGTATAGCGAATTAGTGTTTATGGATGTTTTCTGGCCGGAATTCCGCAAAATAGACCTGATGAGGGCAATCAGAACATACCAACGAAGAATACGGAGATATGGCAAGTAGCTTAGTGATAAGAATAAGTATGAGTCAATTTGATCGTGATAAATATCTATAGAAATGCCGGAGCATGGAGATTATCACGCTGGATCACGTAAATGGTATTGTAACTACTGGCAATCCTCGAAGGAATGGGAAGACATTCATGATTATGCTCCGCCTGATCCATCAGCAGAAACAACGGATGATGCACCTAGTAGTCGTACAGCGGAAAAGCTTGAAAAATGAGCAGATAGGCTTGGCAAAAAAGTCAGTGAAATCCTGTGGGTGCTAAAGGTAATGTTTGATGAAAACTCTGCTGGTGCTATTTTATATTCACTCAATGAGGATTTGCTGAGAACAGAATACTTATTACTGCATCATAATTCAGGTCATTGGGACTTTCCTAAGGGAAACATCGAATTAGGTGAAGACGGATTCCAGACTGCATGTCGAGAAATATATGAAGAAACTGGAATCAATGACATTGAATTTGTTAAAGGCTTTATATCGAACATAGAGTACTACTATAGACGAATAGATAAACTAGTTCATAAACGGGTTATTTTTTACATTGCTAAAACCAATACACGCGAAGTTATACTTTCATCCGAACACGATGGATACGCTTGGATGGAATATGACTCAGCAATCATTCAATTGACGTACAAAAATGCGAAACAATTATTAAAAAAAGCTATAGCGTTTGTAGATCCACAGTGCTGAGTTAGACGGGGTAACCATGAGAGGAGTAATTTACGGTATTAGATATACAAGGAAACTGGCCACGATAATTCCTGCGACAATCGCGGCTGTCAAGAAGATCCCTTTTTTACTAACTCTACTCGGTTTGCCACTTTCACCAGTATTACCGTCAGTATGATCGTGTGCCAATCACGCAAGTACTACTTTCCATTTTATATAAATGGTAGCCCATCTTCACAAAGTAATCCATCTTCGAAGTTGTAGTTATCCTGCTATGGCCTTTGTCAAATCAAGAGTGACTTTATTCTTTCCGCCCTGTTTCATATTTTGACCATCGGTACAAATCTGAGCGGCAGGCGGTGTTACCGTGGTTGCACATATCCGTATCGGGCCATTCATGAGCTTGTCTGGAACTGTGATAGGTATGACCAAATTATTTTTTTTAGTTACATCGATATTCGACGCCACGACGGTATCATTAATGGATATGTTTATTGGTCCATTTTGTGAATTACTACGAACAAGAGCAACGCTAAACTGAGTCCCATTGCTATGAGACTTGGATGCCGCTGCCAGTTGCATAGAAAGAGCAGCGGAGCAGTACGAGATTACTAACATCATTAATATCGACAAAATTAAAACTTCTTGTCCAACTACCTTCATATTACGAAATGGCCATTATTTCACATTTAAGAGCATTGAACTAATTTATTAGACGTCGCAAGAAGGTTTATTTCACAGGCTGGGTTACACGGCCAGCCAGCCTGATTAGGTGGCTTAGTATACGGTTAATAAATGCTAAGCTTTTTGTCACCAAGATTGTTAGTAGTCCTGTTAAGAATTAACATCCTGGTGCATATACAGTAAACACCCAGCAGATTAATAATGAGCAGGAAAAAAATAAAAATTCAACTTGAGGATGCGGATGGAGGAAAATATGATCTAGCGCTAGAAGGTAATATCTCAAAGACCAAGATTATCAAGTTCATTGAAGTACTAGATCTCCTAGAAGTGAAGGGCAAAGACAATTTTGAGGATAATGCAAAACTCAGAGAGAAGGATAACCTGACGTCAGTAGGTTCCAAGATATGGAATCTTATAGAGCGAAAATTCCCTTATAGCACCTTTACTTCATCCGATATTCTAGAAATATACGAGGATGAGTATCAAGAGCCCATTCAGCTTAGCGTGGTTGCGACATATCTATCTAGGTATTCTGAAAGGAGCAAGCTTTCGAGAAATAAGAGAGGGAAGGAATGGCTGTACAAAGTACTTAGAAAACACCCAGTGCTCGAGGAGCAAAGAGAACCAACTTACGAGCACCCCCACAGTCTATCTCATGAATTCCATCCAACTGATGTAAATTAAAACCCTGATCCTGACTGAATCAGCCGAGCCAAAAGGAGATGGAGAACTATCTCAGTTTTTCGTCTATACCAAGTGCTTCACTTATAAGTTAGATTTTGTGTTCGTTTTGTCGATGTTGTTCTAACTCTATTTGGGTCTTGAACTTCTTCCCACAGTTATCGCATTTGAATTTCTTGCCGAACAAATTGAATTGCATTATTACTCAATAATAAACACGAGATCCTTACATATATCCATTATGTATGAAAGCGTTTGATATACGGAATCGGCTCTTAAGATCCCCTTTTAATCGCCACCATTCTCATAGAATTCTCAGAACCTTTTCTGCATTTTTGGTGAACCCTCATTATCCAGAAAATCGCACAGAGATTTTATCATCGATCCCATTTTATACATTGTAGGCATAACATCCACATGGACATCGTTTTCTTCTAGTGCTTTCCGAGTAGAAGGCCCGATAGCGACTACGATTACACCTCTGTTTAGGGATGCTCGTAACGATTCGTTTAGACCGTGTTGGGACGCTATCTTGAAAAGTTCTCGCGCAGCTGGGGGGCTCGTAAATGTTATTGCACCTATATGAGCAATAGAAATATCTTCAATGAGCTTGAGCACTTTAGTCTCTTCAGGAGGGATATATTCATACCCCATCGTTTTAAGAATCTGTGCCCCACTTTCCTTAAGCTCGGTTGAGTATATGTATGTCGATGATTCGAATACCTGTGCCCCTTCCGCCTCAAGTTCGGTCTTTAATTCTGATGAATATGAACCATGCCAGAGGATAAAAACTCTTTTCCCATCTACGCCAAGACCTCGTAGCAATTGAGCTATTCCTTTGGAAGTATTGTCCTTTGGTACGATCTTAGTTTTTATCCCGTGTACCGCTAATGCGCCCTTAGGCTTCAAACTCCTAGCGATGACTGTAACTTGCTGCAATATTTGAATCAGCTCCTTTTCTATTCCCAGATTCCTTGCAGCAGACATTAGAGAGTAAACGCCAGGTCCAGTCATGAAGACAGCATAGTCCACTTTTTCTTTTAATGTTTTGTATGCAAGGGATCCAGCTTCCACATTTATCCCCTGATTTACCTCTATCCCAATAGTAGGAGCAACATAGGGTATACCTCCAAAGGAACTTATGATACGAGCGAGTTCCGATGCTCGACGGCTACCTGTTACGACAACCACTAAACCAGATAATGACATTTTCGGTCCCGATTGCGAAGAATGATCCTGAAGCCAAATTAAGGTTTTTTTGTAGGAAGCAAAGGAATCACTTGAGGAGGAACAAAAATACAACCGGATTGGACATATGATTTCTAATCCTATAGAAAAATAAATTTGACTACCCAACTCCTCTCCATTATTTCATCTTCTTGACAATGAAATGGTATAGATTTCCTTCTTTTCTTGTTTCCAATAGTAATTGCCCAGTTTGTTCAGACCATCGTACCATTTCCAAATCCGCAGTGGTATCATCGGACACTAGATGTACGACGTTACCAATTATTATTTTTTCCAAAAGTTCGTCAAGTTTTGTGAGTGTGGCAGCGCATTCGACTCCTATCTGAAACATTTCATAGTCTGGAAATGCACCAAAGCAAATAATATGGTGTTTTTGAATGAGAGTAGCCATCTTCTCGTAACAATTTTCTATAGACTGCAAGTTTTTACTTTCCTCCTCAATGTTTGAAATCTCCATTTTCGCAAACCAACCTTCAGCATATGGTGAATCGTTTGCTAACTCCGGTTGATCTATAATCGCATGATTGACTTCGATAATCCTACCACTTATCGGAGCTCTTACTACACCGAAATATCTAGGGCTTTCAAGCGTGCCAAAGCTTTTCCCTCTTTCTATATATGAACCGACCTGTCTTAACTTGATAGCGGATAGTTTGCCACTGATATATCCTAGGATACACGTAATCCCAATGTTTGCTTTTCGTTTGTTATGTTCGATGTCAGCCCAAACAAAATTCTCAGTGTCATACAAGATATCCCCAGGGAAGATACAATGGTTTATTTCCATCATAGTCGTAAATATTGGGCACCCACTTTATTCTTTTATATTGATTTTACGAAAAAACTTGGGTTTAGTCTCGATGTAGTAGTTTCATCTATAAAGATCGCTCAATCTAAATAGGTTCAAAAGTACGGTCAAAGTATCCTCTTCTCTAATTCAGATTTCAAGGACCTGTCTACTAGTTTGATATCTTTGGAAATGACCCATATTCAAGGGATTTTAGTCTCTCTCACAGTAATGAAAATCTAACGATGCAATTTTCAAATACTATGAGAAGCAATCTAATTTAATGGTACAAAGGCAAGTAGCTTTTGAAAACACCAAACAACAGCGGGAAGCGCTAACTTTGAGCGATATCGCACCTAAATGGGCTAAGCGACTAGGAGAACATCAAGAACTGCCTGTTCCTATGTCAATTACATGGCTACGGTGGTATTTTGAACTTAAGCGTGCATCAAGGTGTGTGGTAGGAGAAGCACATAGATATTCATCATCTTACATGTATGACTGCAGAGAATGTGACGAAATAGGCTGGAGATTTATGCTTTATTTTACCGTGCATTCATGTTCTAAACTAGAAGAGAACAAGCAGAGGCTTGTCAACCATTGGAATAGAGAGCACGCTCGTTCGACATGGGATCAAGATCGTCTATGGTAGTAATAGTCGTATAGGTTATCACCACTCGTGTTTGCTATAATAAATGAGATTAAGATTATTCAGATGATATTCTCAGAATGGAGATAAGGTCGGTGGCTGTTGTAATCATTGGTTTGTGAAGTTGTTGTTAAAGCATATTGCTATTTCTCTAACCCTGTAGGTACAGCATTTTCTGCTATATGATTGAAATGAAGCTGACTTGGTTGGTTAGTTTTTCGGACTGTCTGTTAATTCAGTATTCAGAGGAGTGACACGCCAATATGTCCCGTCTCTAAAATAGAATTCTTTACCGATTACTTGTATGCCGTCACTAGCCATGCGTTTAGACCTGGCTGTTTTAACTATAATTAACTGAAGGTAAATACGGCAAGCAAACTTAGACTTCGTTTAGGCACATCAATCCCAAAAACAAAGATTAATTTAACTCGGGGAAAGAAATTTGCCCATGGTTCAAGTTATCTACCAAGAGCTAAACATGTCTGATTCCAATTACTACTATGTTGGCCTCCCAAAGGATTGGAGCGGTGCTGCTGACAATGAGGTTACCGTGATCATAGATGAGGTATGTGTTGTTATCCCGAAAGCTATCGCGGGTGCCACCGGCGAATTGGTCGTTTTGAGGTTACTCGAGGCAATGATTGCTGGAGACGTCATAGATGCTGGAGATGTCCAAAAAGCAATCGAACATATTCTGTAGATTATCCTCTCTGCGGAGTCGAGTGTAGGAGCGTTTTATAACCCGGATCTTGTTTTTTAAAAATAACCGCACCGCGTATAATTAGGCATGTCCCTTGACATCTTCAATTAAGAAAATTGCTAAGCATTAAAACGTCACGCTACCATAGTCCACACCGTGCCATCTGTTTAGATTAATGACGCTCAAATTGTTAAAGGATTTCGATAGAGTCTTGGAATGTCATCATGGGTTCAGGCTATGCAATCCCTGCTGTAATCAAAATGTCTGACCTACGATACGTGCTCGTCAGCTGGAGTCGAGTTGAAATCTTATACGGTAAATCTCTCGCTTATGCGTTTGATACTTGTTATCGCATCATGTTTTTATATTTCACAATGGAATAGGATGTTATGCCAAAGGCGTTTGTATTGATGAATGCTGAACTAGGAAGTGAAGATTCCATCGTGAACGAGCTAAAAAAACTTGAAGGAGTTAAGGAAGTTTATCAAGTTTATGGAGTGTATGATATAGTAGCCCAAGTTGAAGCAAACACAATGGAAAGAGTCAAGGAAACAATAACCTGGAAACTCCGTAAACTCAATGGCGTCAAATCGACCCTGACCATGATTGTGATGGACTAAATTGCATAAGATAAAACGTTTGGTTGGTGGTTGCACCAGATTTTGAATTTCTAAATAACGTAACGTTAATTTAGAATGTATTGGCATGACAGTTAAATAATGTTTAAGATCGAATTATTCAAGAGAAAAGAAGGAACGATAAAGGTCTTTAGGTGTAAGTACTGTAATTTGCAATTCGACGATAAAGAAAGGTTGAGTAGACATTCAAGAAAAGCTCACAGCGAGAAGGGTGGCGATATCCCAAATAGGAATCCATTTGGATTTTAGAATATTATAAGACTTCCGGTAAGAATCGTCTGCACAAAAAACAGCAATATGTTCCCTATCCATGATGATGCTGAGCGTATTCACGGTAGACCCTATGTAAACTATAGTCTCATCGCGATTAACGCTGCTGTATTTACGTGGGAGGTTTTGGTAACCGGCTTTTTCGCAAATGGGCGGACTACCTCCGAGATTTTCCTTGAGTATGGCGCGATCCCAAAATTCGTCCTTGCAGGAGACATCCCAACAGTTCTGACATCAATGTTCCTCCACGGGGGAATAATTCACATCGCTGGAAACATGGTTTTTTTGTATGTATTTGGAGACAACGTCGAAGATAGGTTTGGCCATGTCAAATATCTAGCAATCTATATCTTTTGGGGGTTATTTGCAGCTCTGGTTCACAGCATTTATGCGGTTGCCGCAGGAGGAGGAGAAGTCCCAGCCATAGGCGCGTCTGGTGCAATTTCCGGAGTCTTAGGTGCATATTTGATAATGTTTCCTAGAGCGAAAATATATACAATAATAATCGTGTTCTTCATTACAACTATCCGGATACCTGCGCTGGCTTTCATTCCTTTTTGGTTTATTTTACAAATACTATTTACGTTGATTGGACAGTCAGGTGGAGGCGGAGTGGCGTATTTGGCACATATTGGTGGATTCATAGCTGGGGTTGGAACAGGATATACATGGAAGTATTTAGCAGGGAAGAAGATGTCGTTATCTATCCCCTCCGTGAGCAATACTCGAAAGTTGAGACCAAAAATAGAAGACGTCTCTCCTTCAATCGAGCCTGAAGTCATTGAGGGTACCGACTTCTATGAAATCATAGCAGAAATCCACGGTATCTCTGCCGCTACCGATATCCATGCCGACTATGAGCCGGATCATAAACGGGTGCGCATAGTTGCCTCCGGATCAAGGAAATATGAATTGTTCGCTAAACTACCTGATTCCGTGAGTAATCCGACGGTTGAATACGTCCACTATCTCAATGGAATCGCGAGAATTCGTCTCACAAAATAATTATGAAATTCGATATTTGACACTGGCGTACGTTCAATCAATCAGAAAAGCGTTTATGGTTCGTTTCGACTCATAATGCACCGAGATTGCATGCGTTGGCTAAGAGAATGCATATCCGAATCGAGATCCTATCGCCGACTTTCTTCGATACATAGACCTTTGGATCAAATTCTCAAAGACGTATCTAGATGTTAAAGGCGTGTCTCTAGCTATAGCTGAAGAGTAAATTAGAAAAACATGGAATGGACAATCGATGAAGAGACCGAGCATGACTGAGATCAGTTGAGATTTAGACGCGGAAATACTGCCCCGTATCGGCTCTGCCAAGGGAAATACTTCCCGCCTTATACTGTAATTCAATCAAATCCGGTCATGACCCGAGTAAAATATTATAAGCATACTTTATTCTAATTACCTTGTATTGGAAGATCCTCTGCGCTATAGAATTAATCAGATCACCGATAGTGGGATCAATGTATCTCTTACGCTTAGTGAAGATCTGGAGCTTGAAACGGTGTCCCAACAGCAATTGATGTTAGAGTCTATCGATAGAGTGATTACTGATAAAGAGGTGAAAGAGCAGGTAAGGCCGATCCTAGAAGCAATTTTAAGCTCCCAGCCACAGACGCTAGTGAAAACCTATGCAGAGACGATCGTACAAATCACAATGCCAAGGAGACGATACGAAAAGATCGGAAGCCCGAGGGTGGGCGAACAACTCTTAATAGACATAAGGAAGCCCTAGAATATTAAAAAATCCAGATCTCGCTTGGGTTTGTTTTTCATTAAACAGATTTAATTTGTTCCTGCAAGCTGCTCAGAGAATAAATAGGCATAGAACACGTAAAGTCTCTACATATAACAGCATAGTCAGTTTGGTTAGTTTTTGCTGAATTCGTTCCGCTAAAGAAAGGATATTCTTGTAACTGACTTAATTGAGATTGATTTTCAACGATGACAGTTATCGCGTTTGGAATGAACTGTTTGCTTATCCACCTCGCCATCTTTTGCCCTTCACCAATATTGTCTGTTGTTCTTACGGTTATTTCGACAGGCTTCTTTACATACAAATAGATAGCCATCAATAATTGACCAAATCCAAAGGGATTCTCCGCCGATGATGTCGCCCCTGCCTTCATAATCTGCTCTGCTTTTTCCAAGTAATCATTCTTTTGAGTCAGATGGTATAACCTCAGCAGGTCAGATGCGGCTACCGAATTACCGCTTGGAATGGCGAGATCATACAAGCTCTTAGTCCTGACGATTAATTGCTCATGGTCATCCGAGGTGAAGTAAAGAGTACGATCGACAGGATCCCAAAAGTGTTGAAGCATAAAGTCCGTGTATTTTATTGCCTTTTCTAGATAAATGGGATTTGAGTCAAGTTCGAAAACATCTAGCAGTGCATCGACATAGAATGCATAATCATCAAGATATGCATTGAGTTTAGAAATTCCATCTTTAAATGTCCTATATAATCTGCCATTATTTCCCGTAACCCTAGATTCTATGAATTCAATCGTGTTCTTGGCGAT
>Ga0193747_1000285_pt1 | contig 19141 bp, 12 predicted proteins | sample L1m2metaG_FD_143048 | JGI IMG/M metagenome (GOLD analysis project Ga0193747, IMG submission 143048) | Soil microbial communities from a riparian zone of the East river system, Colorado, United States - L1m2 | ecosystem: Environmental > Terrestrial > Soil > Riparian zone | place: USA: East River...
CACCCATTCCAGCAAGTGCCGTTGCGAGATCAGGCCGCGATAGAGGGTGCGAACGATCGCGTCGATCATCAGCCAAGCTTGATGCGCCAGAAAAACTACCACCAGCGCGAACTGCGCAGTGTTAGTCTCGATGTCGCCCCAGACGGTCCAGAAGTGGCTGGTCCAGGGAACGCCGCGTGGATGAATCAGCAAGCCCGTCGTGACATGCGCGTAAACCGGAAATGCCAGCGTGATCACCGCAAACAGCGTCCACCAGATCGGATTGCCCGGGAGAATGGTCCAAGCGGCAATAGGCAAAAGAATCATCGCCGGCGCCAGCAGGCTGCGCCGCAGATTGTCGAGGATCTGCCAGCGAGAAATTGCCGAAATACGATTGCGCTGTTTATTTCCCTGATCGTCCAACACGTAACGACGCAACCACCCGGCGATCTGCCAATCGCCCCGCGTCCAACGATGCTGGCGCATCGCGTACGTGTCGTAGTGCGCGGGATAGTCATCGAGAAGTTCGACGTCGCTGACCAGCGCGGCGCGCGCGAAGATCGATTCAAACAGATCGTGGCTCAGCAACGTCTGTTCGGGAACGCGTCCGTGGAGGGCCCTCTCAAAAGCATCAACTTCGTACAGGCCCTTGCCCGTGTAAATGCCTTCGCCGAAAAGATCCTGGTAGACGTCCGAAGCCGCCGTGGTATAGGGATCGATTCCGGTGTTGCCTGAGAAGATGCGGGCAAACAAAGACCGCGAACCGCTTTCGAGCGAGATGCTCACGCGCGGCTGCAAAATCGAGTAGCCGCTTACGACTGTTTGCGTCTCGCGATCGAAGCGCGGTTGGTTAAGCGGATGAATGGCCGCGCCTATCAAACGGCGCGCTGCGTCGCGCGGTAACTGGGTGTCGGCATCCAACGTAATCACGTAACGAATTTGTGAAAGCAACTCGGCGCCGGCCGTGGCCACAATAAAACTCGTCGCCGGGTACGCAGGCGTCCCGCCTGCCTCTTTCTCACCATCACGGCTCTCGAGAACCAATCGATTAAACTCGCGCAGCTTGCCTCGCTTGCGTTCCCAGCCGATCCACTTGCCTTCGGTCTCGCACCACTTGCGCGGCCGGTGAAAGAGATGAAACCGCACCGGCGCGCCGCCGCTGTATCGGCGGTTGAGTTCTTCGATACCGTCCTTTGCGCATTCGAGAATCTCTCGATCGTTCGGCATCGATTCCGACGACGCATCGACGAAATCGCCGAGCAACGCGAAGTGCAAATGCTCGTCCTGGTTTGCGAGGTAAGTAATCTCGAGCTTGTCGAGCAGCGCCGCGACCGTGTTCTGGTCGTTAAGAATCACCGGCACGACCACCATCGTGCGCGCTGCGGAGGTAATACCCTTCGAGAGATCGATCTTTGGCAGTAAATGCGGTTCGAAGACGTGCGTCACGTCCCAGTTGATCACGCTCAGCGCCAACTCGCTCGCGGGAATCAACATCAACAGAGCCGCGATCGCCGAGATGACAAAGCCGGCGCCGGCTTGCAGAAGGGCAACGACCGTGACGCCGACAATCAACGCAGTCACTGCTGCGAAGGTTCCCAGGTAGGCAAGAGACGCATTGCGTTCGACGGCGCGCAGGATCCGCTCGCCGAGACGCGGACGGTATCCGACTTCGCTTTCCAGCCGCAACAATCCTTCGCCAACCATAAAGTACCCAACATGCGCGCGTGATGTATCGTCCATTTGGAGTGCGCCGGCAGAGCGCAGCGGCGACGGCGCTTTAAATTGTTCTGAGGATCCAGTGCCCGATCTTTTATCCAAAGCGCCGTCGCCGCTCTCTGCGGGCGCACTCCAAATTTGATCGTGTGCTTCCTGGGCCATCCGCAGCGCGATCCGCGCGATTTCAGGCTCGTTCTTTTTGGTTCGCTTGCTGATGCGCTCGATCACGTGCCGGTAACGATCGCGCGTAGCAAAGTCCATCTTTGAATAGACGCCGGCGGGATCCTTGGCCAGCTCCGGATCGATCAAGCTGACAGTCTCAAAAAAGTCTTTCCAGTCCAGCGTCGACAACAGCCGCATGCTGGTGATGATGTTGCCCACCGTCACCTGGGCCGCGGCCTGCCGGTGATGCTCTTCATGAACGATCTTTTCAATCGAAAGACCGCGCCGTTCGAGTTGCTTATCCAGCCACTCGAATACGGTCATTACCGCGGGGTCTTGTTCGCGCAAGCGTTGGGTAAGCTGCACGACGAAAGCGCGGCCCACGGATCGGCGCTTGCCAACGCGCGAAATAAGCAAAGGCACCAGCTCGTTCGGTTGGCGCTGCGCGAGTTCGAGCAATTTGTCGGCCATCCGGTCTGCTTCATCTCGCTCGCCCCGGGATGAAACGATCCGGATCGCAAGCCGGCGCAGATTTTCTACCAGCGCGATGCGCAAATTGATCGGCACGGCCCACAACTCACCGATCGAAAGCGGGGAAACTTTCTGATAAGCATTGATGAAGCGCCGCAGAGTCTCAGTATCGAGGTGGCTGTCAGTGTGCGCGATGAGCGCAAAGGAAAAGGCATAAATACGCGGATAGTTCTTGAACGGCCCGTCGCCGAGTTTCGGCAGCTCGTGGTAGTAACTCTTCGGCAAGTCCTCGCGAATCTCGCGCACCTGCTCTTCGACGATATGAAAATTGTCGACCAGCCATTCGGCGGCCGGCGAGATGACATGCTCGTCGCGAATCGATTCGGCGAGGGCTTTATAAGCGGCGATCAGCTTGCGTCCATTTTCTTCCAGGCGCGGCAGCAGCAGACTCACTCGCTGCGGTTTTTCAGCGATCTTATGCTCGGCAGCCAGCGCCGCGGCATACTGCTCCAGCCGCTCGATGCTGTAGAGCTCTTCACGGATCGGCAGCTCCGCCTCCTCATCGCGACGGAATTTTCCGATCAAAGCTGAAAACAAGCGCAGCATTGCTATCAACCAAACGGGGGACAGATTAAAAGAGATTTCTCGCTAGGATATCACGGCGAGGTGCTAGTACAAGGCGGGACACGAGGAGGGGACCATTATTTTCCAATTGTCATGGTTCATGTGGGAAACGCGTGGCCGTTCTCGGGAAGTTACTTAGTTCAAAAGAAATAGATCATAGGCCCAGCGCCCGAGGTCGCTATGATTCAGGCCATAAACTTTAGCCCGATACCGAAAGAGATTTCCGTATCGATCACGGTGTCGCGATTCCCGGTAATCGAGCGAGATTGATTCGACCCCCAACTCGATCAAGGTGTGCAACTCCCATGGTTCCGAGATGCCGTTGTGGTTGGAGTCCTGCCACAGGCGTAGATTTGAGAAGACGGCATCACTTCTATCAATCACCCCATCTCGATTACCGCCGTTCTCTGTCTTGTCGAACTCGATTAAGGCGAGAAATCCATTTCTCGGAACTCCAGGTGGCGGTTGCGGCTGGGGCGTGATACTGCCAAACAGTTCGGTTCCGTTATCGATCGTACCATTACCATCGCGATCGAGAACGAGGAAAGCATTCGAGTAGTTGGCATCCGTCCAAGACCATTTCTCCTTGCCAGTGCCCGCCAAATCAAAGAAGACACCGTTGCCGTTGTCGGTTAAATGAAAGCCTTCAGCCCCGACGTCAATAATTATCGGGGAATAGTGACATGTACAGGTAGACGCGATCCAATCGCCATCATGCGAATCACAAAATGCCTCGCCGCTTTGATAATCACAACGGCCTCCCGAACAGTAGCATGACGAATAGTCGTAGGTTCCGCCATACGTACGGCAAGCTTTAGCCTCCACAGTATCACAGCCACTCGGTGTCGGCGTTGGCGTCGGCGTCGGTGTCGGTGTCGGCGTGGGTCTCTCTGCCTGAATACATCCGTTAGCCGCGGACGCATCATTTGCTTGAACACTCGTGGTAGGCACTGTCGCATTTTGGCAAGTTGTGTTCGGCCCAATATGCGGGTTATTCATTATAGTTGGCGTTGACGGATTTTCGCCGGCTTCGTCTAAGCCCAAATAGTGACCGATCTCGTGCGCTACGAACGTCGCGCCGGCGCTCAAACTACTGTTCGCTCTCTCCGACCATGCTTGGCTGTAGTTGATCGTATTTGTCTGGGGATCATGAGCAATGCAACCTAAGGTAACATTTTGATCGTCACTCGACGAAAACTTTAAGTCGCCAACCGAACCACTGGATGCTTCTTCAAATTTGATCTTAGTCGTACTGCTGAAACTATTCCATTGACCTATCGCTATATTAATCGCGGTCTGGCTGTTGAGAGGGATCTGCGAATCAGAAAAACTATACGTGATATGTATGATCCCGTTGGCATCGGGTGTCTTGTTTTTCAGAGCTGACGCTAAGGGATACTGCGTGCGATTAGCACATTGCTGGGCTCGGAGAAGCGTAATCGTTCCAGCGCACAAACTGAGCATTATGGTGAAGAGAAGGAGTAATGACTTAATGCCTCTGGACTCTGGGATCTCTCTTACCATCGTTATTCTTTCTACAAGTCGTACGAAAAAACTGGTCTTTTCCTTAGTTACAGCAGGTCGTCGCTTCAGGGTAATTCTTTACGGCTGCTCTGATTTCCTCCAAAAAGGTATCCACACCTTGGTCTTTGTGCTTACGAACCGGATCAAGAGGATGACCGTTTGCCTTGATCCTCTGAGTCTTGCCGTCGATTTCAAACAGTCCTTGACTTCCTCCGGTGAGCGTAAAATTACCGTCCGCCGACAACATGGGACTCAGGAATAGAATATAGTTCTGGTCGTTTTCCATTCCTTCCAAGTCCGGTGTCCTAATCTCAGCGGACGTGCCATCTTCAAAAGTTAGTTTTCCACCTGGCAAACTAATCGTTACGGTTTCGTCTGACAGCAGCTTGCCCTTCATTGACTGTAGGATTTTGATCCTGTACCAAGTAGTGATTGTTTGACCATTGGAACTCAAATGAGCCTCATTGTCGATGGGCCTACCGATGATGATGTTGCCACTGTGAGCGGCTAGTGACTCCAGGTCATACTTCAGAAAATGGCTAGTTCTAATGGTCCCCACATAGTGGCCTTTAAGGCGCGCGGCTTCCCTCAGCCCGCCGCTTCTAATTGCTTGAGCAGAATCCGCGGATGTGTCTTGTCCAGCGGGTTCTTGGCTTCTCGCAATCTTAACCAGAGCTAATGCGGCCAAGCCTAAGAAAAAAGTAAATCCGAGCAACAAGATCAATGGTTTCCGCATTGGGCTAGTCATGAAAATCTCCTTGTACTACCTAACCGTCCCCAGAATGAGAGGAACTTATACCCGCTGCCTTGGAATTGTCAAGGAGTTCTAAAAACAGGAGTTTTAAGTGACTTGACTGTTGAGGAAATGCGATCAAGTAAATCTGCTTGCAATGAAAACCGTGCTGCTTTTTTTGGTTATTATGAGTGTACTATAGTCGAACTTCCTGGTGGTCTTGATGTTACATCGCTAGCGCAAAACGGCCTGCGTGACTTAGAAACTCAGAACCTAACGGTCGTGTCCGGCCCCGCCTTCAATCTGCACCGCGTCGACAAAGAATGTGTTTCGATTCAACCGTCTTAACCAGCGAATGAGTGCGCCTTGCCGGCGACGTTCGCTTGAAGCCTTCACGCAACTTGCAATTCAATTTATCGCCTGGCTTCGATTCCCTTCTTACTCTCATCAATCGCGTCTTTTACCGGATCGATGCGCACCGAGACAATCGATAATCATTTCAACTCGATATCCACTGCTGAAAAAGGTGACTTGCCAACGTTCTTGATCGAGTGAGTCACGGCGCCGGCACGCCAACGGAGATCGCCGAGAGGAAGGTTCAATCGATCCGGTTTTTTCTTTCCCTGAGTGGTCACTTCGATTTCGCCAGGCGTGAGCGCAATGGCGAGACTCGGCAGCACATGCGTATGCATTGACGTTGATTGGCCTGGTTCGAGCGTCACCTCGAAGGCGCGCACGCGTTCGTTTTCGAGCACCGGCACCCTGACGATCGCTTCCTTCGGTGTCGGCGGCGTTGGCCCTCCGACCGGCGGCTTAAGAAGTTCAATCGTGAAGTTATGAAACGGCGTGACCCCCACATTCATCGCGCGATGAACATAGGTCGCCTTGCCGAACCTGACTTCGCCGAACTTCCAAAGGCCCTCGCCCGGCGCCCCTCCCGCAGTCTCGATGCGGAGTCTCGCCTCGCCTAAGGTGACGACCACGTTGTCGTTGCGGTGAACGTGCCAGAGCGTTGCGTCACCTGCGGACACGGTGACGTCCCACACGCGCACGAATTCGTTTTCAAATTTTGGATGGTGATGGGCTTCGCCTTTGATCTCAACCGGCGACTGTGGCGAGTTGGATTGCGATAGCGTGCCGGTTGGAACCAGCGCAAACGCCAGCAACAGGATCAACAACAATAACGATCTCATCTCGATCTCTTTCGAAGCAGCAGAGTCTGTTACCTGAAATTCGTAATCAGAGCGACGTTAACGACTACCTTCCCGCGGGCGATGATAATACTCTTGCCGTCGCGCGTATACGAATAGTTGTAAATCGAGTCCGAATTAAAATTCGTGAGGACTCTGGGCAGGCCGCCATTGATCGGTTGCCGCCAGAGATTGATGACATTGTTTTCGGTCCGCGGGAAGACCAGGCCCTGGCCATCAGGCGTCCAGGTTGCGCTGTGGTAATAGAAAGCGAAAGTCATTACCTCGAAGGTCTTAAGCGGCTCGCCGCCGGCGGCGGAGATAACGGCGATGCTGGCTTGCTTCATTTTGCTTTCAGCCGGAAGAATGCACGAGAGCATCTGCCCATCGGGCGAAAAACTCGGAGCGACTGATTCGTAACTGGTCAATTGCGAAGGCGTTCCCCCTTCAACCGGTATCTTCCATATCGTTGTGTTCCCCTTGTCTGTGGAGGAATAGGCTATCGACTTGCTGTCTGGCGAGCAGTCCGGTGCGCTGTCGCTGGCGTCTCCAAAGGTCAACTGCTTGAGTCCGGAGCCGTCAACATTCATGCGAAACAGATGACTGACGCCCGCGCGGTCGGAAGCGAAGATCAAGTACCGTCCGTCAGGCGTGGCAGTCAGGTCTCCTTGCGAATACGAGTCAGCTGTTAGCGCGCGTGCTTCCGCGCCATCATTCCGGGCGGTCCAGATGTCGTATTCGTCACCCGTGCGCGCCACGTAAGCAATGCGCCCATCAGGCAGTGAAGTTAATCCGCGAGCGCCGTCGTTATTTCCCAGAGTCAGTTGCCGGCCTTCGGTTTGCCCGTTTGCATCAACCATCCAGAGTTGTGCCGCATGCTCCCAGACATCTACGACCATGGCGCTTTCGTCAGCCGTGATCCCAAGCCCATAGTTGCCGTAAGTGAGCAGGTCATTTGTGATGCGACGCACTTCGCCACCGGGATAAGAAAGGTAGTAGAACTGGTTTGGTGAGCGCAGGCGCAGCGCGACAAACACCAATCCCTTTCCATCCGGCGTCCAGTTCATCTTGCCGATGTCGATAAAACGCTCGTCGGACAACTGCCTGACGCCGTGACCTTCAACGCCGGCCGCGAAGAGACGCACGCCCCCTTCGGGTTCCGCGGCCAGACGAGCTTCAACCGCGCCAAACGCGATCTGCGATCCGTCTGGAGACCATGCGGGAATGCCGCTCAGAATCGTTTCGCTCGTGGCGCGCGAGAGCAGCGTCCGTTCATCGCCAGTCTCGAGCGAAGCAATCATAATATTCTCGTGTTTCCCATCTGCATCACCGCGATAAAAAGTGACCTGCCGGCCGTCCGGCGAAAGCGTGAACTGAGAGTCGAAGTTACCGATCAGACGCGTCGTCGGTCCGCCCAGCACCGGAATGCGATATAGCGCACCCTTCGGATCGTCTTTCTCGTAAGAAACATAGTAGATGAACGAGCCGTCGGGCGAGAAAGCGGTGCCGCCAAAAAATCTCCGGCCGGGTTCGAGCAGCTGGACCTCGTTATTCGTGCCGGTTTGCTTGACGTAGAGAGTGCCTTTCCCCGAAGTGTAGGCTTCGTCATAGGCGATGAACCTGCCGTCAGGAGAGATCGATGCAGTACCGACAACGCCTGAGTTGGTCACGCGAGTGATCTTCATCTCGTGCGCCAAGTCTCCGGCTCGACGTTCGTCGTTGCGCGGCGAGTGTTTCACCAAGCCCCGCCACAACACGACTGCCGTCCCTCCGATCACCGTCAACGCAATTGCGGTCAGTACCAGTGTCTTTCCGCGCTTCATGAGCCAACCCGTCCGTGGTGGAACGAGCGCAGCCCGCGTCGGCGGCGCGTCGCTTGTTTCTTCCTCAATGACTACGACGCTGGCCCGGGTGCGTTCGGCGACGAGCATTTCCACTTCTTCGTCGCGCACCTCGGTGACTTTCGCAACGAACCGATAACCGCGCCGCGGCACGGTCTCGATGTATTTCTCACCATTGCGGCCTTCGTCAAGCGCTTCTCTTAACTTGTAAATGTTGTGCGAGAGATTGGCTTCTTCGACGATGGTGTCAGGCCAGACGCGCTTCATCAGATCTTCTTTGGTTAACACGTGGCCGCTGCTTTCAACGAGCACCAAAAGCATCTCGAAACCTTTGGGAGTGAGTGGCACAACCTCGTCGCCACGGAGCAGCAGCCGCTCAGACTCGTCCACGCGATAGGTACCGAAGTCGTAAAAGTGCTTTAGATCCCTGGGCATTTCCGCTCTCAGAACTCGGCGAGAAATCTCTCAGAAATAAACGACAACTCTCAAAGGACTTTTCGGTCAACCACAACGTAATGTGCGCCGCGAGGTCGAAAAGCGATGGCAATACAGGGGGAACTAGCGCAGTGGAAATCTTATCCCAGAGCGACCAATGGGGCAATCCAAGTGGGGAAACGCGGGATAGTTTCGACCTCGGGGCGCGCCAATACAAATGGAAGGGCGGTGGAGATACGAAGAGAAGAATCGAGATCACCGTCGAAAAACGCCGGCTCATTGTGCTAAAGCGACAGCGACGCTCTGTCCCCGACTGGTGCGCGGACTGCGGCGAGCAAGTAGCAATGTTGACGCCCGATCAGGCGGCCACAATAGCGAATGTCAGCTCGCGCACGATCTACCGACGAGTGGAAGCGGGCGAGATGCACTACCTGGAAACGGCTGAAGGACGTCTGTTGGTTTGCGCCAATTCGATTGAGCTGAACTCGAAAGTTGCGCCGCAGGGCGCTGAGTGAAGGTGAAAGACCGGTACGAGTTCTTGAGGAGAAAAGGAACTGTCACGAGATCACTCGTGGAATTGAAGGAGGAAACAGCGACCAGACCATGAACGCGAAGTACAAACCAACCAGAAAGATGATCAAGTGCTCGAGACTTGTTCTGATGGTTGCGTTGGTTCTGGCAGCGGTAATAGCGGCCGCGTATCAGTCGAATAACCGAGTTAGCCCGACGCCGCTCAAATCAAATCTCATCAAGGGCGCCGGCACCGGCAAGAAGGTTGAGTACTACTACAGCTTCATTGCCGGGCAGGGTGAAGTGTCCGTGACCGTCGATCTGAAAGCGATATCAGGCTCAACCGGCGCTGAGATTGAGATCTTCAACCAGGACGGGGCCAAGATCTTTTATTACTATCCAAACGCTATCAGCACCACCGAACGCACGGCCAAATCATTTGTAAGTCCGTCCAGACAGCTGCTGATCTTACGGCTTCAGTTCGACGGTAGCGCCGGCGATTACCAAATCAAGCTGGGCGGCGCAGTCGAGCTTGCCCAAACGAACCAGTGTGGAGCGGCGCTGCCGGATGGCGTCGGCGTTAACGCATCGTGCGTCCCACACATCACCAATATCGAAAAGTTTCTCGAAACTTGCCCGGGCTCTGATTCGGCGACTTCGACGATTCTTTCGGACTTTGAAATCCGGCGCGAGAGCGTGAAGGTCACCTCCTTTCCGTGCACCCAACCGATTTCGAAGCTGCTGCTAAAGGATTACACCGACCAACTGATTCTGCTGCAAGCGCTCAGAGTGATCTACTACATGACCGTGGAATGTCCGGGCATCTTCCCTGGACGAAAGGCACAGCTTACGACTGGCTGAAGGCGAAGGTTCATGGCTTCAACATCACCGATCAGGAGACGGCGGCGGCCAGATGCTGCGGACAGATTGACGGCAAGCTCTTCGTTACGATGAAGCCGCTCGGCAATGACGACTTTAACCGCGATCGCCGCCGCGTTTGGATCGGCCTTCAGGGACTGGTTGCGCTCATCGGGCACGAACGCCGGCATGCCGATGGGATTGGCCACGTGACGTGCAAGGGCAGCGACAACATGGACCAGTCTTATGACGAAAAGAACCTTTCGGCGTTCGGCGTCCAGTGGTGGTTGACGCGCGCGTGGTTGAACGGAACCATCAACATCGGGCTGGGCTGCCTTACGAAAGAGAAGATCGACGAAATCGCTGAGTGGCACCTGTCGGAAGCGAAAGGCTGGAGAGAAGGAAGATTCTGCGACAGCCCGCCGCCTATTTTGACCAAGCCTGGACAGGTGGGCGGGAAATGCATTGAGGCCTCGACGTCGCCCTCGACCGATACTTCGCCGACCGGACTGCCCGATCTAATCGTCGCGCAAATCTCTTTCGAACAATCGCCCTCGCAGATTCGCGTCATCGTGGGCAACGCCGGCAACGGCCCGTCCACGAGTTGTTATCTCGCTTTACAAAGTTTCGCTGGGGATGGCCCGACGTTGGGAACGAAACAGAGAGTGTGGACGATCAAAGTTCCAGCGCTTGAGGCCCGCAAGGGATTCACCAGCGTGATCGATGTCGCACCGCTGACTCAAGCCGACGGTCCGTGGAGAGCGACTATCGATCGCTCCAATACCGTCAAAGAGTCGAACGAAACCAACAACTCGATCACTCATCCGTCGCTGCCCAGACCTTGATCGGACTCTGGAAGCAAGAGGAGGAAATGTGAAATCTCTTTTTACAGGACGCGCGCTCATCAAGCTCAATCGAACATTCTACAAACGAACCGTAGTCGCTGCTTCCGCGTTGACCGCGCTGTTCATTTCAGCGGTTAATGTGCGAGCACAGAACATAACTGTTGCCGATTCAGTGAAGCTCTCAATCGTTGCCGGCGAGGCGCAATCGACCGTGATTCCGCCAGGCAGAAAGTCTCAGTGCGAGCAGGGCCGTTTCCTGGTTACCAATGACTTACTCCGTCCGCCGGATGGGGTGGTTTTTGGGCAGAACCTGGATCAGCCTGGCGGGTCTCTGATCCCCTCGATCTTTGAGATGGGCGCCCTCTCGGCAGATTTCAACAGCGATGGCTCAAAGTCGAATTACCATTTCGGCACTAACGATCATGACCTCGTATCGCTCTCGAACGGTGATGTGCTTTACATCACGGGCGCGTTCTCGCGAATGCCGATCAACCTTTTGGGCGGTACCGGATCGCTTGGTCAGGTGCAAACGAAAGAGCCCGCTTGGTTCAAGGACACTTATCGTAAATGTATCCAGGATGGCCAGGGAAACTGCCTCTTCGACTTTGGACCAAACACGCGCTCGGTAGTGCTGGTGTTTCGTTCTACCGATTGCGGCGAGCATTTCACCTTTCTTTCCGAGATGGATCCTCTCCGCTTTGGCGATGGCACTTGCGCGCTGCCTCAATTCCGCAAGGACGGCAATAACAACATCATCCCAACGAAGGACTGGGACATGGGCGGCACTGACGGGCAACTGGTCAAGGTCGATCCCGCCAACGATCACATCTTCATGACCTTTCAATGCGTCGGTTACCACGCGGCCCGCTCCCGGACCGGCGAGTTTGCGCTCGACTCCAACAACCCTGTCGACAAGACGCTGGTGCTGATGTCCAACACGGGCGGGGCGTCCTGGAAGAGTCTCGGGTACGTCAACAAGGCGAAGTGGCGCATGGGAGTTGTGCCGCTCGGAGATGAATTGGGTTTTAGCGTCGGGAACGCGCTGCTGCTGGGCAATCTCGGACCAAATGGAAAGTATGTTTTCGACGCTGAAGCGAACCCGGCTTCAAATGAACCCTCGACTTGGGAGACGGACTTCTCAGCTAACAAGAACGTCCCGTTGGACCGAATTTACGCCAACATGTGGGCCCACCCAATTCTGACACGCACTCCGGACGCGAAGAGTTACCTGCTTGCCTTTCCCGACGTGATCGGCAAGTCAGGTTTCGGCTACCGGCTTTACTGGTATGACCGAGGGATGGGACTTCTCACTGCCAAAGATTCAGTCATGTCGGCAAATCCCAGCCCGGACAATGTGATCTTTCATCTTACGGCTATCGATCCGGGAAAAGGCCCGGTCCTGTTCTATTGGTACGACCTTGACAGCGCCGCAGAGCAGGGCACAATCCGTGGCCGTTTCATCGCCGACGGCGCGTCAGTTTCCGATAGCTTCACTATCTCGCTTTCCGGCGGTCAGTCACGGAGTTTTGCTTTGACGAAGTTTAAGACGCCGTATTGGTTTGGTGATTATCTCACTGCGGGTGGCTACGTGCAGGAGACCTCTCAAACTACGGGGAGCGGTCCGTTCAGTATCGCTACTTCAAAGACAGCGCGTTATGTCTACTTTCCGATGTGGGTCGAGCCGGACGGAACAATCAACTATGCGCGCGTGGAATACGCGGTCAAGGCTAATCTCCTCGGCAGTCCGTCAAAGATAAAACCGCTGCGTCTGGTCGCGACGCCCGCTCGCGCCTGGAAACCCTGGTTGGCGCGCGTCGATGTATCAAAGGCCTCGCGGCCATCTCGTGATTTGGATCGCGAGCGGGACATGCGCCCAGTTCAAGCCAACAGAACCGGAAACCCAAGGCCAACAAGACCTCGGCCGCAACAATGACCCCTGGAGAACAGGAAAGAAATACAAATTGCATTTGATCTCTCCATCGTCGGGAGTCATGAAGTGAAGCCGGAAACCGAAAACCGCTCAAAGAGGGGAGTTGCTATGAAAAGACCATTAGGATTCATCTGTCTGCTGGTGATCATCGCGATTCTGATCACCGCGCCAATCCTGCGATCGTCCGATGTCGCTCCAGTCGCTTTTGCCCAGGCGTTCGCGACAAAGCCACTCTATCGTTATCAAAGCGCGCGCGGCCAGTATCTCTACACCACAGACTCAAAGCTACCGCCGGATCTGAGCGATGGCCCGTGGGAGAATGAAGGTGTCGTCTGTCACGTGGCGAACGGTCCCAACCATGTGGTGCAGACGACGCCGGTTTATCAACTCGCAAAGTCTGATGATTTCGGCGTTCACTATTTTTATACGAACAAATCCGATGAAGCAGACACCGCGGCGGCTGACGGATGGACTAAGCAAGGCATCGGCTTTCATGTCTCACCGAAGCAAGTGCCCGGGACCGTTCCCCTCTACCGGCTCTACAAGCCAGTAGTACCCGCCAAACAAAAAGACAAGAGTTGGCTGGATAAGATTGGCGAGTTCATTGCCGGGCCGGAGTTTACCGAAGCCGGCGCCGAGGTGTTACAAGACGCGCACTTCTACACGATCCGCAAGGACGAACTCAGCATCGCGAGGAAGAGCGGCTTCAATCTCGAAGGCAGAGTTGGCTATGTATGGGAAACGCCTTATCCGCCGCCGGCCGCGCTCGCACCCGATCTAATCGTCCAGCACACGCAAGCGGATGACACCTCAGTCACGGTCGTGCTCCGTAACCAGGGAACCGCAAACACCGGCGGTGCGAAATACGAAGTGACCCTGTCTGTTTACGACGACAAGAACAACTTTCTTTATAAGCTGCATCAGCCCGCGCCCGGTCTCTCGCCCAGTCAATCCAGCCAGGTAAAGTTCGATACGGGCGGTAAGAGTCTGATGGGGAAGCGTTATCAGGTAAAGGTTGACGAAGGGAACGCCGTTGACGAGTCGAATGAAGACAACAACGAAACCGAGATGCTGTCCGGGCCGCCCCTGAGACTGAAAGTTCCCGCACCCAACGATAGCGGGCTCATCCCGCTGGTGCTCGATCTAAAAAGCTATCACCAAAGGACGCAACAGGCTGGAGGCGCGCAGCTACACTTCGCCGACTTTGTAATCACGATTGCCAACGCCAAAGACTTTCCTAAAGAAGCCTTCGCGCCGTTGACCATCCTGCCGCCCGAATTTTGCGGGGCACATGAATCAAACGCGCGGCTCTTTGCGATGATTGGTTGGGGCCGTGAAGGCAAAGACACTGCGGCGATCCTGAAAGGGGCCTGCATTCCTCTTTCATCTCCGGCAGCATTCGCCTCGATGACCTTTTCGATCCCGGAAGAGAAAGGTGACGTGGGTTTGATTCAGGTGGAGATTCGCGATCGGCTGACCAATCTCATGCATCAATCACAGATCATAAAGGTCGGCGCATTCGGAGTCGCTGAGGTACTGGTTCCGTTGGGTTGCTACGAATTCCTCGGCCGGCCGGACGATTTCTACTGCAAAAACAAAACCGCAATGGCCGCGTGCGAGAATTTACAAAAGAAGGGAAAGCCGATCAAATGCCGGATTACGACTCCGAAGCCATAGCCGCACAAGAAACTTTGTAGGGCGCCGACCACGGCGGCGCTTTGGACAATCTTAAGATTTCGGCGCTTATGAATCGAAAGCTGCGTCGCACTCCGCTTGCCGCCGCGTTTCAAATCAGGTCAAGGAGTCTTCTTACGCAGTGCGCGGCCGGCTAACACGTTGGTATAAGCGCCATTGTCGACTGCAAGCTTTCCGTTGACAATGACGTACTTCATTCCCACTGAAAACACTTCCGGCTGTTCGTATGTCGCGCGATCGGACACTGTCTTTTCATCAAAGACGATCACGTCCGCGAAGTAACCTATGCGAATCAAACTACGATCCGGGATGCGAAACCATTCGGCTGTCAACGCGCTGCTGTTGCGCACGGCAAATGGCAGCGAGATAAGCCGACGATGGTAAACGTATTCGCGCAGCTTGCGCGTGAAAGTGCCGTACTTCCGTGGATGTCCGGTCGAGCCATCCGAACAGGTCATGACGAATTTCTCTTTCATAAAGCGCTCGATGTCTTTCTCGCTCATGTTGAATGACGCGACCCCAGCGCCGCCCGTGGTCCTAATGATCTCAAGCGCTGCCTCTACCGGCGACTGCTTCCTTTCAGACGCAATCACGCTCAGTCGTTTGCCGATCAATTGTCGATCGCGAGCGTCGGTGATGAGCAGCGATTCAGCGCCGCCGCGGCGCTTAAGATTGTCCTGCATTTCGGCGAGCAAACGCGGACGCACCATTGAGTCGTCTATGCGTTTGAGCAACTCGCCGCGACCGCCGACTTCGGCCCAGCGCGGAATTAGCGAAGCCTCCAAACTCGTCCCCGATGCGTCGTACGGATATTGGCACGCAGCCACGTCCAAACCTTCGCGGCGCGCTTTCTTCATCAATTCGATCGACTGCCTGCTCTGACCCCAAACTTCCGGCCCGAGCGCTTTGATATGCGAGATGTGCACCGGAATCTTTGCTTCGCGGCCAATGCGAATCGTCTCTTTGATCGCGCCGAGCAGACCGATTGAATACGAATTCTCGTCGCGCATGTGCGTGTCATAGACTCCGCCCTTAGCAGCCGCGACTTTCGAAAGCTCGATCACTTCTTCCGTTTTTGCATAGCTCTGTGGGGCGTAGTAGAGCCCTGTAGACATTCCGAATGCGCCTTCGTCCATGGCGCGCGCTACCAACGCCTTCATCTCTTCAAGTTGAGCTGCGCTCGGCTGCGCGTCGGTTGAACCGAGTACGCGGCTGCGAATTGTGCCAAAGCCCGCCAGCAGAATTGCATTTGTGCCAATACCCTGCGCATCCCACTTGCGCAAAGTCTCGCCAATATTCGCCGCACTGCTGCCATCATTGCCCGTGACCACGGTCGTCACGCCCTGCATCAAATAAGCGAGATTGCTCTTGTGATTAGGATCGGAAAGATCGCCGAGTGTATGCGTATGCGGATCGATGAAACCGGGAGCCACAACTAAACCGGTCGCATCAATCGTCCGCACGGCATCCAGATGAGCTTTGCGTGCGTCGCCGACAAAGACGATGCGATCGCCGCGAATTCCCACATCCGCAGTTCGCGGTTTCTTGCCGGAACCATCGACGAGCTTGCCGTGGAGAATCAGTAGATCGAGTTGCTCACCAGGTGCGGGCGCGTCTCTCGCGCTCACAGCAGATGCCGTTTGCGATATCGGTCGGGTCAGACCCGTAAACGCAAGCAGCGCAACCGTAACAACCAGCGATATCGTGAGACTTAATTTCAACAATCAGATTTCACCAATCGACAATGTGCAGCGATTATAGATTCGGATGTGGAAACGTGCTACTTTCTCCAGCCACTCAGGAACAAAGTTCAGCAAGCTGGGAGGTATTAGAATGAAAACGTTGAGACCAAGCACAATTTCGCTGATGCTGTCTATCATTCTCTGGGGTACGCTGCTGGGCGGCATTGCTTATGCACATCTTGTTTATTTTCCGGTCTATCTCTCGGCGCTGCCTGATTCAGCGGTCGTTGTTAATGGGCCTTACGGTCTGCATGAAGAAATATTCTGGGGGCTAATCCATCCGTTACTGATTCTGTCGCTCGTCGTCTCGCTCGCGCTGAATTGGAAAATACGCGCGCGGCGAAAGCTGATCGGCATAACAATGACCCTGTATGCGCTGGCGTTGTTGGCTACTGCTTTCTATTTCGTCCCCGAGTTGCAAGCGTTTAGAAACAGCCCGCATCTTGCCGTCTCGCCGGCGGAGTGGTTCGCGCGAGGACAGCGTTGGCAGAAATTAAGTTGGCTGCGCGGAACCGTGATGTATTTGGGTGTGGTGCCGCTCTTGCTGGCACTTGCGAGGCCTATTGAGGAGCCGGTAGAGAATTGAGAGAGGCGCGAACAATCATTCGATCAATTCTTTGAGCCGATCGAGGGCCTGGGCCCAGAAGGTTTTCATTTTGGCCGCGCTATTCGCACTTGACAACTTGCTGTGCTGCGCGACAACCTGACATTTACCCGAGCCCTTCGGTAAGAAGGCGACGGCAACACTCGTCTTTTCGTCTTTCCAGGTTAGGCGCAGCGATTTATTGGTAGTCGCTTTGCGAACCTTGAAGTTTGATGGCAACCATTGCTTGCGCGCTTTCTCATCCGTCCACGCTTTGAAGGCTTTGCTTAGCGGCGCGTCGATAGTGCGGCTGACGCTGATCTCATAACCACCCGGTTTCTCATGTTTCTCGCGCAGACCGCGGGCCTGCTCGTAGGTAACTGCAATCATCTGCTGCCACCACGGGCCGATGCCATGCTGGCGTCCCAGACGCGCGACGAGTTGCTGGTGACTCATCGTCTTGCCACCGGCGGCGTCGAGAATCTTGAACCATTCATTCCATGTTTGGCCGGTCTTGGCCTTGACCGCGTCGTCGCCGATGCGCGGTGATGGTTTTCCTGTTTTGGTTGCTGCGGGCATTTTTAGACTCTCTGACAATTTCGGCACGATGAGATCCCAGGTGCTTGGGAAACAGTGCCGTAGGCACCAATTGTTTATAGACCGAGAACGCGATCTTAAGTTCACGCTTTTCCGACTTGAGCGAAATGCTAAGCATTTCGCTCAAGTCGGAAGAAACAAAAATGGAGGTGAGTGCTGCCTATAAACATTTCGCCGCTACGCGGCTATTCTAGCAACCTCTCCCAAAGAAAGAGACGTTGCACATAATTTCTTCTTACCGCGGCGGTACTAACTTTTCCTTCAGCCTCTCGTTGACGATCTTCGGATTCGCCTTACCTTTGGATGCCTTCATAACCTGCCCCACGAAAAATCCGAACAAAGCTTCCTTGCCCGATCGATACTGTCCGAGTTGGTTTGGATTTGCCGCGATCACTTCATCGATTATGCGATCGATCTCACCAGTATCGCTGACCTGCACTAACCCGCGCTCCTTAACAATTGCGCCAGCCGATTTGCCCGTGGCGAACATTTCGACGAGGACGTCCTTGCCTTGTTTGCCGCTGATCTTTCCTTCGTCAATCATCCGCACTAAGGCGCCCAGCTCTACCGCCGGAATCGGTGACTTCTCAGCCGTCAACGCGGCATTCTCCAACTCGCGCAGAAGCTCGGATCGGATCCAGTTAGCCGTAGCGCGGGCATTGCCGCTCGCCTCGACAGCGTTCTCGTAGTAGTCAGCCAAAGTGCGTTCCGCGGTCAACTGCGACGCGTCCGCATATGAAAGATCGTACTGATCGCTGAATCGTTTTCGACGCGCCTCCGGAAGCTCCGGCATCGACTTACTCACATGGTCGATGAAGTCGTTCGTGACGACCAATGGCGGCAAGTCGGGTTCGGGAAAATACCGATAATCATGCGCTTCTTCTTTCGAACGCATTACTCGCGTTTCCGCGGCGCGCTCGTCCCAAAGCCGCGTCTCCTGGACCAGGCGCCCACCTGATTCCAGAGTCTTGATGTGTCGCTCGACTTCAAATTCGATCGCGCGCTGCATGAACCGAACCGAGTTCAAATTCTTCAACTCGACTTTGGTCCCAAACGCAGTCTCGCCTCTTTGTCGCACCGAAACATTCGCTTCACAGCGCAGATTCCCCTTCTCCATGTCGGCTTCCGAAGCGCCTACCCATTGCAACGCACGACGGACATGGTTGACGTAGTCGTAAGCTTCCCATGAAGAACGAAAGTCCGGCTCAGTCACAATCTCAGCCAGCGGAGTGCCCGCGCGATTCAAATCGACGTAAGAAAAACGATCGACATCAGGCAGTCCTTCATGCACATTCTTGCCGGCGTCTTCTTCAAGATGCAGACGCGTAATACGCACTGTCAGGGGCCGCCAGTCACGGGCATGGCCCGCTTCGTCGCGTTCGGCGGTCATGATTTCCAAAATACCGTTCGCTGAGAACGGCCGATCGTATTGCGAGATTTGATAACCCTTCGGCAGATCGGGATAAAAATAATTCTTGCGCGCGAAGATCGAACGCTCCTGGATGTGAAGACCAAGGGCCAATGCTGCTCGCGCACCCAATTCAACCGCGCGCCAATTCAGCACGGGCAAAGCTCCCGGCAAACCGAGACACACCGGACATGTATTCGAGTTCGGCTCGTCGCCAAACCGCGTCGAGCAGCCACAGAAAATCTTTGACTCGGTACTCAACTGGGCGTGGACTTCGAGCCCGATGACGGTTTCCCAA
>Ga0193747_1000286_pt1 | contig 19110 bp, 17 predicted proteins | sample L1m2metaG_FD_143048 | JGI IMG/M metagenome (GOLD analysis project Ga0193747, IMG submission 143048) | Soil microbial communities from a riparian zone of the East river system, Colorado, United States - L1m2 | ecosystem: Environmental > Terrestrial > Soil > Riparian zone | place: USA: East River...
GGGGCGGAATAAAGAGAAGTAGAAGAGAATTGGTTATGAAAGCCATTTAAATTTGATGCACCAACACCACTATTACCTGATATTCCACCGTTACTTAATAATGGAACCTGTGAGGAATGTTTATTATTATTATTTGACGATGATTTGCTAAGGGCCATATTTGGAAAAGCACTACTACCAACGATAAGTATCATCGCAATAGTGATGACACCAAAAAGACCATCTAAAATCCGGTAATTTATACTTCGATTTGGCCTTCTCAAAAGTACCTCAATTTAGATAAATACGACAGACGTATAATGGTTACAGAGACAAGGATTACAACTAAATTCATCTTAGCTTGATGTTATTTGCATTTCAGAATGGTTCTCCAATTTTTTATAAGTGTTACCAAAATAAATATATGAATATAGATGAAGTATCTAAATTTTAATACAAGTGAAATGCATGATAGTATAGGTACACTTCTCTAAGAGATATTAAAAGAATTGCAAAAGGTCTTCTTTGAGAATAGTATGATACTTAGGCAACTGTACTACTCAAACATAGGTGTTTCATTGTTAATTAACAATCACGCCTATTAGAATATCTAGGTTGGTTGGCATTGACGTTATTGCATTTTCTCCTGAGATTAAGCCTGCGAACTTGACTGCTTTAGTAGCATAATGAAGTCAAACAGATTTCCTCTAAGAAATCGAGTTCTTCCAATGACTATTGACTGTCCTATCTAAACTGCGTAATACTAATCATTTATCTCTTGCAAGGATATTTGTAAGATAGCTGTAGCATTTGTATGCAATTTCCTTAAATAATATAAATACTATATCTAATACGATCACGGTAGGAAGCGATACATATTGACTTGTAAAGGCATATGCTCTCGTCATAAAGCACCAAAACCAGTTGGTAGTGGTCGCTATTCTACTGGGCAGAAACGATGTCAAGTATGTGAGATCTTCTTAAAATGGGATGGATTATGGTGTCCATGTTGTGGTTACAGGCTCAGAACAAAGCCACGCAATTTAAAATACAAAGCGAAATTTAGATCAAGAAAGGAAATAGAGAAATCTAGACTACTACTATCATCATATCATTAGCAACAATCGATATCTATGCGGTCTTGGCATCATGATCATGTAAATGCATAAAATGGAATAAATGCAGGCTTATTAAACAATAGAAATAAATCATTGGACGAGATGTACTCGCTGCTCTCGCAAGCAAGCAACTAATCATCAAAAGCAAGTAGATTGACAAACAAACATAGTAAGGCACAAAATGCAACTTTATCTACGTATTTTGGTTTTTTCTATAATATCCTCACTGGTTTATCCGAATCCTCCCATCACAAGAATTCTGAAAACTCAAAATAACAGTTCTAGCCAACATTTTATTTTATGTCCCAGAAACTTTTCAAAACGATACTAATGTTGCATGTCGGTTTTCTCTACCTGTAGTCGCTACCCTCAGCAATGGTTCTTCGTTATTGCCCGGGTATTAGCGGTATCATCGGTTGTAGCCTTTGCCCTATCGCTGCTTTTTTTGTGGGTGGTGCCGTAGGTGCAGTTTGTTTTAATGGTGATGTTGGTGATGATGGTGATGATGGTGATGATGGTGGCTGTGAAGCTGCGGACATTCCTACTACCTGTAGTCCTGTAACATTATGAACCAGATGTTTTATCAGATTTGGTGTTGACACGGTTCCTGAGGGAAAGCATAGAAGTTGTGCCTCGATCTGGTTTAGTCCTAACCGGGTTGGAGGTGCGGTGATGGCTGTCCACTTTGTATAATCTCCCGCTCCTTTTGGACCCCGAGGCGATGCTTGGACGAATCCATGTTGATTTATCTGTACTGCAACATTGCAATTAGTATGAGTTGCATTTGAAGGGGCCGATGTGCCACCGACTGCGATTAGACTCCCTGCAGGAACATCCACATTGCTGTTTGGATACTTTATTGTTAACAGGCGGCCTGACCCGCTCCCGAAGGTCCCTGCCCCAGGAGGACTAAAAATGGCATTACTGGTCGTAGCAGGTATGGAAGTAGGCTGCGAACTATTGCCATGCTGAGTAGGTTGGATATTGAATGTATATACCCTCGAAACATTATCACTAATCGGAGATTTCCCTGTGGCGATTTCCACTCCATAAATGAAAGATATCGTTGCATTCGTCATTCCCGGAGCAGTGGCTTTGTAGGCTATACCCGAATGATTTGGACTTAGTATCGCCGAATGTTCTTGAGGTTTTAGAGTAACTACGGGAGTAGCCGTCGTACAGGAGGCGGCTCCCTGATTTTCCATCATTACATTTTTATTAAAATCTAGAGATACCGGAGAATTACACGTTCCATTTGCAAATGTAATTGTAGCCGTAGAGTTGTTAAACACAATGGCCTGTACGCTGAATGTATTCCCAACAGCCACATTTGAGGGCATGGTATGAACATGAAGAATCTTTATACCCTTGATTTGATTATGAGATGTGGTTGTGGCGACAGTCGTGATCGGGGTTTTGTGAATGATCTTAATGCTACTACTTTTCTTGACAGCCGAGACTTGGTCACCCAAGGTTGCAGTAGCCATAAACACTAAGCTCATCGTAAGAACGGCAAAAAGTGCCCATTTTGCAGCTAAACTTGTCATTACAAGTAATTAGAATATGGTAAATATTATGACTTATAACCGTTGCTTGATTGTAGTTTAGATGTATAATCTCAAGCCTGGGTATTGCTTGGAGGTTAATGGGTAAATTGTGAGTTTCTAAACTTTGTTCTATAAGATCCAAGAGGCTTGAATCTGACGCTCATAGAAATTATTTCTTTTGAAAACTTTTTGTAAAAATGTACGAAAATAAGGTTTGCCGCCCTCCCGGGAGGGTACTTTTACTGTAAGCAACCTAGCGTACAAGAACAAACTATATGAAGTTCTCTGCTGCAAGGCAATTAGCTTTGAGATTGTTTTCAGAAGGCAAAACTCCTGCATTAGTAACAATTACATTGGATCTTCCAGCCGACGAGTTGCAAGCATATCGAGATTTTTGGCATCTTAGACATAAGCATAAATTAACTGAGAAATACGAACAAATTTCAGTACTACCTCCACTTCTTCTTGAAATTACACAAAATACTAAATGAACCAGATGGGTGAACACGAAATCATAAATTTACTGAAACTTGCTAGCAATGGTGAAATACATTGTCTGCAAGACAAAGTCGAATCCCTTAGAAACCAGATAAATATTCTGGATCTCTAAAAAACGAAGTGCAGGACCGATATACTAATTTTGATCTTTATCGTTATCTTAAAACTTGTCAAAATATCTTAGCACATGTTACGGATCGTGTAGACACTCATACTCAGAATATTTAAAGCTAGATATAATAGTATAAATCAATCCTTATAGAAAGTGGTAAACGCTTTTACTCGACAGAATGGACCTCTATACTTCAACCACCCATTGATAAAAAAAGACTGCATTGAGTTTAGAGTATATCAAAACAACATATCTGAGTCTGCGAGAAATACGAATACCCTAGTAATACTTCCGACTGCTCTAGGTAAAACGGTTATAGCCATACTTGTTTGTGCAGAATTTCTGTATAATTACAAGTCAAAAAGAGTCTTGATAATGGCTCCGACCAAACCCCTTGTAGCACAACATATGAACTCATTCTTTTCGTTATTAAGGATGCCTGAAGATTGCGTAACAGCAGTTACTGGAAAGAACCTGCCTCCAACTAGAATGGCCATTTGGAATCGAAAAGAAATAAGACTTGTTTTTGCAACACCGGAGGTGGTCAAGAATGACCTGGCAGAGAATCGACTCTCCTTGAGTGAATTTAGCTTGCTAGTTTTTGATGAAGCTCACAGAGCTGTAAAAGACTATGCTTATACCTCAATAGCCAGGTACTATGTTCAACAACCATCGCATCCTATTATTCTAGCTTTGACTGCCAGCCCGGGATCAGAAAAAAGAAGGATCCTGGAAGTATGTAATAACTTGTCTGTTGAACAGATAGAATACAGGAGTGAGGAGGATGGAGATGTAAAACCATATATCAATCCAATCGATGTAACTTGGAAATGGTTCACTATTCCTCAGGAGTACAAATACATAAGCTCAACCTTTCGTGCGATGCTTGAAGACAAACTTCAGTTTCTCATAGAAAGAGGATTGCTGAGAAAAAAACATCTGCAATGGATATTTAAGAGCGATCTTATTAGTCTCGGAGAAGAGATCCAATATAAGCTAGAGCTCACTATGGAAGAACTAAGGGGACCACTTTATGCCGCCTTGATGCAACAGTCGTCAGCTCTTACACTTATGTATTGTGCAGAACTCATAGAAAGCCAAGGGTCTCCATCGCTGAAAGCTTTCCTAAACAGGATTGAAAAAGATGGTGGCAAGACGCATCAATCGCTCCTGAATGATCATAGGATAAAAGAGATTCAGACTCTTATAAATAGTCTAAAAATAGAACATCCAAAAACAATATATCTTGTAGAACTTCTGAAACAGCGATACTCTCTTTTTCAGACTATTAATAGACGACAATATGAACAAAATAATTTCACTTTTAAGAAAGCTACTGACTTAGCCAATGAGAGACCAAAAGCTCTAGTTTTCACCCATTACAGGGACACTGCAAAAAAGGTAGTCGAAATTTTGACTGAAACTGCAATTAGGGCGGCTCGCTTTGTGGGGCAAACAAATAGGGAGTTAGATATTGGGATGAGTCAGGAGGAACAATCGGGTGTCCTTGAATCATTTAGAAATGGAGAGTTTGATGTCCTAGTAGCAACGTCCATAGCTGAGGAAGGACTCGACATACCAGAAGTAGATCTAGTCGTGTTTTACGAACCAATACCTAGCGAGATAAGATACATACAGAGAAGGGGTAGAACCGGAAGAAAATCGTCAGGTTTTGTCACAATACTTGCTGCAAAGGATACTATAGATGAACGGTATCTTTATGCGAGCAAGAGACGCATGGAGAAAATAAAACAAGTACTTTCTAGCATCAATACGACGTTAAAGCCTATTCATAGAATAGATGCCCTGGCAAACCCTATGACAGCTGATGAAGTATCATCTTACGAATCAAAGAGGATGGTATTGGATGACGAAGTTGATAAAATGTTATCACCCCACCTTGAATCCATAAAAGTGGATGATCTGCTCACATCACCGAAATCACCGAATCAATTGATCAGAATGAAGGATAGGAAGAGGATGGAATTGCTCTCACTTGAATCTCACACTCTTACCAATGGATTTAGGAGAGAGATAGATTCTGCAGCGAGAAGAATTCATGCATCAATAGCAAAAAGTGGAAGACAACCGTTAGACGTAGATATCATTCAGGAGAGCCTTTCGCTTGAAAATTCTGTTTTGCTCGAGGCCTTAAAGAAGCTTGAAAAACTGAAAAGGATTGAATGGGTTGACGATAGTAGAGTTATACTTTCTGAAAATTTAGCGAAGATTTCTGGTAGTACGTATGATGTGTACGTTGAAAAAATCATACATGGTCGGGCATTAGTTATAGTGAATGGAAAATGGCATGCTAGATTAAATCACTACGATTATGAAGGCCCACGAGAATTACTTAGAAAGGGGTCGGAGTTCAGGGCAGTAGGTGAATTATATCGTGATGATGGGGTGTGTAGTCTTAGAGTAAAACAAATAGTATGAAAATCAGGAATTGAAACAAAATATTTTCCTGATTGGATTTACATCATATACGCTACGGAACCCACATCGTTGCGACCAAATTGATTATATTTGAGATGGATTCGAAGTACCATCAAACAAATCAATTCGGGCTACAGGCTTTTAAAACATTAGGGAAAAAGGGGGTAAGCTAATTCGCTTGTGATATACGTTCCAGCTACACATACGGTCGGAACCATATATGATACTGTGATACATTCGATGAATATACCGCGGGAAAAAAATATGTATTTTAGATTCTAAATAAGCTACCTATTCTCTACAGCTCACCGAACGTTTCATAGTACCCATTTGCAATCTTATCTCTAAAGCTCTCCTCATACTTGAACAATACGTCTTTCACAAGATTGTTGTTTACAATGGTATAAAGCTGGTATTCCTGACCATAACTAATTGATATTATACCAGCTTCAGAAATCCTTTTTAGATGCCAGGATACTGTAGATGGTGCTTTCCTGATATGTTCAACGATCTCTCCAAAAGTGCAGAGATCATGAATGAGTATAAAATATACTATTTGTCTCGCAACGTTATTTCTTACGCATCCAAGGATATGTGACTCGTGTGATGAAATGTTGAGAGGGTGATATCTGGTTCTTCTGCCATCATGTCTGTCGACTTTTACTTTATGTGACTTTTCAAGGATCTTTAGATGATATTCAAGTCCACCATTCGTTAGGCCAGTCAGCCTGAGAAGCTCCCTATACCTTATCCCTGGACTTTTATCAATCTGTTTTAGAATTAAGGCTTTACTAGGATGCATTGAATCAGTGTAAGAATCTGTAGACTCTGTTTTCAAGTCCATTATTTTTCCACCCTCAACACGCCCAATCCAAAAAGCGCTAACATAACCAATAGGAGAATATGTGGTAGTTCCCTATAGGCCATAGGAATCATTATTCTACTAGTGCCAGGCATTATTTGAAGCAAAAATATCAATTCAACTACCAGAAGCGATAGAAAGGCAATTGATGTATACAATATCTTTATACTTCCAGTTCTCCTGTAGGTAAGAATCGAGACTACAATAAGAAAAACCGATATTATGATACTGGCCATATGAAGAGAAATGCGGTAAACGAAAAATGGGTGGTTAATATGTGGAAGAATAGCTACTGGTAATAATACAGCAGTAGTCAATGCTGATATTATTAGAAATAGCTTGGGTTTGCTAACCATGAATGTTTGTTTCATACCTTTAGCTGATTGCAAAGTTGGGTATGACCTATAAATAAAGAGAGAGTAAATCGGCATAAATACTTTCAATATTGAATGCACAGTCTGATTGGCCACTAAAGGAATAAGAAAAGATGACTATATTATTTTTTGCAGTTCATAGAATCTATCGTATATTTTTGGTAAGTCGTATTTATCACCAATTATTTTCAACGATGCAAGAATTAGGAGACTACCTGAAAAATTACGTCCTTTCCAATAATAAATGGAAGAATACTACATCCTATATCCCACGATCAATCACGTCCTATGCAGAAAATTTAAACAAGAGGAATTTTTCTCGAATAAGGAGTCTACCAAAATTACATGGTTCAGTGAATTAATTGGGGTACAAGAATGAACCGCTTAATCCACATATATACAGCGTCTTTGGCACAAAGCAGATCGAGCGCATCCAGACTATACATTATCGCTGTCTGACCGTCTTAAGGCACAATATTTTTAAAAATTAAAGCTAATTATTTTATTTTTTGCAGTACAATTGACTCGTTCGTCGCATAATTTTTATACTAATCATGAGAAGACTATGATAATCTCACTAGAATGTCATTTAGACAACGACCAGAGGAGAAAAATGAATAAAATGATTGTAAGTGGTAATAATCAACCTAATTGTACCGATAGTTCAGAAGCTACTCTAAAAGTCGAAAATCTCTCCAAAGTATATGCTTCTTCAATGGGTAGGGTAGTATCACTTAGAAACGTTAGCTTTTCGATAAATAAGGGTGAATTTGTATCTGTAGTAGGTCCGTCTGGAAGCGGAAAATCTACATTATTGAATATGATAGGGGCATTAGATAGGCCTACTTCAGGTAAAGTATTCATTAATGGAGTCGATATTTTTTCATTAAATGATTCTCAGATGGCAAGCATGAGAAATAACACGTTAGGCTTTATTTTTCAATCTTATAATTTGATCAACAGGACAACTGTACTGAAGAATGTAGAGTTTCCTGGCATTACAGGTGGTATGAGTGACAATGATAGAAGACGTCGGGCTCTAAAATTATTAAATTTCCTAGGAATCAAAGACAAGGCTAAATACAAACCAACTAATCTAAGTGGTGGTCAGCAACAAAGAGTAGCTATAGCAAGGGCACTTATGAATGATCCGAAAATAATTCTTGCTGACGAACCTACCGGAAATTTGGATACAAAAACAGGGCAAGGTGTATTTGATTTACTAAAACTATTATCCAGCGAATTTAGAAGGACAATAATCATGGTAACACATAATCCAGAACTTGCAGCAACAGATAGAACAATCCATATCAGAGATGGGGCCATTGAAAAGGAAGTTGTTAACATCCATAGAAAATAATGGAATTTGTTTTATTTTATTTTATTTTAGGCCTTATCGTTATTATTTTGACATAAGATATCTTGACTGGATCTGAGTCTCATGAAACAAAAGGCGTCGAAACATAAGTTTCACCTAGTGACATGATCCCATATTTGGATGATGAAAATGACATGAAAAGGCACTTAGAGGTTGAAATGATCGCTGTCTCATACAAATCTGGCGAGTCAGTATTTTGAAAAATGAAACTGATTGAGTATGGGTTCATTAGGACTGGATACTTAGAGTATCTCAGTTCTGGAAAGTTTATGTTATCCGCTTGGCAGTATACCTATCAATCAGTGCTATCCTTCCCTTAACAATATATGTAGGCTAAAGAAGTAGAACAGTCCCTTTTTTGCTTTTGATACGCTTCTCTAAATATCATGGTCTGGTCATATGGAATTCGAACACACCGCAATCCCAACATTTAGTCAACTGTGCCTCAAATGTATTAAGCTATTAATTTTTGAAGATGTTTATTGAAACTAAATAATAGTAAGTGTGTCAGTCTTAGCAATTGTACTGCTGCTAATATCGTCGTTAGTCATTGTAGCTAGTGATACGATACTTTTAGGTCAAGCCAAGAAGTCATCAACAACAACAAAAGCAGGGAACGCAGGAGTGGGAGGAGGATTTGTAGAGGAACCACCCATGGGAACAGAACCTCTAACTCCTGCTGCTGCTAATAATTCTGCTGCCGCGATCGCCATTGCTCACCGGCTAGCAATAACTTCTGGTAACTCCTCCAAAACTAACGGAGGTCCATGTTTACCGCAACTGAATCATTTTGTCCTTCCACTAAAAGAAGCTAGATTTACTGTAATAAAACAATGTGTTACGGTAACGGGTAGAGTCGTATGGACACATTACTTTAACAATGATGGCGATGCTAACTTCAATGTAGTTCTAGACCCTCCATACAAAAATATGTTGGGACCTGGGAGCTACTCTCAGGTGTTTGCTAGTAAATACCCTGGAGGCCCTGCCTTGCATATGGAAACTGTTTGCCAAGGTCCAGTTACAAGTAAGAGTAAAGAAAACGTAGGAGCATGTGACGGATATAATGGACCGGATTTCCGATCTGTTTTGCCGAAGATAGGGCAGCATGTGATGGTTACCGGACGATATCTAATTGAGATGCCTGAGATGCCTGGAGGAATTACAGAGCTGCATCCAGTTTATGCAATAAAGATTCTTCCTTAATTTCTTAAGAAGAAAAGTCAAAATATGTCAGTCTGAGATCTTAGAAGGTTGTTTGATTTATGCTTATATGCAATATTGATTTAGTTGCATAAACCCTAGACTAACTCCTGAATCATCTCCACGTACTCAATTATTCTAGACAATTCATAAAATAGCCGGTTAAACCAGATCATCGGCGACGACACATTGGAGAAAATGTTAGTTGTAATCAAACGCAAAAGAGGGAATAAAGAAACCTCAGAAGTATATAGAACTGGGGTTCACAGAAATTGTTTTAAGTAATTCAAGTCCTAAGAGACACCAATTGGTAAAGCTGATTGCAGAAAAAATATCTCCCAATTTTAAATAACTTATTTTATCCGCCACTCCTACAGTTAACAGCACAGGGAATTCCTGTTTGAGACCAATGAAGTTTTCTTTATCAAAACAGACGGAAATAAATAATTAGGAGTGCTTCAGGGATAGGAAATTTTAATTCTCCCAGATTTCTGGGACATTTCCCCTGGCCCTGGTTATGCTGTGCTAAATCTCTCTAGACATTTTGCGGCCGGCTCTTCTACGCCAATCTCTTTCCCTTAAATCCGTATTTTGTGAATCTGATACGGGTTGTGGCTTAGGCTCGGATTTGGGTTCTTCTCCCATTTGACCGTTAGTAGCGTCATTTAATGCTTGATCCCGCTTTAGTGGATTCTTTTTTTCCACACTCATGCAGTCATCTAATGGTGAATATTGTTAATAACAATTTGCTCATAATTATATATCTAAGAAGTACTTTACACCGTATTATGTTATTGAGAATAATATGCACTTGATCCCCTTTATCTCATAACAATAATGACAGACAAATTAATTCTTTGATAGATAGTATTCCTTCTACAACAAACAGTTCGTTTTGGTGAACATGTACCTCTTTGCAGCAGTTGGCTTAATCATCGCCGACGGATTGCAGAAAATGCAACACAGCCACTTATCTACTATCCTTTGACTTTAGCATTATGCTGTATTAATAACTTAACAATATCTTTGAGACCTTTCTTTTCCATGTTTTGAAATATGTTCAGCATCTATTGTTATGATTGCCTTCTTTGTGTCTTCACTAATCCAAAGAAATCAATTCGATATCTAACACATATTCAAACTAGGGGTTCGCAAAACTATGCATAAAATTGGAAACTTTGCATAAATTACAAGACAATGCTTGGACGATACCTCATAACCTTCCTTGGATTGCTTGAGTGAACCAATCTGGCAAGATGTTTCTATTCTTCCTGACAAAGTATCCAAAGGCGGAGTCCAAAACATATGTCTTTGCCCAATCTTCCTTTGACCTTACGGACCTTCCATATCCTTGTATCAATTTCAATGCTGTTTGCCAGTAGTACCATTCTTCATCCATCTTTCTCTTTGCATCTGTCCATCTGTCACTCTTGTTAGGATAAGGCACTTTGGTTATAATCTGAAACCTAGATAGGTCATCCTTTAGGTCAAGACCCATATGTAATGATGGTGAAATTAGAACCGTTGGTTTTACACTATTTGTATGTTCTGCAATAACATCATCTCTTTGTATCTCTGGATCTGTAACTAATAGTCTTCGTACATTTGCCTGTGAAATATTTTCTTTGATAAAATTTAGCTGTTCGTAAGATGTAGTATGAATTATTCCTTTATGATTTCTGTGTAAGGTCATCAGGTTGTCAATAGCTCTAGAAATATTAGTTTTAACCTCCTGTAGTTGTAGGTTATTAAAATTTAGATAGGCAATACTCATTGGATATATAGGTCTATTTTGTATTGGAAAGTCTGAGTCAACCTGTATGAATTTCACATCATTAGAGGTAAGGCCAACATTTCTGCAAAATTCTTCGCTGTCAAGGATTGTGGCGCTCATTATCAAAGTCTTGGTGCATTTCTCAAATATGTCCTTACAATAAGGAGATACATCAAGCGGTTTTAATTCGATCCTTACGATTTCATAATTTTCCTTCCTTATTTCAGAAACAATCCAGTTTTTAGTATTCGAAAGAATATTGTTTATTGCACGTGTGAGTCTTTCTGTGTCTCTTATTGCTTCAACAGCAAGTTCGTCACCAAGAGATGAGGATCTTTTTGAGAGATTTTCATCGTACTTTTCTGCTATTTCTTCGTCGCTTTCAAATATCTCTGAGGCACCCACTACCCTTTTTTTATTTTTAGATCTTAATTTAGAAGTCATATTGTTTATCCAGGTATATTTCACTCTTCTGGATATTGACAATGATTCCACCATCGAGCTATTGCCAATTAAACCAAGCATTTGTGTCTCAAGTTCAATGAGGAATTCAATCCACTTTTCTATATCGTCATAACCATAATCGATCATCTTTAAATTGGGAATATATCGTTTCCATCTTTTTTTGGAAATAAATACTCCTCTGTGCTTTACGATCTCAGTTTCGAGTAGATGTCCTTCATCCAACACCAACAGTTTCCTCTGTGGAAGAACTTTCTTATTTGGTAGAAGGGCTAGAAAATTGGAATAATTGAATATAGAATGACTTGAAGTTAAGGCTGCATTCAATTGATCAAAGTATTCGCATGGCATCCATGCTCTTCGCTGGTCTTTTAGATTTTTGAGATGCAACCATTGGGAATATTCTTTTTGGTAATAATTCTTGGTGTCATAGTCAATGAATACATTTTCATTTGTTGTCCCCTTATTGCTTATTTTATAGTTTTTTAGAAATGTTCTATACTTACAGCCACTATCTTTGAAGGATTCGTTACTCATACATGGACCATATTCTACTGTTGTATGGTAGCATTCATTTACATTATCCGAAACGCATGCTCCACATCTATAAGTATCGTTTTTAATAAAATCTTCTTTCACTAGACATGGAAAATTGTTCATTCCTTTTGCTACTTTAAGATATGGAAAATCTCTTGAGTATTGAGTCTGCAAATCTTTAGTTGACGTACATATGTAGCTTGACCCCAAAGTTAGTGCAACAGCTATCGCTACAGGGCTCTTTCCAAAGCCAGTAGGGGCTTCTAATAGAATGTATTTATAATCTGAAGCAATAGCCGTACATATTTCATTTAACACGTAAGCTTGTCTATCACGTTTATCCGAAAATGGAAAGTTTTTCAAAAAGTCAGCTATTGTTGTTATTTGTTGGTTATCGGTCAATTGTGATTATCTTTCCTTATTATTGCTATGATGTCATAGACTTAGAAAAGAAATTATATACTTTTGCACAGCATCCTCAAGGTCACCCAATTTCTATTGTTTAGGTTGTAACAAACTACTTGGGTTCTATTTCAAAACAGGATCGAGAAGATGGGATAGTAAATCCTTCTGATCTTTATTGTGAAAAGTGTGGGACGCTCTCGTGTCACATTTACTTTCATTTTTTAGTTTTATGCATATTTTCACCGGCTTCAGTTTCCACATGATGCTAAAACAAGAAAAAAGGATATTGAAAGGAAATTAGCAGTTAAGTACTTGAATCCTTAAACCTAATGCGTCGTAATAATTAGCATAGATGAATACCAATCAGCTGTTAATTTATGAGCCATCGCACTCATTAGGTCACCTGATTTTATATTTGAGTCTGCATGTTCCTGTTCTTCTTTGATTTTCTGAATGAAATATTCGCGTTGACTTATTTGTTTTTGTTTAAATATATCGTCCATTGTTTGTTGAAATTTGCTCAAGTCACCAGATATTTTTTCAGTAAGTTTACGGCTTAATTCATCTTGTTGTGCTTGTATTTCACGCATCTCATCATTAGACATTAGTAGATCTTCAAGCTATCATATTTTTAAAGATTTTCCTAGAATGGCCCTGGTGATGTTGTCTACCGCATCGGAAGCATTCAGTAAATCAGACAAGATGTGATTAGGGTCATTTGTGATTGTGGCGTCCTATTTGCAACATATTTAATATCACGACGATACGACTCTAATATTTATACTCGTATTGGAAATAATCCTTGAATGACGTTATTTCTGAATTGAGCTACAAACCATAAAAGGGGCTTTTCCTTGCTAATTATGATGTTGAAGCGCAGCTTTAGTATGCCAATTACCCAAAAACGACTGAGGGTTATTCACCTGATGATAATACTGCTATCAACCATTAGCATCGTTATCGTTGCTGCTAATATACTGGTACAATGCGTGCAGCCAGCCAATGCCTTCTTTGCACGTCTAGGAAAGTCCAACCCCACCGGAACTGGTCGCGACGCCCCAATAGCCGCGTCCGGAAACAATGTATACACCGACACGAGACGAGACGACACTAGACATTGGAACGTTTTCTTTGCTAAAAGTACTGATGGAGGAAATACCTTAAAAATTATGATAATAAGTGCCCCCAACAAAGGAAATATCGTAGACCAGAATTCGGAAAATTCTGCTTCTGGAAGCAAGTGTATGTCTCTTGGTGGACGAATAAAACGGGCGTATTTATGCCAGTGTTTAGAGCAAGTAATGATGCCGGGAATACGTTTGGAAAAACAATGATGCTGAACAGTACTGGGTAACTTTCTTATTTTTCTTACACAAATATGATTAGGTAAAAGACGAGTGAAACAAAGCGTGTAGGAAGTCAAATATACTAAGATTATCTATCATTTAGACGCCGAAGTAAGTTAACCCGTTAATCCCGATACAAACTTCAAATAGTATAATAGGTTAGTTTAGTCAACGTCCTTATATTTTGATAGATTGTCATAAGACAATCCAGTCATAAGAATTAAATTTGAATCTGCATATTACAAAGTGTTCAACTACGCCCAAATTGGCGAAACAACATTCTAAAAAATATAAGTCGTAACGTAACAACAAAAAATAAGATAGTTAGGATAACCAAATGCACAGAATTACAATCAGGAATATTCATAAAAACGACATCCCTAAGATAATAGCTTTACAAAGGAAATCATTTTCCGATATGGCTACTTATGGAATGATATGGCCATCAGCCTTTCTTGAGAATCACCTCCGAGTTTTTCCTGACGGCCAGCTATGTGCTGAGCTCAATAAAGAAAAAATGGTTGTTGCATCTGCGAGTAGTTTAATAATTTCCTTAAAACCCGCATATAGAGAACACACGTGGCATGAAGTTACAGGAGATGGAACGTTTAACAATCATGACCATCTGGGAGATAGTCTTTATGGAGCTGATATTTCCACACATCCAAAGTTGCAAGGTCAAGGTATCGGATCAATGCTATATCGAGCAAGAAAAGATCTTGTCATAAAATTAAACCTAAAAAGAATGATCCTCGGAGGTAGATTATATAACTATTACAACTATGCTGACACAATGACGGCTCTACAATACGTCCAAAACATAATTAAAGGTGAATTCTCAGATCCTGTCCTTTCATTTCAGCTAAAAAATGGATTTAGATTTATTAAAGTTCTTCCCGACTACCTATATGACAAACGTTCTTTAAATTATGCGGCATTCCTTGAATGGATAAATCCGAAATATCGATAAGAGTTATCAGTTTGTTGATTATGATAAATGGCAACTCGACGAAGATAGCATCATCGAATCTACAAATGATATAAAAATCACTACTTGGCGAATACGCTATACGAATTAGAAGTAATTCATAAGAAGGTTCTTCAAGAAGAGCTAGTAAGAAATAAATTGCCACACAAAAAAGGCAAATTTTCCAAAATATTGGTCGGGATAGATGGTTCGCAACCATCAATGGATGCAGCAGGGTATGCGCTAGCGATGGCCAAAAAAGACAATGCAGAACTCATTGCCATTCATGTATTATCCGCGAAATCAGGCTATGAGCATACCCCTCAGCCTCTATTATTCGGTCTTCCAGCAACTCCTAGTTCGGTAAATGATATTATACAAACGTCTAAAGAAGAAGCACAGCGGTGGCTAAATAAAGTTAAGGACCAACAACTAGATGATGAAAATATAGAAGTAAAATTAAAGACAGAAGTAATCCTAGCCTCAACTCCGATAGTAGCGGCTGAACTGGTTGACTATGCTCAAGCAGAAAACGTTGATTTAATTGTAGTGGGAACCAAGGGAAGATCAGGTTTTAAAAGGCTCCTACTTGGAAGTACAGCATCCGGAGTAGTAACTTACGCGCATTGTCCCGTAATGATAGTAAAGTAAATTATCCTGGTGCATCCTCACGGCAAGCTTGGTGATCTGTGGGAAAAATATCTGCAGGCTGAAGCAGAGTTCCATTTTCAGGAATTATCAGCTGTTACATCCGAGTTGATCTCTGGAAGAACAATGTATTGCCCTAAACATGAAGACATGTTTATCAAACTGCTCAGAAAAGACATGTCATGGTTTATGATGGATATGATCTGGTTCAATGATAAAGAAGAGAAAAGGATTTAACAATACAAAGACAACGCGGGAGGCACTTCTTAAGTCTTGTCATTCGTACTCAATATCGCGTGAACAGGCAGATTCAGTCATAGGATTGTAATTGAGATATTTTTTTCTACACTCTACAAATCCGAAGAATATCATCAGAAACTCTCAAAAAAGGTGTGAGTAGCTGCTGCATAGCATCTTCAGTAGACCCATTAAGATGTTTTTAGTATTCAGATGACCAATTGTCATTATAGGCTGGTTTCTCCGAGCTTTATAATATTGTCAGGATACGATCAGAAGGCGTCTTTTTCTGCTAACCAGCCGAAATCATAGAATGAAAATGATTAAATGTAATTTTTTACGAAAAAATTAAAGAATTAAAAAAAAGAACTAAAGCTACAGTACTCACGGTATACTTGTCAAGCACTAAAGCCTCTTGTAAAGGCAGCTAATATTAAATTATTATACATTTCAGCCGCTTTCGCATTCCTCTGGATTGAGCAGTTGCTCCTTCTTGATTATCATATCCATAAATGATCTTGGATTAACTTCTTCACTACTATCTCGATCTTAGTATGACATGAGTAACAATAATTGCATTTAAGACAAACATTGATGTTCTTTTATTAAACTTCTATACATTCACCATGTGGCGACCTGGGATTATATAATGTAAGATAACAATGCATACCCTGCAATTGCATCCGTGTTTCGCAAAATAGCTATTAAAGACTATAATACGATACCTACATCGGGAGGGTCTGTGATAGCCCCTCGCACAATGGCAAGCAGAATCCAACCACAAAACTACCCTTAGGCAACATAAAAAATTAAAATACACGTTAATAAATGAGTAAAGAAGATAACGAAAACTTGTCGTCTTTGCCTGTGCATCTCTCAAACAGTAGAATACTAAGCGTACAAGTTAAGAAAAGTAAAAGAGCAAAGCAATTATGCCTGAAAGCAAATATCTTTGGACTTTATGTCGTAGTTCCAATTATTAATTATGAAATCGACGAAGTAATGAGATTCTTAGACATCAAAAAAGAGTGGATTCTAGAAACGTCAGAATACTATGGGAGACTCCGGAATGAGTGTGGTGAGGAGAATCTAAAATTAAACACAATTTCTTTTCTAGGCAAAAGATACAATCTTCGAATAACTAAAGACTTGGCAGCCTCTGTAATGGTTTCAGACAATTTAAAAACTATAACATTTCATGTCACTGATAGGCGCAGGTATAAGAACGATATTAAGCGATGGTATCTTGCAGAAACTAAGAAAATAATATCAGAACGTATTGATCTCATTAGGAAGAGGAACCCAAATCTGCCAGCATATACCAGAGTTTCAATAAAGGATCAGCATTCAAGGTGGGCCAGTTGTTCCAAAAATGGAAATCTGAACTTTAATTTACTCTTAGCTTCACTTCCTGTTGAGCTAATAAATTACGTGATTGTACATGAACTCGCTCATCTAATAAAGCTCAATCACTCGAAAGAATTTTGGAACATTGTCAAGTTACTAGATCCTGAATTTCAGCATCATAGAAAATTGCTGCATAAATACGGACTACTAACAAATTATGTGCAATAATCACCTGAATAATTTCTTCCTGTTCTTCCACACTCTACGAGATCCATATTCCTCAGGCTGTAACTTTGTTGGAAACTGGCTTGGTCGAATAATCTAGGCACGCTCTTTATTCTTTCTCCTGCTTCACTACACCAGTAAGCTCCAGCTCCAGTTCAACAAATATTGGTTCATTTTTTCTTTGCAGCAGCAATCCATCTCTTACCTTAATTCCTGTCTCCAATCAATTTCGTTTCATCATTTACTGTCTGGTTAAATTCATCAACGAACCTAATATGAGATTCATCAACTTTTGTCATTGATCTAAAATTCTCATCTTGGACTAACTCAACAGTATATCATTTCCGTCTTTGTTCGTATATATAAAAATTGATGGTCTAATATTGCGAGATGCGCTACCCATCCTTTGAGGTCATTAACCTCCCTCGCTTTTAACTGTGATTCTTTTATTTCTTGTTGCCAGATTCGCACAGATTGCTTTACCGGTTCAGTCAAGTATGTATGTCATTCAAATGTCTGTCAAAAGTCTACGTCGAATCAGTTGATTGATAATAGTGTCAAACAACATGATTTACGCCCCATTACGGCAATCCGAATGGTCTAGAGTTAATTAGGCAATAGGTTCCTAAACATTCCTGCATCTTGTATTGCTATCTTCGCAAGCGTGAAGAAACGTACTTAAGTAGTATACAGATGTTTCGTCAAATTAATTGGAAGTCAAGTATGCTAACCAAAGCAGCAACATCAATATTATATATAAATGCGTTTAGAGATCGAACCCTTTGGAACATGTGAGGATAAATGGAAGCAACTGCTAGCATTTCGAATGACACGTTAGAAAAAATTGCTAGTGAGGTCATTGAATGCCCACTTTGCAAACTTTCAAGAAGCAGAAAGAACGCTGTACCAGGAGAGGGACAGATTTCAGCAAAGGTAATTTTTATTGGGGAAGCGCCAGGAAAAAACGAAGATGAGAAAGGAAGGCCGTTTGTAGGCGTCGCAGGACGTATTTTAGATGGAGCACTACAAAAAGCTGGAATAGAGAGGTCGCAGGTTTTCATAACCAATATAATAAAATGTCGACCTCCTGGGAACAGGGTGCCTGAAGATGACGAACGTTCAGCATGTAGACCGTATCTAGATAGGCAGATTTCTCTTATTGCACCAAGAATCATTTGTCTTTTGGGAGCTACCGCCTATTCATCTATTCTTGGTGGAAAATCAATCAAAGAAAATAGAGGAAAAATCATAAAAAGAAACGGTCAAGAGTATCTCATAACAATCCATCCTGCTGCTGCAATTTACAACAAAAATCTACGACACGTATTGGAAGAGGATCTTTCTAATTTGTCCAAGAAAATTAAAAAAATGGAAAATCCGGAGAGAAATTCATTATTAGATTATATGGATGGCCAAAATGATAGGATATCTTGCTGACTCACGCTAGCGACTCAATAATGCCTCAATATCGGCGTTATTTATCCGCGGTTTTGCCATCCTGCTATTGATTGATTGATTGATGTCTCCTCAGTCTTAAGAGGGATAACAAACTTATGTACGCCCATATATCACATAGTAAGAACGTTGACTAAACTAACTTATTATATTATTTGGAAATATGTAATTAAATTGTAGATATAGCTCGGCTCACT
>Ga0193747_1000287_pt1 | contig 19106 bp, 18 predicted proteins | sample L1m2metaG_FD_143048 | JGI IMG/M metagenome (GOLD analysis project Ga0193747, IMG submission 143048) | Soil microbial communities from a riparian zone of the East river system, Colorado, United States - L1m2 | ecosystem: Environmental > Terrestrial > Soil > Riparian zone | place: USA: East River...
ATGTGTTTGGGCGGCATGAAGCTGGCGCTCACAGAATCAGTGCGGTACGCGAATGAACGGCAGCAGTTCGGCAAATCGATCTCTTCGTTCGGCGCCATCAAATCAAAGCTTGGAGAGATGGCGATTCGCACTTGGGTCGGTGAGGCAATGACTTATCGGACGCTGGGTTTGATTGAGGCTGGTCTCGCCGCAGTCGGAGAGTCCAAGGACATGGACGCGCGGCTCAAAGCGATTGAAGAATATGCCGCCGAATGTTCGATCATCAAGGTAGCGCTGTCCGAATACTGCGATTACATCACTGACGAGATGGTCCAGATTTACGGCGGCTACGGATATTCAGCCGATTATCCGGCGGAGCGTGCTTATCGTGACACGCGCATCAATCGCATCTTCGAAGGCACAAACGAAATCAATCGCATGCTGATTCCGGGTCGCTTGATGAAAGCTGCACTGAGTGGACGGTTGGCGTTGCTACCGGCGGCGCAGGCTTTGATGGACGAAATTCTTTCTCCATCGCTGGCGTCATTCGACACGGACGAAAGCTTGTTGGCGACTGAACAGAAGCTGGCTCAGAACGCGAAGAAAGTTGCGCTGATGACGCTTGGCACGGCAGCCCAGAAATACATGATGGGACTCTCCGAACAGCAGGAAATTCTGATGGGCGTCGCCGACATCATCATGGATGCGTACGCGATGGAATCGGCGATCCTGCGGACGTTGAAGTTGGCCAGGGCTCAAGGCGAAAACTCCGCGGCGCGCTACATCGACATGACTCGCGTGTTCTGCAACGACGCAGTTGAGCGGATCGAGATGCACGCAAAGAACACGCTCGCGGCCATGGCGGAAGGCGATGAGCTGCGCACGTTGCTGGCAGCGCTCCGCCGATTTACGAAGATGACGCCGATCAATACGGTGGTGGCGCGCCAGCGGATTGCGGGTGCGATGATTGAGGCGAATCGGTATGTGTATTGAAACGCGAATCTGAGATTTCAGATCTCAGATAATCTCAGATCTGAAATTTGAGATTTCAGATCTGGCAATTCTCACTCCGAGATTCGCCCATGAAATATAACCGTTTCGAAGACCTGCCAGTATGGAAAGATGCGATCGAATTAGCGGTTCGCACCTTCGCTCTCACAGCCAGACCTTGCTTCCGCGGTCACGCGGGAACACGTAATCAATTGGAAAACGCGGTCGTGTCGATCTCCAATAATATTGCCGAGGGCTTCGAGCGCGGCACGACTCAAGAATTACTCACTTTCATCTACATCTCACGCGGCTCAGCCGGTGAAACTCGATCGATGTATTGTTTCATCGAGCGGCTGCCTGAGTTTGGCGATTTCAGATCTGAGATCTCAGATTTGAAATCGAGAGCAGAAAGCATCTCAAGACAGTTACGCGCGTGGGCGGACTCGTTACAGAACACCGAAATTAGAGGCACTCGTTATCTTACCGACAAATCGCGTCGCGTTGACGAACAACGACGCGAACGGGAAGAATTCTTGGCAGAACTTGAGCAGATTCGCAGCCGCAAGTCATGAATCGCAAATTTCAAATTGAGATCTGAAATAATCTCACATTTCAAATTTGAGATCTGAAATTCACTATGAAGATCGTCCCCATCACCCTTCCAACGCCCTTCTACATCGGCCCCGTCAACGTCTATCTCATCAAAGACGATCCCGTTACCCTGATCGACACCGGACCCAAGACTAAAGAAACCGTCGACGTGCTCCGAGCAGGACTGCGGAATGCGGGGATCTCGATTTCGGATATCCGGCGCATCGTGCTTACGCATGCGCATGAAGATCATTGCGGTTTGGCGCGGGCGGTGCGTGATGAGGCGAAGGACGCCCGCGTGTTCGTACACGGTTGGGAGACCGGTCATCGTGCAGGGCGATTGGAATACGCAGAGCACCGCCAGTTACTCTTGCGCGCCGGCGTGCCCCGCGACGAAGTTGAAGCGATGCGGAAACTCTATGACAGCTTTCGGCAGTATGCAGATGCTCTCGACGACGAACACTGCACTGAACTGATTGATGAAGCCGAATTGGAGTTCGACTCGGGCGTCTTGCAGGTTATTCACACGCCGGGCCACACTCCAGGCTCGTGCTCGTTCGTGCGCCACGCCGATCGCACGGTCATCGCCGGCGATTGCGTGCTCAAGCGCATCACGCCGAATCCGATCCTCTCGGCGGATCCCGTCGATCCTTCTCGTCGTTTCAAATCACTAGCCGAGTATCTGGTAAGCTTGGCCCGCGTGCGAAGCCTGGCGCCGACGCTCGTGTTTGGCGGACACGGTGACCCGATCCATGACTTTGAAGAACTCTTCACTCGCTACCTGCGCTCGATGCGCGAGCGTCAGGCTCAAATACTTCGGCTTCTTCCCGAAAACGGGGGCACCGCCTGGGAAGTTTCGCGCGCGCTGTTTCCCGACACTGACGACGTGCATCGGTTCCTCGCCGTCTCCGAATCCGTCGCTCACTTGGATTATCTGAATCTGGAAAACAAGCTTGCGCTGGAAATCAGCGATGAGCGCGAGATCTATCGGAAGGCTGATTGATGGAGCGCACGCATCCCTGAGTTTGGTACGCTGGCATTCTGCCGGCACTCTTCCGTAAAAAAGAGCGGGCAGGATGCTCGCGAACCGCCGACACGGATGTCGGCGCTCCCAAGATTTTGGAACCGGCTGCCCGCTACGGCGTGGAGAATCTAAAATCTTTCCGGAGGACTCTGTAATATGACGCGTAACAAACTGACTCTGATCGTTGGATTGATCCTGGGTACCGCACTGCTAGCCGGCACCGTCGTGTATGCCCAGAACTTCGATACCCCGTTCGCTGAAGCTCAGGAGCCTGGGTCTACCGCCCAGACTTTTTCGTTTTTTGTCGATGGCGCCTTTCTCGGCGTTGCCGGCGAGGACATCACGAAAGAAAACATGTCCAGGTATGGACTGCGAGAGGTCCGCGGCGTGGGGGTGACGCAGGTCATTAAAGACAGCCCGGCAGAAAAGGCCGGCTTAAAGAAGGATGACGTGATTCTTCGCTTTGATGGCGAATCGGTGACGAGCGTGCGCAAGTTGACGCGCCTGGTTAGCGAAGCTGCGGCCGATCAGGCTGTCCGTCTTACGATCGGCCGCGCAGGCGCGGAGCAGGAACTCAGCGTGACGCTCTCCAAGCGCAACATGGGTAACCTGCTTGGACCGCAAATCCGAGACGACGTGTTCCGTGGAATTGAACAGACTTTTCCGCGTATCGAATCGGGCAACGGAGACTTTGTCTTCTCATTCGGAGGGAACCGCCGTATCGGCGTCAGCACCCAGGGGCTAACGAAGCAGCTCGCGGATTATTTTGGCGTAAAAGACGGCGGCCTGCTGATAACTTCTGTAACCGAGAACAGTCCGGCGGCGAAAGCCGGTTTGAAAGCCGGCGATGTAGTCACAGCGGCCGACGGTGAGAAGGTGACTTCATCGGGAGACCTTACCCGCGCGATTAACAAAAAGGATGACGGCGCTGTTACGCTGACCGTCGTTCATGATCACGCTACCCGAACCGTGACAGTAACTCCTGAGAAGAATCCGGATCGGCTCATTCGTCCCGGTACGATCGGTACGCGGCGGGTTGTGGTTCCTTCGATTGAAATACCGGCGATCCCCGAAATGAACATTCAAATCCCCCGTATCGTGATTCCGGCCACGCCGAAGATTGACGTAACCGTGCCGAGCAGAGCGCCTCGTCCAGGCCGTGCACGGGTGGTTATCATTTAGTATTGAAGGCCTCCAATGTTACAGGTCTATGAGCGTTAGAACGGTTTGAAGACGCCGACTACAGGTGTTAAGAGTACTGATTAAGTTGGGGCTTTGGTTGTCAACACCAAGGCCCGACTGAAGTCGGTACTCTTAACGCCGTCTGCCACAGGCCGGTCGTTACCGCTCGCGGTTCTGTAATGAGGCCCGTATAATTCTGCCTTCGTTTGATCCATCAACACTGATCATAGCGGAGGCGGAATCGGTTGGCGCAATCAAAATCAGAACAGTCGCGTTTGGCTATTCACGATCTCGCGCGGCGCAACGGGCGCGCTGACTTTGCCAGAGACGTCCGGCGCGGCCTCTCAGCTTATCCGAAGCACCTTTTCCCAAAGTATCTTTACGATGAGCTTGGCTCGCGTTTGTTTGAAGCAATTTGTGAGGTTGATGAGTACTACCTTACCCGCGCCGAAGACGAAATCCTGACGGCCTACGCGGACGAAATCGTGCGCACCCTCCCCAACTGCAAAACCTTGATCGAACTCGGGAGTGGCAGCGCTCAAAAAACGCGTAAGATCATCGAAGCGCTGATTCGAGGCCGTGGCGAATTGCTTTTCATTCCGGTTGACATCTCGGCCACGGCCCTGGAAAAGAGTTCGCATGCGTTGTTGGATTCATATCCGAATCTGAAAATCAACGCCTATGCGGCCGACTACTTCGAGGCGCTCGAAGCATTGCCGCCGCTTGGCCCCAATCCGGCGCTGGTGCTGTTTCTCGGATCGAATATCGGCAATTTTGAACCGGACGAAGCGGTCGACTTTCTGCGTGCTATTCGCCGCGTGCTGCGCCAGCAGGACGCTTTGCTTCTGGGAGCAGACCTCAAGAAGGACGCGCGGACGCTGGAAGCGGCTTATGACGACTCGCTGGGAGTGACCCGCGCCTTCATCGTAAATGAGTTGGAGCGCATCAATCGTGAACTCGACGCCAACTTCGATCTGTGGGCCTTCGGTCTCAGATCGCTTTATGATGAATCAGCCGGTCGCGTCGAAGTCTATCTTGAGAGTTTGCGCTCGCAAGCGGTCAGTATTCGCGCGTTGGATATGTCCGTTAGCTTCGACGCCGGCGAAAGAACCCACATGGAAAACTCTTATAAGTTTGACTTGGACGGCCTCAAATTACTCGGGCGGCAAAGTGGATTCGATCTGGAACGCACTTGGCTGGATGAAGAAAAACTATTCAGCAGTAATCTCTTTCGCGTTTCGGAAGTTTGACACTCAACGCGCGTTAGCCGCGCTATGCCCAGGCTCGGCGTCGGTCTGCTCTTTCTTTTCCGGCAACTCCAGACGCACGCGCAGCAAGCGCCTGCGTTCCACCTTTTCAACTCGAAATCGCAAGCCGTCGTGTTCGATGACCTCACCGGGCTGGAGCACGTGTCCGGCTACCGTCATGAGGAATCCGCCGATGGTCGTATAGGCGTCGGATTCAGGGAGGGCAGTCTTGAGACGCCGATTTAGATCGCGGACCGCGAGCGCTCCGTCAAGCAAATAGGTGCGCGGCTCAATCTCGGTAATCTGCTCGTTCACCTCTTCGTCATGTTCGTCTGAGATGTCACCCACAATCTCTTCCAGCAAATCTTCGAGCGTGATAATGCCTTCGACGCCGCCATGCTCGTCGACGACAAATCCGAAATGCGTTTTCTTCCTTTGCATCTGACGCAAAACGTCTTCGAGCCGCGCCGTATCGACGACATACATCGGCGGCTGAAGAATGTATTCGATCCGAAACTCCTCCGGCCGCAAAAGATAAGGCATCAAGTCTTTGCTATGAATAAAGCCAATCACATCATCCAGCGATCCGCGATATACCGGCAGACGCGAATACCGATTTTCAAATGCGTTCTTGATATCTTCCAGAGAACAATCGGCCGAGATTGCCGCAATCGCCGGACGTGGGACCATTGCCTCGCGCACCAGAGTGTCTGAGAACTCGAACACGCGATGTATCAGCCGGCGTTCTTCGGCGCGCAGGTGGCCGCTCTCGCGCGAGATATCGATTAATTGGCGCAGTTCAGCCTCGCTGTAAACGGCGGTGTGTTGCAGCGACGCCTTCAAACCAAGCAGACGGCCCAGCGTTGCCCCGGTGCGATTGAAGATCCAAAGCGGAGCGCGAAAGACTTTAGTGAACAACTCCAATGGCCGCGCGACGAATAGGGCCAGTCCTTCGGCGCGCTCGAGGGCAAACATCTTCGGCATCAACTCGCCCAGCACAATATGCAGAAAAGTGATCGCCGCAAACGCGACTACGATCGCGAACGCGTGAGCGACATATCCTGCCCGCCCCTCTGAAGCGATGCGGAAGGCGATCGGTTGCAGCAGCGAAGCGATGGTCGGTTCGCCAATCCAGCCGAGCGCAAGGGATGCGATTGTGATGCCAAGTTGTGTCGCAGAAATGAACAATGTGGGATTGCCAGTCAAGCGCAGCGCGGCCTGGGCGCGCCGGCTTCCGGCCGCCGCCCGAGCTTCGAGACGTGTGCGCCGCACAGAAACCAACGCGAACTCGGCGCCTACAAAGAAGCCATTTGCGGCGACAAAGAAAAGTACTCCCAGCAGCTTGCTCGCGACGGTGATTAGAGTAGTTGGAAACGGAGAGCCGCCAACCAGGAAGGCGAAATAGTAACTAGCAGGATCGTCCATCGTGTTCTATCAGCAGGAGAGGGTCGGAAATCATCCTATCATGAGGTTGGTTGTAATTCATTAAGGGAATGAGCAAGGGACGATGCTCCATTTGAACTAGAGCCTCATTTTCCCTTTCTGATTTGATATTTTTCATTCGCCATTGTTGGGGGAAAACAGTTCGGCTTAGATCGGGGGACTTATCCTCATGCCCGAAGGGGAGAAGCCCCCGTTCTCAGCGGAAGGTGCGCCGAAGATTTTTCAAGTGACAACTGAAAAATGTCAAATGATCGATGGAAAATGATCAGTGGCTGCCCGCGGCCACAGCTACGCGGGTCTTGACCACTTCGCGGTGATCGTGCCGAGCACAAGCGCGTTCGAGGGCTTCATCAACCCGGGGCTCGATCCTGCATTCCGGTTGCCGACAAACCGCGGACAGCTCTGAAATGACAAGATATCGTGAACGCTCAAGCATGCGCTGCTCGCGAAACGAGAGGGGTTTGATATTACTGAGATAATTGAGATGTTTGAGCACCTCGGCGACTTCAAAGATGTCGCCGGTGCGCATCTTCTCGGAAAAATCCTTGAAACGATCTTTCCAATCGTTCGGGGGCGTCGCAAAATCAGTGGCGAGAGTTTTGAACAGAATTTCGCACTCGCCGGAAGAGATCGGACGACGCAGGCCGACCTCGGCAGCATTAGACACCGGTACCAGGACCAGCGAATTCGTCGCTGCCAGTCTGAGCGTATAGAAAGGAAGCGCTACTGCCCCGATCTGCTTCTGTTCGATTTGTTCGATTACGCCGATACCGTGATTGGGATAAACAACTTTCTGGCCGACCTTGAAGCCCACCTTATCACCTCCGAAGAATCTTACAAGCAACAGGCAAGTCGCATTGCGCGGCTCATTGACAAAAAGCTTTTCGCGAGATTGCTGTTCGGGATTGTCCTTGAACTGGTCTGAGTCTAACAAGCATTCTGGTCCAGCGTCAAGCTTCGGGAGAACAAAATTCTCGCGGCCATCAAGCGCTGGGCCAGAAACGAATCATTTTCCCATTTTTCTTTTGAGATTTTTCATTTTTGGCATCTGGGACGTCCATCCGTTAGAAATGGGCGATTTCCATGCGCGCGGAGCGGACAAGCTTGAGCGATCTGAACTGAAGGTTTTCTTAAATGGCAATGAAAACTGTCAAATGACAAATGGAAAACGATCCTTTCAACCGGCATAGCTTTCGTCCTGCTCGATCTTTGAAAGCACCCAATCGAATTCGCCAGAAGTGATCTTGCCGCCGCAGAATTCGCAAATTCCGGTGGCATTCACTTTCAAAGGCGCGCCGCAGTTTGGACAATTGAGATCGGCATGCGCCGGCCCGGGCTTGGCTTTGGTCGAGCGAACGAAGGTCCAGTATTCGCTCCAGCGACGCACGTTCTTGTTCGATCCGGCCACCACCCTTCCATTGTTATCCACGGTGTAATCGTAACCTTGCGCGAAGATCCGCAGCGTGATCGATTCATAGAATGAATCCAGCTTGATCTTCACCGGCTGCATCGCGGTGATTTGATATTGATCGAGAGCGTTACGGAGTCCCTGCGCCTTATATGCGTCGATCCAGAAACGATGCATTTGAAAGATGTTATCGGTTTCATGCGGCCGCGCCCGTTCCCAATTCAAAGATGACCAGGCTTCCTGTAATTCGTTGAAAATCAGCCGGGCGCGCGCCTGAAAATCGGCCCAGGAAAACTCCGGATGGTTCTGTTCAAAAGCGGCGCGCACCGCCGGGAAATTGGGCTGCGTGATCGTCGGATAATCTGTTCCTACTTCCGGCACATCGGATGTCAGCAAGGGCCCTTTCGCTTCACGGTCCAGCGTGGTTATCTCGCGGACGTACCACTGAAACTCGCCGCTCTCGATCTTCGTGCCGCAGAAGGCGCAAGCGCCGGCCGTGTCTTTCTGCAAAGGCGCGCCGCAGCGCGGACAATGCAATGCCGTTGCTTGCTCTGGCGTGGGTGAAAGCACGTCGCGCTTCCGCTCCAATTCCCAGCGCTCACGCACGTAATAACTCATCTCGCCGCGCGGGTCGCCTTCGCGAGGCGTAAATTCAGTGTAGTTGGCGTCGAATTCAATACTGATGCCGACCGTCGGACTGGCCAGGCCGCGCACGTCCGCAACCTGCATCGCTCCTACGATCACTCCCTGTACAGCTTTCAGGTTTGGCGAATTGAGTTTCAACAACGACGCGCGCGCCTGTTCGCTCAAATAAGGGGACAGTAGATCGAGCGCTTTCGGGCCGTGCCCACGGGCTTCGTGAGCGCGGCCATATAGCGCGTAACAAAAGTCTGTGAAGATGATTTCTGAGAAGTTGGGATCAAAGCGTCGTAGTTGATTGAACTCGCGCTGGAAACCCTCTTGACGTGCCGGAGTCGCCGCTGCGCCCGACACTCCGAGAATGGACGACGAAGTAGCGCCCACGGTCTTTTTCGAGGGCCGCGTGAACCAATAGATCACCAGCCCGATAACAATGATGTCGACCGGAATCCCGATTACCGGATGTTCGATCGTGAGCCAAAGGAGGAACCTGATCAGCAGATAAATGAGCGCGCCGGCCCCGCCGCCGCCCCCGCCACCGTGCCCGCCGCCGCCGTACGATCCTCCACCACCGACGCGAGCAAAAACATCTGCGGCCAAAGCGGCAGCGACCAGCGCCACTCCCCCAATCGCCACGGCCTTTCTTAGGTTGGAAAGCGTGCGAAGATTCATCCGTAATTAGTTCCGATGCCGCAAGAATTTTCCGCCGCGGTCTCATTCACGCCGCGGCTTTAGCCCGGCGTCCAAAAGTGTCATTAACGCGAGGAAACCGTTTCAAACGGTTTCTGATTTCCGCAACGCTCGTAACACCGCGCTAAAGCGCCGGTGTGAATGAAAGCAATGCGAGTTCGGTTAACATTGAGCCAACAGGTCCTCAATAAGTTCTTCTTTTGCTTTACAACTTAAAACTAGAATCTATCGAACATCATTTCAGTTCAATGCGCGGACCATCAGCTAACTCGTTGGGATTCTCGCCGGTTGACGGCAGATGCTCAGCGAGCACGCGTCCTAAATCGTGCACGGCTTTCACCAGCTTTTCAGGTTCAGGGTCGTGCGCCACTTGCTTTAGCTCAAAGATCGTATGGTTCCATTTCAGAGGCGGCACGGCCTTTAGTATTCCACGATCGGCAATTACTTCGAGGCGTCGCTCCAACAGCGACAAATAAATCAGCACGCCGTTTTCTGCGTGCGTGTTGGCAATACCCGCCTCATAGAACATTGCGGCAGCGCCATTGCGAGCAGCCTGGGCCCGAAACTTTTTCGCCGTCAGGAGGCGTCGAATCATGTCGTTGCGCGAAGACAGAAATGTCCCGGCGACGAATAGCAGGACCACATCGAACGGAACCCAATAGGTGTGAAACTCAAAAGGAGAGAGCAGAACGAAGATTAATCCAATCAGCGCAATGATCGCACCGAATAGATAATCCGCATGCCGATAGGTTCCGGAGCGACCGCGCACTACAATCACAATTTCGGCGTCGGTGTCTTTCTCAATGTCGCGCACGGCTCCGGCCAGCGCATCGCTAGCGGCTTGATCGAATTTCGCGCGTTTCATGACTTAAGGATAGTAAGTCTAGCATAAGACAATATTCGACAAACTGAAGTTTGTCGGACATGCGAACGGCCCAGTAACGTTACTGGGCCGCGATCGTCTGCATTTTAAAGCTGCGGCTATTTGAAGCTGCCTAACGCCTCAGATTCGTCGTCATAAACGTCAAACACGGTCAGCAGTTTCGTGATTACGAGCAGATCCTGGACCTTATCGGTCAGGTGCATCAGCTTGAGTTGGCCGCCGCCGCGACCCACGGTCGTGTAGTTGGCAATCAATTCACCGATGCCGCTCGAATCGATGTACTTCACCCCAGCCAAATTCAAAACGATCTTCTGATTACCGCCGGCAACCAGACTTCGGATCGCGCCGCGCAAGGCGGTGGCGCTGTCGCCCATGCGAACGTCGCCATCGAGATCCAGAATGGCGACATCGCCCGCCTGTCTCTCTTTTATGTTTAGTTGAGCCATAACTGAAAACCTCCGAGAAAAACTCCGTCAAGATTGAATTCAAACCTCTGCTACTTGGACAAATCTACTTAAAGCTGCTGAGCGCCTCGGCTTCGCTATCGTACGCGTCGAATACCGTCAATAGCTTGGTGATCGTCAAGAGGTCTTGCAGCTTCTGGGTCAGGCTGAGGAGTTTGAGTTGTCCGCCCTCCTTATTAATCGCCGTATAGCTCGAGACCAACTCGCCAATGCCGCTGGAATCAATGTAACCAACGCCTGCCAAATTCAGCAGAAGTTTCTTCTTTCCTTCTTCCAGCAAGCGGCGGACGGCACTACGCAACGCGACGCTGCCTTCGCCAATCGTGATCCGGCCATCCATGTCGAGAACCGTCACGTCGCCGGCCTGTCGCTCGCGGATGTTGAGTTCTGCCATGATTATCTTCTTCTCCTCTTTCGCGTGTGAGATCTGGAACCTTGAATCTGAAATTTTGAATCTGAAATCTGAAATCTGGTTTTGTACTTTCTGCGAGCCCAACTGTACAAGCCTCTGGATCGAAGCGACAAAAGACTAAGCGCAAAGAACCAACAAATAAAGGACCGCAAATCTCAGATCTAATCAAAGAATCCAAAACCTGAGTTCAGAACCGTTTGACCATATGCAACATAGTGCCACCTTCAGGCCTGGATGACCACTGCACCTCATCCATAAAATTGCGGATCAAAAAAATCCCACGACCTGACGTCTTCAAGAGATTCGCCGGCGCCGTCGGATCAGGCACGCTGGCCGGATCGAATCCTTCGCCCTGGTCTTTAACGTCAATTTCAAGCGCACGGCCCGTGCAATTAAAACTTACTTCGATTGACTTCGTGTCGTCCTCGTTGTTGGCATGCACGATCGCGTTGGTTACCGCTTCGCGCACGGCGATGTCGATGCCAAAGGCGGCTTCGTCTCCGACGCCGCAGGTTTGCGCAAAGCTCGCCACGGCGGCAGCAGCCTCGGCAACCGCCTCGATGTGGCTGGGCAAAACGAGTCGAGTCGTTTGGTCGGTCACAAAAGCCGCGGTCTCTTTCGCCGGGAATCGCTTCTAACTGCTGCAAGTAATAACTAACGGAAGACGGACGTGTAACATGCTCGCTGGCTGTGTGTCAAGAAAGTCAGTTAAGATTCTTTCGTGATCATTCGACCGGCTAAGAGAATCCGCGGACGCCTGATGGTTCCCGGAGACAAATCCATTTCTCACCGGGCAGCGATGATTGCGGCACTAGCGGAAGGCAGTTCCCGGATTAGGAACTTTTCGACGAGTGCCGACTGCGCGGCGACGTTGGCTTGTCTGGAACAACTTGGCGTCTCGATCGAGCGTGACGGTAGCGACGTTTTGATTCAGGGCGTTGGGTTGAATGGCTTGAGCGCGCCGGCTGCGCCGCTTGATTGCCGGAACAGTGGCACGACCATGCGTCTGCTCGCCGGAATTCTCGCGGCCCAGAATTTCGAATCAGAACTTACGGGGGACGCGTCACTGCGTTCGCGTCCGATGCAGCGAATCATCGAGCCGCTCGAGATGATGGGCGCTCATATTTCGTCGCACGAAGGGCGGGCGCCGCTGGCGATCGCAGGACGTAGGCCGCTTCACGCAATAACTTATAAGCTTTTGGTGGCGAGCGCCCAGGTCAAGTCGTGCGTGCTGTTAGCCGGACTCAACGCCCAGGGACGAACGGAGGTTATCGAGAACGAGCCAACCCGAGATCATACCGAACGAATGCTGCGTTGGTTCGATGTTCCGATCGACGCCGGCGAGGCTGAACGCGAAGGCGAAGCCGCGCATTTTGCTGCGGTCCCTGGCCCAGCGCGCTTCGTGGCCCGTGAGGTGTCGATTCCTGGCGATATTTCTTCCGCCGCCTATTTCATTGCCGCTGCAGCCTTGATGCCCCATTCTTCAATTAAGATTGACAATGTTGGACTCAATCCTACTCGCACGTCTTTCCTGAATCAGTTACGCGCGCTCGGCTTTGAAGCCAGCGTCACGGAAGTTCGCGAGCAAAGCAATGAACCCATCGGCATGGTGAGCATTCATGGGGCAGAAGAACCGCGGCGTCCGGCAGACGTTCAAACACCAATCCTGATTGATGGTTTAGCGATCGCACAGTTGATTGATGAACTGCCCTTGCTCGCCGTAGTCGGTTCGCAGATCGAGGGCGGCCTTGAGATTCGCGACGCGGCCGAGCTGCGCGTCAAGGAATCTGATCGGATTGCGACCACCGCGGCCGGCCTGCGAGCGATGGGCGTTGAAGTCGAGGAATTCGACGACGGCCTTCGCGTCGCCGGTCCTACGCGATTGCGCGGAGCAGAGATCGATTCGCACCGCGATCACCGGATCGCCATGGCGTTCAGCGTCGCCGGATTGATCGCCGAAGGAACCACGGAAATCAAAGACGCCGCTTGCGTTGCCGTCTCTTTTCCGGAATTCTTTGGCCTGCTCGATTCGGTGGTTGAGTAGCGCGAGCTGACAGCTTGGGCCACAAGCCGGTCAATGAAAGATCGTCGCATCGTCATCGTTGGTTTCATGGGTTGCGGCAAGACGACCGTCGGCCGCGCGCTGGCCCAGCGGCTGGGGTGCGAGATGATAGATCTGGATTCTTTCATCACCGAACGGGAAGGCCGCACGCCTGCAGAGATCATCGAAGAAGACGGCGAACCTGCATTTCGTGAAATAGAGACCCACACGCTTCGCGACGCGCTAAAGATTGACGACGCGCGGGTGATCCCACTCGGGGCCTGGACCCGCGAAGCGAATCGTGCCCTCGTCGCGCAACATGATTGCCTGAGCGTATGGCTCGACGCGCCATTTGAATTATGCTGGGAAAGAATCACCTCGAGCGGCGATACGCGGCCGCTTGCGCCCAATCGCGAGAGTGCATATCGACTTTACAAATCTCGATGCGAGAATTATCAGCTTGCTGACGCTCGAATCAGCGTTGACCAAGCTGATAGCATGGGGGCACTTGCAGCAATGGTGTTGACTTCAATTATCTCAGACTAGTCACTCATTCCTTTTTCCTTTAATCTTCGTTCGTGGACAAATTTCGCATTCGTGGCGGCAATCCGATTAAAGGTCGCGTCTCGATCAGTGGCGCTAAGAACTCAGCTTTGCCTTGCATGGCCGCGGCGATTCTAACTTCCGAGACCATCATTCTCCATAATTTGCCTTATGTGCGCGACATCATCACGATGCGTCGTTTGCTGGAAGACATCGGCGCGCACGTGCTGACTCCTGAGTTGCGAACGCACAAGATTTCCGCCGCGCACGTCGAGTTGTTCGAAGCTCCTTATGAATTGGTGAAGACGATGCGCGCCTCGGTTTTGGCCCTAGGACCTTTGCTGGCGCGATTCGGGAAAGCGAAAGTTTCTCTCCCCGGCGGTTGCGCGATCGGAGCGCGACCGATCGATTTGCATCTGGCGGGATTCGAAAAGCTCGGCGCGGAAGTCATGTTGGAATCCGGGGACGTGGTCGCACGCGCACCGAAAGGCGGGCGTCTGATTGGCGCAGACATCAGCTTAAAAAAAGTTTCAGTTACGGGAACTGAGAACTTAATGATGGCGGCGACGTTGGCGCGCGGCACGACGACGCTTCATAACTGTGCGCGCGAGCCGGAGGTCAGGGATCTCGCCGAACTCTTGAATAAGATGGGCGCGCGCGTGCGGGGCGCGGGTACGCCGACGATTCAAATTGAAGGCGTGGAAGCTCTCGGCAGCGCGCAGCACACGATCGTTCCCGATCGAATTGAGACCGGAACTTTTCTCGTGGCCGGTGCAATCACGAACGGCGCGCTGGAGATCAAAGACTGTAATCCTGAACACTGCAATCGGATCATAGCCAAGCTCCGCGAGGTTGGCGTCGAGATTGAGGAAATCAACCAAAGCACTCTGCAAGTGCGCCGTTCTCCAGGTGGATTGAAAGCCTCTGACCTGAACACTGAACCCTATCCCGGTTTTCCCACGGACATGCAAGCGCAATTCATGACGCTGATGACTCAAGCGCAGGGACGTTCCGTAATTACGGAAACTATTTTCGAGAACCGCTTCATGCACGCGTCAGAACTACAGCGCATGGGCGCGCGAATTCAGATTACCCGGGACCAGGCGATTGTTGACGGACCGGCCAAATTGATCGGCGCGCGCGTCCAGGCTTCCGATTTACGCGCTTCGGCCTCGCTGGTCCTGGCCGGCCTAATTGCGGAAGGCGAAACCGTGATCGACCGCGTCTATCACATCGATCGCGGATATGAAAGGATTGAAGCCAAACTGAAAGAAGTCGGCGCGGACATCGAGCGCGTGCGCGAATCAGTCACGGCGCCCCTCGCGCCCGTGGGCCAGGATGCGGCCGCCCGCATGACGTGAGTAGGACACCGCAGTATGTGATACCATCGGAAACCGGAAAGAGACTCCATGTCAGCACAACTCGAAAAGTGGCACTTCAACGTTGACCAGTATTACCGCCTGGCGGAAGTAGGAGTGCTGAAGCCAGACGATCGCGTCGAACTGATCGAAGGAGAGATCGTCAAAATGAGTCCGATTGGTAGTCCTCACGCAGCGTGTGTTGCAAAATTCATCAATGTCTTCACAAAAGGACGGAATCTAGTTGTCACACTGTGGGTGCAGAATCCCGTCAGGCTCAGCGATTTCTCGGAACCTGTGCCGGATGTAGCGCTGCTGAAGCCTCGTGACGACTTCTACGCGGAACATCTCCCAACATCCGAAGATGTCGTGCTGATTATCGAAGTCTCTGACTCGACGAGCCTGTCCGATCGCAATGTGAAGATCCCTCTGTACGCCCGCGCCGGAATACCTGAAGCGTGGCTGGTAAACTTACCAAAGAAGCTGATCGAGGTCTATCACGACGTGGCAGACGGTCGCTACCGGAAATGTTTGAAGTTCAAGCGCGGAGAACTCCTGGTTTCACCGACCGTTCCCGGTCTATCATTGAAAGTTAGCGAGATTATCGGCTAGTCTGTAACCCGACAACATGAGCGAACAAGATTGCCTTTTCTGCAAAATCATCAACGGCAACGCCGCGGGCGACGTGGTTTATCAGGACAACCGCTGCGTCGTCATTCGCGATATTAATCCACAAGCGCCGACGCACGTGCTGGTCATTCCGCGCGATCACATTGAATCTCTCGATGATGCTTCCCAGAAAGACGAGACTCTGCTTGGTCATCTGCTACGAATCTCCGCGCGCGTCGCGAATGAGCATGGACTGGGCGACAGCGGCGGTTATCGCGCCGTCATCAACAACGGAGGCGGCGCGGGACAATCAGTGTTTCATCTTCACGTCCATGTGCTCGGCGGCCGCGAAATGACCTGGCCTCCCGGATGATTCATCAAGAGCTTTACACCGGGAGCAACTCAACCTGCTCTGGCCGAGAGCCGCTACGCTGCTTCATCCATTCCGTGATGTTATCTATGGCGTTAAGGTCCATATCAGTCAGCACGCGCGCGCCTTTCTTAGTCAACTCGTCATTACCAGCACCAACGTTGACGCCTGACCGAACAAAGACCGGACACCAACCGGCCGTCAACGTCTCGACCGCGCCCGACCACGTGCCGCCTTTTTGGTAGTCGCTGGATACGACCACGGAAAAATCTGAACAGCCATAAATTATTTTGTTGCGGCCCATCGCCGCGCCGACTGAGAACCCACTGTCGGGCCGATGAGGCGTCAGCAAGACCAGCCGGCCACTGGTGACGAACTCTCGAACATCGGGTTGCCGAATCGCTCTGGCGAGACTGTCTGCGAGAATGCCCGCCGCGTGACCGCCCGCCTCTAACGCAGACTGCACGGCGATCCGATCAGTGCCGCGCGCGCCGCCGGAAACAACTGTGACGGAGTGTTCCGCGCATAGAGTGCCCAGACGCCGCGCAAAGTTTTCGCCGCTTTCGTCCAGGTTGCGCGAGCCGATGATCGCAATTGCAGGCTCCTGAAGAATTGCCAACTCTCCCGCGCCGAAAAGCACCGGCGGCGCCTGATGCTTGAGCTTGTTTCGCAACCGCGTCGGATACGCTTCGTCGACGCGCGTCACGCACCACATGCCGCTCGTCGCCAACTGCTCCAACTCGAGCGCGATGTTTCCGGCGCGCGCGAGCAAACCGGCAACCCGCTCAGCTTCAAACTCCGACAACGCCAAACGTTTTACCAACTCCTCATAGTCCAGACTAAACAACTCACGCGGATTTTTGAGTTCTGAGCCGTAGATTTTTCGCGCCAGCGCGTTCCATTCACGCAGAGTAAGGGGCGCGACATCCGGCTCGCCATCGCTCAGCCCAAGTCGCGAGCAAAGCATGAGTACGGCCCTGCCGTCATCGCCGATCAACTCGGGCACGTCAATCATGAATCTCCCCCCGTCGCTTTTGCCAAAGCGAACGGAAATACCACGCCGCTGTTATTCATCCTGAGCAGAACCGCAACCATCGTCATCGTCCAGCCCGAATCGATTATGTCGTCCACCAGGAGTACCGGAGTCGTCAGAATATCACGCGCAACCGAGAAGGCTCCAAGCAGGTTGCGCACTTGTTGCGCGCTGTTCTCCATCCTTTTTTGCGGTTCATTGTCGCGAGTCTTTTCAATCACCGGCAAGAAAGGAAGGCCAAGTTGCTGTGCGAGCCGGCGCGCAAATTCCGCAGCCAACCGCGGATGTCGTCGGGAAGGAACGCAGGTAAGCCACGTTGGAAAAGGATCGGGCTGCCAACGATCGCGAATCAAATTTGCCGAAGCCGCGACCAACTCGTCGCTGAACCGGCCCGCGGCATATTTGCATTCCGCCACGATGCGTCCCCATCCGGCGTCGCCATAAATACACAGCGCGCGCCCGTCCCCAGGTCGCAATGCCTCGGGAATCGCAGCCTTCAGTTTTCCCTCCTTCGTATAAGTGACCGCCGCGGGCATTAAGCCTTCAAGTTCGGACAGCACCGCGCTCGGCCAGAGTTTCCGCGACTCGATCTTCATGGCGTCACCGCGCAGAAATTCCACAGCTTTCCGCACCAGCTCCCGAGGGACGGGCTGCCGTTTTGTCCGTCCCATGCAATTCATGCATTTGCCGCACGGAGCCGGCGCCGGATCGTCGAGAGCGCGACCCAGAAACTCCATCAAGCAGCCGTCATGTTCGACGTAACGTTTAATCTGTGCCAGTTCTTCGCGACGACTGCGGGTAACTTTTTCGGAGCGCATCAAGTCAGGCGTCCAGGCGTTCGGCGTGCGCGAATAGATCGTCTTTTCGCGCACGACCGCACCATCCACTTCCAAAAGCTTGAGCGCCTTCTCAATCACCCCGCGGCGATAATTAAGGCGCGCCATCAATTCGCTGATCGTCGTTCCCGAGCTTTGCTCCAGCTCATGCAGGACCTGCTGCATCGTTTCAGCCGCAGGGAACGCCGAACGGATGAAGTAATCCTGAATCTCATCGTCCTCGCGCCCGCTCAAAAGAATGCCGTACGCTTCATCTACGGCGCGCCCCGCGCGGCCGACTTGTTGATAGTAAGCGATGACTGAGCCAGGCCTTTGAAAGTGAATTACAAAACCGAGATCGGGTTTGTCGAAACCCATACCGAGAGCGACCGTGGCCACGAGTGCCTTGCATTCGTTTGCCAGAAGCATTCGCTCAGATTCCTGCTTCTCCACACTCTCCACGTCCGAGTGATATTCGCGCGCGGCGATTCCGTTCTGCTGAAGCCATGCGGCCACGCGACGCGTATCCGGTTTGGTCAGACAGTAGATGATGCCGCTGCCGGGAAGTTTGGGAACGAAGTTGGCCAGCCATGCTAGCCGCTCGCTTTGATCGATGAGCTTCATGTTAAAGAGTTTCAGCGAAGCGCGCGTCAGCGGGCCGCGCTGCACCTGGAGGTGGGGAATTTGCGCGACAACGTCCTGCACAACTCGATCGTTGGCAGTCGCGGTGGTGCAGATCAGCGGAACATACGGCGGCAACAATTGCAGGACGTGCACGATGCGCCGATAGTCGGGTCGAAAATCGTGGCCCCAGTCAGAAATGCAATGCGCCTCGTCCACTACAAAAAGCCCGATGCTCTTCTGAAACCGTGGCAGAACCTGGTGGCGAAAGTCCGCGTTGGCCAGTCTTTCCGGCGAAATCAGCAGCATGTCGCATTGGTTCGCGGATAGAGCCGCCTGTCCGTGTTCCCATTCGTCGCGGTTCTCGCTGTGAATCGTGAGGGGTTGCAAGCCGATGTTGCGGGCAGCTTCGATCTGGTTTCGCATTAGTGCGAGTAGTGGACTGACCAACAATGCCGGGCCCACGCCGCGATCGCGGAGAATCTTGGTGGCGATAAAGTAAACGATGCTCTTCCCCCAGCCCGTGCGCTGGACCACCATCACCCGCTGCTTCCGCAGCGCGACCGCTTCAATGGCTTCCCACTGCCCGTCGCGAAACGATTTGTCGGCGCCGAGCATCTGGCGCAAAAGCGCTTCTGCTCTATCTCGGTTCAGGGAGTTCATCGGTCTGACCTAAACGCGGCGCTTGATGTATCACGAATTCGCCACACGGGCAAATGAAAACGCACGCCAATTACGACGCGCGTTGTTAGGGTGCTGGGTTT
>Ga0193747_1000289_pt1 | contig 19056 bp, 18 predicted proteins | sample L1m2metaG_FD_143048 | JGI IMG/M metagenome (GOLD analysis project Ga0193747, IMG submission 143048) | Soil microbial communities from a riparian zone of the East river system, Colorado, United States - L1m2 | ecosystem: Environmental > Terrestrial > Soil > Riparian zone | place: USA: East River...
ATGCTTTTCATCATCAATAAATTAGAATCACAGAATCTAAAATCCATCCTAAATAAATACGAGATTCAATATTCCATTATAGGCAAAGTTATTGAAGGATATGACCTAATAATCAGGTTCAATGGTAAAATCCTAGCCCATATGCCTTCATATTTAGTATCCCACGCGCCGCTCATACAGAGAAAAACGAAATATCCTCAATACCTTAGAAGACTAAAGAAGTCCTTCGCAACTCCTAAGACCCCGAAAGACCTAAATCGGGCGATATTATTAATGCTATCAAACCCCACCATTGCGAGCAAAGGGTGGATTTATCAACAATATGATAGTGAAGTTGGAATTAGGACAGTAATAAAGCCAGGCCAAGGAGATTCATCAGTGCTCAAGCTAGAAAATGGAAAATACGTCTCAATGAAACTTGACGGGAATTCAAAGCAGTGTTACTTGAATCCCTATCAAGGAACATTGGGATGTTTATCTGAAGCGTGTAGGAACGTAATTTGTACCGGAGGAGCGCCCATTGCCATAGTAGATCATCTGCAATTTGGCGCTCCTGAGAACCCGGAAGTATTCTGGGGATTTAAGCAGTCGGTAAGAGCTCTGATGCAATATTGTACCTTCACAAAAATACCGGTCATTGGTGGGAAAGTCAGCCTCTACAACGAGACTCAAAAAGGGCCCATCAAACCGTCTCCAATTATAGGAGCCGTTGGATTAATAGATAAAGAAGAATGGATCACAGACTCTGCTTTGAAACCCCAGGATTCAATTTATATCATCGGTTCAACAGATAATGAGCTTGGAGGCTCCGAATACTACGAATATTATCATCATGTAGTTGGGGGCGAGGTTCCGGATGTAAATTTTTCAGTTGACAAAGCAAATGGGGATGTTGTCTCTAGACTTATTCGTCGTGGGCTAGTTAATTGCGCGCATGATTGTTCTAAAGGAGGTTTAGGAATTGCGTTGGCGGAGATGGCAATTCAGGGTGGGGTAGGATTTGAGGTGAATCTAGGCCAAGTCCCTAACCGCTGTTCGTCGGTTGATAACCTGCTCTTCTCAGAAACAAACTCTCGTTATGTAATTGGAACAAGACAACCCGCTCTGGCAGAGAAGGCCCTCAGCCGTACCGATTCCGTTATGTTTGCTCATATCGGATATGCTACTCAGGGGAAAAGCAGTGTCCGGTTTACAATAGGCAAAGATGAAACCATAATAGATATCCCGGTTAAAGAATTAATACAGAGCTTTGAAGTGCTAAATAGGCTCATGGATAACCGGTAATTTACCCGATGTTCTAAATTGTTGGAAAAAGCCTTTCCCTTGCTGATTTTGATACTCTAACAAGAAAAATTTTAGGAATGAAATGTTTTGGCGATCCGTCGCAGGCTCAGTAGAAATACGGCGGCAATCTTTTTTAGTCAATTCGACTAGTAATTATTACAAGGTATTTGGTAAATAGGTATCATAGAGCCCAGTTTGCATTTATGCTACGGTTCAATTGTGACTACATAAATGGTTAGTGAAAACTGTGGAGTTGTTGGAGTATTTTCGCTTAGCAATCACAATGTCTTGCCCATTGTTATTGACTCATTACGCGCGCTGCAGCATAGAGGGCAAGAATCATGGGGAATTGCTGTTCCTAAAAAAAATCCTCTAAAAAAATTGGGACTTGTGTCTGAAGCCGCATCGGAATTTCAAACTATTATAAAAAAATATAGATCGCATGCTGCGATAGGACACGTACGATATTCTACATTTGGCAGGAGCACACTAGAAAACGCGCAGCCTCTCAAGGTAAGGGACCTATGTGTCGCTCACAACGGTACCATCGCTAATGTAGACGAATTGTCTACAATGGTTGGCGGGTGTACATTTACTCCACAGACAATGAGTGATACCCTCATTGCTGCACAACGTCTGGTTATGCACATGAAAACCCAAGGCAACTTAACAGATGCTGTCTCTATTTTAAAAGATGAAATGATAGGTTCATTTTGCTTTACATTCCTGACAGATGACGGAACTGTTTATGCTGCCCGTGATACTAAAGGCTTCAGGCCCCTAGTTTTAGGATATCATAAAGAAACCGAAACCTATATTGTAGCTTCTGAATCTTGCGCTTTCTCTGCAGTGGCAGCACAACTGATAAGAGATGTTGATCCAGGAGAAGTACTAAAGTTTAACGGCAATGGAGTCAGCTCAGAGCATTTCTTGAATGAAAAGCCACATGCTCACTGCGCCTTTGAATACACGTACTTTGCACACCCGAGCAGCATAATGGAAAAAGTTAATATTTACGCGGCCAGAAAGAGGATTGGACAGTTTCTAGCTAAAAGGTTTCCAATTAAGGAAGGCGATGTGGTAATACCTGTACCGGATTCTGCACGGCCTGCGGCCTTAGGCTATGCTCAAGAAATGTCTATACCGTTTGAAGAAGGATTGCTTAAGGATAGATACAGTAAGAAAGGTTCCTTTCGAAGCTTTATAGAACCTTTTCAAAAAAACAGACTGGAAATAACAAGTGGTATACTTCCGATTCGCGACGTGATTGCTGGTAAAAATGTTGTGGTTGTTGATGATAGCATAGTGCGAGGTACGAGTTCCACGGCTATAACAAGGATATTAAAACTCGCTGGTGCTAGGACAGTTAGCATGATAATTACTTATCCTCCCGTTCGTTATCCTTGCTATGCTGGCATAGATTTTCCATCGCAAGCTGAACTGTTGGCATATCAGGAGGCAAAAGATGAAAAATCCAATCTTGTTATTGGATCAAAGGTTTCGAAAACAATCGGGGCAGACCATATAATCTATAACGATCCTTCTACCTTGGCTAGAGCAATCGGAATTGCTGAGGAAGAGCTCTGTTTTACCTGCTCCACGGGAGACTATTCGTCTTTAGGCATAAAGCCTACCTTCAAATCGAGGTCACAAATGAAAGGCCAAGAGTAATAAGTGCATTCATGCCAAATAATTTTTTACATATTATTCCGCAATAGACCACAAGAAGATATTTCCATATTGATTGATTCTTCTCGATAATAGACAATGACATTATTCCTAGCGTTATTGCACTTCGTACCATTAATCTTGTTTTGGCATAGGGACCTATTTCTATTCGCAATCACAAAAAGTTAATAGCCATAATGTCTTCCTTTTTTGAACATGCGATCCATTATAATTATGGTGGTGGGTACTGTGGTAGTTGTTTCCACTTTGATCGTACTATATATTTTAACGTCTGTTCCTTCCCAAGATTACTCTCTAGATGTTGATGCTATGAAGGATGAGCAATCATTATTCGTTAATTCGAGAATTATTCTAACTAATACTGGAAGGCTGCCGCTAACACACATTCTAGTTGATTTTGGTAACAAAAGCGAAAGTATCATCGAAATACTACCCGGGCAAAAGTTTCCTGTATCTCCTCCAGAGGGTACTCAACTGCGCACTGTAACGGTGACTGCAGATCATGGGATCAATATCACAAAGGAATATCGGCGACCAATTAAATTACCCGGTATGATGGGTTCTTAATATTATCATTGTTATTATTTTGTATCTGGCCCATCTACATGTTTAGACATTTGATCATCAAGTACTTTTAGAATCGACATAGCTTTCATATCCTAGCCTGTCTAGGTTTTCTGCCTTTTTCAAGATGCTTGCTTCCATCTCTCCCTTGAATTTATCCATCAGCTTAGCGATCCTTGAATATCTTATTCCTAGAATTCTGCACGCTAGAAGCCCGGCATTTCTGCTTCCATTAATCGCTACTGTTGCAACAGGTACCCCAGGGGGCATTTGTACAATTGACATTAGGGAATCGAGGCCATTCAGAGTTGATGTTTTTACGGGTACTCCTATTACCGGAAGAGGTGTAATGGCAGCCACCATGCCGGGTAGGTGAGCAGAGCCACCAGCACCAGCAATTATCACCTTCATTCCTCTTTCATGAGCGTGCGTAGCGTATTCGATCATTCTCTTTACTGTCCTGTGTGCAGAAACCACTTTAAGTTCATTGGGAACGCTAAAGGAATTTAATATCGTTGCCGCCTCTCGCATGATGTTAAGATCGGAATTGCTACCCATAATGATGCCTACTAAAACCTTTCCAACTTCTTTCTTCATCTGCTTGCCTCAAGTTGTATAGCCTTTCTTGCCTTGCCTGCTCTGGACAGCGCTTGCTCTAAATGTTTTGCCGTCGCGGTAATATGGCCCAACTTTCTTTTCGGTTTGGATATTTTTTTCCCATAAATATGAATTTTAACACCCGGTAATGAAAATAGTTCCTCCAGCCCCGTTACAATGTACGGACCGACATAATCTTCAGGTCCTAGTATGTTTACCATGACAACAGGAGACAACAATTCCGGTCTTGAGAGCGGGAAATCGAGCACCGCTCTCAAATGCTGTTCAAATTGTGACACTGAACATGCCTCGATTGAATAGTGACCAGAGTTATGCGGTCTTGGAGAAATTTCGTTGACCAACACATTTTCATTTACTGTAACAAACATCTCAATTCCAAATACCCCAGCTCCATCAAAAGCGGCTATAGTCTTTTTTGCTATTTTCATCGCAATCATGGCAACTTTGTTGCTAATCCTTGCCGGAACAATGGTAGTATCTAGAATATTATCAATGTGAATATTTTCTGCTACAGGAAAAGACTCAATCTGACCTTTACGGTTCCTTGCTACCATGACTGATATCTCTTTTTTAAATTGTAATAATTCCTCCAACATGCACTCTTTTCCATTAAAGTAAGATAATGCTTGCGGTATCCTGTCCCTCGATGTTAACAAGAAGTTACCCCGACCGTCATAGGAATCTTCACATGCCTTCATCATAAGTGGATAACTGTACTTGTTAGATAGCTCGCTCAGATGAGCTGGTGATTCTATTAGGTGAAACATCGGAACGGCTATTTTATTTTTGCTAAGAAACGACTTTTGTCTGAATTTATTTTGAATCAAATAAAGAGTCTGGGGTGAAGGATTGACAGTATAATTATCGGCCTTTAACTTTGCCAATGCAGCCGAATTTGCAAGCTCTATCTCGTATGTAATCACATCAGATCTACTAGCAAGTTTTTTAATAGCTGCCTCGTCTGTAAAATCAGCGATAATCTGTTTACTGCAGACACGCGACGCAGGACAGCAAGGGTCGGGATCAAGAACAATTATATCTAATGACATTCGTTTCGCCTCTTGACAAATCATCTTACCAAGCTGACCCCCTCCTATGATTCCTACGGTATAGGGATTTTCAATTACAAGTCTGGCCCTTTGATTATGCGTCATTTTTCCTATCACTTATCTGAAAATACTGGATTGTAGCTCTGTTCCGAATATGATCTCAACAATTCGTATTTTATATCTATATATATATAATATTCTCCATTTCATGAGGCATTAACATAATGGTGGTTGGAGTATAGCGATGATGGAAATCGAATATTAAAAGTCATGTTAGCGAAAAAATCAAAAATACCACATCATCCATTGTTTTTACATGAAAGAGCATTTTTTCCAGAAATTGTGTGAAAAAGTGGTGTCTTTGGACCCCTCCATAAGATTTGCAGGAATAGCCAATAGCGATGGAAAACTGTTGGCTATAGCTGAACGGAAGGGTCTAAGGCCTCTGCTAACACCGGAGGAAAGAGCACAATACGCAATCACCGCCGCCACGAGACAATATACTAGGCTTAGGTGGGAGCAGCATCTGGGCAAAATTCGCTATGCTAGCTCTCATTATGCAAAGCTTATCCGCGCAACTATTCCAATTACCGATATCAACAGCTACCTATATTGTGTAATACTGGTCACTCTTGATGCCGATACAGATAATTTCCATGAAATTATAACCAGGAAAATTGCTCCTGAAGTTCAGAAGAATATAACTCGGATTCAAAAGGAAATAACAGCATAATCAAGTTACTCAGTCTGACCTTTAAAGTTAAGTTACTCTGACCGATCCTGCTCTATTGCCTTGCGGAAATCCCTCCGTCCACCGTGATGACGGTTCCAGTTATCCATCTTGCGTCTTTGGAGCATAAATAAGAAACTGCACCGGATATGTCTTCAGGCTCACCTATATTTTGTAGAGGAAAAGACGCTTCAAGAATCTTGCGAGCTTGGTCATCTTGTAAATACGGTTCAACAATGGGACTTCGAATAGTAGAAGGAGCAATACAGTTACAACGTATCCCATACTGTCCGTATTCTACAGCAATACTCTTTGTGAACATTATTACACCAGCTTTTGTTACTCCATAAACTGAGAATGGGACATTGGGTATGGCACGCATACCTAGTATTGAAGATATATTTATGATGCATCCCTCTCTATTTTTCATCATTAAAGGGAGGACAGCTTTGGTGGTCCTAAAAGTCCCAAGAAGATTAGTATTAATTAGCAACATCCATTCGTCTTCTGTAGTTAGATGAAAAGGTGTCGGATCAGTAAGCAACCCTGCACTGTTCACTAGGATATCAATAGTATCAAATGTAGAAATGGTCTGTTCTATCCCGTTTAGTACTTCTGCTTCTTTTGTTATGTCTGCTTTGACTGCTAATAGGTTTTTCTTCTCTTTAATTTCGCCTATAACCTTTATCAGTTTGGACCTATCTCTCCCTAATAGAACGACCTTGCCTCCTTCACTAGCAATCCTCTTTGTAATAGCCTTACCAACACCCCCCCCTGCCCCTGTGACTACCGCAACTTTGCCTTTAAGCTTCATTATTATACAACTAAAAGATTCTTTTAAAGTACTTTTCGGAAAATTATAGTATCGTATTTAGTATAGTTCGCTAAATTAGTTCGTCAATACCTAAGTAAAATACTTTAGACGCTCAACATATAACATCAAGTAATTGAGCTTTGAAAGATTCGTTCTAGATACTAGCGTTATAGTTGATGGTGAAGTCTCAAAGATGATAGCGTCGGGGGATATCAAGGAGAACACTGAAATTATAATCCCACAAGCAGTTGTAGACGAGCTACAATCACAGGCCTCTACGAACAAGGAGCATGGTTTCGTGGGATTAACTGAAATTAAAAAAATTAGAGAACATTGCTCTCGAAACAGAATCACTTTGAGATTTGTAGGTAGTAGACCTAGTTTAGATGATATCCGATTGGCAAAACATGGAAGGATAGACGCAATCATTAATGATACCGCAATTCAGGAAGATGCCGTACTACTTACAGCAGACTATGTTCAAGCGCTAGCAGCAGAGACAGTAGGAATTAAGTGCATGCATATCGCAACTGTTACAAAGACGTCAGATCTAGAATTTGAACGGTTCTTCGATGAAAGAACGATGAGTGTTCATTTGAAGGAAGGAGTGTCTCCAATGGCAAAACGAGGCAAGCCGGGAAATTTCGAGTTATTGGCACTAAAACATGAAAAGAGTACCTATGACGAAATAACAAATATTATCAAGGAAATTTCAGAAGCATCAAGAATTAATAGAGCAGGATCAGTTGAGATAAGTCGTAGTGGCGCTACCGTAATTCAATTCGGTAGATTTCGGATTGCTATTACTCGACCTCCCTTTTCGGATGCACTAGAAGTTACCATCGTTCGACCCGTTGTAAAGCTATTGCTAGCTGACTATAGTCCTTCTGCAAAGCTGATGGAAAGATTGTCAGGGAAGGCAGAGGGGATAATAATATCAGGTCCTCCTGGTTCTGGAAAAAGTACTCTAGCGAGTAGCCTTGCTGAATTTTATTTACAAAGAAGAAAAATTGTAAAAACCTTCGAGTCACCTAGAGATCTACAAGTACCGCAGGAAGTGACGCAATATGGTCCTTTGGAAGGAAGTTTCGAAAAAGCGGTCGACATTTTGTTACTTGTTAGACCTGACTATACGATATTTGACGAGGTTAGAAGAACCCAGGATTTTGAGGTCTTCACGGACGCACGACTTGCGGGTGTAGGAATGATTGGTGTTGTTCACGCCAGTAGCCCCCTGGACGCGATTCAGAGATTTATAGGCAAGGTCGAATTAGGAATGATACCCCATATTTTGGACACGATCATTTTCGTAAGAGATGGCAGTATCGCAAAAGTTTACGAAATATTCCTTACAGTTAAGGTTCCTACAGGAATGGCAGAAGCTGATTTGGCAAGACCTTTGGTGGAGGTTCATGATTTCGAAACTGGAGCCATTGAGTACGAGATATACACCTACGGTGAGGAGAACGTTGTAGTACCGACCTCCGAGATAAATAATAATAAAAGGGAGCATGATACAATAAAGAAATTAGCCGAATCGAAAATTCGAGATATAATTAGAAGGTTTGATTCAGAAGCTGAAATTAGAATCGTTTCTGATGATAGGGTGCAGATTAAGGTCAAGAAAGAGGCTGTGCCCTTGCTAATAGGTAAAGGAGGTTCTACAGTTACAGACCTCGAGAAGACATTAGGCCTAAGAATCGACGTAGAAGGCAAAAGTCCTGTATTAGGTGAGGAAATAAATTTTGATATTAGTGAATCTGGGCCGGCTATAGTTATAGTAGTCGGCGAGGAATCAATCTCTAGAAAAGTCGATGTTTATATTGAGGACGAGTTCATTTTAAACAGCCAGGTGGGCAAGAAAGCGAGAATAAAAATTGATAAGCGTTCAGAATATGGAAGAAGAATACTAAACGCGATCCTAGTTGGGAAAAAAATTAGAATCTTTCAAACTGAGTTTCACTCATGACGAATTATGCTCTGCTTAAACTACAGGAGCTGACATTTAATTTCGGATAAATTAGTATCTATAAGGACCGGTGCTTTTTGCTTTCAAAATATGTTTGTACATTCAGCTATTTATGGATATACGATAGACTGAATAACTCTTATCTTGTAAATAGAATTGGTTGTTCAAAATTGCATTGTCAGTAGCAGGTAGTGACTCCGCTGCAGGTGCCGGCATACAGGCAGATCTAAAGTCGTTTTCAGCGCTAGGTGTTTATGGATGCACAGCAATCACTGGAATTACGGCTCAGAACACCAGCGAAGTTTCGGAAATTTTTGATATGAGCCCGGATATTATTCGAAAACAGATCGAAGCGATTACGAGTGATATGCATCTCGACGCCGTTAAGATAGGAATGGTTCACAGCAAAGCAGCGGTACAGACTGTATACAAAGCACTACGAGGATGCAAGGCCCCGATAGTACTAGACCCAATCTTAGCTTCTGCTACGGGCTCCAAACTTATTGATGATAATGCATTTGAACACTTCAAATCTCATCTTATTCCCATTTCAACTGTTATTACCCCTAACTTAATGGAGGCAGAAAGATTGACAGATTTGCAAATTAAAACAGTGCAGGACTCCATAAATGCTGCCAGAATAATAAGAAAACTTGGTCCAAAAAATGTCGTAATAAAAGGAGGTCATGCGAATAGCAAACATGCTACCGATATTCTTTGTATTAATAACGGCAACATCGTTAGGATATCAAACCGTAGAATAAAAGTACCCCGTATACATGGATCAGGTTGTAATTTTTCAGCAGCACTCACAGCTTTCCTTGCCAGAGGCTTCGGATTGATTGAGGCATTTAGGTCTGCTAATTTATATGTTCACGAATCGATCCTAAATGGATTCAGACCAGGTCGTGGCCTATTAGTCATCAATCCTGTTTACCGGATTTATGAGTACGCTAGCAGGTATGAGGTACTGAACAAGCTACAACAGGCACTTATAGAAATAGAATCCATAAATAATTTTTCTGAATTGATACCCGAGACGCAATCGAACATTGTTTATGCTATGCCTAATGCAAAACATGTTCACGACGTGGCCGGTGTAAAGGGTAGAGTAATTAGAATTGGGAAAATAGTACGGGCCGCATCAACGTTGGAATTTGGTGCATCTACCCACGTAGCGTCAGCAGTAATCGAATATATGAAATACAATCCGTGCATGAGATCTTCAATGAATATTAAGCTGGATAGAAAAATCTTGCGTATTTGTGATTCTCTTTTTCACATAGCCAGTTATTGCAGAAGGTTGGAGCCTGAAAATGTTAAGAGAAAGGAGGGAAAGTCAATAGGCTGGGGAATAAGTAGTGCTTTAAAAAATAATCCTAGAGCCGAAATTATTTACCATCGAGGTGATATAGGTAAGGAACCGATGATACTTGTCTTCTCTGAAGATCCAATTACGGTCATCGATAAAGTGAAGAAAATACTAAGAAGGTATTAATGAGCCTTATGTGGTCTCTGTTATTTTGTAGAACTAATCAAATATGAAAGCAGTAATTCTTGCAGCGGGATTAGGAACTAGATTACAACCATATACCTTCTTTATTCCCAAACCAATGTTACCTTTAGGCAATAAACCCCTTCTAGAACACATAATCGAGTGGCTCAAAAGCACGGATGGGTTTAATATTGATCATATTATTCTATGTGTAAGTTATCTACATAGGACAATCGAAGACTACTTTGAAGATGGCGCAAGGTTAGGTATAAAGATAGAATATGCTCGCTCTGAAAGACCATTAGCGACAGCCGGACAACTAAAGACAGCTGAAGATCTAATATCTGATGATACGTTCGTTTGTCTTTACGGAGATTCTATTTATGAATTTAACCTTGATAAAATGATAGAAAAACATGCCAAAAGCAAGGCCTTGCTCTCAATGGCTCTCCTATCATATAATACACAATTGAAGTATGGTTTCATTGATGTTAATGGAAAAGGGAGTAGAATCACGAGTTGGAGGGAAAAGCCTGAAATAAGCGGTTTAATAAATATCGGGTGTTACGTTGTTGAACCTGAGTTCCTTAAGCTTGTTCCTAAATCAAGTGCTTTCGGCATGGACAATGCAGTAAGAAAAGCCCTAGGCCAAAAGAAGATCATAAAAGCATTCAAAGTTGAGTCGGGTTTTATAGACATAGGCGATAAGAGATCCTATCTCGATGCATACAAAAAATACGTTAAAAAGTTAGGGAGAATTTAGATTATAAGTATTTACAAGGAAAGTATTACAAATAGTCTATAGTTTGGTCTTCCTTCCATAGGTTGATGCGTTGGTGAAGCCAAGGATAAAAATTTGTAACGCCTTCTTCAAATTCCTTCTTGAGAACTCTTATGATTTGTTTCGAAACTTTTCCTGGTTCACCGAAGATTCGTTTCTTATTTCTTAGATGTATCCCCAAATTCTCGTTCCTATTGAAGGCTTTATCTATCATAGAAAGTATCCACTCAGAACTGACAGGGGGGACTAATATGTTACTTCTAGCATTTAAGATAGTCTCCGGTCTGTCAGTATTTAGTCTAAGTGTTAATGAGAGGACATCTGGGAAGTAAAGTAATTCTTCTTGCATGGAGCCAGAATCAGTCATCTCGGCCCAGCAATGACCACTATCCAAGAATTCGATTACATGCCCGTATTGCTTCCATACAGGGGTAATCAGGAATCTATGGGAATATTCTTCTGCGAGGCTTTTTATTTTATTGTCCAAACCATATGAAACTAAAGCGGCTTCTGTTGCATTTAGCATTATTAGATTTACCTTAAATTGTGTCCTTTTTACCAGATCTACTAGGCTACGAACAATAGATGTAAATCGATGATGAGTAAGGTTTTCTCGTCTGTGGATGTCTACTCTTATCCATTGGCCTGATTCAAGATTGGGGTAAATATCGAAGATACTCTTACGTACTTTCTGCTTTCTTGTTATGTGAATGGCATCTACAACTGAGTTTCCTACTACGTGAATAAAATCTTCTGGATATCCTTCTCGAATTAGATTAGATTTATTCATTTCCGTAGGAGCGAAAAAATATTTCGTGCCAGCAGAACATATCCAGGTATCAATTTGTTCTGGGAACGGTTCTTCTAGTGTCAAGAACCATTTGCCTTCAAACTGTTCGTTTATGAACTTCTCTACAGTATTTCTTGTTGGCTCTTCGTGAATCCTTATCTTTTTCATCGCCTCAGGACTCATGGACCTAAGGCCTGCTTCATTTTGGGCTACTTTCTGACCCATCCCGAATACCCATGCCAGCGGAGCAATTCCAGCGACTATCGTGTCGCCGTGGACCAAAGGAAGAAGTTGTGAATCTATACCATACCGTTTTTTGCAGTATCGTCCAAAATATCCAAATTTCGTAATAAGCTCACTTGCCTTTTCCATCAGATCCCCACGAATTTGCAAATTGCATCCTACGAACCGTTGCAATTCAAACTCCTTTATTCCGAAACCCAAAGTGTCGTCAAAATGTTGGCCGGTATCTATAACGAGTATTGGCATATTTTCTTTTGCTGCTTCAACTACCAGGGGGGCTTGTTTATAAAAGTCCGGTTTAGTCCCTACAACGACTGACAGGATAGGGCTGTCGTGTAACTTACCCACTTCAATGGCATGCGACAATATGTCATCTGAAATTAGAATTGGCAGAATTTTCCTTGATACATTAATTTTGCGGTAACGATTTTTGATCATTGAATCCCGTCTTTACCGTAATTTCGTTTTCTCCCGAGAGATTTCCTAAAAAGATAAATTCCAGCGACGATCACACCTGCACCAGACACAAGAAAAATAGATGGTACAGCATCCATACCGATAACTGTGAACCGTGTATTAATCTTAGGCTCTATACCCTTAAGGAATATCATACCTGCAATTAATACTACTGCCGTCGCAAGTAAGATAATTGCAGCAGGCCGTGATCCTTCCTTTTTGGTGAAACCGAAGACTATTCCAGCCAATATTAAGCTAGGAACGCCAGAGATTGATATTATTTGGGTTAACAACCCGAAGGGGTCAAAATATATTCTTGGTCCCTTCCCCTCGGGGCCTATTAAAAAGGTGTAGAATGAGACCATTAATACCACAAACATCATAGCAAGTCCAAAAGAGCCAAACGAAAGCCATGTTTCTAGCTTCGGCATATTTGATATATTATTCTTTTATGCGAGGTAAATAAGTAGTATCGTAACGGCTACGTTATGCCAACTAGACTCGCTAGCTCTCGCCTGCAAGCTGATCCTAAAAGCTCTGCAGAACATTCTGGCTTGATGCTATTAACATATACTCCAAAGCCTCTTTCCAATCCAGACCAGGTATAAAGTTGTGGATAAACTTCTATATGCCAGTGAATTTGACGGCTATTCTTTTTTTCAGGCGAAAGATGAAAAACTAAATTAAAAGGTACATCTTTAAGCGCCTTCGACATCCCACCTAAAGTAGAGCGCATCATCAGTGCAAGGTCGCTTATTTCTTTTTGAGTAATTTTTGAGAAGGCAGTTGTGTGTCTTTTGGGATAAATCCAAAATTCATAAGGATACGTTGGCGCCCAAGGCGAGAAGGTCATAAAGCTATCCGTACCCAAAATTTGCCTTGGCCCTCCAGATTCGATGGCCAAGACGTTGCATGCAGGACATGTACCATTTTCGTTCATATATCTATGGGACGCCTCAGCCTCTAGCTCTATTATAGGGGGGATCGTAGAGAAGCTCACAAGATTGAAATGTGGATGCGTTATAGTGGTACCTGCAGCTTCCCCGCTGTTTACGTAAATGGAAACGTATGTCACACTTTTTTGTGTATAAAGCCATCTGACCCTATCTTGTATTACGAGTAGGACATTTTCCCACTGTTCAACCGAAATTTCAGACAATGCTTGGGCATGTTCCGGTGATGCCACTACAACCTGGTGGTAACCATATGCAGGTTCGCTGTATAGAGGCTTATCTGAATAGTAAGATGTGGATGAGGTCTTAACCACAGGATTACTGCTTTCGAATACCCTAACGCACCAGCCTGTTACTATATTCTCTTCATTGTCAGATAAGCGTTGAAGCATGCCATCTTTTGCAACGAGAGCTATCGACGCGGGTTCTGTCATCCCTTCGTTACCTGGGCAATACGGACATTTATCGACTTGGATTTGTGTACGAGTCTCTTCTATGGTCTGAGGTACGATAACAAATCTGTCGAGAACATAATCTTTTCTAATATCACCCAAACTAATCTCCTTGTATCAGAACTTCCTACAACTTCCTTTAAATAAAGGTTCTGAATGATCGCTGACTGTCATTGGTGGATCACAACTTACTCACAAGACTACAAGTCAGAACTAGCAGTCTGACCGAATTAGGAATCTTTTTTTCTCGAAAAGGAGCTTTCGGATTAAATGTTAATTTCCATCGGGAAATGATTATGAACCTGTGAGCCTTCACCTACCCTGTAGCAAAATTGCAATTGTAATTTAGAATCTGGGAGCGAATTAATGATTAAATTCACGATGAAATTCACATTTAAATCTAGCAAATACAAAGTTGTTCTATTTGGCGATTCATCCGTATGCTTTGGTCCTGCCATGTAAAGTAATGATTAAGCAATACACAACGTGAGGAAAAAGATCGTGCTACTCGAATAAATTTTCAAAGTTAATTTGAATTTAACGCATAACACATAACACTAAATTAGTCATGTTTTTTTATTTTATCATGAGCAATAGTCCTTTTGGTAAAATCCTTTATGTTTTGTTAGATGGTGTAGGAGATCTACCCAACCAAGAATTGAATGGCTTAACACCTCTGGAAGCGGCTTATACACCCCCATTTGGATTCGATGACTAGAATGGGATGTCTAGGTCAGGTGATTACCGTAGGTAAAGGAGTAGCGCCACAATCCGACATCGCTGTATTTAACATGCTAGGGTATAATTTCAAAGGTGCTAGATATGTAGGGAGAGGCGTAATAGAATCTATCGGATCGAACGTTGACTTTCATGACGGAGATCTGGCGTTAAGAGGCAATTTTGCCACTGTGGACGATAAATTAAATATATTAGACAGAAGAGCCGGCAGGCAAATAACCAACAAAGAATCTCAGATGATAGCCAGAACTGTCAATAAGAATATCCGGTTAAGCGAAAAAAATGCTTCTGTGAAGGTTGCTCCTACGATTGGTCATCGAATGACTATAAGATTTAGACATAAGTATATGGCTTTGTCTGATAGAATAACTAATACTGACCCAGCTTATGACCGAGTTGACGGCATAGGCGTGGCGAAGGCCACATCTCACAACATGAGATTAAGAAAATCAGAGGCACAGGAAAAATCCAAGTCTGCGGAGATTTCTGCAAAATTGTTAAACGAATTTTCAGAGGGAGCTATAAAATTGCTTTCAGAGCATCCAGTAAATAAAGCCAGGATAAAGGCTGGCATGATGCCTCTGAATGCCATACTCTCCCGAGATGCTGGTACAAGATATCCCCATATTGAACCAATTAGAAAGAAATTCGGTATAAATCTAGCTTCAATTGTGGATATGCCAGTAGAAGTAGGAATTTCAAAGGTACTCGGCATAGAGGCTATTATAGCTGGAGACGTTACAAATTATGAACAGAAGGCTTTAACGGTGATAGAGGAGTTAAATAATTATGATGGACTGTATGTTCATATCAAGGGTCCTGATGAATTTGGACACGACGGTGACGCGATTGGAAAGAAGCGAAATATCGAAGCCATTGACAAGCAGTTTTTTGGGACGCTCTTAAACATGTTAAAAAAGAAAAAACTAACTAAATTGATGATAATTGTTTCTGCTGATCATTCAACACCTTGCAGTCGAAAGGCCCATACTGATGATCCAGTTCCGCTAATGTTTTCTGGGGAGATGGTAGATAAAGACAATACCTCCAGATTCACAGAAAGGCACGCAAAACAGGGTAGCATGGGAGTAATGATGGGGGCAGATGTTTTCGGTGCCGCCCTAAATATACTGAAATCCAAGTAGATATTGAGCCTCTTAATTGATAGTGCGTGATGTACAAAAATACAACATTACTGCCGCTAGGGGTAATCTAGGTTATCCGAGTGGGAAAAATCCGTCTCTGCTCACGATACAGGCTAATAGATAGTTATAATGGACGTATCAGAGTGCACTTACACTGTTCGCAAATGTGCTCATCGATGTTCGCTTCCATGTTACGATGAACATCGCATATGATTAAAGTGTAGCGCATATAATTGCACAGTTCTATGAACTTGGACATTGTATAAGGGGTATAAGCCTTATTGCCGGCCAAATCCCTCGCAATATCGTCGATCATGGCAATAACGTGATCTACAGAGCCTAACTTAGATATTAAATCAACATCTCCTCTTGTCCCCCTTACGTAGTTGCTGATGGCCGCCTGAGTGACTCCAAGTACTTTGGCGACAAGCTCTTCCTTCAAGCCATAGTCATTTATCAACTTTCTCGCTAGAATAGATCTAATCGCAGGGATCAGTGATTTGGCTTCAATCTCCGCGGGTAATAACATATCCCTATGATTTCAAATCCCTCGGTTTATTATATAAAGCTTCGTTGCCGTGATTTCTAATGTATAGCAGTAGATGCAGTAAACAGTGTCACTTTTGTAGTCTTTTTGATAGCTTAGAATTAGCTAAAACTAGATAAGCCAAAGATCTCAAATACTCAAGAGCAATGGTCAGCAATCCAGCGATTGACGATTGAGTTGTTCTTATATTACTAAAAACGGGCAAATACGTTCTTCGAGCGGTTATCAGAGAATACAAAAGCCGACAACAGGTTTTCCGTCTTGATCTTAGAAGTTATTGTATCACTCTACATAGATTAAATGAAAATATCTGCGCCACTTAACAAGCAGGAGCAGACTATTAGTCAACGTTTATCTTTGTGTTGCGAATGTGCAAAATCAGAAACAGACCGGTCCAACATCTCTATAAACTCCATTAAGTTCTCCTTTGGAATAACTGCGCCAGCGGCTTTGTCGTGTCCTCCCCCACTGCCTCCCATATTTGATGAAATATCATTTACTAGTCTTCCAAGATGAACTTTACAGCCCTTAGATCCCCGTATTGATATAACGCATGAATTGATATCATCTTTCAATTTGTAAACCATCGCAACGTGCCTATCTGATGCACCCAATACAAAATTAACCGTAGCGGCTGCAGACAGTTCTGCGCTTCCCTGCACATAGGCCACTTCTTTTGTTTCGACAATTAATTTTTTGATCGCATTCATGCCGTTGACTATTTTTTTTGCGTATTTCTCGGCTATTGAGAAGCCACCCTCCATCTCGTGTGGGTATTTCATAGATGAAAGCGAATCCACAATTGTACCTAGAAATTTATTGTCATGTTGCTTTGAAGAGATCATATAGGAGAGTACCGAGGATTCAAGCATCAAAAATTGTCTATCAAATTTAGTTATAAGCGAAGATCCTCGAGGTCCATTTTCTAGATAATCTGTGAGAGCGCCTGCGGCTGCATAAAATGCAGCGTCTGGTTTGAGTCTTCTCTTGAACTTTGAATATACCTGGACACTTGTACACTCCCGAATTGAATGAATAAGGTTAACTCCCATTTCAATTAAACCTTCAGAAGCGTGTTCGCTCAAGTCATGATGATCTATGTACGTAACATTATATCCCTTAGAAATACTCTTAGAAAGTATGTCCATGAATCTCTGCTCATTTTTTTTATTCAAACCCAGATCACAGATAAATATTTTGGGCATTTTTTTTCCTCTGAAGTTTTTAGTAGAAGCCGGTGATGATGATGATGTCTCTAAATTAATCTTCTCTAGCGTTGAAATGATATTGGCGTAGTCAACAAGAATAACAGAGACATTTCCAAAAGCTGCCTTGAGCAACGCAGCAGAAGCAATACCGTCTACATCCTCTTTGTGAGAAATGCACACTATGGGTGTATCTTTTATTGACAACAAAGATGAATCCAAAACTAACGATGACAATCTTGTATAAATCATAAACTCGTAAATTTTATAGTATTAAAATGCTATGTACTTGATGTAGCCTTTACCCTACGAACCTATGAACACAAAGAGAACAAGTCATATATATCTGATCTTTAAGGACCTTTAACGTCTTTACTTCTAAGTGAAATTAATATCATTATTATCCATGTTAATCCATTCAGTCACAGAGGAACATGGTACGTATGACAGGTTATTCATCAAAGCGAATTCCATTGCTATGCTCATAGAATACATGAGAAACCACAAAATCGTATATGACGAGTGTAAAAAGAAAGCGCTCCCGCCACGCATAGGATCGGTTTCATGTTTTTACTCAGACTTATGTTTTTTACGTGATTCAGTCACTATTCTTGATATGGGTGTGGACTTTTCTATTTAGATATCACCACTTCTTTATTGCCTGTGCCTTGGGCTATTGGTAATGGCAGGCTGAACACCTCGCCGAAGCTTGATGCGTACACCTCCATCCCATCAACGCCATCTTCTATGGCCGCCCTCCTCCTTACGGAAGGCTGTCTTTTCTCGGGATAGGCTTCCTCCTTAGATGCTTTCAGGAGTTATCCTAAACAGCTTAGCTGCTCAGCGTGCCCTGTCGGACAGCTGATAAACCAGAGGCTGCGTTGCCCTGTTCCTCTCGTACTAGGGGCAACTTCCCCTCAGACAACCACGCCCCTGTCAGGCAGAGACCGACCTGTCTCACGACGGTCTAAACCCAGCTCACGTTCCCCTTTAATGGGCGAGCAGCCCCACCCTTGGCTCCTGCTGCAGAACCAGGATGGGAAGAGCCGACATCGAGGTACCAAACCGCGGGGTCGATAGGAGCTCTCGCCCGCGACGAGCCTGTTATCCCTAGGGTAACTTTTCTGTCACCACCAGCCCCCAATAGTGGGGACATGATGGATCGCTAAGCCCGGCTTTCGCCTCTGAATTCCGTATCTTTGGGAATCCAGTCAGACTGGCTTATGGCTTTGCCCTCACCGGCGGAGTTCTGTCCCGCCTGAGCCAATCTTTGGGCCCCCTCGATACATTTTCAAGGGGGTGCCGCCCCAGCCGAACTGCCCACCTGCCGATGTCCCCATAAGAATGGGTTAGCAATACAGCAGCGGATGGCTGGTGTTACAACGGCGCCTCCACTAGCCCCGGAGGGCTAGCTTCGAAGGCTCCCAGCTACACTCTGCATCCACAGCCATATCGCAACAACAGGCTGCAGTAAAGCTCCACAGGGTCTTCTCTCCCCGACAGAGGTTCGTGGACTGTTCGTCCACGTTATGTG
>Ga0193747_1000290_pt1 | contig 18993 bp, 15 predicted proteins | sample L1m2metaG_FD_143048 | JGI IMG/M metagenome (GOLD analysis project Ga0193747, IMG submission 143048) | Soil microbial communities from a riparian zone of the East river system, Colorado, United States - L1m2 | ecosystem: Environmental > Terrestrial > Soil > Riparian zone | place: USA: East River...
TCGATAAAACTTATACTACGGGCTCGTCAATAAGATTCACATTGCCGAGGGATGATGTAACTACCGAACCTCCAGGACATCAATAGATCCAAAACATTAGTCTATTCTAGATATGTATGATATGAATTACTATCTTCCAAAATGTCACTAAACAAAAAATTCTCTTTGTATATTTGATATATTGATATGGAGTGTATGAAGTTTAATGGTTATTGGTTTTAGATCGGAATTTAGACATCTTACATGATATTGTCATATTTAAGTGATTAATTTGAGGTTATTCCAAACCTTAAGCAAAATTTATCGATGGGCAATAAGCCGATAAGATATTTACCGATTAGTCAGGTACCTTTTAATTTCGCAGCTGCCATCATAAAGGTGTTGACTACAGACCCTTCGTCACTACCTCGACCGTCCTCTTTATCAAACACCAATACTGCTGAGGGAACCGAGGTATTTTGTGGAGAAGAGAATGTAGTAAATTTAGTAGTACAATTTGCGTCTAAAACTAGGAGCAAAATTGACGCATGTATAGACCGTACGCGACCACTACTAGCTACTGAAATCAAGCCGTTAAAATCGGCTTTTCTTGCTGCTAAAAGTAGAGGTGTAAAATTAAGGTACATCACTGAAATTACGACTGAGAATATTCCTTACTGTAAAGAGCTAATGAGAATAGTTGATGAGCTTAGGCATTTGGATGGGATCAAAGGAAATTTTTACATTAGTGATATAGAATATTTAGCCCCAGCACCTTTGCACGCAAAGGGCAAGCCAGCATCACAAATTATCTATAGTAATGTCAAAGAAATAGTAGAACATGAGCAATATATCTTTGATACTCTGTGGAATAGAGCAATACCTGCGGAACAGAAATTAGAGGAATTTGAAGGAAGGGTACCTGAAAAGATTGAAGTCTTACATGATACAAAAACTACAATCAATAAATATTCACAAGCACTCCGTAACGCAAAGAGTAAATGGGACTACTATGCCGATCAAGAGTCATTATTCGTGCCTTTTTCAAACCCTTCAATAAGAACAGAGTTGCAAAATGCAAAAACTAGAGGTTTAAGAGCAAGGGTGCTTACTGCAATTACAATAGAGAATATTACTTTCTGCAAGGAAATTTTGAAAATTGTTGAAGTCCGACATCTAGATGGAATAAAAGGAAACTTTGGAGTTACCGACACGGACTATATTGCTATCTCCACTCCAACTGAAGAGCAATCGATACCTAATGCTGTCTACAGCAATGTAAAGGAAGACATAAAGCAGCAGCAATATGTTTTTGAAATCCTTTGGAACAAAGCAATTCCTGGGGAGCAGAAAATAACAGAGCTAGAAGAAGGAATCAAGCCTCGAGTAATAGAAGTTATCAACGATCCTCTGGAATCTTCTATTCTATACCAAGATATTTTAAGATCATCTAAGAAAGAAATAATGCTATTATTTCCATCTCTTCGTGCCTTCAACAGGCAAAAGAAGGACGGTATCTTGGATTTATTAATTAAAGCACCGTATCAATCTAATATAAAAGTTAGACTACTTGTCCCCTCTGACAAGCACACGATAAAACAAATCGAAAATTCTCTCTACAGCAATCCGAATATTGATATTAGATATTTGGAAGGTAATGCGAGTACTACAAAGTCTACAATACTGGTGTCGGACAAAGAGGTTTCGTTCGTTATCGAGTTGTTAGATGACACAAAAGAACATTTCGTCGAAGCAATAGGGTTATCAACGTATTCAAATAGTAAATCAAGTGTTTTATCTTATGTATCGATATTTGAGAATTTGTGGGCTCTAACTGAATTATACCAAGAAGTTAAAGAAGCAAATGAAAAATTAGAAATAGCAAATGAAAAACTGAAAAGAAAGGAGGAAAAACAACAGGCGTTAACATCTTCGCTTGAAAAGACAAATGAAGAATTGGTAGGATTAAGCCAGCTTTTATCAAAATCGTATGCAGAATTAAGTGCAGCTAATAATGCAAAAGAAGAATTTATGTCGATGGTCAGTCATGAATTAAAGACGCCGCTAGCCCCCATGAAACTCTACACAGAAATGCTTCTGAAATCAACATCATCATTTGGAAGCATAACTGAAAAACAAAAAAAGGCAATAAAAATAATTCTCGGTAACATCTTGAGATTAGAAGTGTTGGTAAGTGATTTGCTCGATGTGTACAAATTAGACATAGGAAGACTTAAACTGAAAAAGACGGAGGTAGATATTGAGGAGCTGGTGAATCAAACTGTTGCAGAATTCATGCCCCTTACAAAAGATAAGCGAATTAAGCTTGAAACAGACATACGAACATCAGGAACGATCAATTGTGATCCGGGGAGAATTAATCAGGTTATCTCTAATTTAGTAAAAAACTCGATAGATTTCGTTCCACAAGATAATGGAAGTATAATCATAAGAGTTGAGGAAGAAAGAACAGAAAAAGAAGAGAAACAAGAAAAGAATGTCAGTATTAGTGATAGTACAGTCGGTCCTAAAGTTGGTGGCGGAGGCAATCATAAAGTGGTTTTCACAATTGAAGACAATGGTCCTGGGATGCATGGGAACGATACAGATAATTTATTCAAGAAATTTTATCAAATAGACACTACTGCCACAAGAAAACATGCAGGCACAGGCCTCGGACTGGCAATATCCAGAGGTATAGTTGAAGCTCATGGCGGAAGAATATGGCTAGATAAAACTTATAGTACTGGTGCCTCAATAAAATTCACATTGCCGAGGGACGATATAACACAATGAAGGTTCTAATAGTTGACGATAATGAAGAGCTGACCGATGCTGTTAAGGATTTTTTAGATAGCGTAGATATCGAATGTACTGTAAAAAACGAAGGTAAAGAAGGATTAAATGAAATCCTAACTGAAAGAGGAAGATATAACCTAATCTTACTTGATATGGCAATGCCGCAGTTTAGTGGGTACGATGTTCTCGACACATTAAAGACAGAGGGCTTGTTAAAATCAGAAAAGATTGTAATTTTTACAGCATCTTCAATTACTGCTAAAAGCATTGATGATTTCCTAGCGGCCGGTGCAAAAGAGGTTCTGAAAAAACCAGTATCGCTAGATGATCTATCTCAGTTAATTGAAAAATATCGCTCCTAAAAGAACTGATAATTTAGGAGCAATATTAAACATAGAAAGAAGCTTACTTTAGAAAAGTAGATTTGACATTAAAATATTGATTCAAAGATCAAATAGATAAAGCGATTAATGTATAATATAATATCCGAAACTCTTGTACGTATAATTTACCAGACCTAGACCCACTGTTAGTGTCTGAATCTGTTGATCGTTGCTTCTAACTCTTCTAAAGATAAAGGTTTTCGGAGAATTGTTTTTACTCCTATAGCTTCAGCATCTTTATCCGGAATCGAAGATGCAGTAAATAGTATAATGTTATTTGGGTTTAGCGATCTCTCATTTTTCAATGATTCAAGAATATCATAACCACTGAAATCTGGCATTGCTAGGTCCAGTATGATGGCATCGTAATTATGGCCTTCTTTTTTTATAACTTCTAGTCCTTCTTTTCCATCATTCAGAGATGTACATGAATCACCAATACTTTCTAGATAGTCAGAAACAGCTTCGGTCACATCTTCGTTATCATCTATGATAAGCACCCTCATTTTATTTGCCATTGCCATTACCTGTAACGCGGTATTGTAAATTTGAAGGAGGCGCCGTCATTATAATTCTTATCATACCACATCTTACCGCCATGGGCTTCGACCAACCCTCTACATATAGATAATCCTAGACCTGTTCCTCCATGTTTTCTGCGAAAACTTGTATCGAGTTGATAAAATTTCTTAAAAAGCTTATCTATCTGACCTTGAGTGATACCAGGGCCGTTATCGTCTACACTAAACAAGACAAACCTGAATGAAGCCTCTTTTTGGCTTGTTATCTTACCTTCGTTGTCTAAGCAATCCTCGACTCTTATTGTTATTTTTCCATTATATTTAGGTACAAAATCAAACGAATTCTTTAGTAAATTTGATAGCACTTGTTCTATTCTCTTTGGATCACAGAAAACTGTTCCATCTGTTCTGACATCCAATTTAAGGAAGATGTGTTGATCCTCAATAATAGATTTAAGATCAGTCTTATCAAGGTATCAATATTTGCATCTTCTCTAAATAGGGTTATCTTTCCTATGTCAAGCTTATAAGAATCTAGGATGTCAGTTACAAGCATCTCAAGCTTTTCTAGATTCCTGTCGATTATTTGAATAGCTTTCTCCTGTCTTTCATTGAGATTTAGACCCAATGATTTTTTCGTAAACATTTGGCAGTATAGTTTCATTGGTACAAGTGGTGTCTTCAACTCATGACTGATCATTGAAACAAACTCATCTTTGGCTTTATCTGCTGCTTTTAATCCTTCAATGGCATTCTCTAATTTCCCTGTTAATATATTCTGATTCTCGATATGGTCTCTTATGGAAAAGACCATGGAGTTAAAAGATTCGGAGAGTCTCGCAAGTTCGTCATTCCCTTTACTTTTTACTGAGACTTTCAGATTTCCTTTTTCTACTTCAGCAATTGCCCTGGTGAGGGAAAAAATTGGTCTGAGGATGCGTATTATAAGATATAGGATAGACAAGAGAATAGCTATGTTTAGAATTCCCAGAAGAATTTCTAATATCGTAAGATTATGGGAATTCATTTTCACTTCATTTCCGAGAGCTGTAACCAGCGTGTCAGATGAACCAATTAAGGACAATGCCATTGATTGTAATTTTGTAATTAGATTTAAATCCGACGTATGTGATTGTTTTGGTCCTGTTTGAGATGGTTTGACTATATTATCGATGATATATTTTTTGTATTTCTGCCAATTGGAATCCGTTGCTTTCCATAGGTCCAGATATTGAGTGGGAAGTGGTTTTAATTCTATAGCCGGGGATGCATTTCCACCTTCCCTCAAGACCAACAGGTTCGATTCAAAGTTACTCATTGCGATATTTACTGCAGAAACGTTTGAAAATCCTGAAAGGTATTTCAGGGTTTGGACCAGAACATTATATGTTAAAAATCGATTCTTACCAGCAATATTAACCGAATTTCCTAACAATGCTCCTTGCGACTCGAAGTATGCGAGTACGGCAATATTGCTAATAACAAAAACAATTTGAATACCAACTAATATTCCGATCTTTGCCGAAATTCTGGAGCTAATTCGCCTAAACATGATTCTCTGGTAAGCACAGGTTCTTCGAATTCATCCTATTTCAGGATATATGTCCGGCCTTCAATATTGATAACGTTATTGTATATCTCATATTTTCTAGTATCACTAGATGACTAAATGAACTAGCTCACTTAATTGAAAGATATTTCTTATAATAAGGCTTTCCTTAAACAGCTGGTTTACCAAACGAAATCAAGCAAAGTCATCAAAAATGAAACTCGTGGCTTTGCTCTATATAGCTTAATTAGCTAGTTAATGGTCAAAGAACTGATACTGAAAGCCTTCAAACAAGCCTTTGACGAATTCCTCTTGACCCATAATATTTGAATTCTCAAATCCAGAATTGTAGACGGAAATCGCTTTAAAGAGTAAATTATTTAACATTTTGTTTATATACGACAAAATTCATTATAAAATACGAAGTGGCGATAAGAAACGAGCGAAATGTCTTATTCTGACGAATACAGAGAACAAATTTTGAAATCAGTGAATAAAGCTAGCTTTTTACTTTCAGAGCTTCATAGGAGTGGACCATCATTCGGTGATACCATTCAAAGCATAATTTCGGCTTCAAGACTTGAAGATCATGATGAAGTTTCAAGGTTTGCTGAATTGGTTTATAGTATTGTTGAGGCATTAGACTCTGGTGGATTAGATCCTAATAACGAGGACGTCAAGTCTGTAATAGGTTCCGGACTAGGAGAAATAATAGAGATTATCAAAAATAATCGACATACAGCTGATCCTAAAATTGAAGAAAGAATGAAAGTGATTCTAAGAAGCGCCAAAAGTGACGAACGCGATTATGTCTTCAATAAAACGTTAAAGGTACTCTATGTTGACGAAGATAGATTTGCGCAATCCAATATTCAAAAAAATATAGACAAATCAATACAGATTGAATCTTGTTTTTCGGGCGATGCAGCACTACAAAGATTAAAAACAGACAAATTTGATGCGATATTATGCGATTTAAAATTGACAAATCCAGATATATTGAAGATATTCACCGAGTACTCGGCTAAAATTCCGTTAGTCGCTATTTCGACATCCGACGATCCTAGACTGGTTCAGCTTGCAACAAAAACAGGAGCATTGGATTTCATTACTAAAAATGATACTGGAGTCAGGCGGCTTCCAAAGTCACTTCATACTGTAACCACGGACTGGATAAAGAAAAGCAAGTTATCAGATATCAGTCAGCTTCTCGAAAATCATAATTCACAAAAAATTTTGAAATACCTTGTAGAGTCGGGCTCACCCATAAAGCAAAAAATCGATTGCGAGGTAACGTATGATTGGAAATCAAATGATACGATAAAAGATATGAACGCCGTTTTGGAATCCTTGGCTAAAGCCGGATACATTCTAAAACAGTCAACAGAATTAATACTTTCTTGTCCCAAGTGTAACTCCCGTAATATCAGGCTCCACTATTTATGCCAAAATTGTAATAATAGCAATTTTACTAAAGGTGACGTACTTGAACACAACAAATGCGGGTATTCTGGTCTTGAAGATAAATTCAAAGACGGAGACACACTAGTTTGTCCTAAATGTAGAAAGCAATTAAAACTAATAGGTGTAGATTACTTTAGGGTAGAAGCAGCATATACGTGCTCAAAGTGCAGTCATTTCTTTACGGCACCGGATCAAAGATACAACTGCAATATTTGCGGTCATGACAATTTTAGAACTTCTGATGGAAAATGGACTGAGCTATTTACATATCGAATCAATCCGGATAAAATTACTAAGATAAAGCAAACCATAGTTTCCTTGTCATCAATAAAAAATTTTCTGGAAGAAAAGGGTTTTTTAATTCAGTCTGAAGTAAGCCCAAGTTTGAAATATACAACAGCAACAAAGTTTGATCTAGTGGCTCAAAAACAAGATCAAACTATCCTTCTTATTATCCTAGGATCTGATATTGAGGAGAACTTTGCTAAGATAGTTGATCTCGATACAGTTAGTAAAACTATGCCAGGAAGGATTTCTAAATATGCCGTAATATTCTCTGAACCAAGAGAAGTTACAAAAAGTCTACTCAAAAGATTTGGTATTGTTCCTATATTGGTAGAAAATGTTAATAATATGCTCGAAAAATTTAAAGAAAACTACACTGAAAATATTTATTCGTAATTCAGAGGCTCTTCCATCAATTTTAGAATTGGCTAACATGATCAACTGGAATAACAATATTAATCAAGCTGATAATGTCTTATCTTTGTTTGATACGAGCTGAACCAATAGTGTCGCAGTGAAACCAAACTTACTGCATATAGCATTTGTATCTGTGCGGTATTCAAAATCAGCTATAGATCCATAGCTATTTTCTGCTCTCCTCTAGTGGGCTTTTGTATAATCCACATGCCGGAATACAGGTGACGAAGGCAGCTGATCTACATTTTTGTTGATTTATATGATAATTCTTGAATGTCTCATTAAGCTCAAGTTAATAGCTTTGGTTGCCTGGTCGGTTGGTTAGAATTGTTATAATAATAGAGTATGATTGAGTCCATTGGTTAATCGCTACCAGTCGACACCCTTACCCATTAACGCTCTAATGAAGGCGTATAATCTAACATATGCATAAAATGGTCTGTAAACAAAGAGCATGAAAGGCAAGAGATAAATGAACTTGAGATCACTTTTGATTGGGGAGAAGAGCCCTGCTGTTAATATAATGATTAGTTCAGATATAAAGTATACAAGAAATACAAGTATGAAAACAAATTCAATAGATTGTGTGAAATAAAAAGAATCCATATCATGGATATGGTCCTAGCAAATAAAAGAATAATGTCCATAAATATCATATCAAATACACCAAAGACAAACCAAAGATCGTATTTTACATTTCGGGTTGTAATTATGTCACGATGCTTTAACAATGTCACGACTTGACCATGTGACCAACGTACTCTTTGTCTTATCCAGGCTTTCCAATTACTCGGACAGTACGTATAAGCAATGACATCCGGGACAAACTCGATCTTTCCACCAATTTTAAATAATTTAAGAGTAAGGTCAAAATCTTCAGTAACTGTGTCTATATCATAGAGAGCTATTTTTTTTGCACTGGCAGTTCTTAACGCCCCAAAGGCTCCAGGTATTATCACTAAAACGTTCAAAAGTGTCCTGACACGTCTACCCAATTCAAATGATACCAAGTATTCATAAGATTGACACCTTGTAAGAAGATTGGTTACCCCTTTGTCTCCGCTCAAAATTCTCACATTACCAAGTATTCCTAGTACGTTTGGTAAACTCAGGTACTTTGCTACTTCGCTTAGGGCGCTTCTGTCTAGAAGGGTATCTGCATCAGTCATCATTAGAATGTCTCCGGTTGCAAAATTGGAGCCATAATTGATAGCTGCTGCTCTTGAACCCTTTCCTCCAGCCCTTTTGACTAGTTTAATTAGCCCGCGTTCAGAATAAGGTAGCGCCTGTTGATAAGTGTCGTCTGTAGAATGATCATCTATAATAATTATTTCTTTATTCCAGTAAGTGCTTTCTAACGCTGATTTAATTGTTTTAGTGATAGAAGCCGACTCATTATGAGCAGCAATCAGTAAACTAATTTTAGGGTTCGCAGTACTCGCTGTCCCAAATCGTAATGGTCTAAAATGACACTTGATTTTGAATACACTCAGCGATATAGTTTTTCCCACATTTCTTGCCACATCGACCATCATAAAAGACAATATACCAGCAATTTGCCATGGTGTGAGAGAATGCAGCCAAGAGACAAAAGCTGCAAAAAAGCTGCCTATGTCCAGAAGGTGCATATCGAAGTACATTATAAGATACAATAATTTAGAGAAGGTTAATTATTAAAGAATTCTGTAGTCGTTCACTCATGTATCAAATTTTGTGATTTGACATTTTGTGTCTTGCATTGTTCTATCCACAAGAACTCCGATATTGTGAAAATATTCTTGGGGTTTCTTTTTAATATTGGGGCCATTTTAGACTTGGTTGCCATTACTACGTACTAGTCACATTATCTCTAAAAAATAAACCCGATAATTATTTAAGCAATCCTCCTCTTTGTGTTACAATAGTTGCTGGATAACGTACTTGGACGCTGTTCTGATATATTGATTGACTTCCCGAAGTACAACTTATCTAGGGAAGCTTTTGCAGTATTTGTCGTTCTCATTCTTATCGGACTTCCTGAGATAGTCCAGGTACATGCGAAGCCTTCAAATAATTCTCCGATGGTTGTTACACCTTTAGTCTCATTTAAGGAAAATTCAGCTTTTAGAAATACGTATCGACAAATAGCAAACAATGTCCAATTAGGAAGCAAAACAGTTAACCTGAGCAACACAACAGATGCGTTTAATCCCCGGATGTTTGTGGTCGCCAAAAATGTATACGTAATTTGGGAAGACCGGGGTGCGGGAATTTCCACCGTTTTATTTAAAAGGAGTATTGATAATGGAGCTACCTTTGGACCTGCAATACGGTTGAGCAGTAGTATCGATTATTCTACCCATCCAGAAATATCTGCATCCGGAAGCGTTTTGTATGTAATCTGGGAGCGGTACAACTCGGACATCTTACTTAGGAAGAGTACTGATAATGGAACTACTTTTGGACCTGTAGTGAAGGTTACTGCTATTACAGGTAATGCAGAAGCACTTCAGCTAGCTGCGTCTGGAGACAATCTCTATGTGTTGTGGAAAGATGCTGGATCGGCGGGCATAATGCTCAAGAAGAGTACTAACGGGGGTGTTGGCTTTGGACCCGTATTACAGCTGGTCTACGATACGTCATCTGCTCTTAATCCCAGAATGTACGCTTACGGCACAACTCTATATATAATATGGACAAAAGATGATGGCGCTGCGGGTAGATCGATCATGTTATTGAAGACGGCAATCACGAATGAAATCAGCACTCTTACTCATCCTGTCAAATTAACTAATAGCACTGAAGAACCATCTTCTACTAGTAGCGCAAGAATAGCTTCATGGGGGAAAAATGTGTTCGTACTTTGGGAAGACGACGCGATCCAACATAAATCCGTGATATTACTAAAGCAGAGTGTTGATAATGGAACTACTTTTGGACCAGCGATAGATTTGAGTGACAACAATACACGGAATTTTTCCATTTCTTTTAACCCTGAAATCGCTACGGTTGATAATAATTTGTATATAAAATTTCAAGATATCATATCTGGAATCTTGCTAAAAAAAAGTACTGATGCGGGTGTTAGTTTTGGACCTGCAACAATATTAACTAACAGTACAGCTGTGTCTCATCTAAATATTGCAGCTGCAGAGAATGGTTTTGTGTATGTGTTGTGGGAAAATACTTACACCGGCAATAATAATATATTCTTCAGAAGAAGCTCCGATAATAGTGCTACTTTTGGACCTGCAGTAGAGTTAAGTAATAATACTGCTGGACAACCGTTGTCGCACCCATTGCTATCAGCATGGAAAAACGACGTCTATGTATTGTGGCAGGATCTCAGCTCAGGCAATTACAGTATTTTACTCAAGAAAAGTACCGATAATGGAACTACTTTTGGGCCTGTAATGAAGGTTACTGATATTACAGGTAATGCAGAAGATCTTCAGCTAGCCACGTCTGGAGACAATCTCTATGTGTTGTGGAAAGATGCTGGAACGGCGGGCATAATGCTCAAGAAGAGTACTAACGGGGGAGTTGGCTTTGGACCTGCAATAAAATTAAGTAACTCGACTTTGCCTGGTGCAAACATCGCTACTGTGGGAACAAATGTCTACGTAGTTTGGAAGGATATCGTATCTGACAATTACAATATAGTATTTAAAAGAAGTACTGATAATGGAACAACTTTTGAACCGGCAATAAAGATAAGCAAAGAAGGTTTTGATCCGCACATATCGGTATCGACCAACAGTGTCTACGTAATTTGGCAGGATGGTAATTCTCAAGGTATAGGGGGAATATCAATCAGTAGGAGTACTGATAATGGAGCAACTTTTGGACCGGCAATAAAGATAAGCAAAAACAGCACTACGGCCATCTCTAATCTGAACATCGCTACGGTGGGAACAAATGTCTACGTAGTCTGGAAGGCATCCTCAATGATACTTAAAAGAAGTACTGATAATGGAGCAACTTTTGGACCGGCAGTAGATCTGAGCAAATACTACGACGGTCTGGCTAATTTCGATGGCATTATGGATTTGCAGCTAGTCATATCTCAAGAAAACAATAATGTCTATTTAGGATGGAACCAACCGGTTCTATCTCCTTATGATTATAGTAGCTCGCTTCATTCTGATGTCTTTTTTGCCCAAGTTCAACCTGCTGTATTCGGGCAAAGTATCTTGTATTATAATGAACAACCTGTTGTGCCAGCAAGACAAACAATAGCTACAGGACCAGGCGAGCAACTGCTATCAGTGGTGCGGCCGAAGCCTCAAGTGGAGGAGGGTGTTTGGTTTTACGCCAATTACTGGAAAGGGCCTCTCACTAATCTTGTTGTTGATGAACTTGCAAAAAGGAAAATCAATACGATTTATTTTTCGGCACCTGATAAGGGCGGGTGGGATAATAGTTCAAAAGTTTTGAATTATGTTGATTTTATAAACTATGCACGGGCGAAAGGTATGCGCATTTTAGGTGTTACCCTGGAAGACCCGTCCTTCGTATTCAGTACAGAGTCGGAATTAAAGAAAACCTTTGGAGATTTCATCAAACGAACAGAAAACATTTTTGATGGCTACGTTATCGACGTTGAACCGCAGGCCGTGCCAGGAGCAGATATGCACGTGTATCTTCCACGCTATATATCAATGTCAAAAATACTTCGCAATGTTGCAGATGGATATCATAAGGAATTCATTGATAGTGTCCCAGCCTGGTATCATACTGTGCTAAAGCAAATTGGAATATCAATTGGCGTTAATGCCTTATCAAGTAATCGTATAAACCTGATCGATTATACATATCCTACTACTGAAGCAATACTAAACAACATAAATGATGTCAGAAGTGAGATATCTACGCCGTATACAGTCAACCTGATGATAACACCCGGGCATGGCGCGCCCCAATTATCAGGACAGGAAATTCCAAGAACAATTATCACACTAAAATCAAATCTGTTGCCAATTGCGTTCGACGAAGCTCAATATTTGCTAAATTTAGATAGTGGATTGTTTCCTTGAATAATGTTTTAAGACTCTAATTCATTGCGTCAGGTCAAGGCAGCGAGGTTCGCGACTCATATCGGTATGATAATGATACCGCGATCCGACAATTTATCCTAAGAGACAAGATCACAATCCGAGTTAGTTAGGAATATAAAATCATGTAATTAGGTCATCTAGTACAGGAGATAGTATTCAAATATTCCACAGCCTTCCGAGTCTGCATTCTACAGATTGTTATCCCCAAAGCAAGATTGGAACAATAAACGTGAACAGATAAATCTAATAAGAATAACACACAAAAAGTTCGGCAGCACTTCCTAAAGAAGTAATAATGCTAATTTGTAATTAAGCCAAGTGCGATGATCTAGTAAGTGTGGAAGAGCAAAACTGTGGAGTATTCGGTGGACCCGGAGATACTGTAATGTACCCCCTAGCTGATTCTCCTGAACAATGCTGAATGATGTGATGTGAAGCTTACGTTATAAGTAAATAATGCAGCTGAGAAAGGTCCGACAGTTGAGATAACAAAAACAATTTCTTTTATAGTGAGTTTTATAATATTACTAAAAAAATAATTAAACGTAACGCATAAAACGGTATGTCATTTATTTTTGTATACCACTTGTCATAGCTTGGTATACTTGGAGATCTCTTTCTTTGCCGAGAAAGTCGTGAATGTAAATGCGTTTGTCAGGTTTGAAGCTTTCAACGTATTTAACAATTTTATCTAGATCTGCTTTAGAATTCTGAGTCACTACTGGCGACAGTGGAAAATTAACTACTGTGACATTGTTATTTATTCCGAAGGCCTGTTCTTTCTTTATCCATGGTATGTCTGTTGGTACCTTAGGAGTTAACAGAGAAACAAAAACGTTAAATCCATTTTTCTTTAGCAACTGAAATTCGTCATCTGTTGGATAAGGACCAAAGTACAACGAATTACCAAATCTTGTAATGTTTCCCCTTACAAATTTTGTTGGTAGGAGCGATGGCGATGAGATTTTTGGTGCGATAGTGGCGGTCGATGACGAGTTTTTTGCCAGAGTTATTGTCGTGCTCTGATTTTTGGTTACAGAGGGAGCTGCTGTGCAGTTAGGGAATTGAGTGCATGAGGGGGGAAAAAATTGTTGTAAATCCATAATCCTTGGCCCACGGATGTCTGCGTTTGGAAATCCGGAACCTACGAATAATCGAGCTTGTGATGTTGATAGTGCAGTTAATGGTGAAAACATAACAACCACGATCAAAGTGATAACAAGTATACTAGTACTGAATCTACCCAATTTATTATTAGTCATGGCTCTCAATCTTTGATATTTTTTTGTGATATAAAAAGTTGATGACATTGCAGATGCAGATACTCCCAATGGAGCGAATGGAGCCGTTACTGGTTTACTGTCATGAGTTGCGTCCGTTATTACTCCTATCATAATTTTGTAAGGTAGTCGAGACTTTGGAAGCACAACCACTATGGTTCTGTAGAATTATGTGAACAATAATAGTACTTACACGTAATAACCATTATTTACTTGGTCTTTCGTTGGTTCAATAGGTTCAGATCCCAAGTAGTGGTACATGGTAGTCCTAAGTAGTGGTAGTCTAGTCAGACTGCTTAAACATCTGCTTCAATGGAGGAGCTATTTCGCTGGAAGGCACAAACCCAAGAATCGTTTTCAGTCTGCTTATATCAGCCTGACTGTTTACGATATCGCCTCTTCTGGCCTCCGCAAAAACAGGCTCCAAATCTAAATCAAAAATTTTTATCATCATTTGAGCCAGATCTCTTATCTTCAGGGCTGTTCCAGTTCCCACGTTTAAGATGTGCTCATAAGTAGAAGGATAGGATGATGATTTTTCTTCCTGTTTCTTATCTGCGACCCCAGCTGAAAGCACTATAGCCCTAACAACATCATCAACAAAAATGAAATCTCTAGTCTGGTCTCCATTACCATAGATTACTGGCGGTAAACTAGCAGATAACCGCTCACCAAACTTTGTAATTACGCCTGCATATCCAAAGCTTTGTCCTTCTCCGAAAACATTAAAGATTCGAATGGATACAGCATTTTGGATTTTTCCTGTATTCCTGAAAGAAGATACAAGAGCTTCTCCAGCTATCTTACTGGGCTCCGTAGGGAGATAATGGATCTAATTGTTCTTTTTCGGATATAGGCAATTTTTTTGGATCACCATAGACAGCCGAAGAAGACGCGAAAACCAGTTTTTCACGTCCGCCTTCGAACATGCTTCCAAGACATTAAAAGTTCCTTTGATGTTTACATCTATCGTGTCCTCAGGATTTGTAATCGACTCCGGAACGCTTATTTTTGAAGCTAAATGAACACAAGTATCTATTTCTTCACTTTCGAAAATGTCTATGAGAGCGTCTTTATTTCTTATGTCTTCTGCATAAAATGATACATCAGTAATTTCGTTATCATTTAAGCTAACAAAACGGGAAGTGCTCACACCACTAGCCTGAATTGCTCTTTTGATCTTGTGCAAAAACACGCCGTTTGCATTGCTTAGATTATCAATGATCGTAATCTTGCAACCCATTGCAGATACTCTTTTGACAAGATGATGCCCGATGAACCCTGCGCCGCCAGTGACTAGGACCTTATACACGGATTAACAGTCCATATGCTGTCTTTTAATAACTACGGCCTATGTAGATGCTTGTGTATACATACGATTCATTTACGTATGCATTATTATTCATGCCTCTCAAGTATACGGTTGAAATAAGTGTAAAATTCGGTTGTTTATGGTTCACAATGGGCGAAAATATTCTCAATCTGGGCATCAAATTGGGAGGACAAACCCATCCCCGGGCGGTATCTTATTGCATGCCTACACGAGCATTACAGACTTGTATGAGAACCTCCGTCTTTACTATGAATTAGGCGTGAATTGAACATTTGAACCTGGATACAGAATCGAAGTTTTCGCAAATCCCATAGCCATACTTCCGGTTAATGGAATACCAAAGTCTGATATCGCTAATGCTGAGTAGCATGATAATTGCTCTGCAACATTGCTAATATGGTTAGAAATTTGTGTTGACGCATCTGCGAGAGAAGTAACTGCATTTTGTGATGTTCCTTGAAGTTTGTTCCAGTTAATATTAATTATTTGCAGGTATTGCAGATAAGCCAATCCAGCAAGAAATAGGCCAAATAGTATGGCTAGTATTTTTAGTACTTTCTTTAGGGCGAACCCAATTAGCGTCCCTGCGAACTCGCATAACCGAGATTTTTCCCTTAAAATCTTTACTGAAAGTTAAAGGCATGAGGAGGAAGTCAAAGTCTCTTCATTTTTTTCTGTCAATGCAACGACAGCATGTATCCATCTTATCCAAACTGGCTGCAGACCGTAGGAATTGACCACTGTATCAAGATTTTACATGATACATACAAAGAGCTATCTTTTTCTTTTCACTAATTATATCTTGACTAGGACGCCCTAACGAAGATTGTTCGATTAATTGTTTACGACATATCTTTCTGTCTACTATCATCCTCGTATCTTTTTCGAAAATCTCCCAAACTATGGCTAGGGCCTTGGGATGCGTCGGTGCCAGTATAATCGCCCATTATTTCTAAAACATGATCAAAATCATTTAATTTTTTGAGAATTTCAGGGGTCAACCTCATATGTGTTACGTAGTGAGTACCTTTGTCATATATAGCTGGTACCATACCTGTCGTGTTCAGTATATGCTTCTTTGATGCTTCCGGGTCGGTCCCTTCTTTTGTAAATACTTCCACGGTAAACATCGGTCCAACGTCCTTATACGTTGGGTCTTCTTGCATTCGCAAATACAACTGGTGTACCAGATAAGGATCGACTTTGGGAAAAATTTGACGATACGCTTGCTCTATTTTGTCTTTCTGTACTTTTAATGCCCGCAGCTCTTGAAGATCTTTACTTGTCTCTCCTACACTTTTATGAGCTTCAGTCTTGTCCACTCTTTCTGACTCGTTCGGAGTCATCAGTTCTATTTTCAAGAGGCAACTATTTAACCTTATAATAATCGTTAGTCGTGTCGACCTTTTCGCAATTTTATTTTGGTTAGGGAGACGAAACTGAGTAGAGTAGCTCATCCACACATACAGAGACAGATTAAATTCAATATATTGTTAGTCCTATTCGCAAGCATCATCGTTGCATTGACCGTGGGATCGTTCCAACTGTTCTAGTTTTTGCCATTGGTCTGCTTCTCCAAGACCTACCAAGACTGCCAATAAAATGCATTTGCGTGTAGCGATACCATCGACAGTCGACCTCAAAGTCCAGATTCAAAATGGTTTGCTAAGTACAGCTGGTAACCATAACCTCAGTAGTCGTTGGATTTACTGGAATAACAGTGTAGCCAGGACCAATAATATATTTTGGCACACTTTCCTCATCAAACATCTTTGTAGGTGTAGTATGTCCACATTGCTTTGAAGAAACGGTATTTGGATGAGCTGATGTTGTAGTTAATGTATTAGCAAGGCCAATCCCAGCTAGGACTGCTGCGACAATAACTCCAATTACGATTATTGCAGCTGTATTTCTAATGATCTTCGTTGGCCCCAATAGCTCAAGAGACTCCATTCTAGCTCTCTTTCTTCCTAAAGCCATCACTACTCTTTTCTCCTAACAATTCGTGCGTTCAAAGCATTAGTCATCAATTATCAATTAACTTGCTTATGTATAACTCACTGTAAAGTTCGTTTATTATTTATCACAGCGGATAATCAACCCATCTATTTCCATAGCCCCTAAAGAATATCAGCACACAGGTAGTATCGCAACCATTAAGTTGAATATCATTAACGTCTTGACGAATTTGACAATCCGAAATATATCTCTTAACTGATGTAGAATAGCCACTATTGGAAAGCTGAGTTATCATAGAGATGGTTGATTTATTATACAAGACAGTGACAAGACTTAATGTAATAAATGCGTACAACCAAAGTCATGGAAATACTTGAATCAAGCCTATGGGTGGCCTCGGGCTTTATACCAACCCTGGTCCTACTTGAAATATACGATAGATTAAGGAAAGGAAGAAAGAAATCAGTACTCAAAGTGGTGGGCAAATTCCCTACGCTAATCACGGCATAGTAGGAAGAAAATCCTTTTCTCCCTCCCTCTTTTATTCTTTTTTTAACCGGCTACGGCCGCTCTACTGGGTCGTTCTCTAAAATTTTCTGACTCCTTTGTTTTGATTAATAAAACTGCAAAACATAACGCAAATAATCCAAACTGTCAAGAGCTTCCTGTTAACTAATACAGTCATGAGTGCATGTAGAAGATCGGGCAATGAAGAAAATGAGCTAGCTTATTTTGAGCAAGCGCCCCTAATTAGGTTAAAACCATTTTAATGATACATGCGGTTTCGTGAAATTGAAATCCTGAGAGTATAGGTGTCAGCTTTTTTTATCCTATCATTCTACTGAAGTTCTTGATTTCTCACTAACGCAGCTGAGCACAATACTAGTACTGGTAAAAACAAACCCTAACATATGTGGAAATCGAAAATCAAATCAAACATTTACATCATAGGAATGGTAGTAGGATTAGTCCTAATTGGTACCCTCTTCATATTTCCAAGTATGCCATCTACTTATTCAACTCCAAGTGCTGCGCGTCCAGCCCCGGTTACAATGCCGCCAATGACATCAACACAGACAATGCGTTCGTCATCATGCCCTACAATGTCTTCAATGAGTACGGATGGCATGAACAAGATGAATCCAATAATTCAAAATGCAACTACTGCAGATTACAAAATTGAACTTGGGATTGGTCCTACAGCTAATATGCTCATGATGTGTCAGGTCACAAGTTCAACAACATCAGGCGAGGTGATGGTAGCAAGTCAGATGAGTCCTATGAGTATGACAGGAAACACATACCATCTTGAACTACATGTCTATGATATTAACACAGGTGCAGCTGAGGTTGTTCCAATTAATTCAGTCGGTATAACAGTAACAAACTCCTCAGGTACCACGACTACCATACCTGTTGCAGAGATGTTCGATATTGGTCAAGGACCAACAGACTTTCATTACGGAAACAATGTCCAGCTGACAGCAGGAACCTATACGGTAGATTCTAACATTGGAAGTGAGAATGCATCATTTAATGTCACAATAAGTGCAATGTCTCCTGGCATGTCACCCGGTATGTCAATGAAATAGTTTTCGTTTGCTCCGGGTTATCCTGACGTGATATCCTTCAATACAATATAGTGAACATCAAATTTCAGTTCCATTACTATACGGATCGAAGCGGTTGGTATAGTGGTAGGTCGACACGACTAACGATTATTATAAGGTTAAATAGTTGCCTCTTGAAAATAGAACTGATGACTCCGAACGAGTCAGAAAGAGAGGACTAGAGGTTAAGGCGAATGCTTGATAATAGACTAAATGGTGCTCTCATGAAATTTAAAGCTGAATCAATCATAGTGGTCCTAATAGCAATCTGTATTTCATGTATTTCATGTGCAAGCCTAATAATGCTGCAGAATGTATATGCCGGTAGCCCAATAAATGTAATAGCGCAGCAACCATTTGCAGGCTCTGACGGTAAAG
>Ga0193747_1000291_pt1 | contig 18981 bp, 22 predicted proteins | sample L1m2metaG_FD_143048 | JGI IMG/M metagenome (GOLD analysis project Ga0193747, IMG submission 143048) | Soil microbial communities from a riparian zone of the East river system, Colorado, United States - L1m2 | ecosystem: Environmental > Terrestrial > Soil > Riparian zone | place: USA: East River...
TAGACGAACAAAAATTTTTAGTAGATACTATCAATCGCTTACAAAAATTACCAGAATGGAACAGTACTGCTATTATAATTGCGTACGATGATTCTGGGGGATGGTATGATCATGTGATGCCTCCGATAATAAGTCAATCGAATGATCCCATGAATGATGGACTCCTTGGGCCCAATCTTCTATGTGGTCACGCACCGCCGAGTGCTTATCAGGATCGATGCGGTTACAGAGCCCGTCTACCTATGTTAGTTATTTCTCCCTATGCTAAAGTAAATTTTGTTGATCATTCAGTTACCGATCAATCATCTATCCTTCGATTCATAGAAGACAATTGGGGTTTGGGACGGATAGGAAACCAATCGTTTGATGTCAAAGCTGGCCCGATCAGCAATATGTTCGATTTTAGTAACGGCGGATGGTTTTTTTCAGCCACTAAAACGGGAGTAAGTCATTATTGGGGCTTTAGGAAGAGGGGCTAAATACATTCATTCAACCCTTCAATGCGAATAAAGCAGAGGAGGTTATCTGTTGCTAGCAACGATTAGGCATGTTACCCTAGAATCCTATTCATTCATCCGAAAACTCTGATAACAGAAGCTAGATATTGAATGATACGTTTTGCAAATCTGCTATCAGGATCTAGATCTGGATTATATATTGTGACATTCCATCCTACGTTATGATCCGTGCTAAGGGCGGTGGCTGTAAGTTTCTCCAGTTGTTCCCAGTTTAGCCCTCCCGGTTGTGGGTAGTCAACAGCAGGCAACGAGTCTGTGGATAGCACATCCAAGTCTACATGCAACCACCACCCGTTTGTACCCCTCTGAAGTCGACTTAGCACAGATCTCGTCAGATTCTCAACATTCTCATTACGTAATGTATTGTCATCATAGAATTCGACTTCTTTCGATAAAGATGATACACCCATATCTTGCAGAATTTTCTTATCGCGTGGACCAAGAAGTGCGACGTTATCCAATTTTATCATAGGGATAAGACTAATTATCTCATGAGGTAAACCCGTCATCTGTAGACCAAGTGCAAATCCAAGTTCCATGTCTGCAGCTTCGCCAGTGGGAGACTGATAAGTTGCATAAGCATCCTCGTGCCCGTCTACAAATAGCATTGCAATACGGTTATGAATATCTCTGGCAGCGGCCAAACATCCCAACAGTAATGGACAATCTCCACCTATCACTAGAGGAAATCTCTCTTCTGCTAATACATTATTAACAGCAGTACGAACAGCATAAATCATTGAAACCAGTGATCTCTCGGCGATAACACCTGAATCTGCACTTTTCTCTGGAATAGGTTGCGAAAATAATACGTCGCCATAATCATGCACATCACAGTAGTTGGCAAGTACATCTATGAGACCAGCTTGGCGAAGGGCAGATGGTCCTCTTGCAACACCATCAATCTTTCCAGATGAATTGGTGGGGACGCCAATTATCGTTACCATTGGATCTTTATTGAGCAACAAACAAATCTTGTTATCTGTATACACCCTCTTGAGTAGACCACGTAATATCTCTTTTGCGTTGTTTACAGATCATTTTAACCTATTAGTAATTAACAAAATCGGGTGCAGCGCATTCCATTTGTCTGATATACTTCATGCTAAAGTACAGCTCATCTACAACATTGAAAATGGCGTTGTTAATTATGGTAGATTTAGCTCAATACGCAAGTGACAGTATCAGCGATTTAAAACAATCTCTTAAGGATTTCAAATTGGTTGGATCAACTAAAAATAACGTACTTGCTGGATTACCGGCATACAAATCGATATATACTTACGCAGATCACAACACTATTTTCAAAGATATGGATACTTGGGTAAATAAAATGGGATAAGGTATATGTTTTGACATACGAAGTAGGAGCGAATGAATACGACAAGTATATATCAATAATACAGGAATTGATTAATTCATTTAACTAACAAAATGAAACGCTGATGCAAGAAACAGGAATTAGAAATGAAGAACATGAATATGGCGACTAATATGGATATTATCATATTCTATGATTTAATATTGAAATTCGAAATATAGGAAATGGCAATTTTCATTTCATAAATTAGGAAGTGCACTTCTATTATCCAAGTATGAAAATAATGGCTGTGACATTAAATTCCCTCACCCCTTTATCATACGAGAAATATCCCGTAAAAAGTATATTGTACATTCGACGAATGTACTGCAAAAGTAATAATAATTATATTTTCTTATATCCTTCTAGTGGGTAATCAGACCGCACATTCAGTGTTGAACGTATTTATGCCATTTTACTCTCTAATCATTTATAGGTCATACCTTGTTTTGCAATCAGCTTCGGTTAAGATACAAAGAGTCATGGTTAGCAAACCCAAGCTATTTCTAATAATATCAGTGTTGACTATTGTTGTACTACTACCATCAGCTATTCTACCGTATATCAACCACCCGTTCTTCGTTTACCGGATTTCTCTTCATGTAACCAGTATTATAATATCTGTTTTTCTTATTGTAGTCTCGATTCTTACCTACAGGAGAACTGGAAGTATAAAGATATTGTATACATCAATTGCCTTTCTTTCGCTTCTGGTAGTTGAATCGATATTTTTACTTCAAATAATCGACAGCAGTAGTAGAATAATTATTCCTATGGTTTATACGGAACTACCGCATATTCTCCTTTTGGTCATGTTGGCCCTTTTTGGATTAGGGGTATTGAAGGTAGAAAAATAATGGAGTTGCAAACAGAGCCTACGAATTCTTACACTGATTCAATGCATCCTAGTAAAGCCTTAATTCTAAAACAGATTGATAAAAGTCCAGGGATAAGGTATAGGGAGCTTCTCAGGCTGACTGGCTTAACGAATGGTGGACTTGAATATCATCTAAAGATCCTTGAAAAGTCACATAAAGTAAAAGTCGACAGGCATGATGGCAGAAGAACCAGATATTACCCTCTCAACATTTCTACAGATGAGTCACATATCCTAGGATGTGTCAGGAACGATGTTGCAAGACAAATAGTATATTTTATACTTGAGCATGATCTATGCACCTTTGGCGAGATCGTTGAACATATCAGGAAAGCACCATCTACTTCCTCTTGGCATCTCAGGAGACTTTCTGATGGCGGAATAATATCAATTACTTATGGACAGGAATATCAGCTTTATAGTATTGTAAACAATAATCTCGTGAAAGCCGTATTGTACAAGTACGAAGAGAGCTTTAGGGACAAGATTGCAAATGGGTATTATCAAATGTTTGCAGAGCTATAGGGAAGAATAGACAGTTAGTTATTTACAACGATAATCATTAGAATATGTCTATGATGATTAAAATTGAATCGTTAACTTTGTTTTAATGAACTTCTACTTTACTCTCATTATTCTATGTTATATTACTTCTCGAGAAATGGAACACGATCCCTTTTTTAGGATCATCACAACATATTATTGTAGCAACAAAATAAATACATATGAAAGTAAGAGTCTACTTTTGCAGAGAGATTGATGCTGAAATTATTCTTAAAGGTAATAAAATTAGCAGACAGGCATTAGATACTATTTACGATTTAGTTTGGGAATGCGAGTTTAAAAATATACTTAATGTGGGTAGGGTGTGGCTAAAGTTTAGAGAAGAAAGACCCTTTGGAATACCAATAAAGGAAAAAAGAAGTCATAGCAGAATAGCTGCAGGAGATATTATCCAAATAGCCAATGATTTTTACATGGTTAACCAAGTTGGTGCAAGACAAATAGAAGTTACTGAGTGACGATCCGCAAAATTGTCCACTAACTCCTTACGTAGCATGTCCATTCGTTCATACTCTAAATGTTTTGCTTTTTGAATGAGAATATTCTCATCACACTCTGAACTCTGAAGAAACTCTTCTTTTTAGATGCGAAAGAAAATTTCTAATTCAAGAGAATTTCTTAACAGTTGTTAAGTCTGCTTATTCTAATAGTATGTAAGTGTTTAATATTTTCATCAAGAGCTTTATATAATTCAACCCTGATACAGGATATGTTGGAAAACTTAAGTCTAGCAATATACTTCATCATAGGTTACGCAATAACCTATCTTGCACTCGAGATAGCTTGGCATTTTACAGCGTGCAGACTGTCAGATAAGACGATAAAGCCGTGTCTGTTTAAGCAAGTGAAAATGGTCATGACAGCAGAAAGAGGATATGGAATATAGGTAGAGGGTGAAGAGAAATCAACCAAGTACATGGAAACAAAGTTGGTGATTAAGACAATACTAGATAATGAAGATAGCTTATCAACTAGGAGTCCAGTAAGGGTAGAAATATTGTCATCTGCAGAGAATACCCCATTACTAGATAAAGACCTTCATGAGATTCTTAGAGATGCATCTAATTGTTGTGAATTCACAAGCTATGTCGATAGAAATGGAGAAACACTTGTAAAAATAGAGTGTGAGGTTAGTGAAGATGAGAAAGAACGTGTTTGGGATCTTTTAAGGTTTAAGCACAAAAGAGACTGCACCCTATCAGCAGAACCCGCCAACTCCATAAACAATGAACAATAGAACATAATCCTTGTAAGCCAGGGTTCAGATCGGAATACAAAACAGGTCATGAACGATCTCTGTGTTTTATAGATATAATAGTAAAATATGTTGGATTGCTTTTGACAGAATCTCCTCTTCTATATCTTCCTTCCTTTGATTACAACAGCACAGTCAAATTAAGTTGGTCCAAAGGTTTTACTCACAAATGATATTCTATATAATATTTTGCTCAAACATCATAGTAAAGCATAAGCTCTTGTGCAATTGATTTACCTCTAGCTTTTGCTAATTCCTCATATTTGAGCACTATATAAGTCTCCAGTAATTCGTTGTGAAAGCATCTCTTTAAGTAATCTGAATCGCTCTTCAATGATTCGAGTGCTTTTTCTAAGCTTCCTGGGAGTGATTTTATTCCTAAGCTGTTTCTTTTAGCATCGGACATCTTGTATATATTTTCATCGATTGGACTCCCAGGATCTATTGTCTTCTTGATGCCATCAAGCCCTGCAGCTAGTATTGCTGAAAATGCTAAATATGGGTTAGCAGCTGGATCAGGGGCTCTGAATTCAATACGTTTTGATTTAGCATTATTTCTTTCATTAATAGGTATACGTATGACAGTAGACCTGTTTCCTTTTGCCCAAGCAATATAGACTGGGGCCTCAAATCCAGGAATCAGTCTATGATATGAGTTTATCGTTGGAGCTACAATCGCAGCTAAGGAATGAGCATGTTCTATTAATCCACCTAAAAAATACCTTCCAATTTGACTTAATTCAGCGTAATAATCATCACTATCGTAGAAGATGTTAGTAGTTGATGACTCGTTCCATAAACTAATATTAGTATGCATACCTGAACCATTATCGTCACCGTTTAATGGGTCATTTTTATCGAAAACTGGTTTTGGCATAAAATTGGCTACCTTATCGTACTTACTTGCGACATTCCTTACAACGTCCTTGTATATCTGAACGTTATCTGCAGCCTTTGTAAGCGCACTGTGTATAAAGTTAATTTCTATCTGACCGCAACTTGCTACTTCGTGGTTTAGATTTGTAACATTTATAGAAAAGTGTTTTCGTAAAATCTCGGCAACATCAAATCTAAATTCTAGCAAAGAATCTTGAAATGGAGGTGCGTCATATCCCCCCTTCCTTCTAATTGGGTACTTGCAGCCATCACCTCCCTCTACTGATAGAATTTTGGGTTCATGATATTCACTATTATTATTAGATCCATCACCATTAAGATTATTATTATTTTTGTGATTAAAAATGATATTGTCAAATACAAAGCACTCAACTTCAGGGCCCATTTGACAGGTTAGATTGTTTTCTATTAGAAATTCTTCCATGCGTTGTGATACATATCTGGGATCTCTTGCCAACCTGCCTTTCTTGAAACCCTGGTATACATCGGCGATAACTGCAAATAGCTTGTTATCGTAATTCGAAGATAGTGAGGGTGGCGATGCTGGTAATAACGACGGAGGAAAGATCCTTACAGTAGACCTGTCTGGGACTAGTAGCAGATCAGAATCATCGATACTTGCAAACCCTTTAATAGACGAACCATCTACTCCAATACCACATTTAAAAAAGCTATCAAAAGTTTCTTTATTTTCGAACACGTACTTTGCTAGAAACTTGCCGAGGACATCAGTATACCTTAACTGAATGAAGCCTGTATCTATAATCATTTTTATGCCATCAATTCCTTGTTCTTTTTCTTCCGGTTCTAATGCGGAATTGCTTCTACTAAATGTCATCGATTAACAATAGTATATGGATCTAGCAGGATATAACATTTTATAGGCATTATATTAATATATGATAAGTATTTATTGACAATACCTTTTATTTGTCAATTATCAATGAATTTAATAGCAATGGACGAAACAGATGTTAAAATACTTGGAAAGCTGCTTTCAGATGCTAGACTTTCATATAGAAGAATAGCTGATGAAATAGGTGTCTCTCCTCCTACAGTACTCGCTAGAGTAAAAAAGCTAGAAAAAGATGGCCTTATCAAATTTTATTCAGCTATATTAGATCATGAGAAACTAGGTTATGATCTAACTGCAATTATTGAGGTTACGTCTGTTAAAGGAAAGATAGCAGAAGTTGAAAAACACATTGCCAAATTTCCAAACGTCTGTGCTGTCTATGATATCACAGGTTTAACTGACATGATAGTAATTGCAAAATTTAAGAATAGAACACAACTTAGCAATTTTGTAAAAAAAGATTTAGCGCTGCCATATGTTGATAGGACAAATACACATGTAGTACTGATAACAGTCAAAGAAGACTTTCGGTTTTTCTAGGATTCAAATATAGATGAACTGAGTATTGATATAGGAATTTGTATGTCTGTTACATGGTTGGCTGTTCAATTATTGGTTCTGATTTTTTCAGATGCTTCATATAAACCGTTGACCGCCTCCAACTGTATATTTCCTCGAGTCTGTTACTCAACGTAACGTAAAATGAACGTTACAGATTATTGGGATCCTTGATGAAATTTCAAATGCACATCATGATTTCTTATACGTACACGTAAAGATGAGTCTCCCATATTCTTACTTGTTTACATCGTCAACTCTATGGAGGCTCGAATCAGCAGAATCATATTTCGTTAAATATTTAAAGATAATTTAATGGGCACAATTAGAGAGGCTAGATCATATTAGAAAGTCTTTTCATCACAGGCTTTACCCTAATAGTTATCTTAAAACTTGTCAATATGTCTTTACATCTATTGCGAACCGTAACTTCAGTAGTACCGGCAAGACTTGACAAATCAGTCTGAGGTAGGTTGACACCTGACAATATAGCTGCTACGTATATGTATGCCGCAGCAAGTCCGTTAGGAGATTTGCCATCGGCAAGAAAATGATCGTTAGACTTCTGAGCTATTTCAATTGCCAATCTCCCAGCTTTGGAGTCAATCCCTGCAGAATTGACAAGTTTTGAGATGTAACTATCGATTGCTAATACTATTGGAATGGGTGTGGCTGTGATTGTATTCGATACTGAGTTAAAAAACGATGGATCTGACATTGATGAGCAGATCTCCTCGGTATGCTCTGTAAACGCTCCCATTTCCATAACCATTTTTGTGAAATATTTGGATGCTAGTTTTCGATTGGATCTATACCTATGAGTACCGGTTGTTGCATTCACGATTTCATCTAGTGACCTAATTACCGAACGTCTCTTACATGCTAGGCATATAGTTGCAGCAGCCATAGACGTTATAGATTTTCCTTTAACTTCATTCTTATTTTCAAAATTTCTGTAAAGCAACGCAGCCGTTTCAGCCAAGGTTTTTGGGAGACAAAGAACAGAACATATCGCATTAATTTCAGATAATACTTTCGAAAGTCTTCTTTCTTTCGTCGATGCTACTCTAATCCTAGTTTGCCATTTACGAACATTAGTCATTTGTTCCTGTATTTTATAATCAATATCTTTTCCAGCATAATCTTTAGAAGTAGAACCAATCTCTGTTCTTAATCCATAATCATGCATTGAATAGCTGGAAGATCCGCTAGCGCGTGTGTTCTTGGATCTCTCTTCGTAATCAGACGAATTAGATTCAGGACCAAAATCATCAATATGATCCATGACTACGCGTGCACAACTTTGGCATACGTATTCACCCATGATGTGATCATAAACAAGGCCAGATTTACACTCAGGACATCGAGTATGATATTCTATTGAAGTTATATCTAAATCACCTACTTAGGTAGCAATTAAAATACTTACTCACAGATTCCGACTTCGAAACAAGCAATTGGTGGTACTGGAACTGTCTGATGATGGCATGTTCCATACCCACATGTTGTAATCGACTCTGAATCGTTGACAGGCTGTTCGGATAATTTAAGTTTGTCAGATATTGTAAAAAATATTTTATTAACACGCCAGTTCATGGGTAGGGGAGATGAATTATGCTATATATCTAAAGTGGTCATAAGAATTTACTACAATTAGAAAAATTTCTAGATATGAGTTTTCTTGGTTTTAATTATCGTCTTTACGTAATGATAACAAACATTTGGTTAACAATGACGACAATATTGCAGAGGTGGGAGTAAATTTATACAAACGGCCAATATTTTTGAAAGAATTCCATCACTTTAGATATAAGAAAATATATGTTTAAAGCTAATCTATTTTGACTTAGCACCTGTCCTAGTAGGAAGACAGTTGAACGATTATCAAAAACCAAAATTACGCCATCAGTTAGAAAAATTCTAGCTTAAAATGTGTTCGAAAAAATAAAAGAGGTAAAAACAAAGGGATACTAGCGAATTTCTGTAAAGTAATCATAAACTAGCTCTTTCTCTAAAGGTATTAGGTATGATCCAGAGCTGCGCAAATCTTACTAATCGTACAAATTGTCTAAATTCGCTTAATAATTCTGTATATTTGCACAAAGCCCGGAACGGTGATTATAATGAAACATAGAAATAGTTTAGAGACTTATAATCGCTGATTGTTTAAAATCAATACTAATAATTATATCGCTATGTGTCACACTTCATTAATCACATTGACCGGAGTTGTAGTCGTCTCCATTGCTCTAGCCTTTCTCCTCGGTACAATGACTCTTCAAGCAGCAAACGCACAGAACTCGTCGTCCATCAATTCTCACATTGGAACAGCTAAAACTCCGACAGCAAATGGAAGCAACAAGACCGTTGTAATCGCAGCTCCAGGTGCTGCGGCATCTGTAGTAGCAACAGGCAATAAGACGATCATTACAGCTGCTTCCCCTACGCCCACGACTAGCAAGGGTGCCACAGCTAATTTCAATAGAACTGGCTTCACTAATCTATATCTTCTTACATCACCAACTGGAAAGACTTTCCCAATAAATACAATATCAAAGGCGCCAAACTTGTTGGAATGTTAGAGGATAAAGATAGAACTACAATGGTACTAGTCCTTAATCCAAGTGCAAACAGCGGAAGTTTTACGGTTGAATTGCCTAGGAATATCATAGACTCCAAAGGAGCATCGAATGCTGATACAAAATATCAAATAAAGATAGATGGTAAGGGTGTAATTACAAAGAATTAGTAAACAACGTGAATGCGAGAATATTAACTATGGACTTTAGCAAAGATAATAGATTTATAGAAATCATTGGTACACAAATGACATCCTAATATGCAATTGTGAGTATGTTGTGTTCTGATTGCCACGAAGTTGCTTAACTCTCGAGCAAAAAGGATAAGAATATTAGTTACTGGTGCTAGTGGTTTTATTGGTAGCCGCTTAGTAGCTAGATTGTCTACATCCTCATTAGATCCTTTGATTTCAAATGAACCCGAGGTAGTATGTATGACAAGAAATGTAGAGTCGCTAAATCGTCATTATAATGAAAATGTTAAGGTAATCAAAGCAGATGTCATGAATTATCAAGAACTCATCAATGTTATGAATGGAATAGACGTTGCTTTCTATCTAATACATTCAATGGAAGGTTCATCAAAAGATTGGGAAAAATTCGCAGAAAAGGATAGATTAGCAGCAGAAAATTTTGCAACAGCTGCCACAGAATGTGGAATAAAGAGAATAATCTATCTAGGAGGATTGAGCCCTAAAAAAGGGGAAGAAGGAGAATTATCAGAACATCTTCTTAGTAGAAACGAAGTTGGAAAGATATTAAAGAAATCCTCAGCAAAAGTTACAATATTTCGTGCTGCTGTCATATTAGGACAAGGTGGAGGATCATTTGAAATGTTACGATACCTTGTTGAAAGACTACCTATTATGATATGCCCAAAATGGGTTTTGACAACATCCCAACCTATAGCAGTAGATGATGTTATAACCTATTTAGCTAAATCTGTCGTTATCGATGACACAGAAGGCCGTACTTTTGATATCGGTGGTTCAGACCTGCTTACCTATATGGATATGATGAGAGGATATGCAAAAATGATAAACAAATCAATAAGGATACTAATAATTCCTTTTTTGACTCCTAGACTCTCTTCTTATTGGGTGGATCTTATTACACCAGTTAGAGCATCGTTAGCAAGACCATTAATTGATAGTCTCAAACATGAAGCAATAGTAACAGATGATTCAATAAAAAAGATAATTCCTATTAAATTAAGAAATTTTGAAGAAGCAATAACGGCTGCTGTCAAAGAAGACCGCCAGATCCACATCCAGAAGCCAAGGGTTGTGAGAAATGGAAGAACTTCTCGCTCGTTAAACAACAAGTTCCTTATAATATTTCTATTTGCCTTGGCTGCTGTTGGATCTACCTTCTATTTGTTAAATTCTAGACCAGAAATATTCCAGATTCGTTGGCTAGTATTGACCGGACTCTGGTATATTGGTATTATGATCTCTTTATATTTCGTCTTCAAGGAATCCAAGCTAGGTGCCTTGACTGCTGGTATTGTTGGTTGGGTTACTCTTGCGTTTTGGCTAGCTGATATTATCTATACTGTATCAGGTCATTCGTTGATATCTAATTCTCCCAATCTAGTAATAACTATTAGAAACATTATCGGCCCTGTTATTGCAGCAGTAGTTGTGGCTGCTTCACATAATATCTTTCACAAGATGAGGGTACGAGAGTTTTAGTGCTATGCATGATGGAAACTTACTTGTCTTTATACTATCAAGATCTCTAACTAAGATGGCTGTGTTAGCTACACCTAATGTTCTGATGCACCCGTTGTATTGGAATTAATTGTTTTCTATTCTTCTAGCAAGTTTAGATTAATTCTTTATGTCATCTTATTGAACTAAAGAAGACTATTTTATCAGTACAACAACAAGGCCGAGGACAATACCATACAATATATGACCACTCAAGCTTGCAAGTGCTGGCAGATGGCCTAAAGGATGATTCCAAGGTGAAAATCCTGTTATTGGTTTATGTATAGGCACAAGAGTAAGAATCCACAGTACGACTCCATATGCTAATCCAAGTAACGAAAACGAGAGAATGTTAGTAGAATGTATAAGGACTGAAACGGTATAGGGGAAGACTATTCCTGCTACAGAACCGTTGAGGAAATGAAAGAAGAAGATTCCTTTGAAATGATTCTTCTTTCTTTTTGCCTCCGACAAATGAAGCAAACGCGTTGATATAGTTTGATTTTCGTGCCATTCAAAAACACCGTGAAGACCCCACTTCTTCCATGATGGTATCTCACTCAATGTCATAGCTGCCGTTGATATTATGCCCCCAATCAATCCATCAATAGCGGGATACAACGATAACGACTCCTGAATAGCATATCTCTACAGCCGTAAAGATTTAACAATGCTTCCTGTTATTGTTTATCTAATTGTTGTTGAACTAACCCTGTAGCTCTTGTAATCTCAGAAACATTTTGATACTGTTTTCCTTCTTCGATATTCTTTTGTAGTATGCACACACCCGATCTTCTTTTGTTTAGTATTCATAGATATAATTAAAGGCATTCGATATGAGCGCGACGACTATCCTTAGCAGCTCCCAATATTTTTGACATTGCATTAGGACCGTTACTCCGTGTTTGTACTAGCCTGTTGTTACTCCTTTATATTCATCACTGAAAAGGAAAATGATTTCTTCATCCAACACCTCTTCAATAGTAAACGGTTTCTCCTGTGCATCATTGTCTTTTTCATTCACTTGTCGAGTGTATGTCACTAATGCGTCATAAGCTCTCCTGCTGATAGAGACGTTGATGCGATCACCATTTTCTTTATCTAGTTCGTGCATCTTTTTTGTGCATGATGTCGACTATAAATATATTATATGCTATTGTTTGACTTCAATATTCTTCTTATTTCTGAATCCATATGGATAGTAGATTATTCAAAGCACTTGACGAAACCGTATAGTGGCTTGCTTCAATTCATAGCTGTGATTCGTTACCTAAAACACTTCAGATGCCTTTCTACACAAATGCATTTAAAAATATTCCATGGAGGATTCAGTCAGAAAAATATATGATAGGCACAGACATGTGGAATGGATTCTTGAAATTACGACGCAAGGAATCATTATGGAAGATGGTGTAAATGGTCATATCACGAGGCTACCCTATACTGAACTATACGATGTTGTAGGTATAAATCAGCATTCGACCGGAACCTTTTACCACTACACGATGCGTACTGGTACATCATAGCACCATAGCCAATTATTGGGGCATGAATCAATGGACAGGCCGAAAAATAGGAGACGTGATATTCCTGGATAAAAATGGAAATGCACGAATGACGAAGGTTTGTTGGATTTATCATTAATGACTGGTTTCTACTGAGATTTTCAGTTTAGATTTTTTAAAAGCGTAATAGTAAAATATACCAGCAATTACAATTGAGATAATATACCAGTAAGGTATAACGAAGCTACCAAACGGATTTATGTGTGGTACTGGTAGAGAACCCAAATTCTTTGTTGTCCAATCTGAAGCTTGCATTAACAAACCTTTCTTAGGATCGGTATCCAGCGGCAACCACCATCTGTAAAAAAACCACGTAAAGTCCTCAACGAGCATAGCTGATATTACGTTAGCTACTCCCAAGGACGCGGCTTTACTCCTTTCATGTCTACCGAGTATATTAAAACTAACACTATCAAAAAAAGGCCCGAAACCTACGAGAATAAAAATTACCATATATGTGGTAAGAATAAAGTCCCCCTATTATCGGAGTAGCAACACGATGAGTTCCACCGTTTACTGTTAGGTTTGCAGTTTTTCCTAGGACTGGATCATTGATATAATAATATTCTAAATAACCGTAGCTAACTGCAAATACGATTACTAAGCTAGAAGTCACAAGATAAGATACTCGGACCCTTTTCAATAAATCAGAAGAATGAGAAGAATGATTTTCATTTTCAATGTTATTTTTTTTACCAACTTTCCTCATTTGTATCTATATATATTATTAAGGTATATGTATTAGTATTTTCTTATCTATTGAACGACTCCACCGTATTATCATGATCAGTCGATCTCGTCAGATATCATTCAGATGTTTCCACGAATAAAAATATCTAAATGATCATCTCTGTTTCATGGTGATATATTAATAGATGATATAGAGGCTCTGAGACTAAAGAAATACTTTCAAGAGAATTTCGCTTAAAGTGCGAATTAGTAATCGACGGGAATCACGCTAGCATTGAAGCTGTCTTTACCCCCGCACAATATATATCGATTTAAAGTAAAAGCAGCTTACGATGGTCCTGCTTTTGATGCTGTATTTACAGGATATAGCTGTCATAGTCCAAAAATTGTTTGTTATTAAGGTCTTTCTTTCAATGTACTCTATCTTACTGTGTCTTATGAAAGTGTATTAAACTATGTTTACTATATACAGCCTGCATGACAGATATTGCGAAAAAAGTGAAAAATGTAAGTCAGGATGCTGAAGCAAAAGTGAAGACCGAAGAAGATCACGCAGAGGGTAAGCCTAGCTCAGAAACCCTCAACAAAGCTAAAGTAAAAGTAAGAGACGCTTTAACATAAAGCATCCTGAAACTGTCTTTTTATTTTTATGATCAAATTGGTATCATAGTTCCTGTTTCATATCTTTCCAGATTTTATTTGATCCTCCGAATATCAGATTCTGTAGCATGAAGCCCATAAATACTTCTTTCTCATTTGTTCAATGCACAAACAAAGAACGTTCTTTTTAACAGCAGCGATACTACTCGGTCTATTTTCGTTGGAAGTGGGTAGCTAGCGATCATACCCAATTCTATAAGCTGGGCTGCGTATAGCATAGTTATTGTGTAGGTAGGGATGAAACCTCCCATCAGATCTATCCAGGATACTAGTATTTAATACTCAAAGCATTTTGATAAACTTGGAATGTTGCAGGCAGAATCCCAATCGGTTCACCATCTAGGGTAACTGTAATATCTCTCTCTTTTGATTTTATTGAGACCTTCTTGGCCTGCATGTAGAAAATATTATTATTCTCCTGTAGGTTATCTGAGTCGCCTTTCATATCGACAAATTCGTCTAACATTTTGAGGCTTCCTGAATTCTTGAGAATAGTTATATCTAACAAACCGTCAGTAACGCTTGCCTGCGGTGCTGCTCTAAACCCTCCTCCTAGATACCTGCCATTGGCCACTATACCCATCGTCATCTTAGAAAGTAAACTCTGGCGTCCATCATCTACAGAAACCTCACACAGGTTACTTTCATAGGTAGGCAACGTAGCAATGACACCTGAAATTGTAGATATAAAACGGCTCTTAATTTTGTCTCTAATTTTTTTTGATCTATCGATAATTTCTGCGCCAATCCCCATCTCCGCCGCATTAAGAAAAATGCGTGTTGTAACTTTTTTTGGAAGATTGTTTGCAGCTGTTACCGGAGCTTCTGCTGTTGTTATTACTGCTGCAATGACATCGATCTTTTGCGGTTTGCCATTTACAAATCTTTGACAACATTCTACAATTCCATCAGGCAAATCCAAGGATTTGGCTAGTACGTTTCTTGACCCAGATGGAATTAGACCGATCATTGCTTCGGGGTTGATCGGTTTCAAGATCGGTGATGCCGGCACAGTTTTATCATTACTACTAGTGGTTCCTGATGTTATTACTTCAAAGAAGCCGTTTGCAACCTCATTTATGGTTCCATCGCCTCCTAATGCAACAATTTTTTTAAATCCCCTTCTTAAAAGATCCCTTGTCAAAGTAGTTCCATCCCCAGATTTTTGGCTAAATGCAACTTCGGGATTTTCACCAAAAATCTCCTTGATTTGATTATAAAGATTCTCCCAGTTCTTGCCAGTCAATCCGCCACAAGAATTTGGATTTACTACCAATACTGTTTCGGTACTTGTTTGTTCTTGCTGGTTCATGCTACATGTATCACATACCCATGTTTAATAGATACCATTTGGAACAGCATTTCATGATTATTGTTTGTTTCAAGTACACATCAGTATGAATCTCTTTCTATACTTTGAATTTTCTTCGGAGTTGAGTATTCAGTAGGAACGACAAAATCTGTATTCCGGTTTCATATTTCAAACTTGAAAGGATTAAAACATCTGCATGCTCTCTATAGTCAATGACGAAAATGTTGTCTAGCATCTTAGGAATGGTTCTGGCATTCTCTATTGCCATTATGCTGGCGAGCGCAGGTTCTGCTTCTTCGGTACTTGGTGCGACTTCCTCGACAGGAAACGCGAGCGGTAATTCGGCTGTGAAATCAAGAAACATGACTTCCTCTGGTAGCATGATGAATAAAACAGGGGTGGGTAATATGTCAAGAGCAGGTAACACGACAACTCTCTCCGGTCAGGGAACTCCTGGGGCGCCATTCAAGCCAACAGGTAACATGCAGCGCTGTAACTAAGCCCGGCCAGGCGGTTTGGGGGTCTTAAGGGCCTCGGCAATTTGATATCACCGGGCGAGAACTTTAGAAAGACATTGGTCAAGATTGGTCCTGATTGATATTTAGTTTTAATACTCTGCTCTACGAATAGATTGTGCAAGAAAGCGAGTGGTCCATTTCGCTTTGTCGGCTATTGCAGCGGCTAACATAGCGCAAATAACCCTCAAGATATGAGGGATTTTAAATCCAAATTGTACCATTTTCTAGCCTAGTCCGTCCTTTATTCGTGTTTTTGTTCTCTAATAACTTGAAGACTAGCTAAAGTCTCAAGTTGCGAAATGTCTTAATAAATAATATTTTTCAACCGGACATGTTTATATTGTGATAGGATATTACAGCATGTTGAATTCAAAACCGAGCACGAGAGCATCTTCACCAACATCTCCACCGCCAATAATCTCAGCAATTTCCTCACTAAAATTTCCATTTAAACTTACAAAGGATCAGACTGAGGCCATTGATGCATGGATAACAAATGGCTATAAAGGCTCGATAATATACAGTACTGGCACCGGTAAAACAGAAATAGCTTTTGAATGTGCAAAAAGAGCATGTGAAGCACTGTTACATACCGAAGGCAATAATGTTTCTGATATAAATAATAATTCATTCAATATCCTCTTTCTTGTACCACGAATTGTTCTAGTACAGCAGAATATTAACAGACTCACAAAATATGGTATTCCTCAAGAGAGAATAGGAGCATATTTTGGAGAGCGTAAAGAAGTACGTGAAATAACAATAAGCACATACCAGAGCACAATTAGCAATCTTGATCTTATTAATAACTCTGACATGATCATATTTGATGAAGTACATCTGGTGAGTGACACTGCTACAACTTTAAGAAAGGTATTTGATTTTGTAACAGCAGCAGATCCTAAAAAACCATTACTAGGCTTAACCGCAACAATAGATGAGCAAGATCCTAAATACAATACAATTCTCTCATTGTTGCCACCGGTAAGAAGATATATGATAAAAGATGCTGTGAAAGATAAAAGATTAGCGAGACCTGTTGTTATTCCAATAAAAGTTGATCTAACATATAATGAAAAAAAGATCTACGACGAATGCTCCGCCAAAATCAGAAATATCTCTATGTATCTTAATACTTCTGATCCTAAATCTATATCCTCTCTGTTAAGAACAGGAGGACGTACAGCTGGATTAGCAAGAGCATGGTTTGCAAATGTTAAGGAGAGAAAGAATCTGATTAATTGTGCTAAAAATAAACTATTAGCAGCGGTAGATATTATAGCAACAAAACATTCGTCTGAAAGGATTATGGTATTTAGTGAAACTATAGAATCCATACAAAAACTAAAGGAAATGTTACGACAAAATAAAGGAATAGAATCCATGCTAATTGAGAGCAAACTCAAATCAACAGAGAGACAAAAAATACTGGCAGAGTGGGGAAAAGAATTTTTTCCGCTGCTCTCAGTACATACATTAGAAATAGGCTATGACGTACCGGAAGTCAGAGTGGCAATAATATTAGCAACATCATCTAATATGAACCAAATAGTACAAAGAATAGGTAGAACAATTAGAAAAACTGAACGAAAAGATACAGCGTTGATTTATACTATATATCTTTCAGAAACTCATGATGCCAGCACTCTAAAGATGGTAAGAAAAGCCACAGATGTAGATACAAGAGAACACGAAAATAAGGACAAGAAAAATCGAAGAACAATAAGTGTATCAGGTAATAATGATAACCTAGATAGATATTGTTAAAGAATATAATTATTTATATATTGTGATCCTATATCTGCAAATCCGGACAACTTTATATTCGCGATAAGATTGCAATTTATATAATGAATGTGTACATAAATTCTGGTCAGAAAGAAATCATCTAGGTTATTGTAAAATCTATACAACCTCTCGGAGTAGTGTTGTTATGATACATCATCACCCTTACATGATTTTGCTACAATGGATAATGATACACACTCATTTCTCATATTTTGAAACCTTTTTCCATCAACCAATGAATTATTTTTTTATACTGTGATGAAATGAGAGCTAGAACCAACTCTTCACTTGGGAATGATTCTGGTCCTGCGTTTATTGCTATACAATATTGATAATATTCTCTTAACATCTCTTTGAAATGTTCTTTATCTTCCTTTGAGCGCAGGCTATGGGCAAAGCCTTTCCATGATTCAATTTCATTCTTGACCGTATGTTCCTTAAAAAAAGTATTCATCTTAACCTAAATTCTAACATTGGAGAGTCCTTTTAAGGATTGAAACACCGAACAGGGGGAGAGAGGGGATCATTGATTGTTTGTAGTGATGCTAGAGTTATAGTGAATCAATAAATTTTACGAATTCATGAGTATGGATATCCTTTGTCTTGTCCCACACTTTCTTGATTTTTGGAATATTCATAGTCGACTTGGCACTTGCTTTCCATCTGTCCCAAAGCTCCTGATCCAACATTTTTGTCTTGTAAAGACGAAATAGAAGTTCAAAAAAATCGATTATTGCACTAATATTGTTGTATTCCTCTGGACTGTCAACCAAAGCAAGGTAACTTGAAATTTCTGGACTTTCCTTTGCTATTTTAGAAATAGTTTCATTATTCCACAGACTGTAAGAGGAACTCAAGATGTTCATATATAACTGCTGTTCAGTTTGAATACGAGTATTTCTCCTTACCTCTGAAAAGCTGATCAAAGATATACCAAGTGCGCTAGCATAGATGACAGTAGAAATTATTTGGATATAATCTGAGACAACCATTTTGTTTCAACTTCCCTATTGAATAACAAATAGTATGTGTGTTTACCAAAATTTGCTAAGAGTACTTTTATGTAGTTATCATCCTTATTCATAGCTCCAGCAGGTACAATGCGACGATGAGTCTTACTCCACTCGATTCAGATTCGATTGAGAATCTATTTTTGAGATTCTATTCCTTTGACGCGATCAGTTTGTTTGTAGACATCTTAGAATACCTTTCGAAAAGATGTAGCGAACTGTCAGTCCCCCTCCACACCCAAGACGAAAGGCAGCTTCGGTC